>Ga0105055_10007925_pt1 | contig 13964 bp, 13 predicted proteins | sample BON03_FD_78090 | JGI IMG/M metagenome (GOLD analysis project Ga0105055, IMG submission 78090) | Freshwater microbial communities from Lake Bonney liftoff mats and glacier meltwater in Antarctica - BON-03 | ecosystem: Environmental > Aquatic > Freshwater > Ice > Glacier meltwater | place: Lake...
ACACCAAATCCACATCGAGTTAGTCCAGGGTCAACCCCCAGGATGATTTCCACTAGCTCATTGCTTCTAGCTCGGCCATTACCGATTCTGAGATCTCCATGTTCGTATAGACCTCTTGGACATCGTCCAGTTCTTCGAGTGCCTCTATCAAGTCGATGACTTTCTTAGCGTTTGCGACATCAACTTCGACTTTCAGGGAAGAGACAAACTCAACATCCGCTGATTCGTAGTCGATTGTTGATTGCTGCAGAGCACTTCTGGTTTCGGTAATCTTGCTTGGATCGCAGGTGAGCAAGAAGTTGTCTCCAATTACTTGGAGGTCCTCAACCCCGTGCTCAATGGTCGCCTCAAGAATTTGATCCTCGGTAAATGACCCGGGGACCAATATCACTCCCTTACGAGCAAACTGATAGCTGACCGAGCCAGGGTCTGCCATATTGCCAGCATTTTTGCTAACTGCAAGCCGTACTTCTGCGGCAGCCCGATTTCGGTTATCTGTCAAGCATTCAATCATCACTGCTACACCAGCTGGCCCGTAGCCTTCGTAAATTATATTGTGGTATTCAACACCGTCGCCCAGTTCACCGGCGCCGCGTTTGACGGCCCTATCAATGTTGTCACCGGGTAAAGAGAGTTTCTTGGCCTTATAAATAGCTTCGTAGAGCGTCGGGTTTCCGTCAAGGTCCGAACCGCCAAGGCGCGCAGCCACCTCAATATTTTTGATGAGCTTCGCAAATAACTTGGCGCGTTTCGAATCGTTAGCAGCTTTTTTGTGTTTAGTTGTTGCCCATTTAGAGTGACCTGACATAGTTACTAAATTACTAGCTTTGCTGGTTCTGAACGAGCGAAATGAATAACTTGTGTAAATGTGTCGCTCCAGTGAGCTCTGGGTGGAAGCTTGCACCAATCAAATTTTTGAATTGGACGGCTACTGGCTCGTTGTCGAGGGTAGCCAGAACCTCGCACTTGCCGACGTCAAGAATTTTTGGCGCTCTGATGAATGCGACATTCTCCGAAGTGCCGTCAGCAAAGGACACGGGTCCCTCAAATGAGTTCAGTTGACCGCCGTAGGCGTTGCGCTCTGTCTTAGCAGGTAGGCCGGCGATTAGCTCTTGATCTGGAAGAGCCCCAACCACTTCGTCCGAAATAAGTATTAGTCCAGCGCAAGTTCCAAGAACTGGCTTAGTTTTGGCAAAGCTCCGAACTTGTGGCATTAGGTCGAAGTTGACAAGAAGCTTCGAGATGGTTGTTGACTCTCCCCCGGGGATGATCAACGCATCAACTTGTTCCAATTCACTCGCGCTTTTCACAGGCATTCCATCAACCCCTAACTTTGCTAGGAGTTGAAGATGTTCTCTGCTATCGCCTTGGAGGGCGAGAACGCCAATCAGCAATTACCAGCCACGCTCCGAAAGCCTGTGCGGTGCTGGTAGGTCGCTCACGTTAATTCCAACCATCGCTTCACCCAAACCGCGGGATGCGTTGGCAATGACATCAGCATCGTTGTAGAAAGTGGTCGCCTTTACGATTGCTGCAGCGCGAGCTACCGGGTTACCGGACTTGAAGACTCCGGAACCAACGAACACACCGTCGGCACCCATCTGCATCATCATGGCTGCGTCCGCAGGGGTTGCGACTCCGCCGGCGACGAATAGCACCACTGGCAGCTTGCCTTCTCTAGCCACTTGCTTGACCAGTGCGTAAGGGGCTTGCAATTCTTTGGCAGCTACGAAGAGTTCGTCATCACTTCTTGAAGAGAGCGCACGAATCTCGCCGTAGATGGTTCTGATGTGCTTCGTGGCTTCTGAAACATCTCCAGTTCCAGCTTCACCCTTAGACCTGATCATTGCGGCACCTTCGGTGATGCGACGAAGTGCTTCGCCAAGGTTGGTTGCGCCACATACGAACGGGATGTCAAATTTCCACTTGTCAATGTGGTTCACGTAGTCTGCGGGACTCAAAACTTCTGACTCGTCTATGTAGTCAACTCTCAACGACTGAAGAATTTGCGCCTCTACAAAGTGGCCAATACGTGCTTTGGCCATTACCGGAATCGAAACAGCAGCTCTAATGCCATCGATTAGGTCTGGGTCGCTCATTCTGGCGACACCACCCTGCGCACGGATGTCCGCGGGGACACGCTCTAGGGCCATTACTGCCACGGCTCCGGCATCTTGCGCGATGATGGCCTGCTCGGCGTTGACAACGTCCATGATGACGCCGCCCTTTAGCATTTCAGCTAATCCGGATTTAACTAATGGCGTTGACTCGGTTGTATTTTTTGTCATGTATTAATCCTAAGGTCCGTTACCCAATTGGTTGCGATTGTTTCCCTAACTTCACCAAGAAGTTTAGGCATTGCTTTGGTCTGAGCAATAATCGGAAAAAAGTTGGAATCATTCCTCCATCGAGGAACAATATGTTGATGCAGGTGCTCGGCAATTCCAGCTCCCGCAACTTGGCCCTGGTTCATTCCGATGTTGAAACCATGGGAGCGTGAGGTTAGTTCGATGGTGGCCATTGCCTGCTGTGTCAAAAGCGCTATCTCAGCAGTCTCCTCAACAGTTGCCTTGTCATAGGTTGCGACGTGTCGGTATGGGCACACCAGCAAGTGACCTGCGTTATAAGGGAAAAGGTTCAATAAGACGTATGCGGTGACACCACGTTTGACAATTAAACCGTCTTCGTCGGACTTGTCTGGGGCGTCACAAAAAGCGCAATCATCGGTTGGTGGCTTTTGGAGTTCTTCTATGTAAACCAACCTATGAGGAGTCCAGAGCCTTTCAAACCCGTCCTGCATTCCAGTCATGTTGTCCAAGTACTCAGCCATCAGACCTGTTCCTTGTTGGCAATGGCATCGAGAATAATTTGGCGCGCTTCGTCAAGTGCAATGTCATTGCGCTGCGTGCCATCACGGAATCTAAAGGCGACTGTTCCAGCCTCGACATCCCTAGCACCAGCAAGAAAAATGAACGGCACCTTATCGAGGGTGTGGTCACGAATTTTCTTTTGCATTCGATTATCAGAGTGGTCGACGCTGATACGGACACCCTGTTTCTTTAGAGAGGCCGCGAACTCGTCTAGATAGTCTGCAAATTCGTCTGCAACCGGGATGCCAACGGCTTGAACTGGTGCGAGCCACGGCGGGAAGTGACCGGCGTAGTGCTCGGTCAGAACAGCAAAGAATCGCTCGATGGAACCAAACAGTGCCCGGTGAATCATGATCGGCTGGTGCCTTGCGCCGTCCGAACCGACGTATTCCAAATCAAAGCGATCTGGAAGATTAAAGTCGAGCTGAATCGTGCTCATCTGCCAAGTGCGACCGATTGCATCTCGTGCTTGAATCGAGATCTTTGGTCCATAAAAAGCCGCTCCACCGGGATCCGGCACCAGCTCGAGACCAGATTCCTTGGCCACCTGCTCGAGAGTGTTGGTTGCGGTTTCCCAGATTGCGTCTTCACCAACAAATTTTGGATTGCCATCTTCGCGGGTTGATAGCTCTAAATAAAAATCATTGAGTCCGTAATCCCGAAGCAAATCAAGCACGAACTTCAAAACACTCGTGAGCTCCTGCTGCAGTTGGTCCTGAGACACAAAGAGGTGGGCATCATCCTGGGTCATCCCTCGGACTCTGGTAAGCCCGTGCAGAACGCCGGATTTTTCATAGCGATAGACGGAGCCAAACTCAAACATCCGAATCGGTAGCTCTCGGTAGCTTCTCGAGCGCGACTTGAAAATCAGAATGTGGAATGGACAGTTCATTGGCTTTAGGTAGTAGTCAACGCCTTGCTTTCGAATCTCGCCGTCTTCGCCGATCTCGGAATCCAGCTTCATTGGTGGGAACATTCCATCGGAGTACCAGTTCAGGTGTCCGCTCTGCTGGAATAGATTCGATTTAGTAATGTGCGGCGTGTAAACAAACTCATAGCCAGCCTCTTCGTGCTTGGCACGGGAGTAATCTTCCATGACCCTACGGATGACTCCACCCTTAGGGTGGAACACGGCTAGCCCTGAGCCAATTTCCTCCGGGAAGCTGAATAGGTCAAGCTCCGCTCCAAGTTTCCTGTGGTCGCGCTTTGCAGCCTGGTCGATGCGTTCCAAATGCTCTGCAAGAGCTTCCTTGGTCGCCCATGCGGTGCCATAGATTCGCTGCAGCTGCTTATTGTTTTCATTCCCGCGCCAGTAGGCCGCTGCGCTTCGAAGAAGTGAGAAGCTCTTCCCGATCTGCCTGGTGTTTGGAAGATGAGGGCCTCTGCAGAGGTCACGCCACGCAAAGCTACCGTCCGGGTTTGTGTTTTCATAGACCGATAGCCCGCCAGCGGACACCTCAACTGAGCCTTCGGCAACATCTTCTGATTTCAGGCCAATTAGCTCTAGCTTGTAAGGCTCATCGGCCATGAGCTTCTTAGCTTCTTCGTCCGATACTTCAAGCCGAGTGAATCGCTGGGATTTCCCAACGAGCTCTTTCATGCGCTTCTCAATACGCTTTACGTCCTCAGGGACAAAAGGTTCCGTCACATCAAAGTCGAAATAGAAGCCATCGGTTATGTAGGGTCCAATTCCGAGCTTGACTTCTGGAAAAAGTTCTTGAACGGCTTGAGCCATGACATGAGCGGTCGAGTGCCTTAAAATCTCCAGGCCCGCAGCCGAATCGATGAGAATGCCCTCGACCTTGTCGTTTTCAGCGACGAGGTGGGATAGATCTTTGGCCTCACCGTTGACGTGCATTGCAATGACCTCACGCAGTTTGAAAAGATCAAAACCGGTGGCTCCCTCACTTACTTGGTGAGTCTTCCCTGCTAACAAAATATTCACTTTTGCTCCTAACTTCAATAAGTGTAACGACGGACTTAGGCATACCTTGCTAGTAATGGCTGAAACAACCCTGCACAATAACGCTATGCAGAAAAACAACGATCGTGATCTTGAGCTCCGGTTGAACTGGCTTAGAGCAGCAGTCCTGGGAGCCAACGATGGAATCGTGTCGGTAGCCGGATTGGTCATGGGCGTTGCCGCGACTGGCTCCAGCTCCGAAGTTGTGTTGATAGCCGGGGTTGCCTCCCTTGTGGCAGGCGCAATCTCGATGGCTGGCGGCGAGTACGTCAGCGTTAGCGCCCAACGAGAAACAGAAATTGCCCATGGGCGCAGTCCAAAAGAAATCAACGCCAGGCCCTGGTCTGCGGCTTGGTCATCCTTCGTCGCTTTCACTGCCGGTGCAACATTGCCATTGATTGCCATAGCGGGACCCTGGCAAGACGCGAGCATTCCAGCAACAATTACTAGCGTTGCAGTGGCTCTCGCAATCACGGGCTGGTGGGCAGCTTGGGCGGGTAGCACCCCAGTTCTTAGGTCAATTGCCAGAAACGTCTCAATAAGTGCAATAGCAATGGGTATTTCCTACGGAATTGGCTCACTTTTGGGTGTAACGGTCCTCTAGAACGATTAGCCTTGTGGGGTGAGTGAGATTGAAAAATACGACTTTGCCCTGATTGGCGGCGGCATCATGTCCGCGACCCTTGGTGTATTGCTAAAAAAACTTGACCCCAGCATCTCTCTCGTGATGTACGAGCGACTTGGTGAAGTGGCAGCAGAAAGCTCAAACCCTTGGAATAATGCCGGCACTGGCCACGCGGCCCTTTGCGAGTTGAATTACATGCCGGACTCTCCTGACGGCTCTTTACCTGATCCAGCCAAAGCGGTCGCGGTAAACGAGCAATTTCAAGTTTCCAGACAGTTTTGGTCGAGCTTGGTGGAGTTCGGTGCCCTTGGGGACCCAAAGACTTTTATTCGAACCGTCCCTCACATGACTTTTGTTCGTGGCGAGTCGGACGTCGACTACTTAAGAAGAAGACACAAGTCACTAGACGCTCAACCGCTATTTACGGGCATGAAGTTTGCCGAGGACACCAAGCAGCTCTCCGAGTGGATCCCCTTGATGATGGCCGGACGAGGCGAGGGAAAAGTAGCCGCAACCTTCACCGACCAGGGAACAGACGTTGATTACGGGACCATGACCAAACAAATGATTGATTGGCTCGTTGCAAACGGCATGCGTCTTGAAACCGGAACTGAAGTTAAATCCGTGCTGCAGTTTGAGAATAAGAAGTGGCAGCTTTGGTTTGGCGGCTCCCCGGGGCGCTTCGTGCACGCCGACAAGGTATTTGTTGGTGCTGGAGGCTATGCACTGAAGTTGTTGCAAAAATCTAGGATTCCAGAAATAGATGGCTACGGCACCTTCCCGATTAGCGGGCACTTTCTAAGAACTGATGATCCAGAAATCGTTGCGATCCATCAGGCAAAGGTTTACTCACAGGCCGAAGTTGGGGCTCCCCCAATGTCTGTGCCACACCTTGACACCCGGGTTGTGGACGGAAAAACCAGTTTGCTTTTCGGGCCTTTCGCGGGTATTAATCCAAAGTTTCTGAAGAACGGTTCTGTGCTTGATCTTCCGTTGTCGATTCGAATCAAGAACATAACGTCCTATCTGTCGGTGGCAATGAGAAACCTGAGCCTCGTTAAGTATTTGATCCTAGAGGTGACCAAGTCCAAGAAGCGCAAGTTCGAAGCGCTCCGTGTATTTGTTCCGAATGCTTCTCCCAAGGACTGGTCATACTACGAGGCTGGTCAGCGTGCACAGGTGATTAAGCCAAACGGCCGTGGCGGAACGTTGCAGTTTGGCACTGAAGTCATCTCCAGCCAAGACGGCACAATCGCCGGGTTGCTAGGTGCGAGCCCAGGAGCCTCAGTCAGTGTGAGTGTGATGCTGGATGTTCTCAAAAGGATGTCACCGGAAGAATTCCCGGGCTGGAAAAAGGCCATACAGGAACTGATCCCCAGCTTTGGCAAAAAGTTGAATGAAGATGCGGCCCTTGCCAAGAAGACCATGAAGGCGACCGCCAAATCGCTAAAACTAACCGCTTAGTCAATTAGCTCCTGTAACCTGCAGCTATGACAATTTGCACGGTAGTAGCCACTTTCACGCCAAACCCAGAGCACCTAACAGAAGTTCGCGAGCTCTTGTTGGAGGTAGCCAAGGACGTGCGCTTAGAGCCGGGTTGCCTCTACTACGATCTCTACGATGAAGTAACGGGAAAGTTGCTCTTTGTTGAGGCTTGGGAGTCCAGAGAGTTGTGGCAAATCCACAACGACGCTCCAACGGTTGCAAAGATTTTCGCCTTCCTTGATGGCAGACTCGCGGAACCAGTGCTGGTTCAGGAAATGTACCCGTCAAAATAAAGAATTTTACGCACAACCGCTAAGAGCATGCTGCGGGTAGCTAATTCCCTATTTGTTGGAGTCTTTACCTAGGATTGCAGAAAAAGATAAGTGCACGAACATCCCAAGAAGAAAAATGATGCCCACCGAAGACAGTGCCATTAGCACGGTGATTTCGTTTAGCTCTAAAACAAGTGTGTGGCTATCCATTTATCTACCTTTGCTCTCGGATCGGCTTCAATGCAAATTGTTTCTTGTGGGCGATACCCGGTTCGAACCAAATTCGATACCCGGTTTGTTCTCGCTGCATCTCCCAGTCACTCCCCTCAAAAACTGATTTTTTAGTGGGTTATAACCGCTGAAACAAATCTACCATAAAGTGATTAGGCGCAATTCGATTAGACACAGTGCGACAAACAGAATTGTCAGATCCCGTTGCCTGAATAAATCGAGAAACCTGGGAGCTCACCCGAGATCCCATTTGGGCGACTCAAGGATGAGCACCCAAACCTCTGCTCAAGTAGCTCTCGAATACCACAGATAACGCGAGGCGGCGAAGCGCTAGGTCTGGAAACCAACGGGGAATATGTGCGCCTAACAGCGATAGATTTTGAGGCTGAAAGATGGTCCACAGGAATTACCAAAGGTGTTCAATTGATTGCAGCGCGATTGAGAAAAAACAGCACCAGTTGTGTTTACTGACATTCAGAACGCCGTTTCTGCAAAGTTCAAATTCAATGTTTGGAATCGGCGAATCTCTCCGGGAATTAGAGTGCTCGACAAATACGGCCCTTTTCGCCTCTTGCATTCGCGTTTATCGAAGCGTAACTTAAAAGTAGTGTTGTTCTTAGAATGCAATCGAGAGAGGTCGCTATGGCGCACAACGTCACTCAAAAGATAATCTCATCTCACCTGCTCAGCGGTGAAATGACATCGGGGGTTGAAATTGGTCTACTAATTGACCAAACCTTGACTCAGGACGCAACTGGAACCTTGGTGATGCTTGAGTTGGAGGCGCTTGGTCTCGATCGAGCACGCACAGAAGTCTCCGTGCAGTATGTCGACCACAACCTCTTGCAGTCCGATAGCAAAAATGCAGAAGACCATGAATTCCTTAGGTCTGCTTGTCAACGTTTTGGGATTTGGTTTTCGAAGGCTGGAAACGGTGTGTCCCACCCGACACACATGCAACGATTTGGCATTCCTGGCAAGACGATGGTTGGTTCTGACAGTCACACACCAGCAGCTGGGTCCTTAGGGATGCTAGCAATTGGGGTTGGTGGTCTCGAGGTAGCCCTCGCGATTGCCGGCGAACCGCTTTACATAAAGATGCCACAAATCTGGGGCGTTCGTCTCACCGGTCAGCTTCCTCCCTGGACTAGTGCAAAGGACGTCATTCTAGAAATGCTGCGCAGGCATGGTGTCAAGGGTGGAGTAGACCGAATAATCGAATATTACGGGCCCGGTCTAGATAACCTCACGGCAATGGATCGTCATGTGATCGCCAACATGGGCGCCGAGCTGGGTGCTACAAGCACGGTGTTCCCGGCGGACCAGCAGGTACGGGCGTTTCTTGCCTCAGAGCAGCGTGAAGACAGCTTCAGCGAGCTGCTGGCAGATCCGGGTGCTTCCTACGACGTTCATGAGGAAATTGACCTCTCGCAAATCGTACCGCTAATCGCACTGCCAAGCTCTCCAGGAAATGTAGTACCGGTGAGCGAGGTCGCCGGCCGTCCAGTCTCACAGGTCGTAATCGGCTCTTCGGCAAATCCTGGCCTGCGGGACTTCGCGATTGTTGCTGAAATAGTCAAAGGTCGCCAGGCTCATGCGGGAGTCTCCTTCGACATCAACCCAAGTTCACGGCAGATTCTGCAGGATTTGACTCGAATGGGGTCCACCTTCGATTTGATATCTGCCGGCGCAAGACTGCACCAATCTGGCTGCATGGGCTGCATTGGTATGGGTCAAGCACCCGCTAGCGGAAGCATAAGTTTACGCACGATGCCTAGGAATTTCCCCGGTCGCTCTGGCACAAAGGAAGACTCGGTTTATTTGTGCTCGCCCGAGACTGCCGCGGCAGCAGCACTAACTGGAGAAATCACTGATCCGCGAAATCTTCATGATTTGTTCGGAATGAATTACCCTTCGATCACGCTTCCAGCCATTTCGAACGTGAACCTATCAACCTTTGAGGAACCACTCCCACCCGAGGATGCGGCTGGAGTCCAGTTAGTAAAAGGCCAAAACATAACCTCGCTCCCGTTCTTTTCTCCTCTGGCTGACTACATAGAGGCTCCAGCCCTGCTGGTGCTCGGTGACGATGTCTCGACGGACGAGATACTGCCAGCAGGCGCTCGAGTGTTGCCGTATCGAAGTAACATCCCGAAACTTGCTGAGTTCACTTTCGGCCAGTTAGACGAAACCTACCCAGGCCGTGCTCTTCAAATACGAGACACCTCGGGGCACATCCTGATTGCAGGTTCCAATTACGGGCAAGGTTCCTCACGAGAGCACGCCGCAATCACCCCACGCTTTCTCGGGCTGCAAGTCGTAGTTGCGATTTCCTTTGCACGTATTCACTGGCAGAACCTGGCTAATTTTGGAGTACTCGCCCTTGAGTTCGAAGATGCAAGTGACTACCAACGCATCCAGCAAGGTGATGTGCTCAGTTTGGAAGAGATCCGCGACGCCCTAGTTTCCGGCACTGAGATAGCCGTGCGTAACAAGACACGGAATGAGAAATATTCCGTCCGGCACCGCCTTTCACTTCGGCAAATACAGATGCTGCTCTCAGGCGGACTTATTCCTTGGATTCAAAATCAAAGACCTCTCGCAGATCCTAACGAGCCCTAAGGCGAGCGGAAAGAGTAACTAAGCGCGGCGCCTCGGATCGAATTCCTGGGTTACCACTCGCGCAGTCGACTTACGACTACCGTCCGAGTTGCGAGCGAGCCGCCTAGAAGAACGGTGATACCGATCCGGTCAGATCTCGCGTGTGCATCGCAGTCAGCAACTTCAAAACAATAGCTGGAACCTACCAATCCGTTAGTGATGAACAAGTTCAGGGTTATCTGCATCAATTCACCTTCCGGTGTAACCGTCCCAACAATGCGATGGCTTTTTTTCAGGCGTTACTCGGGATCGGCACTCACCAAGCCCAGACCACCTATCGGGAAGTCATCGAAAGCGGTCGGAGCACCCAGACGGACCGAAGCTAAGCTTCTACGAACGAGCGAAATTAAGCGCTTGTCGACATGGACTGACTACATGTTCGCTGAATCGTTAGCAAACGATCGCAGAACAGCCTTCGGATTTCGAGAATGGTCTGTCATGACCTGCGAATATTGTGATCTGAATTACGGAGGCAAAGAAATGAAATTTGAGACTGAATTTCGTACGGGGCGCTCAGAGGGTGGCTTCACTCTTCGAGACGGTGAACTAGTCACTCATTTGCACCGATTGTCAATCCGGTGAAGACGTCGACGGCGAATGTCACGACTTCGGCGGGGATCGAGGTTGTCTTGACCTTGCGGGTCCACGTCACGAGCGTAATCATCACGGCGACGGCAATTGAATCTTTAGCCACCACCACGCATGACCGACTTCAGGCAGCACGGGAACTTGAGTATCGCCAACGCGCCGCAGAATTAGGTATCGCTGCGGCCGGAGACCCCCCTCTATCGGCTTCGCATATCTTTCTAAGTGAGATCAACATCATTCCTCCCCAAGAACTCCGCGGTATTGGAAAATTGGTCAAGTACGTAGGCGGATCGGGTTCTGAATGGACAACCGTCTGGGAGTGGGTGATCAACGATGATTACGTGGTCAACGGCGTCTTCATGGTTGATGTGATCGGTGCTCGTGCCGAGCTTTCTGCTCGCTGAGAAGGGCCAGAAGTAGCGCAACCCCCCAAAAATAAAAGCAAAATAACAAGTCTCCCCGAGTTTTTTTTGGCGAAACTAGATTTGAAACAGGTTCTAAGTCCCTTATGGTTCCAGCTGAAAACTTGGATAGTGCGCCTAGCTCCTTATGAACAGAAGTTTGTATCGCTAAATATCATTTAGTCATAAAGCAATTGGAAACAATACAAAACAACAGTATTGGGCTCAAATTGGGCTGGAATTTGGCTGAAATTATCCAGGCAAATTGAAGGTGTAAAGGTTCGCACGGGCTGAAGCTTGCACGAAGACGGAGCCCCAACGAGAGGACCTCCTTGTTCGTGAAGAGTCGCAAAGGTGCGTGTCTGGTCGCTCAGGTCAGGTAGCCACAGGAGCGCGTTTTGCGATCAGGTGCCCTCGTCGTTAGGCTTTGGGGAATGGCATCGTTTGAAGATTCTCTCGTTCACATCAATCAGTTCAAGATGAAGTTTGCCGGGGTGACTGTCATTGAGGACCTTTCCTTCGACGTGCGGCGAGGCGAGACGTTCGGCTTTCTCGGCTCGAACGGGTCTGGCAAAACAACAACTCTTCGGGCATTGCTCGGCATAATACAAGCCGACAGTGGGACCTTACACATTGATGGTCGGCCGTTCAGGCCAGAGGACGGTAGCCGTTTGGGGTACCTTCCGGAGGAGCGGGGGTTGTACAAAAAGGAATCAGTTCTGACTGTCATGACATATTTTGGTGAGCTGAAAGGTTTGAGCAAGAAAGCTGCCACCACCTGGTCGATGAATTATCTAGAACGAGTGGGCCTGGCTGATAAAGCCAAAGCGCGAGTCGATAAGCTTTCCGGCGGCCAGCAGCAGAAGGTGCAGCTTGGAGTCACCATAATGAACGACCCGGAACTACTTATCTTGGACGAACCCACCAAAGGGTTCGACCCGGTGAATCGTCGTCTGCTGATGGACATCATTGAGGAGCGGAAACGCACCGGCTCGACCGTGCTGATGGTCACCCACCAGATGGAAGAAGTAGAACGCTTATGCGACCGAATCATCCTCTTGAAAGACGGTCGGTCAGAAGCCTACGGGACTGTGGCGGAGGTCCAAAGCCAGTTCGGCGGGACGATGATCAGGACCCACTATTCAGGTGACATACCAGAGTCGCCGCATTACGTGGTTACGACCAGGGAGCGCAACTACGCAGAGCTCACTCTCACCGGTACAACTGACGAAGGCGAGATCCTTCGTGAGCTCGTGAACGCTGGTGTTCTTGTGCGAAGTTTCACACCGAGCAAGCTTTCTCTCGATGAGATCTTCGTCAAGGTCTATGGCGAGCAAAACGAAACGGAAGATGCTTGAGATGAAGCAGCACAACCTGCGCACTGTAATCGGATTCGAAGTTCGTCGTGCTCTCAGTAAGAAACGCTTCTGGCTCCTCACGCTTTTGCTGCCGATCGCTATCGGCATCGTCTTGGCTTTGGTGATATTCGGCAACACTGTGGCATCTAACAACTTCGATGATCAATCTGACGCTGAGTTTTCCTTCACTTACAGCGACGCTTCGGGCTTCATTGACCCTGCCATTGCCGCTGGATTGGATGGCACAGCCACTGCAGATAACAATGCGGCAATCGCTTCGGTGAGAGCGGGCGGGCAAGATGCCCATTTTGTGTACCCGGCTGATTTGACCACAACACCAATCGAAGTTTATGGCGTCGACAAGGGGCTGTTCGAGAACGGTAAATATGGTGATATCGCAAGACAGGTTCTGAGCATGAGCGCTCAAGATCAAATCGGGAACCCGACGCTCACAAACCTTGCGCAGGGAAACGTGCCCGTGTCGGCCACCACTTTCACCGACGGGAAAGAAGCGTCAGGGCTCATGGGTATCATCCCTCCACTGATATTCCCGTTGATGTTCTTTCTCATCTTTACTCTGCTCGCTAACCAAATGCTCACCAGCACGCTGGAAGAGAAGGAAAACCGGGTCACAGAGATGATTCTCACGACTCTCAATCCCAACACGCTGATTAGCGGAAAAATCATCTCACTGTTCATTGTCGGCTTCGTCCAGGCTCTAGTATTCCTGTTGCCTGTGTTGGTCGGATTCTTCTTCTTCAGGTCCAGGCTGAACCTGCCAAACATCGACCTGTCGAGTTTTATCTTCGACCCTGCCCAGATGATCGTTGGAGCACTACTTGCTATCGGTGGATTCGCGTTGTTCACGGGCACCACCGTAGCTATCGGAGCGGTGATGCCCACCGCCAAGGATGCCGGGAATATCTTTGGAGGTCTCATCGCACTGATGGTCGTCCCTCTTTATGCGGCGTCGTTAGTCATCTCGGATCCACAAAACCCAGTCGTGCAAATTTTCACGTATTTTCCATACTCCGCACCGATCACCGCCATGCTCCGCAACGCGTTTGGATCTCTCGCCGGTTGGGAAGCCGCCATCGTCATCACCGGGCTGTTCCTGCTCAGCGCGATAGTTTTGCAGATCGCAGCCCGCTTATTCCGCACCGGATCCATCCAGTACAACAGCAGGGTGTCTCTCAAAGCCGTCTTCTCTCGGTCTAAAGCGATCAAGGCGACTCAGCACTAACGCTCCACTCGCGCGGCCCTGTCGGTTGGACGGAACTGCGACGAATCTAAAACTCCAAGCCAAACCAGAGCTCAATATTTGCTTGCGCATAACCTCTGGATTCCGTCGCATCCCTTGACCGCGTAGCCCTATTTTTCGGGACGCTTAGCTCAGGCACGAAAACTGCAAATCCAAACAGTTCTTTCTTATTGCGAGCGACAAATCACTGCTACTTATCCCAAGCCACATCTTCGGAGGCCAGAGGGCAGCATTCGCAATAAGTTTGGC
>Ga0105055_10007934_pt1 | contig 13950 bp, 8 predicted proteins | sample BON03_FD_78090 | JGI IMG/M metagenome (GOLD analysis project Ga0105055, IMG submission 78090) | Freshwater microbial communities from Lake Bonney liftoff mats and glacier meltwater in Antarctica - BON-03 | ecosystem: Environmental > Aquatic > Freshwater > Ice > Glacier meltwater | place: Lake...
CACGCTATCCAGCCTTCACTGCTGACAGTCGCCAGATTCTATACTCCAGTGACGAAGACGGCGGTTATGCCGTGTGGATGACGGACCGCACTAGCGGCGAACGCCGACCGTTGACCAGTGCCGGAGAGACAGGCTACACAGCCCCGACCACGCCCTATTTTTCCGGCGACGGCAATGCGGTCTATCCAACACTCTCGCCTTTCGGCAATAACCTCGCCTGGGTGATCGATGGCCCGATCAATCGCTTGGTCGTGCGCGACCTGAATGCTCGGCAAGGCTTTCGCGAACTGTATAGAGCGCCGCTACTCGGTGCGCCTCTCTGGTCGGCCGATGGCAACGCCCTGTACATCGTCGGCATCGATGAACGAGAGACCTTCCTCGCCCACGTGCCCTTGGATGGCATTGGTGCCAACCACCTAGTTGAAGGCGGCGATATCTTTCCCTTCCGCCCCAGCCTAGGCCCGGATGGCACGCTGTATTACACCGCTGACGGCCAAGTCAAAAGCCTGACAGCGACCGGAGAGCCAGGCCCTACAGTGCCGTTCTCGGCCAAGGTTACACTCGATCGCACGCCCTATGCGCGGCGCAGTTACGACTTTCTCGATCAGACTCCCAAGAAGGCCTTGGGTATTCTCGATCCTATCTTGTCGCCCGATGCTAGTCAGTCCGCATTCGCAGCACTGGGAGATATCTGGTATACCGATTTGATGACAGGCGTTAGCAAGCAGCTCACGGACGATGTTGCGATCGACATCTCGCCGAGTTGGTCGCCAGATGGCGAGCGCATCGCTTGGGTATCGGACCGAGGTGGTATCGCCAATGTGTGGGTCATGACGCTCAGTGACGGCAGCATTACGCAGGTCAGCGATGTCGACAAGCCCGCCAGCGCGCCAGTCTGGTCGCCCGATGGCAGCAAGATTGCCTATCTCAAGGACGAGGGTAACAGCGTGTTTGTCTCGTCCGTCGTCAACGTAATCGACCTAGCTAGTGGCAGCGAGACTGTGATATCCGAGCCCATGTTTGGGCCAAGCACGCCAGCGTGGTCGCCAGACGGCAGCAAGATCGTGGTCACGCATCGGGACCCTAGCAATAGTCGTTTCCGTGAAGGCTTCAATGAGCTGTATGTGTTGCCCGCCGACGGTAATGGTGAAAAGTTCTTCGTGGCCCCCGTGCCGGGTAAGTCCTTGGGCCGACGTCAACATAACCGCCTCGCATGGTCGCCAAGTGGCGAGATAGTTTACCGAGTGGATGGCGCGCTGTGGTCCGTGCCCATGGCGGTCGATGGCACGCTAGGGGAGGCGAGCCCCATCGCCAGCGCGGGTGAGAACCCAAGTTGGTCAGCCGATGGTAGCAAACTGATTTATATGGATGGCGCGGCCATCAGACTATTCGACAAGGCGTCAGGACAAACACGAGAATTGGACATCCAACCCGAGTGGGTACAAGTGAGACCGATGGAGTCGTTGACGATTAGAGCGGGGCGCCTGTTCGATGGAGTGAGTGATGGCACCACTTCGTCAGTGGACATCGTGATTCAAAATGGGGTAATCGTCGATATACGCATGGCTGGGTTTAGCCAAGTCTCTGGGCCTTTTATTGATGCGTCCGATAAATTCGTGATGCCGGGTTTGATCGAGAACCATACTCATCAGTCCATAAATCAGGGCGTAATGTTGGGCGAACTTTACTTATGCAACGCCATCACCACCGTGCGCGAGACCGGCGATGATCCTTATCACGCCGTTGAGCGAAGGGAAGCGGAAGCCTCGGGGCGTAGGCCTGGGCCGCGCGTCTTCACCGCAGGTCCGCTGAACGAAGGCACACGTATCTCCTATGGTGTTTCTGAAACAGTCGAGAGCGCGGAGCGCGTGGAGGATTCAATGCGCCTTTCCACCGCACTTAAACTGGATATGTATAAGAGTTATGTTAGGCAAGATTACACAGCACAGAAACGCGTGATCGAGTTGGCCCATGCCAGTGGCATCCCCGTGTCGTCACACGAACTCTATCCGGCGGTGGCTAACGGCATGGATCAAATGGAACACTTAGCGGCGACCAGTCGGCGTGGCTATAGCCTGAAGGAGAGCCGTCTCAATATCGCCTATCAAGATGTGATTGAGCTGACCACTAAGTCACGGGTGATCATCACGCCGACCATGGCGCTGAGTGAGCGTGGGTCCGATCTCGATGCGCAGAAAGCGACACTGTTGAAAATCGTTAACGGCGGCGGGCGCATCGTGGCGGGTACCGATTCACCGTTCGTAAGTTTCGCTGACTCTCTGCACAGGGAATTGGAGATTTATGTGGAGGCGGGATTGACGACTTCCCAAGCACTTCGTTCTGCCACAGGCGATGCAGCGGATGCGCTCGGCGCTGGCAATCAGCTAGGCAAGATCATGCGGGGTTATCTGGCGGACTTAGTAATCCTCGACGGCAATGCCATCGAGGATATCTCGCAAGTGCGCGCCATCAATACCGTCATCAAGAATGGTGCCGTCGCCTGCATTCCTTAGAACACGCCTGCGGGCCCGGGAAACACTACCGGGCTTTGCACGCCCGACTCTGAGATGCTAGAAACGCCGAAGAAATAATTGTCGATCACGACATTCTCCAGTGTGAATTCATCCACATCCCCAACCGTGCGGTAGTTTGTCCACTGCGCGTCGGTGGTCAAACGCCAGTGCAGCCGGTAAGAAACTGCACCGGGCACCTTCTTCCAGCGTAGTGTAGTGTCTGGGCTAACTTGGCCGCGGATGCTGACATCGACGGGAGGGGCGGGAGCCCACGCCATCGAGGCGAGGGTGACAGCATTGAGCGCGGTTAGTTTCGCGGCATAGTCGAAGTCCACATGCTCGATCACATCACCATAGGCGATGCCATTGTCCACGCGGATGTCTTGGTGTTGCTGGGTGTAATTCTCGTTGGTCTCCATGATGCGCACGGCCGGCAAGCCAACCTCGTTGAAGGGGCGGTGGTGGCCGCCCCGTCCGAAGCGGTCGAGGCGATACACCATCATCACGTCGAGATTGGGCACGAAGCGCTCTGCCATGGTGTCGATATAGCGCGCTAAGTTGCGTGAGGCAGAATCGACCTCGCCGCCTTGGAAGCGACGCTGCCGTGCTTCTTCTGTGGTCTCAACGTCCCGCGTTCCTTCTGAGAAGACGCGCGCAGTGGAATTGTTCACGACACCGTTAACGCCACGGATATTGCCGATCATGTCGTTGTTGATGACGGCCTGCATATGCCAGCCGTGGTCGAGAAGGTATTCTGCAAAGATGGCGCCGCCATTCAAGCCTTGTTCCTCGCCTGAGAGGCCTGTATAGACGATGGAGCCGGGGAATTGATATTGCGTTAGCACGCGAGCGGTTTCCAGCACACCCGCCATGCCAGAGGCATTGTCGTTCGCGCCGGGGGAGTCAGAGGTGAAGTTCATCGGGTCGCTCACGCGGGAATCGATATCGCCGCTCATCATCACATAGCGATTCGTGTCGCGAGTGCCTCTTTGCACGGCGATGACATTGACGACTTCTACGGGGTCTGGAATGCGGTCCGTGCCCGAGACGATGCCGCTGACAAAGAACACTTCTAGGCAGCCGCCGCAGGTCTCGGAAATAGCCTCGAATTCGGCCTTGATCCAGCGTCTCGCGGCGCCGATTCCGCGCGTGTCGGACACGGTGTCAGATAGTGTATGGCGAGTGCCAAAACCTGCGAGGATTTCGATATCACGTTGAATTCGCGCTGCCTGAGGTGCTACTCCGATCTCGTATAAGGCCATCTCGTCAGCGACGATTCCTAATGGGAGTACGCTGCCGAGAAGCAGACTGCAGGCTAGAGTTTTGTGCAAAGTGCTCATGTAGGGCTCCCATTGTTCCAAGCTCTGAAAATAGAAAACACTTAGACTAACAGTAGATTGAAGACCTGCACAGAATATTGCATGGGCTTTTGGCATTAGGGGAGGATATCAAGAGGCACGCTAGCGGGCTTCTGAAAGCGATGAAGGGGAAAACTGAGCTCTGTTGGGCAGTGCCCGAATGGATGGCGCGTCAAGTTGGTGCAGCCTGTAATGTTTTAGCGCAGGCCGCACAACTCTCTAAGGCATAGCCCTGCGCGCATCACGCGCTTGTTTGCGACGCCGTTTCGCTGCTTTGCGGTTGTTAAATTTACCGAGCAGGGAGGACAGCAGTTCCGTCACGAGAAACACGGTCAGCCCCGGTTGCTGGGTGAGCAGTTGCATCGTAATACTCTGTGGATAGGTATTTGAGTGCGCGTCCAAGGACACGTCGTAACGCTGTAAGGTGTTAGTCAGTTCCTGCTGCGCATCCTCCAACGCCTTCTCGCCTTGATTATCCAATTTTCGGAAATGCAGCCACGCAATGACAGCACCGGCGAAGTAGGCAAGCATCAAGGCTGTCAGGGAGTGGAGCCGATATTCCGTCTCCCAACTCAATACCACCAGCAGTGCACTGAACGCCAACAAGCCGCAAAACAATAGCAGGCCTGCCAAAAGCATCGTGAAGAACATACCGAACAGGCGACGCTTCTCCCGCGTTAGTTCTTGGGAAGCTAGTTGCAAAAGATGGTCGGCCTTTGTCTTCATTTGCGTGTGAACAGCATGCCTAGAATAAGACCGGCCGCTGCGGCACCGCCTATGGCTTTCCAAGGCTCTTCGTGAACCTGGCGATTCGCCTTGGAGGCAGATTTATTTGCACGCACCGCAAGGTCGTGACTAATAGTAGAGACTGACCCGCGCGCTTCATTTACGCGATCGTTTAATTTATTTCGGGCGAGAACCAATTCATCGCCTGTCAGATCAGCGGTTTCCTTTAATAGGTTTTCGATATCGGCGATGAATTTGTGAAATTCACGGGATAGTGCATCGGTCTTGTGCTTCTTCTTCATGGCGGGCAATCCTTAAATTAATGTCCCGCCATAGTTGTCTACTTAGGCCGCCGTGTCTGTGCGCTAGCAGACAATGCTCACAGGCTGTAGTTAGCGCACTTTACCTGCGAGCAATGGGGCTGTCTTTGGCTCAATCGGTGCCCATCATTGGGTCCGACAGGCTATGCTTGCCAGTCTCGACACGACCCGCGAATCGCCGCGCAAAACCGCCATTGACGTCGCTTCTCACGCTCAAGTCATACCAGTTTGCCGAGTTTGCCAATGACCATGATTGCTGCAGTGATTCGCCTGGCTCAAGCTCAATTACCCAAGGGCCACCGCTGTGATAGGCGTTGTCCTCGATCATGAGTTTGCAAGCTGCGCTGCCCGTGTTATGAAATGAGATAAGGACATCGCCCTCGACATAGTCCAGTTGACATTCGGGTATGGCCGCCTCGTTTTCCGTAGCTATGTGATCGGAGAGCGCGCGTACGAAACCATTGGGGCCGTACACCCAGAGGTCGTATTGCCCGCGATCTAAGGAGATATCCCAGACGTCGGCAAGTGTCTTGCCCACCTCTACGGTATAGCGACGCGGAATGCGCTCTAGATGCAGTTTGTCGTAGACATGGAACACCACGCCCTTAGTGCCCGTATTGCGGAACAACAGACTCACCTTTGCGTCGTCTTCCACCAGGGAGTCTACGTGCAACTCGTAAGGCAACTTGCGGGAGAAGCGCGTGCCGCGCTCTTGGTAGAGGGCTTCGTGTTGCTCGGGAACACTGTAGCGCGCCATCGTCATTTGTTGGACATCCGTCACCGCGTAGTTGCTTGTGCCGGGCAGTTGCGAGAGCTCGCTCTGTGCATGTCCGCTGAAATCGAAGGCAGAGCTTAGGTCGCCACACACAGCGCGATGCCATGGGCTGATGCCTGGCACGCTCACATCAAAGCGTTTCTCGATGAACATTGCCAAGGAGGTATGGTCGAATACCTCAGAGCTCACCCAGCCGCCTTTGCTCCAGGGCGACACCACATACATTGGGACACGCGCGCTTAAACCAAACGGACGCACATTGCCCGAAATCGTGTCGTCTTCATTGAGATAGGCGCGTGCCACGTCATGGAAGTATTCGCCGTCCAAGGGGAGGGTGGAGGCGCCAGCGAGCGTGCCATCTAGATTGTAAGAGGGGACGGCGGGGGGAGGCACGTGGTCGAACTGCCCATCGTTCTCATCGAACGTTAAGAAGAACACCGTCTTACTCCACACCTCGGGATTGCTGGTTAACGCATTGAGCACTTGTTCGGTGTAGTTGCTGCCTTTCTGCGGGCTAGACGGGCCGCCGGGATGTTCGGAGAAGGAGCGCGGGGGGAGTACCCAAGACACGGCGGGCAGGGTGCCATTCTTAACTTGTTTGGCGAGGTCGTTCAGCGACCAATGGGACATGCCATTGTTGTAGATTGGTGAATCCTTTTCAGCGGTGCGGAAACTCTCGAAGGCCAGACAGCCATGCATTGCCCCGGTCCAGTTATTGTTAGGGTCCTGAAAAATGCGCCAACTGACGCCTGCTTCCTCGAGTACATCGGGAATTGTAGGCCATTTGAAGGCATTACCCTTATAGGTATAGCCAGGCTCTGGCCATATATCGACTGCAGGATCTTTGATCCAGCACCGTAGATTATTGGGCTCGGAATCTTGGTCGGTGCTATTAACGCCCTGCGCAGCCAGTTCGGGGTTGAAATTACTGCCGCTGAAGAAGGTGATGCGGTTCGGGTCTGTGCCGGAGGTGATGGAGCAATGGTAAGCGTCGCAGATTGTGAAGGATTCTGCCAACGCAAACTGAAACGGGATATCGCTGCGCTTATAATAGCCCATCGAATTGTCGTTTTTATATTTTGGCCAGTGACCAAACTTGCCTTGGTTCCATGCCGCCTGGGAGTCGGAGAAACTATGGGGTGTACTGGGCGCTAAGTAAGCATTGAATTTGCTGGGATCCATGTGGAAAGGAGTGACTTCTCGTTCTCCGTTGGATTGAAACCATACCGGTTTGCCACCTTCCAATGGCACAGGGAAGCGATCGCCATAACCGCGCACGCCTTTCATCGTGCCGAAATAATGGTCGAAGCCGCGATTCTCTTGCATGAGGATCACGATGTGTTTCACATCTTTTATCGTTCCAGTATCGATGCTCGCCTGCACGGCCAAGGCTTTACGAATGCTTAAGGGAAGAGCTGCCAGTGCAATCGTTGCGCTAGTGCCAGCAGAGAGTGACAGAAATTTACGACGATCAATAGTCATGCTGAATTCCCATGTCAAATTAGTTGGTTTTTAAGTGAAGCATGCGGTGCGCTGCAAAACAGCACACCGCACGTGTAGCGCAAAGCTTCTAGGTTAGAATTTATATTCGTACTGCAACCAGAAAGAACGCGGCTTGCCGTTCCAACCATAGTCGTAGTAATAGCTAGAGTCATTCACGCCAATTTCACCGCGTACACCTGCACGGGAAACTTGTTGGGAGCCCACACCCGCACGTTCGAAATAGTCTTCGTCAAGTATGTTCACCGCTCTGATCAAGAAGCGGTGCTGATTGTCGTCGCCCATAAAGTATTGAATGGAGCCATTGATCACCATGTAATCGCCGAAGTTATTGTCTGGGTTGGTACGATTCCCATTGCTATCGACTATGCGGCTGGAGCGACTATTTCCATAGGCCCACTCGGGTCCTTGCAATTTGGCGTTAAGTGCGAATACCCAGTCTGGCGTTGGCGTGTAAGTCAACAGTAGCGACGCGGACCATTCGGCTCGCTCACTTGACTGACGGAGGGTTTGCGATCCGGCATCCCCTGGCACTACAAAACTCAGTGCTTTTCCCGTGCCGTCTTGCAGTGCCTTAAGCCCGAAAATCGGGTTAGGCTCTAAGGACTCCATGTCCGTGAAGGAGAAGTCCGCCTGCCATTTCTCGAAGTCGAATGCGATATCCAATGTGTAGCCCTGAATGGCTTGCTCACTCTTGCGGTTAAAGCTAGCGACATCGAAACGCGAAAAATTATTCGCTAATGCGTAGTTGCAGAAGCTGTTTGGTATCACGATATTCGGGTTGATGTCTTCGGGTTTGACATTGGGAAAGTTGATACAGACATTCTCAATGGCAGAGGAGCCAAAGAGATTGTCGATGATAGTATCGAAGTAGCCGAACTCGACGTTGAAAGTGCCCCCCATCATGTCGCCATTGATACCGGCCCCTAAACTATAAGTCTCGACATGTTGAGTTTCGATTGATGGGTTCGTAACGCGATTGCCCGTCATGCCGGCTTCGGTAAGTGTGGGCTGGCTGTAAGAAGTGCCGCCGTTAGAGCGCACATAGAAGCCGCCTGGCAGTTCCTGGCGTACGCCGTATTTCCAAATGTCCTCATCACTAAAGGCGTCATTAAAATCTTGACGCATCGACAAGGAAACATTGGTTTCGATGAAGGCGGTGGAATTGAAACGTACCTCGCCGTAAACGCCGGTCGAGTTCACAGTGTCTTTCTTCATGCCGTATACAGAGTCCGAACCATCTTTGTAACTGATGTTTTGCACACCGACCACGGTTTCTAGGTTGTCTGTCCATGTCATCTTGAGACGATTGTTGAAACCCCAGTCGTCATAGCCCGCTTTAGCTTGATCGGTTTCACCGAAGCCTTTCACTGGCTGCCCATTACCAAAACCCGCGGTGCTCTGAATGACGTAGCCGATTGGGTTGCCGATAGGAAAGGGGTTCGCGAACGTGCCGTAGGGCTTGCCATTGGCGTCCACATAGTAGCCGGTTCGTGAACCGGTGGCGGCGCCTTGGTTTGCCCCGTACGGGTCTGTGACACAGCCTGCAGGTAAACCGGGCACAGTGGCGGCAAAGTTTTCAAACTGTGTAGCGGTAGAGAATCTGCTGATACCTTGCGCCGTTGCGATCGCTTGAATATCGCTGGGGAGATCTTGGAAGCGCGGAATGTTGCAGACTCGCGCATCGACCTCTGAGTTCCACAGTCGTGGGTTGGTGAAATACGCTTCCGATTCTAATGAAAGTCTGTCGCTGAAGTCGGTATGAAACTTCGCCTCAAACATAGGGAATTCAGTATAGTTAGGCTGGAAGATGGTGAAGGAGGGAAATGAGTCACGGAAATCGATTGTGGAGTATTGGTAACCAAGTCGGAATTGAGTGTTGTCGTTGATATCCCAAAGATACTTGGCACCTAATAGATTGTAACTGTAGGGGAAGTCATGCTTTCCTCCGAGAGCTAGTACGTTGTCTGTGTAGGCCTCTTCGCTGAAGATCTCGTGCGCTGCGGTCTCGTAAGAGCGACCGAAAAACATCAGATAATGATCGGAGTTCTTGCCCATCGGAAATATCACGTTGCCATATATTTCGCGGGTGTTGAAGGCGCCGGCATAGACGCCGATCTCGCCATGGGTTTCATCGCCCGATTCGGGGCGTTTGTAAATAACGTTAACTACTCCTAAACCGCCATTGCCACCAAAGTAGAGACTCTGCCCTCCGCGGAAGATTTCCACGTTCTGAATCATGCGGGGATCAATCGCCGTTGCACCCCACAGGCTTTCCAGTGGAGTGCCACGGTCGAAGGTCGGTACGCCATCTAGTAACAGCAGTGTGTCGCGGTCTGTGCCGCCGTCGATGCGGATGGTGAACTCACCTTCGTCTGGCGAATAGCCGATGTTGGCACCGCGGATAAGCCCTGCTGACAATTCCCCGAAATTGGTAAAGCCGCCAGTGCTGATCTCGTCAGCGCTAATCAACTGTACTTGCGTGCCGAATTTCGCTACATCGATTGCCAGCTCGGTTACACCGCCGCGCACAACTTGACCCTCTACCACTATCTCTTGAATAGTGGATTCGCTGTCGTCATTCTGTGTGGACTGTGCGCTAGCTGGTGAACAAACGCCCATGCATAACAATATTGCGGCACTTAGTTTGCTTGCATTTTTCTTGAAGGGGATATCCTGGGGTAACATACGCAACCTCTGCCTGAAGTAGTTTTCTATAGATAATGTTTTTGAAATCAACACAAGGAAAAGAAACGCAGCCATCGCCTCCATGACCTTAGGGGGAGCTTAATGCTGGGCTTCGGGAATGAACTCTAGCGGCGAAATATTGCAGTTGGTGGACAGTAAGGTGATGGTTTTAGAGGAATTGGATGACAGTTTCTGAATGAAAATACATAAAAGTGACACATGACGTTTTGATGTGCCGGAAACGCATTAAAACGTAAGGCTTAGGCCGTTAGCCTTTCATCATGTTGGGAGCACTGCTCAGCAAGGCGCACCCTCTGTTGAACATCATGAATCCCTAGACGTGCATGGGTTGCCATATAGACTTCTAAGGGGCTGTCCAGTCTCGCATTGCAGGTGCCACCGTAACCAGCGCACCTAGGAGCCCAAACAATGTGCCAGTTAGAGCTTAGAAAAGGGTTTTGCCTTCCCTGTAGGCTGCATACAATATTGCGGTCTCTCCCATGGGCCTCCCGTCTTTGCTATAGCAGATGACAAAACGGCGGCACATCCCTATACGGTTAAAACCGGTAAAGAGGCCGAGCAAAATCAGACTGGTATAGCAACTCGCAGAACAATGTGCATGTTTGGTGCTGTAGCGCACAAACGCTCCGTAATCTATATGAGAGGATATTTTACTGTCGCCCGCCGGGCGACACAGCGTTGTTAGCCGAAAGGGAGATTAAGAGATGTCTAGAGAAACCGGTGATCGTTATGTTTGTGACTCCTGTAAAGCCGAGCTAGTCTACGTAAAGGGCTGTCCTTGTCCCAGTACTATGCCGCATTCCGAGACTTGCTGTGGTAAGCAGATGAGCAAGGTCAAGAAGTAAGCCTGCGTCAGTGCGGTGGGTCGTTGACAGCACGCACTGCACTGGAAGTACGGCGCGATGCTAGTGAACCACGCTGTACTTGTGTATTAACCTTAAACAGCTATCCGGACATTGGCAATGTGACTTGATGTCGCGGCGCACGCCTTGCTACGGCATTGATATATGCAAGCAGAATGGCTCTAATGGCCTTTTCTGACTATGCCGAGGAAGGAATGAGCGATGACATTCGACCCGTTCTTATTGGCAAGAATTCAGTTTGCCGCCAACATCAGCTTCCACATTTTGTTTCCCACAATCACCATTGGCCTGTGCTGGATATTGCTGTACTTCCGCACACGCTTCACTCTCAGTGGTGACAAAGAGTGGGAGTACGCCTATTTTTTCTGGGTAAAAGTTTTCGCGCTGACTTTCGCACTCGGCGTTGTCAGCGGCATCACCATGAGTTTCCAGTTCGGCACCAACTGGCCAGGTTTCATGGAGAGGGCTGGCAATATCGCCGGGCCCCTTTTAGGCTACGAGGTGCTAACCGCGTTCTTCCTCGAAGCGTCTTTTCTCGGCATCATGCTGTTCGGCAAGGACCGGGTCTCTAATCGCGTTCATCTTCTATCCACATCCCTAGTCGCCGTAGGCACTTCGTTTTCCGCATTTTGGATTCTGAGCCTGAACTCTTGGATGCATACTCCCGCCGGTTACACGATTGAAAACGGCGTAATGATGGTAGAGAGTTGGTGGGCCATTATTTTTAACCCATCGTTTCCCTATCGCTTTGCGCACATGTTCGTGGCCTCATTGCTCACCAGCGCCTTCTTCGTTGCGGGCATAAGCGCCTGGCGCGTACTCAAAAATGTCGATGGTCCTGCGACTTGGAGGGTGCTAAAAACGGGCATTTATATGGCGGCAGTTCTCGCCCCTCTGCAGATATTGATCGGTGACTTGCACGGGCTCAATACGTTGGAGCATCAGCCTGCCAAGGTAGCTGCCATAGAAGGCATCTGGGAGACGCAACGCGGCGCGGCATTTACGTTATTCGGGTTCCCGGATGAGGAGGCGCGCACCACCCACTTTAAGATCGCGATACCCAAGGCGGCCAGTTGGGTTCTCACTCACGACTTGGATGGCGAGGTGCAAGGGCTGAACGAGTTCGAAAGTCTGCATCCACCCGTTGCTCCTGTGTTTTGGTCCTTCCGCATCATGTTAGCCGTTGGCATGTTAATGCTGCTGGTATCGTGGCTTGTCGCCTATTTGTTATGGCACGACAAGGCAAACAAGCCCCTCGTGTTAAGGATGATCACTATGATGACTTACTCGGGCTGGGTAGCAGTCCTCGCAGGCTGGTATGTCAACGAGATTGGTCGCCAACCCTGGCTAGTGTATGGCGTGCTCAAAAGTGAGGATGTGGTGGCAGAGCACGGTAGCGGCATGATGATGAGCACGCTCATCACCTATCTGCTGCTATATGGCTTCCTGTTGGTCTCTTACATATTCACGCTGCGTCATTTGGCCGCTGCGCCTGCGCGTTCATCATCGACTTTGCAGCAAAGAGCGCGTGATTCACAGTCCGGTGACGACGCGACTAGTCCAAAATCACAGGGAGATAACTAAGATGGAATACTGGCTGCCTTTATTCTTTGTGGCGGTAATAGGCTTCTCCTTGTTGGTCTACATCATTCTCGATGGTTTCGACTTGGGCGTAGGCATGTTGTTGGGGTTCGCTAATGAGGATGAGAAGGATCAAATGATCGCCTCCATTGGCCCATTCTGGGACGCTAACGAGACCTGGATAGTGCTGGGAGTAGGGGTTCTCCTGATTGGGTTTCCCGCCGCCTATGGCCTTGTGCTCACAACTCTCTACCTTCCCGCTACGCTGATGTTGATGGGTTTGATTCTGCGAGGGGTCTCTTTCGACTTTCGAGCCAAGGCTAAGACGGCGCATCGCACCATGTGGAACAGGTTATTCACCGTGGGTTCGATTGTTGCCGCCGCGAGTCAAGGATGGATGCTGGGCGCCTATGTGATGGGACTTGAGTCCAGCCTCTTAAGCTATGCCTTCTCTTTAGGTATAGCCCTGGCGCTGCCCGCGCTATACCTAATGCTAGGCTGCGGCTGGCTGATCATGAAGGCGGGCGACACGCTCTATTACAAGGCCATCAAGTGGGCGCGTTGGACGGTGTTCCCCATGGGTATCGGCATCTTCCTAATCTCTATTGCCACACCACTAATTAGCGAAGTTATCGCCGACAAATGGTTCACATTGCCCGACATTATCGGCTTGTTGCCAATCCCGATTACGACGATGATTGCTTATGCGGTTATCGTGTGGGTGTTATGGCACGAACGCATCCTCGAAGCAGGCTTCGGTTGGCTGATCTTCGTGTCGCTTATTGTCATTTGCCTAATGTCGGCCATCGGGCTTGCCTATAGCATCTTCCCCGAAATCGTGATCAACAAGATGACGATCTGGGACACCGCGGCTTCTACCGAATCGCTGCGCTTCACCGCTGTCGGCATCGCCATCACGCTGCCGATGATTCTGGTGTACACCTTCTTTATCTACCGAATATTCTCCGGCAAGGCCACCAAACTGAGTTACGAATAAGATAAGTAATATTTTGGATAAAAATGACTGAATAGCATCGTCATATTTTCGGGCTTTACAGCGTTCGTGTGGCGAAAAGTCAAGTTCCTAGAGTCTGAGCAATCAAATTGCTAAAATAGATTTCCCTGTAGCTTTGCTGAGCAGACTGCCTGGACGCACCCTATGATGCAGCTAACCATTTGAAATTTATAAATATATACTAAGTGGAGTGGCAATCGAGGCAATAAAAATGGTGTCTCCGGCGGGGTTCGAACCTGCAATCTGCCCCTTAGGAGGGGGCTGCGTTATCCAATTACGCTACGGAGACGGATAAAAGGAGGGGTATCTTAGCAAATTTCCGGCAATGGTGAACCTTTACGAACAACCATGTATTGGGGGATAGGCCAAGTAAGTTTGCTAAACCGGTATTGCCAGACGAAGCAGTTAAATATGTTAAAAAAACAATAACATGAATCATAAATAGATAGCACGATAGTTTTAGTTTACGCGGATTCAACTCCGAAGTGCATAACATATTAAGCAGCCAAAGCTGCCATGTGTGCTCGCATTAAATACGCAGGCGTTTTAAATGCAAGCAATTTTCTTGGTCGATCATTGAGTCGGTTAAC
>Ga0105055_10007935_pt1 | contig 13948 bp, 9 predicted proteins | sample BON03_FD_78090 | JGI IMG/M metagenome (GOLD analysis project Ga0105055, IMG submission 78090) | Freshwater microbial communities from Lake Bonney liftoff mats and glacier meltwater in Antarctica - BON-03 | ecosystem: Environmental > Aquatic > Freshwater > Ice > Glacier meltwater | place: Lake...
ATGTTCAACGTTTTGCAGAAGTTGACCTTCTTTAGGATCTGATCAAAAACAGTAGCCCCTGTCTCCATAGATAAGATAATGCGCAGACCTCCGGGCAAAATCTTTGGGATGCAGTCGAGAAACTGTTTGATGCCATCATTAGGTTCATCAAAACCGTCAGCACCATCAATGACAATCACCATACCGCCCTTGGCGATTCCCATGCGCAACCAAAGCAAGAATGTGCGCTTAATCTGGATGTAATTATTTGGAACTTCTTCGTCGATTTTATAAAATGCCTTCAGTTCAAATAAAATACGCCGCAGAATACCCTTTGCTGACTCAACGCCCGCCGCGCCTAAATCAAAATGCATGAAGAAGAATACGTCGCGATTTCTGTTGATTTCGTAAAGGCTTCCCCACGTCCTCAACAATGAAGTCTTGCCGCTACCAGCAGGACCCACTATATTTAGGATGGTACGATCATCAAAGGCAATATAGTTGTTCAACTGCTGTGCTATTTCTGCATCCAGGTAGTAGTGAAGCACTTCTTCCCGGCAATAGTGCAGCAGCGTTGCCCTCTGCAGAGTCAACAGGCGCTGGCGTGTCTCTGTCCCATACATCCTCTTGACTGTTCTCATCAAGTCTTTGCTCACTTGCTCCATAACTGATCCTGGACTGACATAATCGTTGACAACCGGAAGCCCTTGCAAAGAGTTGAGACGCTTCTTGAAGGCCTCAAGTGCCAGTGCGTTGACTGGATCTGATTCAGAGTAGTCATCGCGTGCCAGCCCAGGCACCGAATCAACGTATTCTGGATCGCGCATATAAACAAAGGACCGCCCGTGAAACTTGTGCGGATTCGTCACGATGGCAGCAGCCACTTCAAATTCTACAATACTCTTACCTTTGACATTTTCCGTCCACGGCCGAGCTGCAACGAGATGTCCCACCTCTTCGACACGCACACCGTATTTCTCGGCAACGAAACAAAGGAAGATTGAACTACGGTCCAGTTCTTGCAGGCAGATGTCGATCATGCTGGCAGTTTCTTCCACCATTCCCATTCTGACATCGACAACAGTACAAAATATGTCATGTTTTTCGCACAAGCGCCGGACCTGTGGAATAACACCATCATGCAAAAAATAGCGTTCCTGCGCAAGATCTGATAGCGTCCCTGATACGTAGATTCGAATGTGAGGGGGTGCGCACGTATGATGCCCATACAGTGCGGTGGAGCTATTAGATGCGTTGGAAACATTGAGATCACTGCCCATGTCCTTTGATAGATCTTGAGGCGTGACACCCTGTATAATTTCTTCGTTCGACTTGTAACCCTCAGGTTTAGGCAACTTCAAGCCAAGCATCACTTCGCCTGTGATTCGCGATTCGGCGTATAGAGTATACCACTTTTGAGGCACTTTTTGGCCAACGATGCTCTCAAGTGGAATCATGGTCTCGCCAATGAGATCGTCGGCACCGATGAGATCCTTATCCCAAACTGAAACTCTCAAGGAATCGTTTACGTCATTCACAACAAGCTCAAACTTTTCCGACCATTGCGGATTCAAGTCTTTCTTGATGACCTTGGTTTTGCGCTTTTCATTTCCAACTTGCACAATCGTATAGGGATCACTGGTTCCGCCGCTGTCTTTGGCCTCGAGGCTACGACCTGCAAGCACCTCTAATGTCAAGATTGTCGAGGCGGAGTTTGCCTTTGCTTCAGCCTGAGCAGCGGCAATCTTCTTCTCTGCCTCTTCCATACTCTCATGGATGGGAATGAGAGTCAGAAACACCTCGGCATGGAATTCAGGATTCTCGGGGTGGGCCAGCTTATACCACTCAGACGTTTTTGCATTTAAGTCCTTCGGATTGATTTCAACCCCCCCAATAAAATCGTGTGCGCCGACCATATCATAGTCGTAGCATTCTACAATAATGAGATTCTCCTCAGACTCTACCGTAATATTAAAGGTCTCGTTCCAGGTAGGGGCCAACGTTCGTTTGATAACTTTCGTCTTGTGCTCAGTTTTGCCACAACGCAACTTGAGGTACGGGTCGCACTTTCCGAAAGGGCCCGAGTCCATCTTTGGCATTCCTCGTCCTCCAACAACCACTACCTGTAACCCGTGAATTTCCCTGTGCACCGCACCTTTGTTCGGATTCGATTTTTTGCCTACCGGGCCATCTGCAGCGTTCAACTCAATATCTTCCTGTTTTTCGGTAATTTCTTTCAGGGTGTACGAGAGTTCAATCTGACCGTCATTTGATTTATCTCCAGGTTTGGCGTTTTCGTCCTTGTCAAATTTGTGCCACTCGCGGTACTCTTGACCTGGAATCAATGTGTCAAGAGTTATACCGAATTTACCCAACGAATCGTCGGTGCCTACCATGTCCTTGTCAAAAGACTCAATATTCAACGCATCACGTCTTTGCGAACTTTGGATGTGAAACTCAAAGTTTTCCATCCACGTCGGGTTGAGGGTCTTGTTTTTCACAGCAGTCTTCTTGGCCTTGACCAAATCATCGCCCACGTAAATGCGCACATATGGATCACTGGTGCCGCCACGGTCCATTGCCAACAAATCTTTTGCACGGAGCACACTGATCTTGAGGACCGCTGGAGCTAGCTCATCTGAACTCGTTGTTTCGACAGCCGCCCTTTTTCCGCCCATTCCACCCGTAGTATTCTCCCAGAACATCAGATAATTGTCTTCGGCAGAGTACCAAGTCATTATAATGTCTTTCAGTGGCGAATCAGACTGGCCCACCCGAGGCTCCATGCTCATGTAGATCTGCACTCTGCCAGCGCCTTGAGTCCCATTTTTCATCTTTATCCACTCCTGCCGTGGCCGTAAATCCAGCAAGGCTCCAATTGCAAGAGTTCCCTTACCCATAAAGTCGTCACGCGCAGATGTGTCACGATCCCACATCTCTAATTCCATTTCCGGGACGATTGATTTTGCAGCAAAGAAAAAATCAAAGTCTTCGTGCCACTGTGGCGCGAGTGTTGCCGGTTCAACCTTGCTGCGCTTTTTCATTTGGCCGCAGGTGATAATCACATAAGGGTCTGATGTGCCTCCTTCGTCCATTGCAGGAATGTTTTGGGCCTGAATCAGACGAATTTTGAGACGCATTGTGCTGGTCAAGACGACTGCATGTTTTTGCATTGCAGCCATGATTGCTTGCTCGTCGTCTTCATTCTCAGCTTCGCCACCCTTTGCGAGTTTGCTTCCCTTGAGCTTCACAACTCCTGCCTCATCGCTGAATTTGTACATCTCGCTCTTGACTGCCTTGGTCCCAAAACCTTTGGCATGAATCTTGACCTCGCCCAAGTCAACAGCATCAGCATCCGACTTATTCTTTACATGCATCAGTAAACATGAAACATAGGCATCATTATCCCCTATCTCCCAATAAAATTCCTCGTTGATCTTGACGAGCTTAGTCCAAACCTTGGTAATACCCTGCACCAATTGGTCGCCGCACTGGTAGCGCTTGCTCTCGCGGACGAGATTGCCCATAGTAAGCCGCAAGAAGATATGTCCCTCATCTACAGGCAGCTCCTCCAACTGGTCGATCGTCACCAAAAATCGCTGTGGTCCGGACAAATCAGCAGCTTGGTCTAGATCCGGAGGATGTGCTAACTCTCCTGGGTCCCTTTTCAGCTTACGCATGCCAGAGGGCTCAGTCTCGTCTACGTCTGCAAGATTTCCAAGCGCATCCGCAACAGCCGAGGCCTGCAGGGCATTCTTTTCGGAAAATGTGGCCGACACAGGCCGGCTTGTGGGGCGAGATTCATCAAGTTTGATCTCAGCTTCCGTGCGTTCCTCTTTTTCCCTCACCACGATTTGCCCGTCGCGTGCAACATCGGTTGAAATGTCATCACTGTCTGCGCTGTCGTCAGGATTGTTTGGGTCTCGCTGCTTCTTCTGTTTTCTCTCCTTCGTGGCTGCCATGCTTTCCGAGCCACCAATCTTACTGCTGTCGTCGATATCGCCCTCAGCCTCCTGTTTGCATAGACCGTAAGCTCTAGGCAAACAATTTCGAATCTCGGGCGAGGGTCTAAAAAAGTGGTATGTGTGTGTGCGGAATAAACACTAGATCCGTACCTCGGCCGGTGCACTCGGCCGTTGTTCCTGCGGGGTCTCGTCCTCTTCTTCGTCGGGGGAGTCCTCCACGTCGTCCGCAAGGCCGGCCTTTGCCAGCGCCTTGTTCGCGACGTTAGTGGCCCGCTTCTTCAGATTGGCAAATCCATTCTTGAACCTGCTGGGCTTAGTGTTGGCCTCCTCATTTTCCCGCTCATCGCCATTCCCCGGCGGTGGCTCCCAATCCTCCTCCTTTTCCTTCTTCTTGAGCAGCGATGCTGCCCCGCCCATGTCGTCTTCTCGCCGGTCCTTCCAAATCGGACGACTAGATGAGGTGCGTTTGAAACGACGAACCTCCCACGCTGGCTAGGGCAACGCCGTCTCGAACACGCCGCCTCGCACGACCAGCACAGTGTAGCTCAACTCCCGCACTCGATAAACACTCCGGCCATCCCTGTGCACAGCACAAATTTTCGAAGTCGGACCAAGATCTGGGAAAAAAGAAACTCTTTGAATGAGCGAGGCCACTTGCTTGGCAGGCGGAAGGATTGTTCTCCACAGCATTCTGAAGACATGGGCCTTCCGGGCACGGCTAGCGCGCCAATCCACCTCTCGGGCGGGATAAAGATTGACAATCTCGACGCCACGGCGCTCGTCGCCGCGGCGTTTGCGTTCTCCTTCGTGAGCTTCGTCATTGCAATCGCCGCCACTGTCGTGGCCATCTTTGCGCTTGTTCGGCAGTCCGACAGCCGCGCTGTTGTTGTCGCTCCTCCGCTGGACCAGCACGACGGCGAAAAGAACAAGGCACAGTAGAGCAAGACCCAGTACCATCTCATGCCGACCTCTGCGTGGCAGTCGTTATGCAAAACGGCGCGGGCGGACTTTGTTCGAGACGGCTTCTGTGTGGTAGAGCCTTGCCTTTCGCCAGACGCTCTGCGGGCCTTTCGTGCCGAGTGCTCGGCGCTCTCGCGTGGCGTGGATTTGGACGAGACTGAGTGCGTCGTGGACCTCTGGGCAGCGCAGGAAATGCAGGACAACCACCCGGCGCGGGTTGACTCGGCAGAGTATCGGCAGCTGCGGGCGCGCATCGTGGCACGTGCCATGCCCTCGTTGGACGCAGGCAGAGCAGGAGAGGCAGACGTTGCCGGGGAGGACCGTGCCGTGGTGGAGCGGACAATCATGGGGCAGCTAGCCTCGCTGGCTAGTGAGGCATTCAGCGCAGTTGGGGAGAATGCCGACAGTGGAGAGCTGACAGACGGCATTGCAGAAGCAGAGCTCGGAGACCACACTCAAGGGCGGCGCGGCTGCAGCCACACCAGTCTCTTCAACGAACATTACGTCGTAAAGCCGGCCGACTCGTCGACAGAGTTTGGTTGGCACACTGATCAGAACGAGCAGCTGCAAATGTGCTTGAACCAGCCATCGTTGCCGTACGTCTCTATATGGCTTCCCCTGTGCGACACGGAAGACGAGAATGGAACGCTTGAGATTTTACCCAGATGCGCGCCTCAGCCACCCGCCAACGCCGATAAGTCGCACATATTCTTTCGCTCCCTGGTATCCCAAGATGGATCACATAGTTCCCTGGAGAAAACCGAAGAACACACAATACACAGTGTGGGTGAAAATGCGCCTACAGTGAACGAGCGAGAGTCAGGAAAAACCTGCAGACGCATACGGGTGCTTGCCGGAGGCGCTGTAATATTTGCCAGTGACATTTGGCATCGCAGTGGTCCTAATCGCTCATCAGAGCCACGGCAAGTCTTCTATGCTCAATACACGCATGGTGTCCTACGCAGTGATGGCACGTTGGGTCCTTCGCCTGCCTCGAGAACGGGCAGCACTCAAAATGAAGATGAGGGAGTGGCTCGCAAATCGAGTCGACTTGCAGGACCTTTGTCATTTGCTGTTCCCACCAAGGGTGTTGAGTAAATTGTCTTTTGACAGCCGACTGTCTGGAGGTGGAGGGACCTCTGTGCCCATCTGCTGCGTGCCAAGGGGAAGCCACCGAGGGGGAAGGAGAGACTATCGACACTGGTCATTTTTTTCACATAGATTCCGACTGCTCTGTAGTACCGGTTTGAGCTGTAGTCACCTCTCCTAAACACACCATCCTCATCCAAAAACTTACGTGAACACACCATCCTCATCCAGAAATTTACAAGCAAATTCACAAAACATGAGGGGACAAAGACAAATGAAAAGAGGAGAAAGAATCTGATCGTGAGAAAAAAAAGAGGATTGAAAATAGTGTGCTTTTACTGTAAGGGTGTCCGCCGCAGCTTGTGTTCTCCCTCTCTTGTGTGTGGGCTCTTTATGTATGCAACATGTACATGGAGGATATAAAATATACGCATACAAAGCAAAGTCTCATGCCCTTGGCGTCCTCCCCCCTTGTCTTTTTACAGACTGTGTCGCGGGTCAGTGCTCTTAAGATGTGGTCAGGTTGCTGCAAGTAGGGCACTCAAGGGGAGCTAGTTCATGGTGCCGTACTCACTCTTTCATACTCTACGACTTGTTTTCTGATCGTCGACCAATTGATGGGTGTTCTCACATACATACAAAACAAATACCTAAAAAACGTGTGTACGGCACCTTTAACTTCTGGTGGAGAAAAGAATTTTTTTGGTCACGGTCACGGTCACGATAGTCACAGTGGGGGGCAAGCGGAAACAGAGTTTATGGGTGTAGCAAAAGGCAAAGCGAGAGAGGGGATCAATAGAACACACATTCCAAGCAAAGAGGAGAAACTTATCTAAAAAATTATGCCAAAAAAGAATAGTCTTAAGTGGTTGCCAGGAACGTGAGATAAAGGAAGATAGAAAGAACACAGAACAAAGAGAGAAAAATCCTTGGCCACCCACGACCCATCCTCTCCCAATTGCTAAGGCTACGGGCCCTAGGGTATTTTATCCTCTTCATTTGAGACTCATCTTGAAAAACCTTTCGATACAGCACATGCCAGGTTATAACTTAATCGGGTCGCTATCTGGATGCAGCGTTGCCTCCCCTTTTGGTGTCGCTAAAAGCGGAATGAATAGAGATTACGTGCGCAATACCAGTTCGCGGCACGCACGGGGCGCTTTAGGCGCGTTACCTCATCCGAGTATGTTATGTAAAGCAAGCTATAATTTGCAAGATATTATGTGAGAAAAAGCAAAAGAAAGAAAGGCAGCACAAAAGTGCAAACAAAGGTCAAAAGTAGTGAAAAAAAGGGGAGTGAGTGGGGAGCAAATAGAGAAAGATGGGAGAATTGTTGAACGAAACTTGAATATACATATGCATGTGCGCAGGCTGAGGCTTAACAACGAAAAGAGATTGTGGTTGTCAGCGCCAATGTGCAAATGCAGATAAATATTGCCCTCTCGGTCATGTACAGTCCTCATGGACATACGGGAATTGAGGGAAAATGAGTTGATGCTCCGACAAGAGATTTGCTAGCATCTGGCATAGGCCCGGGAGCACAGGCTTTCGCGACTCAGTCTTGTGTAGAGACTCTCAAACTCCAAATTACTAAATATACGTGCGCATAATCGTGGTTGCAATCATAAATCAACATGTACGCACTGGGTAGCCAACAATTACAAAGTATCGTAAGATGCCTCTGTCTACATCGAGTATGGAGAACGAACAAAGGAGAGAGAGAAAAGGGAAAGACTCGAAGGAAAAAAACGTAAAAAGAAACTCGAAAGTCGTGCGTGCTTTGAGCATAGATGTGTGTATACGCGTACATATGGGATCTCTAGAACATGACATGTATACATGATGGTTGAGGAGGTGCTTCCAGCCTGCGGGACATAGCTTATGATATGACTCTCTCATGCTTCCTGTCCCTGGCTTTGTGACGTAGACTCCCTACTCCAATTCATCATATATATATGCACGCAATTGAAATATCTTTATGCGCTCATATCCAAAAATCCATAAACAAAGCGTCACGCGTAATTTTTGCTTCAAGATACGGTCATTGAGAGAAAATAAATGTTGTGTAAATGTACATGAGAAAATGGAAGGAAAACAGGAAAGCAAGAGAGAAAAAAAAAGGGAAAAGGAAAAAGGAAAAAAGGAAAAAGAAAAAATTTGGGGAGGAGAGGGAGAGGAAAGAAAAAAAGGAAATGGGAGATGGATGAAAGAAAAGAAAAGAGAAGAAGATGCAAGCCAGCCGTGAAGGAAGAAAGAAAGCAAGAAACATGAAGGAAGGAAAAAAGGAGATTGCAAACTAAGGTGGCATCGTACTTGGCGTTTTCCCCATTCCATTACTGAAAGATGCTGTTAGATAGACATTTCATAAGTTTGCTAGGCAAATACTCTTTCACCTCTGTCAGGAAGCGATCGAAGGTGAGAAGGCCAGACTTTTGCGCCCCTGAGAAAAAACGTTTAATGCCAGTGCGCGCGGATTAGTTTACTGGTATCACTAGATCTGCGGCAGACGGCTTCGCCAGCAGCCAACCGACTTTCTTCTTTCTTAATGCTTGCTTCTCCATACCTGCTATTATCTGGGGTCTTATTTATTAAGAGACATCCTCCTTCGTGAGCTTTGACGAGGGGACCTGGATAACCTGCTGCAATGAGTCGTATGCGATAAGCTTGCCAAAAAACCTCAAAATAGTGTTCCATGGAAGAAAGTATAATAAGCCTATGCCTTGAGGTTGTAATCTTAGCGATTTTGACGGCATCAGGATGCGCGCTGCTGTATGGTGTGATCGAGTATGGGGACGAGTCTTTGACGTTGGCCGTGTGCTGGATTATAAAGGTGTGATCAGAGTATAAGATGGGAAGAAGATTCAGCTCGAGGAATTGAAAGGGAGCAGGGGTTTTTTCCTTATTACCTCGCATAAAATATACTTCATGAGCGAAAGTAAAAGTGAGGCAAGAATGCATATCAGAGAAGGCAGTCTCTAGAGAAGTCATTAGCTGCGCTACTTGATCTTTCGGGCACATGAAAGCGAGCAGCGTGTCATCTGCAAATCGTGCCTTCATCACAAGCTCGGGAGATCCTGCAACTGTTTAATCCAGCGTCAGTGCTAATTGCTTATACATGTGTGCTTCTTTAAGCACCACCCCCAATGAGACCATCGAATCCGAGTAACGGTCCCATTGGTAGTCCACTTAATTGCCTACAGAAGAGCTTATCATCACCTGCAAGGGTGTATATAAAAAAAAATTCCAACAGGAATATAGCTAATTGCATATACGTCGATTGAAAAGCTTCCGCTGCTTTTCTGTCCTGCGAGCCGGGAGGGCGCCTCTCCACCCTGGCAAGCAGATATTCGTCCACTGTGCTCAAAACAAACTGCTTAGTTATAGACATATACATATCGACGATGTCAGCTGCAACAAGGAGCAGTACAGAGTCGTTCTTGAGGCGAAAAAGACTTCACCCTCCTCTGGCGAGTCGTGTCTGGTTGTTAAACATGTATTTATAAATTTGTTAAGCTCCGCAATCCTCCTGGTGACGTGCAGCCTGAGAGAGTCCTTGACAATGGGGAAATCTTCGAAATCCCTCAGTTTGCTCTGCTCTGCAATCAATTGTTTTGAAATCCCAGAATTTGAAAAACATCAAGATATTTGCGGGAAAAAAGTAAGCAATCTGAAAAAAATCATGGAATTTAACCAAAAAACAGGAATGTGAGAAGAATTGGGGAATTTGCCAAAAATTCGATGGATTTTAAGGAAAAATTCGAATTTGACAAAAAGATTGTCAAAAAAACTGAGGATAAGAATTTGAAAAAAGCAAAGGGAGCGAATTTGGAAAGAAATAAGCGGAGAATTTGAAAAGAAATGACGAAAAGGAATTCCACGTATGACAACCGGCATTTCCGAATCTGTTTAGACCGAAATGGGGCGTGTGCGGATTCCAGGAAAAGCGAATTTCCAAAACTGATGTGATGGGGAGGCATAGGACATGTCCGGATTCCAGAAAAGGTGAATTTGCACATCTAGGTGGGTAGAAATGGGGCACACGGATTCCAACAATATTGAATTTCCAAATCTGTGTGGGCGGAAAAGGGGCATGTCCGCTGCACTTCAAGATTCGGAACTGATTCTGCAAGATTCGGAGGTTCCGAATCTTGAAGTTGATAACTACCGATAATCATTGACACATTGAAACAAAGATATGGGACCGGACAAATCGACAAAAAAAAACGGGACCAGATACATCGAATCAAGCGCACGGGCTGTTGCCCCGAAGCCGCCGCGCGCCACTTGCAATCAGCCAGAGTCGATACGGATTTTCTGAGAAAATCTTTTTTTTTCCAAACAATTCACGTTGAGCCTGGAACCTTTCTGGTTGAGCCTGGAGACTTCTGGGGCTCAATCCAAAATGCGTGCAAATGCGGCGTTTTTGAAGTGCGGGGAGGGAGCCACACGGGGCCGTGTTTTGCCAATTTTGGCGCGATATTCTGTTGGAAAAAAATCGGGTTGAGCCGGCTCAGCACGATGATGAAAAGAGAACAGAATCAAATAAACAAAAAAATGTGATAATTGAAACATCGGGTTGAGCTGGCTCAACCACATGGTGTGGAATACAAATTGGATCAATCCGGCTCAATCAGATTGGGAACAAAGAAGTTCGGAATCAGCCGACTCAATCTGCTTGTGGCCATGTGAATGCTGGATTCAGCTGGCTCAATCACAATTTGATATGATAAGCATCAGATTAAGACGACTCAATCGCTACTCCTCTGATGACGGCCACTACGGATCTGGGCCTGTCCATATGTTTCTCTATGTTCCAGTTACGTGAGACTGGAGACTGGCACACCCTCCGGGCGTGCGGCAAGTTTAGCCCCGTAGCCGTCGTTCACCACTCGAAAGCAGCTAGAGCCTATACGGATGGACGTTTCGGAGGGTCACACGGGGATCGTATACAGGTGTTCATCTTTCGCCTGTAACAGCCGGAAAACACCGACAACTTGAAAACACCTTTTTGTGCCAAAAATTGAATTAAGGGTAGACTTTTTATTGAAAACGGATAGTGGGTATCCCAGGGATGCGGAAGTTACATTATTCACCCTGGCACGCCCTGGAAGTTTTGAGCTGATCCAATTTCTTTCAAAATTTCAACCCCCATTTTTTTGCCGGCATAAACCGATCTGAATTTGTTGTCACACGCCGAAATGTCCCGTTTAGCGGAAATTTTTTTGAACACGCTTAAAACGCCGAATTCGCGCGCAAATCGGGTTGAGCCAGAACAAAAGTCGAGAGCAAAAAGGAAGGAGAAAGAGAAAAGAAGGATAAAAATGAAGTGTAAAAATTGGAAACAAGTGATTTGTCAGCGAAAATCCGTACGGACTCACTTGTGGCTGATTGCGAGTGGTGCGCGGCGGCTCCAGGGCGAAAACCCCTCCGCTTGCCGCGCGCCCAGTCCCCCGGAACGGGCGAGGTCGGAGACTGGTGGAGATGAACACTGGGTGTTAAAGCGGAGAGAATTCCCAGGGGGTTTCTTTGATTTATAACCACCGCATCCTTGGGATACCCACTATTAATTATCAAACAAAAACTCTACTCTCACAGCAAGCTGTAGGATCATAATGATCATGAGCAATCAGTTCTTGTATGATAATTTGTGAGGAGGGCAACCGTGAACAAAAATGTCGGATTGAGACAGAGTGATGTTGGAGGGGGGGTACGTTATAGTCTTTTCTACATCTTGTCACGAGTCCATCTGCCAGCGAAAACATTGACTGGTGAGAGTCCTAAACACTCAGGAAATTAGCACCAAATTCAGGTTTCCCACCGTGACACACATGTTCTCCGAGTCGCTGGCACATCTGATTTAAAAATGCCCAGCTGGTGCAAAAAGAATTTGCGGCTGGCACATTAAAAAATTCCGGCTGGTGCAAAACAAATTTCCGTTTTTGGTGCCCACCCTGAGGGCCGGTCCACATGGCTCTCACGCCTCGGGCTTGTACAAACGACTCCGCGCGCTAAATCCGTCGTTACCATTGCTATTTTGTGATGACCGTAATTCGTGACAAGCTCAGGCTATTTTTCCTCGGGGCGCGCGGCGATGGAGTGCTTCAGCGCGCAGTTCCAGCGCGCCCACTGGATCGGACCAAAGTCAGGAGGACTGTGATATTTTCTTCAATGTAAGATTTTAGCATTTGGTCATTTTGCACCCCCAAAGCGATTGTTTGTGAATGACCTGGCAGAGTTTTAGAAGATTTTTGGCTGCTTCCGGGCCCTCATGTTCCTTGCCATACTAGTATGGGATGTCTCTTTTCCCCTCACGCTCCCTGCCATACTCATCTCGTTTCCATCTATGGAAAAGAAACATCCAAAAGAAGTACTATTTATTAGTCCCACTTTCGCAGATTCGACCAGCTGCTTTTCGGAATCGGGAAAGTATTATTCATTGATTGGAGTCCAGGCAAACCTTTGGTTTCCCGAGTCACGGTCCATTGGGGTGAAATAAATTTAATTCCTTATCAATGATGATTTGAGAGCAGAGATTTTCAAGTTGTTGAAAACTGATTTCGTTCCAATAAATGACACGGAAATTCCCGAACCGGATGTCAACTCAAAATTACGGCCATGGTACTGACTCGGAGTCCTTTCTCGACACTCTCACTACAGTGGCAGGCTTCAAAAACAACATCGAAAAACTTGAAATATTCTGGACACGTTGTGTCAGAGTACTCTTTGGTTCTGAGTCCGAGTCCACTTTCATACTATGTCTGGACCATATTTCTGGACCATCCAGCCGCGCCACTCGCAATAATACAGCCATTCTGCTGATTTGGCCTACACACCCACCAAAAGTTCGTCCCGGGAGACAATTTGTTTTTGGTGGTCACTCAATCCCGGAAGCGTAAAGAGAATTGAAAATAAAAGTTGTCGCGGCGGTACGGAACTTGAAATCCCATCTAGGTCTTTTCAAAAACCTGAAAACCAAATTCTTTCGAATTTTCTGAATGATCCCAGCGGCGGGCTGGCTGCCGCGGCGGCCTGCCAAGAAAATTCAAATCTAATATTTCAGCTCAATAGTAACACCTGAAACCTGAGAAAATGATTGATTCTTTTTGCCACCCCTGTTGTTTGACTATCATGAGGTGTGCCAGTGTTTGTGGAAGTCTGTCATGGTGTCCGTTTATGTGTGTTTATGTGCCAGTGCGTGTGTTGGGGGGGTTGGATGTCCACGTGTGTTCTGGTGACTTATTTCGATTTTTGGCGAGGAATGACTCGGCTATCATTTCCTGCTGTTTTCTTGCTGTTCAGCACGTCAACCACTCGGACTCGATCTTGGCGTCGCAAGAGGATTCAGACCGTGACCGAATCTCAGGCGCAGAACGAAGATTGTCGCCACAGTTGGCGCCAGTCGAAACCTTGATTTTGAAACGGAATCCGAGTCATTCGGAAGAAAGCCTGATGCCTGACCTTTTTGACTTGCCAGTGCGCCCATACTTTCGAAAAAAGTCACGGTCCTAGGTCGTGCACAGACCTAGGCATACTATGGGGTGTACCGTCACTAGGGTTGATCATCAAATTTGCCTGCAGCGTCCTGAGAAATTTAATTCCCGCCGCTCAGTGTTTGCTGCAATGGACAAGCGCTGACTGCACGACAGGATCAAGTTTGGATTAATACCCACTTTGTTTTTTGGATTAATACCTTTGGATTAATACTCCAAAAAAATCCAGAGTCGGCGCCGTCACGGTCTTTTTAGTAAAAGGTCAACAAAACCCAATCACTGGATGGGGAAACTGAGATCATTACCACGAACACGATAATTTCTCCCGTGAAAACATTGCGAACAGCCTGGGCCCGGGGTCGATTTGCAAGCTGAGTGCCAACTTTTGAAGCTCCCACAAGCTCGCTTCTGCTTCTGTCACGGTGGCAGGCAAGCCCGACCGAAAAAGTCAGGGGCGAAGTGGCC
>Ga0105055_10007936_pt1 | contig 13948 bp, 7 predicted proteins | sample BON03_FD_78090 | JGI IMG/M metagenome (GOLD analysis project Ga0105055, IMG submission 78090) | Freshwater microbial communities from Lake Bonney liftoff mats and glacier meltwater in Antarctica - BON-03 | ecosystem: Environmental > Aquatic > Freshwater > Ice > Glacier meltwater | place: Lake...
AAATCTCTATTTTTATGTCGCCATTAAATGTGCACATAAATTTCTTTCCAATTTCTGGTGTGGTGAGTTATTGTAAATATCATGCAGGTAAATATTTGGTAGCATGGCATCCAAAATCCAGCACCGAAAATGAAAGAAACACGGTAGTAGTAAAACTTGAAAATGGTACCGAAATACTTTTTAGACAAATAGCCGGAGCCATGGCTAGACGTATAGTCACCTACGCAAAAGAAGGCCAGACAGCAGAGCAAGGGGCAGAATTTGGTTTTATTAAATTTGGCTCAAGAGTAGACATTTTCTTGCCGTTAGATACCAAAATCCTTTGTAAAATGGATGACAAACCCGTGGGAGGGGAGACTGTTATTGCGGAGTTGTCGTAATCTGTCTCAGAATAGAGATGCATTTCATTGATTGAAACACGAGCAACAGCCAGCGTAGAATTCAGCTTTACTTTAATTCGTTTAGGTCTTTGTTCAACAGATGTTTGGAGATTTCATTTAGGCCGTCAAAACTTCCTTCAAAATGATACGTTTTATGCGTATGCTTGATGGATTCTCCAGACTTCAGCTCTTTAGTGCTCGAGGAAGATTCTATTTCATAGAAGGGCCCTAGCTGGCCTCCGTTTTCTAAAGGACCGTCATTATAAGAGTTTACCACATCGCCTTCATAAGGGTTTTCCTGCTCTCTCCATTCGGAGTTTACATAAGTAGTATCTGCGTCAAATGTATAATTTATGATGGTAAGCGTTTGCTTGTCCGCATCATAACTTCCGACATAAGGGAGTACATTTTTGGGTGGAATACCAAGTTTGAATCGCGATGTACCATCACCTTTAAACATTACGTGTTTATCTGTTATTTGGAGTCTACCAGGTGGGATGGTTCCGAAATAGGACGTATTTAAAGCCAGTGTGCCTTTATAAGGAAGAATTACCGTTGTGTTTTTTGAAGGCATGTACATACCCAAAATCCAGATGGACAATAGGCCCGAATTCTTAGACCATGCTTGTTCTCCTACATTTACTATTTCGTTATTGGATTGATATCCCACATAGTTAATATTCTCAGCCATGTTTAGACCCAATTCTTTTTCTATTTGGTTTTGACTAAAGATGAAAATTTTTCTGTTTACCTCTATGTCAAATTTGAAATCTTGATAATTGCTCAAAGACATCTTTTTTTGAAAATGCACCTCTTTGTCTGATTGCGAAACCACTTCATATGTTTCTGTGTCTATTTCTTTGGGTGTAAACCAGTTGTCAAAAGTGAATTCACTTCCTTTCTTAAAAAATATGGAATATTGGCCCCCTTCTGGGCCCATCCAAAAACGTTCTTCGCCTCCAAAAGGACTAAAGTGTTCCTCAAATTTTCCAGAGGAAATCAAATCATAATTCAACCAGCCATAACTGTTTCCTTCTAATCCGTTCGCGGTGCTGGTCATCACTCTCCCTTGCAATTTGGGTGAAAGAATGAGCTGACTTTTGCCCTCGTTTTCTTCTAAGATAATTACTTTTTGGTGCTTTTTTAAAAAGTTTAAATCATAAGCGAAGCTGCCTTTTAGGGCTTCTGTTTCGGAAGTGCAACTGGCTAAAAGCAGCACAATACTGCTACACAATAGAGTATTTAGATATATATTCATACATGTAATTTTAACATTCATAGATTGATTCAATTTTGGGTTTAATTAACAGAGAGTTGTTTTTTTTAGAGAATTTAATGTACACTATACTCCTAATCCGTAAAAGTTTTTTGATTCAATTGTGCTTCTAATTTACGGTTACTTTTTTATTTTTTCTTGCTCAAGTGCCAAAGACTGTAGTCCAATTTTTAGAAATGGACAGTGATGGTATTTTATAGATCATTTTCTAATATTTAGTTTACCAATTCCTTATCTTGCTGTTATTCTTAATTCAACCCAATACCAAAATGACTAACAGACGAGAATTTATTATCAAATCCAGTGCTTTATTTGCTGGTACGCTCATCCTTCCTTCTTGTATGAAATCAGAATCTTCTGAGGAAAATGTTGCTACAGATGCAGCCTTGGCAGGAAGTAGAAAAGTAGAAAATGTAGGTGTACAGCTTTACACTTTTAGAGATGCCATGGCAAAAGACGCCTTAGGCACCTTAGAAAAAATAGCGGCATTGGGCTATAAGGAAATAGAATCTGCAAGAAGTGGCATGGGCCATTATTATGGCTTAAAGGCTGCTGGTATGAAAAAGGCATGCATTGATTTAGGCATGGTGCTTAGAAGTGGGCATGTTCATTTAGACGAGGATTTTGACAAAACGATAGCAGAAGCGGTGGAGTCTGGACAGGAATATTTGATATGCTCATCTATGCCAAAAGACGGACAAACCATTGATAATTACAAAGCTACTGCAGAGGCTTTTAATAAAGCAGGTGAGCAATGTAAAGCTAACGGCATCAAGTTTGGTTACCATAATCACGACTACGAGTTTGAATCTGACGGAGACCAAGTACTCTATGACGTATTGATGGATAATACCCAAACAGATTTGGTTTACATGGAATTGGATTTAGGCTGGGTAATAGTGGCAGGCAAAGATCCTCTAGATTATTTTGCGAGATATGAAGGTCGTTTTCCTTTATGGCATTTAAAGGATATGAACATGACAGAAAAACAAAGTACCGAATTTGGAAAAGGTGGTCTTGACATTTTGAAAATGCTTCAAAACGGAGATAAATCTGGCGTAAAACACGTTTTCGTAGAGCAAGAAGAATATACCATTGGGCCGTTTGAAGCTATGGCAAATAATATGGCTTATTTGAATAAGCTGAGGTATTAAATTAAATTTTCCAGAATCTTTATTAAAACCCCAGCTCAGAAACCTGGGGTTTTAGTTTTTATCTATACAATTATATTGTAATAATGCTTAACTCGCCTCCTCGAAACCAACTTCAATTGATTTGCTTTTGATAATTCCCTGTACCACCTGATGCATCCAAAATAAACATATAATAGATATGAAAAGCATGAATATCCAACAGCTAGACCAGAGACCAGTACCTTCTAGTAAATAGCCAAAAAGAATAGGGCAAACGAAACCACCAAGACCTCCTAAAACGCCAACCATTCCGCCTACTACACCTACTTCTTCTGGGAAGTAATCTGGTATATGTTTATAAACAGCGGCTTTGCCTATTCCCCAAATGCTTCCGATTATGATAGATAAAATGGCGAAAATCCAAATGTTGGCTTGAAAGAAAATATGCGTTTTACCTTCTGCTAAAAGTTGTTTCTTTACCACTTTATCTCCCACCTGAACTACAGATTCTTGCCAAGTTTCCTTTATTGGCAAAATTCGTATGTCAGTGGTTTTGCTGTCAATTTCACTGGTTTTTTGGTTAAAGTCATATTGCAATTCGTCAATTTTTACAAAAGACGACGCTATTTCTGTAACTGTGCCTTCTTTTTTAGCAACCACTCCTTTTCCAGATGAATAGACATCCATTTTAGGAATAACCAGAGCGGCACTAATGAATACGGATGAGGCAAGAACCCAATACATTATTTTTCTAGCTCCGTATTTATCGGATAACCATCCACCAAAAGCTCTTATTACTCCGGAAGGTAAACTAAAAGCGGAGGCAAGGAATCCAGCCGTAGCTAAATCCAAGTGATAGACGTTTGTGTAATAAGGAACAAGCCATCCCGCAAATGCCACAAAACAACCAAAAACTAAAAAGTAGTACAGCCCAAAACGCCAAACCCGAATGCTTTTTAAAGGCTGAAGCATCCCTCTAATGGTTTTTGAACTGGATGCAGGTTTTTTGTTTTCAGTTAAAAGGAAGAAGGGGACGGCTGTAAGCAATAATACTCCAGCATATATTTTGGGCATGTACCGCCAGCCTTCCAGGTTTGTTCTGCCATCGGTTAGCCAAATTAATAGTTTTGGGCCTATCAATGTGGTAATGGCTGCTCCTGCATTTCCAGCTCCAAATATACCGAGAGCTGTTCCTTGTTTTTCTTTTGGAAACCAAATAGAGGAGTAGGCAATGCCAATGGCAAAACTGGTACCCGCCAAACCGAATCCTAAGCTGCAAAGTGCAAAACTCCAAAAGTCGTTTGCATAAGAAAGCAAATACATGGGTATTACGCATAGAATAAGTAGGCCAGTATATATTGGTTTACCACCAAATTTATCGGTAAGTATTCCAGCAGGTAAACGGAATAGTGCTCCAGTCAAAACTGGAATCCCAATTAGCCAACCTATTTCAATGGATGTCCAATTAAAAACCTGATTGTCGACTAGGAAAGTGACGAGTACGCCATTTAATAACCAAACAGCGAAACAAATGGTGAAAGCAAATGTGTTTAAAAAGAGCGTTTTGTTTGCCTTGGAACGATTAAAATTATCCATATAAATGTTATTCTAAGTTTATGAGTAGTTATGAGTAAGGGTTTTCTTTTTCAACTTAAAGGATGATTTTGAAGCATAAAAAGAAGGTAAACCATGTCAAATGAAAAGTACGTATTTGTATAGTTCCAAGACTAAACAAATCAATTTTGGTGGCTTTTTCGCCGGGAAAAAGAGTATTCATGATAGTATTGATTAAAGATTAGAAATTCGTTTTTGAATTATTTTTCAGATTGAAAAAGGGTAGGATTGAAGGTGATCATCATCCATGCCCAGTTGTTTGATTTTTTATTCCCAGACCTCAAGGCTAGCATGGTGTCTGTGGCGAGCATTTGAGAGTAGCCAATATTAAAACTAATGTCGCCGCCTATTTTTTGAGCATAAACCAAGTCAATCTCTGTACTCATGGCAGCACTTAAACTTTCGCCATTTTCTTTCAATTGTACAGAACCGGTTAAGAACTCATGTCCGTGAATCATTAAAGCACCCTTTCCTAGTTTAAATTTGGTTTTGATGTAAATATCCTGTACTCCTACATTGCCATTGGCTTGGCCCAGATAGAAGTAATCCATAAAGCCATTGAAGGCATGATTGGTGCCGAAATCAGGATTGAAGTTTGTGATTTTCCCAGACTTATCTGCATCATCTTTTCCTGAAACATATTCGTAACCAAGGGTGATAGGTGTGGTTTTGGTTTTGAAAGTAGCATTTATACCAGCCAAGAGTGCACCTACATCGTTAGTGCCTATCTTCCCTGTTTGATAATATACATCTGTGGCTAAGTTTATTTTACCAACATTTTTAGAGCCGATAAAACCTAAAGTTTGTTTGTTGGAAACGGTGGTGTCGGCATTTTGTAAACCTAAATTTAATGCTAATAAGGAGACAGAACCACTTTCAAAACCTTTATTATACCAGGCATATTGCATGGTTTTATAAGAGCCGACAGTAGAGTAATAGTTTGCACCTTTTGTTTGAAGAAAAGTAGGTTCTGTTATGTCGTCGTCTGTGTTGAACGCAAAGCCGAAATGAAGTTTTGATTTAAAGGAAGCGTCTTCCACTTTTAACAAAAGGGCATCATGTCTCCTTCCTTGTTGTGCCCACTCTAAGTCTCCTAGATACCTTTCATTGTCGTAAGTTATTATTTGCCTACCTACTTTTAATGATACTTTTTCGGTTAAGTTCACCTCACCCCATGCTTCACTTAGAAATGTGTTTCCTACATCTGCTTTAAATATTTGAGGGGTTTGGCCCCAATACCTTACATCTTGAAAAGCGAGTTTAAGTTTATATTTAGGCTGTGTATATTCAAAGTATATTCGACTTCTTTGTTCTGTAAAAATGGCCGGTTGAAATCCATCAGAAGATGGTGTTTTAAATCCATTCCTGAATTCTGTACGAGGTCTAATTTCGGCAGATAGTTTAAATTGCCCTAAACTATTATGCGACGCTCCGAGAACAAGGAGAATCAGAAAAGTAATGGGTTTGATTGGCGTTCGATTTTTCATAAATTTGAAAAGTTTTAAATGTTACGATTTAAAATTACCAGCCCCTTTGAACTTCGGTTTATTGGGGCTTTTTATGTGAGTATATATACTCATTATATGACTATTCAAAACTAGAAATAAAAACTAAGTATCAAATTTGAATGGGCAGGTTTTGTGCATAATTCTTTGAATAACACAAGAAATATTTCTTTAATTTATGAAATATATAAAATATGGCAATAATGAATATATAAAGGAGATAAGTTTGATATTCTAAAATATAACAACTTATATAAAGCTTTATTGAAGTTATAGAAATATATTAATTGGAAACAATAATGAAGAATAATTGAATAAATAATTGAAGAAATAATACAATTCGACTAGTATATGAATTGTTGGATTTAGGTATAAAATATATAAGTATTTTAGACTAATATATTTTTCAACAATGTGCATTCTTTTTAATTATTAAAGAATGCTTAAGCTTATGGCAATTTCAAATACTTATTTAAAGAATTAGTCAATTAAGAGTATACTCCGTTCTCCTTTATGTTTTTCAATTGAAAAGATGATTTTGCAGTATCACAAACAGAGCAACAATAACCTTCAGGAACTTGGTTAAATTCTACACCAGCTGGTATGTCGTTTAGTTCGTCGCCATAAGTGGGATCATAAATCGTGTAACAGGATGGGCATTGATGAAATGCAGAATGCTTTTTACTTTCCTTTTCCGTAGACTTGTCTACATGCGTATCATAAGCTATATGCTCATTGAAATTCAAAATGGATTTTCTGAGTTTTTCTGGTAAAGAAAACCCTAAGATATTTTTTGCGAAATAGGCCACTTTCCTTCCGTTAGGATCGTAATCGGTGGTATACGTAATGTCGTAAAGCTTAATAATAGGGAAGTACTTGGGTCTTTTTTGACGCACGAGTATAGAGGCAAAAACCTCTGTTTTAGGAAAGGTCTTTACACCTAAGCATATGCCAAATGTTCGAAGGTCTTTTAAATTAAAATAGTTGACCAGCTGATTCTTAAGTTTAATGGCCTCAAAAGAATCATCTTCTATTTGCCAATTAAGCTCATTAGCGGCATGCCTAACGTTTATGTCATGTTTTGCCAAAAGTCCACTCCAGAAGGTCCTGTCTGCCTCATTTATATTCTTGATAATAATTGATTTCCAAGGTGTTAGGCAAATTTCGCCAATTTTTGTTTTAAGGCATAAATCACATAAGTCGATTAGAAAATCTACATCAAAAACTTCTCCTCTTCTATAAATACCTAGCCAGGACTTTTTGCCATATCTGTTGAAACCTTCGTAATATGGGAGGGTAAACTTTGGTAAGACTAGCTCTTCTTCTACCGGCAGCGTAATTAAATTAGGGAGATGGTCAAAATGTATTTCTCCTCGACATATTCGCTCATCCAGAAGCTTGGAAACTTTCGCTATTTCATTGCTAAAGATTAATTTTTCATAAACTACTACATCATTGGTTTTAGGTTTTCTTGTATATAAGTACCAGAAGTTTGGATGGTTTGAAGAAATGAAATTTATATGCCCAGAAAAGAAAGGTGTAAAGCTCTGTTGGCTATCAGAGATATTAATTTTCACTTTAGGGTTATAGTCAAAGACATCCAAAATGTCTTTATAAATACCTTCTCTAAGCCAGCTTCCTCTTTGAAAAACCTCTTCTGATACATAAGAGCTAACCACGTTTGGATGTGGGTTTTCATCTATGTAATAATCAATTTTGGCAGCGACCATTTTGTTTTTAAAAAGGACTTCGTGAGCAAAAGAAAGGTAAAGAATCATCTGCTGGCGAAGGCCAAAACGAATCTGGTCAATTTCACAATCTTTAGCAATTGACATGATCGTTTTAAGCTCGCCAGGGGAAGCAATGCCGCCAATGAAATTGATGCGTATAGTATAATGTAGTGTCATATTAATTCTTTAGAAACGCTGTCTGTTTATTCTAAAACCAAGATTTCATTTTCACGTAAAGTGGCTTCCAATATTCCTCTTACTTCTGGTCTACATGAGCCGCATCCAGTACCAGCACCGGTCGAGTTACATAATTCTTTAAAATCAGCACAACCATTATTTATTCTGTTTTTTAAATTCCCTTCACCAACATTATTGCAAGAGCAAATCAGTTTCCCTTCAATAGCCTCTACTTTTTTGCCAGAACGAAGAAGTTGAAGTCGTTTTTCGGAAAGTTCAATTCCTTTTGAGATGAGCTCACGATATTCTAAAAATTCAGATTTATCTCCTATTAAAATGGCTCCAACAAGTCTGTCGTTTTTGACTAGGCATTTTTTGTAATAGCGTTTCGCTTTGTCAATGAAAATAACTTCTTCGTAGTCTTCAGCACCTTTGGGGATTTCTGTTTCGCCTAAAGAACATAGTTCTACGCCTTGCATTTTCAAGATATTCATAGAAAGTGAACCATCGTAATGAGCAGCCAAGTCGCCGGCTAAGTACTTTGCTACTACTTCTGCTTGCTGTTCTGCGGCAGCGGTAATTCCCCACATTTGACCTCTCCATTGTGCTATTTCACCACAGGCAAAAATGTCTGGGTCCGAGGTTTGCATATAATCATTAACTTCTATTCCTCTATTGCAATCGAGCCCTGCCTCTTTAGCTATTTCTATAACGGGCGTGGTCCCAGCAGCTACCACAATTAAGCTACAATCTAATTTCCTTCCAGATTTTAGGCGTATCCCTTCAATGGCCTCAGTTCCATAAAACTGTTCTACTTCGTCATTATAGAAAGTTTCTATACCTAAACCTTCTATTTCTTCATGCAGTATAGCACTGCCAGTAGGGTCTAGCTGCCTATCCATAAACCTACCGATACGCTGAATGACGGTGACAGGCACATTCATTTCTCTCAAAGAAGCAGCTAATTCTAAACCTAGAAGCCCTCCACCTACAATTACGGCCTTTCCGTTTTTTGCCAAATAAGGAGCCAATGAATCCGCATCTATCCGATTACGCATATTGAAAATGCCAGGTATTTTAGGGAAATTACGTGGCATAAAAGCCTTGCTTCCCATGCCTAAAAAGAGTTTGTCGTAGAAATGCTCTTCGCCATTGGAGTCCACCACTACTTTGCTTTTTGTGTCAATGTGCTCGATGCTAGTTCCCTTATGAACTTTTATTCTGTTTTCTTGGAATTGGTCTTCTCTAAGTTTCACTAATTCTTCCCAACCTTGGCTTCCGCTTATATAGTCGGGTAGCATTACTCTATTATAGAAAGGGTATATTTCTTTGGAAAAAACCTCAATTTCATCTGTTTGATTTAATTGACGATAGGCCGATATAAATCCCAAACCAGCAGAGCCAGCACCTATCACTATTATTTTTTCTTTAGCTTTTTTGTACGTTTTTACTTCGACAGCGGCGTACTTAAAATCAGGTTCTTTTGAAATAGGGTCTACCAAGTCGCTGGTGAGGTTATTGGCTCGTGCAAAGTTATTGTTGACAATTTTGCCCCAATGCATAGGTAAAAAACAAGTGCCTTGCCTTACGGTATCGGTTAGTTTTGCCTTTACTTTTACTTCGCCACGTTTACCGTTTACTGTGACTACCTGATTTTCTAGAATCCCTCTTTTTTTAGCATCTAAAGGATGGATTTCCAGATATGGCGTATCTATATGCTGGTTAAGCTTATTTACTTTTCCTGTTTTGGTTCTAGTGTGCCATTGGTCTCTTATTCTTCCCGTTAAAAGGATCAAAGGGTAATTTTTTGAAACTTGTTCTGATGGATTTTCTCCATCCACAGCATAAATTTGAGCCTTTTGATTCGGTGTAAAGAAAACCTTATCTTCAAAGATTCGACTGCTAGCATTGGAAAATGTTTTATCTGCGGGATAAGGCCATTGAACTGTTTTTTCTCTAAGTAGATCATAATTGACGCCTGAGCAATCTATATTGGTGCCAATAGTACTTTTTGCGTACTCATCGTAAATGTCAGAGGCAGAATTGTACTTAAAGTGGTTTCCCCAGCCCATTTTAGAAGCAAATCGACAAATGATTTCTGCATCTGGTAGGCATTCGCCTGGGGCATCTATTGCTTTTCCCAAATAAGAAATTCTTCTTTCTGCATTGGTCATCGTCCCTTCCTTTTCTGCCCATCCAGCTGCAGGAAGCACCACATCGGCAAATTTCACAGTGTCGGCATTTTGAGAAATATCCTGCACCACCACAAATCTTGCTTTCTTTAAAGCGGCTTCTACTTTGTTAGAATCTGGCAAGCTTACTAAAGGGTTAGTACAAATTATCCAAATGGCTTTTAGTTTTCCAGAATCAAGAGCCTCAAACATTTCTGTGGCCGAAAGTCCGGGTTTATTAGAAATACCCGCTACTCCCCAAAAGTCCTCCATTTCTGAAATATGAGAAGGGTTGTTCAATTCTCTGTGAGAAGCAAGCATGTTGGAAAGGCCACCCACTTCTCTTCCGCCCATGGCATTTGGCTGCCCTGTTAAAGAGAAGGGCCCATTTCCTGGTTTACCAATTTTTCCCGTGATTAAAGACAAATTGATTAAGGAAAGGTTTTTGTTGACACCGATGACACTTTGATTTAAACCCATTGTCCACATGGACAAAAAGCCTTTTGCTTTGCCTATCCATTCAGCTGTTTGAACAATTTGCGATGCATCAATGCCGCATGTTTGAGCATATTCGGTAGTGGTTTTTTCAAACACCTTTTTTTTATAGGCTTCAAAACCATCGGAGTGATTGAGTATGAAATCACTATCTGTATAGCCATTTTCAATCAATTCTCTGCCAATAGCATTGTTAAAATAAACATCTGTCCCTGGAATAAGTGGTATAAATAAATCTGAACTGGAAGCTGTTTGCGTTTTTCTAGGGTCTACGCAGATAATTTTAACATTAGGATTGGCCGCTTTATGTGCTTCCACTCTACGCCAAAGAATAGGATGGCACCATGCAGGATTAGCCCCTTCTACCAAAATTACGTCGCTAAGCTCAATGTCGTCATAACATACCGGAACCACGTCTTCACCCAGTGTTTTTTTGTAACCTACGACAGCCGAGCTCATACAAAGCCTTGAGTTGGTATCAATGTTATTTGAACCAATAAACCCTTTCATGAGCTTATTCCATAGGTAATATTCTTCTGTAAGACATTGTCCTGACACATAAAACGCCACAGATTCTGGCCCATGTTTGGCTATAATACTTTTAAAAACGGCTGCCGTTCTATCCAAAGCACTATCCCAGCTAACTCGCTGTAGAGGCATACTTCTGTGCATCCGCATTTCTGGATAAAGGAGTCGGTCTGAGGTGTCATTGACAGTATAGTGGAGGTTCATGCCTTTAGAGCAAAGCATTCCTTTATTTACAGGATGGTCTATATCTCCTTCCACTATTATTTTGCCGTCGCTAGTTTGAGATATCTCTATCCCACACCCTACGCCGCAATAACTACAAGTAGATTTTAATTTCTTTAGCATTCCGATTCTGTTAAACTGTTTGATTCTAGATATTCTGCTAAATATTGAGGGCAGCTTTTTACAGTTTCACCAATGACTATTACTGCTGGGCTAGTTATGCCTTGGTCGCTTATTTTCTTTTCAATGGTGTTCACTTCTCCCAAAACCATTTTTTCATCAGGTCTTGAGCCGTTTTGAATGACTGCCACTGGAGTGTTCTCTTTTCCGTGTTTAGCAAAGAGTGCCATAATCTCTTCAATTTTATGCAGCCCCATTAAAATTATTATAGTGGCTGATGACTGTGCGGCTAAAGCCATGTCTTTAGGTAGTGTGCCTTCTTTGGTATGGCCTGTCAATACCCAAAAGCTATCTGCCACACCTCTTTTTGTAACAGGAATTCTATTCAGTGAAGGAACGGCCACACAACTACTTATGCCAGGAATAATTTCTGTGGCTATGCCAAAAGATTCCACATATTCTATTTCTTCGAAAGCTCTTCCGAAAATAACTGGGTCGCCACCTTTTAACCTTACCACATGTTTGCCTTCTAAGGCATTGTATACAATTATCCTATTTATTTCATCTTGTGAAACACTGTGCTTGCCAAACCTTTTGCCAACAAACACTACCTCGGCATCTGCCTTTCTATATGTTAATAGAGAGGGATTTGCTAGGGCATCATATAGTATGACATCAGCACTATTTAAAGCCTTTAGGGCTTTTAGCGTAATTAGCTCTGCGTCTCCAGGGCCAGATCCTACAAGTGATAGTTTCATATTAATTTGAGTATAAATACTTAGTATATAGAATTATTATTTATTTGCAAATAAAGTAAAGTATAAGATAAAGTCCTAGTATTAAATAGAAAATATTGCTCATACGACTTATTGTGCAATAATATTTTTTATATTTAGAAAATAGCAATATATTTGAAACAAGAAAAAATACTTAGGTATAAATAATATTATTTTAATACAATTTAGTTAATTTCTGCATATAATAATTTAAGTTAATAATGAAAAAGTCCAAAATTGTTGTCATTGGGAATGGGATGGTTGGTTATAAGTTTTGTGAGAAGGCCATAGCTTCTTCACTTAAATCCCATCTTGAACTTGTCGTTTTTGGTGAAGAGCCTAGGCCCGCATACGACAGAGTGCATCTAAGTTCCTATTTTGGAGAAAAAACCTTGGAAGAATTAACAATGGCTCCTATGTCATGGTATGAAGAGCATGATATAAAACTGCACCTTGGTGACCCCATCTTAACATTAGACAAAGAGAATAAACAAGTTATATCACATAGAGGGATTATTGAAAGCTACGATTACCTGGTTTTTGCTACAGGCTCAGGTGCTTTTGTGCCTCCTATAAAAGGAGTTGAACTGGATGGTGTGTTTGTTTATAGAACCATAGAAGATTTGGATATGATGAAAGCTCATGCCAAAAAAGCTAAAAGGGGAGTGGTCATAGGAGGTGGTTTATTGGGTTTGGAGGCCGCTAAAGCACTTTTAGATTTAGGTGTTTCAGATGCCCATGTGGTGGAGTTTGCTCCTAGACTTATGCCGAGACAAATAGACAAAGCTGGGTCAGGTATTTTAGAAGGTAAATTATTTGAATTAGGTATTAAAGTACATGCGAATAGAAACACAGAACATTTTACGGGTGAGAATGTCGTAAACGGATTAAAATTTTATGACGGCGAAATCTTGGAAACAGATATGGTAGTGATATCTGCGGGTATTAAACCAAGAGATGAGCTGGCCAAAAAAGCTGAAATAAGCACGGGTCCTAGAGGAGGAATAGAAGTCAATGACTTCATGGAAACTTCTGCCGAGGCTATTTATGCTATAGGCGAATGTGCCTTATACAATCAAATGATATTTGGATTGGTGGCTCCAGGTTATGAAATGGCCGAGGTGGCTTTAAACAGCATTGCTAAAAAGATTATAAAAGAAGAAGTTTCTAAACGAAATCAGTTTAGTGGTTTTGACATGTCCACTAAGCTTAAGTTAATAGGAGTAGATGTGGCCAGTTTTGGAAACGCTTTTATTGAGGCTCCATATTGTAAATCCATCACTTTTGAAGACAGTTCTAGAGGAATATATAAACGTGTCAATATTTCAAATGATGGTAAAGAACTATTAGGTGGCATATTAATAGGTGATGCAGAGCAGTACAATATGTTATTGCAAACAGTTAATAATAAACTGCCAATTCCAGAAAATGCAGAAGAACTAATTTTGGGTTCTAGAGGAGGCCAAGAGTCTGGTGGAGGAATAATGGCTATTTCCGATTTTGCACTTATTTGTTCTTGCGAAGCAGTAAATAAGGGAGATATTTTAAAAGAAGTAGCCAATGGTTGTAGTACATTAGAAGGCCTTAAAAAATCTACAAAAGCTTGTACGGGTTGTGGTGGATGTACGCCAATGGTAAAGGATTTATTGAATGCCGCTTTGGCAGCTCAAGGTGTCTTAGTACGGAATGTCATCTGTGAACATTTTGACCATACACGTCAAGAAATTTTGAGTTTGACGAAGTTAAAAGGCCTCAAAACGTATGATGAGGTTTTAGATAAAGTAGGAACTGGTGATGGTTGTGAAGTTTGTAAACCCGCAG
>Ga0105055_10007938_pt1 | contig 13945 bp, 13 predicted proteins | sample BON03_FD_78090 | JGI IMG/M metagenome (GOLD analysis project Ga0105055, IMG submission 78090) | Freshwater microbial communities from Lake Bonney liftoff mats and glacier meltwater in Antarctica - BON-03 | ecosystem: Environmental > Aquatic > Freshwater > Ice > Glacier meltwater | place: Lake...
AGCAGGAGCCACCTCCACTTTTAACACGATCCGGGACACCCCCTTCAAGAATGCAGAAATATCTAAGAGTTTGTATTCTTCAACTTTTCCTCGGGCACAAAAAAGCCGCGACTTGCGTCGCGGCTTTGAGAGTTGCGGGACAAGGCCCGACAATCACTTAAGATTGCTCGGTCTTGGTCTCTTCAGTGGTGTCGGCTTCAGGAGCTTCGTCTGCGGCTGGTGCATCTTCGGTCGCTGGCTTTGCAGCCTCTTGCTCGGCCATGGCGGCCTTGCGGGAGAGGCGAACCTTACCGGAGCGCTCGTCAATGCCGATGCACTTGACGGTGATCGAATCGCCAACCTTGACGACATCCTCGGTGCGCTTGACCCGGAAGTCAGCCAGCTCGGAGATGTGGACGAGGCCTTCTTTACCGGGGAGGCATTCGACGAATGCGCCGAAGTCCTTGGTGCCGGTGACGCGACCATTGTAGATCTTGCCATCTTCGATTTGGGAACCGCCACCGCAGAGGGCGTCGATTTCCGACAAAGCACGATTCAGGGAATCAGCGTTGTTCGAGTAGATGAAGACCTTGCCGGAATCATCGTCAGAGATGTCGACTTGGGCACCGGTCGTTTCAGTGATGCGACGGATCGTCTTACCACCTGGGCCGATCAGCATTCCGATCTTCTCTGGGTTGATCTGGATCGTCTGGATACGCGGTGCGTATTTGGACAGATCGGCGCGAGGTGCTGGGAGAGACTCGAGCATGGACTTGAGGATCTCGATACGAGCATCGCGAGCTTGGAAGATCGCCGTCTTGGCGATTTCAAATGGTAGCCCCTTCATCTTGAGATCGAGCTGGAAGCCAGTGATGCCCTTGGTCGTCCCAGCGAGCTTGAAGTCCATATCACCGAAATGATCTTCTTCACCGAGGATATCGGTGATAGTCGTCCATTGATCGATTGAGCCGTCTTCCTTCTTGGAAGTCATCAAACCACAGCTGATACCAGCAACAGGAGCGATGATGGGCACACCAGCATCCATGAGCGCCAGACAGCCACCACAGATGGACGCCATGGAGGTCGAGCCATTGGAAGCCATGATCTCAGAAACGATCCGGATCGAGTAGGGGAACACATCCTCAGGAGGAAGCACGGGAACGATCGAACGTTCAGCCAATGCACCGTGGCCAATCTCGCGACGGCCAGGGCCGATGAAACGGCCGGCTTCTCCGACTGAGAATGGAGGGAAGTTGTAATGCAACATGAAGGACTTCGAAGTCACTCCACCAGTCAAAGCGTCAAGACGTTGAGCTTCCTTGGTCGGCCCGAGTGTCGCGATCGCGATGGTCTGCGTGTCACCACGTTGGAACAACGCGGAACCATGCACGCGAGGGAGGACGCCGACTTCGGAAGAGAGAGGACGTAGGTCCTTAGCAGCACGCTTATCAGAGCGGACACCGCTTTCTACCACGGTCTTGGTGTAGGCCATGGATTGGAGGTCCTCGAAGACGACGCTGATGTCGACATCGGTGAACTTTCCTTCGCCGAGCTCGGCGGTGAGAGCAGTTTTGCACTCTTCCTTGAGCGCCTTGACGTTGGCGTCGCGGACATTGCGCTCGAAGCCGAAGATGGCCGCGCTGACTTTCTCAACCGTAGCGACGCGCTCGATGATAGCGCGGGCTTCGTCGGAAGCGACTACAAGAGGGAAGACGGCCTTCTCTTTGCCACATTGAGCGACGAGATCCTTGATCGCGACAATGATAGGCTGGATGGCCTTCTGTCCGAACTCGAGAGCCTCGATGAAGCGCTCTTCCGTGATCTGATCGGCTGAACCTTCGATCATGAGCATGTCTGTTTCGGTGCCCACGTAGACGAGGTCGAGGGTGCTTTCGAACATTTGATCGATGGTCGGATTGGCGACGAATTCGTCGTCGATTTCGGCAACACGAACACAAGCGATCGGACCACCCCAAGGGATGTCAGAGATCGCGAGGGCAGCGGAAGCACCGTTCACCATCGACATGTCGGCATCGTTGATCATGTCGCAGGACATGAGCTGACCAATGATTTGAACCTCATTGAGGAAACCATCAGGAAAAAGAGGACGGCAAGGACGGTCGCAGAGACGCGAGGTGAGGATTTCTTTCTCGGAAGGACGGCCTTCACGCTTGAAGTAACCACCAGGGAAACGACCAGCAGCCGCATACTTCTCACGGTAATCTACAGTGAGAGGGAAGAAGTCCTGTCCAGGACGCATCGAGCGTGAAGCACAAGCGGAGACGATGATGTTGGTTTCGCCAACGTTTACATTGACTGCGCCACCGGCGAGTTGGGCGATCGAGCCCGTGGAGAAGGTCATGCCGAGTTCGGCGACCGTTACATTATATTTCTGTTTCATTACTTTTTATTCGGATGAGTGTCGCGGATAAATCGGGGAGGGCAGTGACACTGGCCTACAAGCCCCGTGCTTCCGAAGATGGAAGCTGCAGCGATGCGTTAATTGATCGACTGCGGTTGGATTCACAAAATCTACTTTATCTCTCCGTTTCAGTTCGAGAGGTTTCAGTTTGCCGTCGCTGGTCCATAGGAAAGGGCGACAAACGGAAATATCCCAATCTGATCGCGGTGTCTGTTAAGACAACAGGCGACCCGAATATCGGATCGCCTGTGTGACAAAGTGATTATCGACGGAGTTTCAGTCTCTGTAGCAACTCGGTGTATTTCGCCAGATCGTGGCGCTTTACGTAATCGAGGAGCTTACGACGGCGAGCCGCCATTTGCAGAAGGCCGCGGCGCGAGTGGAAGTCCTTACGATGCGTGCGCAGATGCTCGGTCAAGTGATTGATCCGGGCGGTGAGCAACGCGATCTGAACTTCGGACGAGCCGGTATCCTTATCGTGAATTTTGTAATCTGAGATGATTTCTGGTTTGGAGACAGTAGACATTGGTTTTGTATTAATTTTTCACGACTGTAGGGAGTCCTAAAACTCCGTGATTCCAGCCTCTCCACGACAGAAATCGAGGTTTAGCCAGCGTCACCGTTCCAATCCGACGGGATGCCGAACCAGCCATGGTGGGGACCCACAACCGATGGGTTTCCACTAACGCAAGGGATCAGAATCAAAAATGGAGCGTGTCTGCGCAAGCGTAATCTTGCCCTGTTTCGTAGGTCGCTAAGTAAGCGATTTTCCTATTAATTCCGGCCAAATCGCATCGTGGCTGAAACTGGCAAATTCTTGCTAGAAAGGACCCTAAGAACTCATAGGCTCAGTCTAAACTCTGATTTGGCGGTCTTGGCGGTAAAAGAATGCTTAGGGGATGTTTTTATGTCACCGCGAAGCACGATAAGAGCGCAAAGGTGTGTAGACTGATCAGAGATACCCAGTCGGCCCCTAGCGCCTCCACCTTCGGTATCAAAGTCGTTCCGTAGCCTGTGGCATAACAGGCGGTGAATACAGCTGTGAAAATAAAGGGTGTGGGGCAATACCATACCATGCTTCCGAATTAAACTGTCGCAGATTCCGATCCCAGCAACTGAGGAGATCTCTTGTGTTTGCGGAGCAGCAAGATTGCTGCTCATTGCGCTGAGATTTTTTCTAACTGAGCTTGCGGATTGTCAGGGACAACAGCTTATGATGGTGTCATAAACGCACGTCCTTCGGCGGCAGTCACATCACTAAACATATGCACCTCTCTTCTAAGATTGTTGTTGGTTGGCGCGAATCCATTGCGTTGCCGGATTGGGGAATCACCGCGTTGCGCGCCAAAATCGATACCGGGGCGCTGACATCTGCCATTGACGTTGATCAGATTAAACCTCTGCCGGGTGGGCTGGTCAGATTTGATGTCGTGCTGAGTAATTCGCATCGCCGAAGGAAGAAATGGATCACCGCCAAAATCGTTCGCGAGACCGTAGTGCGTTCCAGTAATGGCAGTCGCGAAACTCGTTATGTGGTTTCAACCAAACTGAAATTAGGTGGATTGATTGAACCAGCTGAATTCACTCTCGTAAGCCGAGAAAACATGCTTTGCCGCATGTTAATCGGGCGTTCCGCATTGACTCCTCATTACATCGTCGATGCCGCCCGCACATACCTTACCCGCCCTCAAAAAATCAAAGTATCCCACAAATGAAAATCGCCCTATTGTCCCGCGAGCCGACTAATTACACTTCCATGCGCTTAAAGGAGGCGGCGGCCGCTAGGGGGCATAAGATTATCGCCTTAGATGCGATGAAGTTGGGCATCGAGCTCGATGGCTCAGGTCCCTCGCTGGTTAGAAATAGCAAATTGCTGAGCACCTACGATGCGGTGATTCCTCGAATTGGAGCCTCTATCACGTTTTATGGCACGGCGGTCGTGCGACAATTTGAACAGATGGGCGTTTTTACCCTAAATGGATCTCATGCCATTTCGACATCGCGTGATAAACTGCGTTCACTGCAAATTCTCAGTCGCTACAAACTGGGGATGCCCGCCACCGCCTTTGTGAATGACCGCAAGGACATCCTTGGTGCGATCAATCGAGTGGGTGGGGCCCCGGTGATTATCAAGATGCTTGAGGGCACCCAGGGTATCGGTGTAATTCTTGCGGATACGACCAAGATTGCTGAGGCGATTGTCGAAACACTGCAGAGCACGAAACAAAATGTGATTATTCAAAAATTTGTCGCCGAGAGCAAAGGCAAGGACGTTCGTGCTTTTGTGATTGGCGATCGGGTGGTAGCGGCAATGCGGCGTAGTGCCGTCGGCACTGAGTTCCGGAGTAATGTGCATCGCGGCGGGACGACAGAAGCGATCAAGTTGACTCCGGAGTATGCGGCGACGGCCGTGCGAGCGGCTCAGATCCTAGGGTTGCGTGTGGCCGGAGTGGATATGCTCGAAGGCACCGATGGTCCCCAGATCATGGAAGTAAATTCATCGCCCGGCCTGGAAGGAATCGAAGGCGCGACCGGTTTGGATATCGCGGGAGAGATTATCAAACATCTCGAAGATTGTGTGCACTTTGAGGATTTTGATATCCGGCATCGTTTGTCCTTGGCCCGTGGCTATCAGGTGGTCGAATTACCCGTCGGGGCCAAATCAGGATTTGTGGGCAAGACGGTGCGTGATTCCGGTCTCCGACAGCAGGATATCGTGGTGCTGAGTATTCATCGTGGCGGGTTGGTGATTCCTAATCCTCGTGAGGACCGTCCAATTTTAGCCGGTGATATTTTACTGTGCTATGGATTGAAGGAAGCGCTCCGAAACCTCTTGCCCGCTTTACACGCTAAGAAAAAACCCAATCGAAAGATTGGTAAGCTGTCCCAGCCTGATCCATCAGATGAGGTTGCTGCGGATGAGGCTGCTGCGGTTGATGCTGTCACCGAAATACCGAAATGAGTCCCGCTAAAAAGCCCCTCCGTCGTAAACCTCTGATCATCGGGGGAGAAAGAATTCCTCTCGGTAAAACCACCAACGTGCGTCTCAAAGTATCCGAGACGTATTTTGGCGATGATGTTTCGATCCACCTCCAGGTGATTCGAGCCCAGCGCCCCGGACCGATCGTATTTGTGACTGCGGCGATTCATGGCGATGAACTCAATGGGGTAGGCGTGGTTCACGATTTACTGTTTGATGACGACCTGAAACTAAAATGCGGCACCTTGATTCTGGTGCCAGTGGTCAATGTATTTGGATTTGAAAATGGCGAACGCTATCTGCCGGACCGGCGGGATCTGAATCGCTCATTTCCCGGGACGGATAAGGGTAGTTTGGCGAGCCGTTTGGCCCACACGATTTTTAAAAACATCGTGAAGAACAGTGACTATGGAATCGATCTGCATACGGCCGCGATGCAGCGCACCAACTATCCCAATGTCCGCGGTCGTCTGACAAATCCCAAAGTGCGGCGGATCGCTGAGGCCTTTGGTTCGGAGTTGATTATCAATGGCGCGGGGCCCGATGGATCATTTCGCTACGAAGCGACCGCGGCGGGATGTCCTACAATCTGTATCGAAGCGGGTGAACCGTGGAAAATGGAGCCAACCATGGTCCAATTCGGCGTCAGAGGGGTGCGTAATGTTCTGATCAATCTGGGCCTGATCGACGGTGTTCTGGTTAAACCTCCTTATCAGACAAAATTCACCAGCACGCGTTGGTTGAGGGCGCAACTCGGCGGTATCCTCCGCTTTCATGTCGTTCCGGGACAAGTCGTCCACAAAGGGCAACCGATCGCCTCCAACTTCACGCTTTTGGGCCGTCAACAAAACACGCTTACTGCTCCGACCGAAGGGATTGTGCTGGGTATGATTACACTTCCCACGGTGAAACCTGGTGAACCGATTTGCCACTTGGGCCGAACCGAAATCAGTCTGAAGAAGATCGTAGCTGCCTTGGCTGGACCCGCAACATCAGCGAAGACGGCCATGAGAACCCGCACCCATCTCGCGACGAGTATCAATCGCGTCGCGCCAACTAAGACCAAACCGCGGGCCAGGAAAAAGTAGGAGGCATCTATTTGCGTTCGCCGGTGGTTGAAGAAATTGGGGTATTTTCCATGCGGGAATTTTAGAAATGAGGAAAGCAACTCTGCGTAAGGCAGGTCAGACTTGAATAATAAGAAGAGGGGATCATCTGGGTGAAGAAAGAAATATCGCGATACCGGTATTTAGCGCGGTGAAATCAAGTATCATGGGTGTATGGTCCGGGCTTTGAAATCTGTGGCGCGGGCACCAATCTAGCCTCTTGCGGCCTGACTCCTTTTCCGTCATTTTTCATGCACCACCTTGATGGCACCGATGAATGCAAAAAACCCAATGCCACTCCGGTCATCTATGACCACCTGCAAAAGAAGTTCTCACTCCAAGAGTGAGAGGATCACACTTAAATCCCCGGACAAGCTATGAAACCTCAACGGATCTCCATCTTCTGTGCCTTGGTCTGTTCGCTGCTATTTGGCTGCGCGCCTGATCCACCTCCTACTTACATCCAGGAATTCAACACTGCACGTAGCCGCCAAGATAACTACATGGAGACCATCCTCTTGAAATCGCAGGAGCTCGCGCAGCTCTGGGCTGCAGAATTAGAAAAACAAGACGAAGACGACATCGATTGGATCCACGACAAAAAGGAAGCGTTGATCGACAAAAAACTGGTTAAAGTATACGCCGGACGCATTCGGAGTTTGTCCACACCTCCCGAGGCGATGAAAAAACCCTACGGAAAGTTGGTGCGCCAATACGAGCTCATGCGGGAGGCTGCTATCCTATACGACACTCCTCATGCCTTTTCCACTCTCAAGCAATACTGGGAGGAGAGGACGCGGATCAAAGCCGAGTTCGATGAAATCAAGATGGAATTGGATGTCAGTGCCCCAAAGCTAAAATGACATCAGGAAAATGGAAAGAGATTCCCATCGATACTTGCGGGATCGAGTGACGGTTTCTCAGCTCGCGCTCGCTTGGCTGCTTCATCGCTCGCCCGTCGTGTTGCCGATTCCCGGCACTTCCAGTCTCGCGCACCTCAAGGAGAACGTCGGTGCTGCTGAAATAAAGCTCAGTGCAGCCGAGTTGGCTGAGATCGACGGATAAGGAGCCATCATGGCATTTGATGAAGAACTCGCACCACGTATCAGGCGTTACTTTCAGCGTAAAGAGGTCGCCTTCGAAGAGAAAGAAGGAGCAGCGAGTAACTGCGAATTGTCGCGAAACATTCACAAGGCATTTTAAACCGCCGATTACACGCATCGACACAGATGCCGATCTCAGACCTGCCTCCTTGCCTCGTCGTTTGATCCGATTAGTTTGTGTGCTTCATGTTCGCTCGGCCCAAGCTATTCCTCGCGTTCGCTTTACTCGTGCTGTTGTTGGGCGGCTGGTATGTAACGCGCACCCCTACGACTACAGAGGATAACTCCGCATTGGCCGCGACCGCGATGGCCGAGCCGGGTGAAGCCAATCGGCTCATTCACGAAAAATCTCCTTATCTTCTCCAACATGCCTACAATCCGGTGGACTGGTATCCGTGGGGTGAAGAGGCATTCGCCAAGGCGAAACGCGAGAACAAGCCCATCTTCCTCTCGATCGGTTACTCGACCTGCTACTGGTGCCATGTGATGGAAAAGGAATCGTTTGAGGATGAGGAAGTGGCGAAGCTCATTAACGAGCATTACGTCGCCATCAAGGTGGACCGCGAGGAGCGGCCCGACATCGACAAACAATACATGCTCGCGACTCAGCTCGTCACGGGACGCGGCGGTTGGCCGAACTCACTCTGGTTGACTTCCGACGGTCAGCCATGGATGGCCGGCACCTATTTTCCAAAAGAGCAATTCATGTCAGCGCTGACGCAATTGGCAGATGTCTGGGAAACCCGCCGAAGCGAGGTCGATCAGCAAGCCGCCGATCTCACCAAATCCATCACCGCGGCCGGAAGCGCACCGGCTCCTCTTGGTGTCGAGCTCACGCCAAAATTGCTGGAGTATGCGACCGCGCAACTCGTCCAGCGTTTCGATGCGCAACACGGCGGTTTTGGCGGAGCGCCCAAGTTTCCGCCTCATGGTTCGCTGCAATTACTCATTCGTCACTATCGTGATACTGGCGACACGAAGTTACTGCTTCCCATCACCCAGACTCTCGACGCGATGTGGCTCGGCGGAATGCACGATCACATCGGGGGTGGCTTCCATCGCTATTCGACCGATGCGCAGTGGCTGTTGCCGCATTTCGAAAAGATGATCTACGACAATGCGCAGCTCATGCGCAATTACACCGACGGATACCTCCTCGTCCAAGACACGCGCTATCGCGATGCCGTGGAGGACATCTTCCGTTGGGTGCAGCGCGAGATGACGTCACCGCAGGGCGCCTATTACTCCGCAATTGATTCCGGTGAAGTGGACCGGGAGGGCGAGATCTATGTCTGGCGGCAGAGCCAAATTGAGGACGTGCTCGGCCCTGATGACGCCGCGCTATTCGCCACGATTTACAACATCGAACCAGACGGCAATTTTACCGAGCAACGCACAGGCGAACGCACCGGTGAGAATATCCCGCACCTGATCGTGCCTCTCGAAAGTATCGCCCAACTGCGCCAAGTAGACCCCGTCGAATTCGCCACGCGCATCGCTCGAATGCGTGATCAGTTACTCGCGCGACGCCTCACCTGGCCGCAACCACACCAGGACGACAAAGTGCTCACCAGCTGGAATGGCCTGATGATCGGTTCGTTGGCCTATGCTGGACGCCAGCTCGATGAACCGCGCTATACCGCCGCTGCAGCCCAAGCGGCCGATTTCATTCTTCGCACGATGTTACGCGATGGCGTATTACTGCGCAGCTACCGCGACGGAGAAGCGAAGCTGCCCGGCTATCTTGATGATTACGCTTACTTGGCTCAGGGCCTGATTGAATTACATCGAGCCACGGGAGAGAAGCGTTGGCTTGATGCAGCCGACCAGCTCGCGATTGCGCTCATTGAGGATTTTCAAGACCAAGAAAACGGTGGATTCTTTTTCACTACCGCTCAGCACGAGAATCTGTTGATGCGCTCGAAGAATCTCGGGGGAGGAGGCAATTTACCCGATGCCAATGGAGTCGCCGCCGAAGTGCTGCTCAATCTTGCGAGTCTCTCTGATCGCCCGACTTACCTTTCGGCAGCGAGGAGCACGCTCACTGCGATGGCTGGGCTCATGCAACAGAATCCGTTCAGCACGGAGCACCTTCTAATCGCCACGGCAGAATTACTGCACAACTCGACCTCCGCTGTTACCACCGTGGATCAGAATACGGAGGATTCGTCTCCCGATATTACCCAACGCGCCGGTCCGGTCACGATCTCGGCCTACGCGTCCCACCTCACGGTCAAACCTGGCGAAACACTGCATGTCGCCGTCGCGCTCGATATTGATGAGGGCTGGCACCTCTACGGTCAGAACCCTGATGCCGATTTTCTCGAGACGACCACGGTTAGGATTGAACCCTCCGCACTGTTCGTTGCGGGTCAGAGTAAATCTCCGAAGCCGCACCGCAAATTCGATACGGTGCTCAAACAGACTCTGAACACGTATTCTGGACGCATCGAGTTCCGCGTGCCTGTGATCGTAAACTCTGATGCGCAAGCGGGCACGACCACTTTGAATCTTGTAGTGAAAACGCAGGCCTGTGACGCCAATCGTTGCCTTTCACCGGAGACGACGCTCCTACGTATCCCTGTGCAGATTCATCCCTGAAGATGACATGGCTAGGTGAGCAATTATCACGGCAAGACGATCTTTGAGCGTTATCAGGAAACCGAAGTTTCAAGATGCCATTAACCATGTCCGACTCGATGCATACTTATTATAGTGATCGTGCACCGCACATGGCGAAGAACTTAGTAGGGAAGGTTCCCACCGGACAATTATTGGAGATCATTACTGAACCCCAAAACTGTGCTCAGGATAGGAACGTGCCGGGGGGGGGCGCGAGGGCAGGGGCTCGCCAAGGCGCGATTCCTCCACGACGACGCTTATCAGCTCGCTCATGTTGGCTCCGAACTCTTCGACTCAGTTACGCGATGCATTGGGTCTCACATATCCCGATCGCGAGATGGAACGAGTTCTTCACCATATTCCACTCATGCCTCAAGCCTGGAGCCAAGGTGATCTTATCCGATGACATTCACCGGTCCGACGATACCGATCCTTACTACAGCAAGCTTGAGTGCTGCGACTCGTTCGAGACGAGATACCTTCCCGGTGGAAACAAGTATGAGATCGTGAAAACCTATTTCACGCCCGAGAGCCTTCGCGATCTACTGAACCCGCACGCTGATAATATCGGAATCCACTTCGACCGTCCCCGCTGGTGGGTGAAGTATGACGTGAAGGGATAGATATGTAGGCTTACGATAGCCCCCTTACATCAGCGGCATGGGGATTTCCCCATCTGAACAAACTCGCAGCAGGAAATGACCGACACCGGATGCGCCGTTTTCGAAATCGACTGAATACAGTCCTTTCTCGTCCGTCGGCCACGCATCTTCGCCAGCGGGGGTGGTTTCCTTGTAGCCGAGGCAACGGTGAGCAAAATCAATGGCACGATCTTTCCACTTCGGGTCTCCCGTCGCGTGATATACTTCGAGGAGGAGTTCGCCGCTTCCAGACAGGCCGGTGCATTGGGTGTAATTATTCCGATAGTCTCCGTAACAAAAAGTCGCTTCTGCGCCTTGGATCGCCGTCTCCAGATATTCGGAATCACCGAAGGCCCGGTGAGCCGCGAGATAGGTGAGTCCAATCCCAGCGGCCCCATGGCTCCACTGGCAGCGTGTCATTTCTTCCTGACCAATATAGCCGAGCCAATTGAGTCCTCCATGAACGGGTCGAGCGAAACGCTTGAGGGTGGCAAACAGCTCGCGAGCAAGATCAGCCCAACGTTCATCTTTAGTATGCTCGAACAGGCGCACTAAAAAGTGAGCCATTCCTGATATGTCGTGGGCGACACCCATGTGAGTGATATCGCGGAAACCCATCGTTTGCTGGGGATCAACCTTACAATGCGTGCCGTGCTCATCGCGGACCATCTACGTTGCCAACCAAATGGCACAGCGTTCCGCGCCATGTAGGTATTTTTTATTGCCCGTATGGCTCCACAGTTTGAGCAGAAACAGCCCATTCGAGGCCGCACCACCAATCAGGTCGGTAATCGGTCCCTCTGGTTCATTTACGATAATATCCGCATTGGCGTGGCACAGAGCGGGGGCGTCTTCATCAAGGATGATCGCCCGATGCAAGGCCGCCTGAGCAACTCCAGTCTGGCCCGTATGCAGGCCGCGTTTGTAATGTTTGCCTTCGAAACTAGCACACCAATCGATCGCACCCTGACTCAATTTCAAAGCCGTTTTGTTTCCATATTTTCGATAGTAATCGTTGAGAAAGAACGGGATCCCACCCGCACCATTGAATACACTGATGTTATGATGCGGTTTATTTTGGGAGTTGATCGTTTCCCAAGTAATTCCGGTCTCAGTTCTCTTCGCCGTGCGTTCGATAAAATGATAAATGGAGTGAATGGCTTCTTCTAGGGATTGGGTGTCTGTGGGCATAGGGATAAGCGGATCTGGGAATACTAGATGGTAAAAAATATCCGGAGCAGACGAATGCTGATCTGCCATCATCGCTCCGGGTATCATTGCGGATTTATTCGATTCAAAAGTGCGATTAGGCTCTCACTACTTGGCTTAGCGAGAAGTTCTCCTGTCTTTGAATGAGTCCTCCAGCTTCACTGCCCATCCGCAAGAAGCAGATGCGACCTCGGCTCATTTGTGTTGCGTTGATCAAACACCGAAGTCGCCGCAAGAAACCGATCTTCCATTAATGAATCAACATTAATATATAATTATATTAATTATTATATAATTCCCACCTGACAATAAAGTAATTGGTATTATTATATATTTTAAAAGTCAATACAATAATGTCGCCATGCAACAGAGGGGTGCTGTGACAATATGCAAAAGCTCTCAGTGTTTGCGACTTGGTGCAGGTAGGCAGCGAATCAGTTCGCCCTCACATCAGCGGCATCGATATTTTCCCGTCTGAACGCACTCGCAGTAAGAAGTGTCCGAGCCCTGAAGCTCCGTAATCGAAATCAACTGAATAGAGGCCCTTCTCATCCGTAGGCCACGCATCGTAGCCATCGATTGTGGTTTCCTTGTAGACGAGGCAGCGGTGGGCGAAATCAACGGCACGCTCTTTCCACTTTAGGTCACCCGTGACTCGGTAAACTTCGAACAGTAGTTCGCCGCCACTGGCCAACCCGGTGCTTTGAGTGTAATTTTTCCGATAGTCACCGTAACCATAGGTCGCTTCCGCCGCTTGAACAGCCGTCTCTAAATATGCGGAATCACCGAAGGCTCGGTGCGCTGCGAGATAAGTAAGTCCGATTCCAGCAGCCCCATGGCTCCACTGACATCGGACCATCTCCTCTTGTCCGATAAACATGGGCCAATTCAGTCCGCCTCTAGCAGGGCGTGCTTGGGCATCCAGCGTGCCATAGATTTCTCGGGCCAGCTTCGCCCAGTTATCGTTTTGAGTCTGTTCGTTCAGGCAGGCGAGGAAGTGGGCCACGCCGGAAATACCATGAGCCGCACCCAAGTAGATTTTGTCGGGGAATCCACCCATCCTATTCTGAGGATCAATCGTGCAATGGGTGCCGTGCTCATCGTGGACCATCTGCTTCTCTAACCAGCGAGCACAGCGTTCCGCACCATGCAGATAGTTTTTATTACCCGTATGCTTCCAAAGTTTGAGCAAATACATCCCATTGGAGGCTTCTCCACCAATCAGATCAGTGATCGGTCCCTCGGGCTCATTTAAGATGACATCTGCATTGGCGTGGCACAGATCGGGGATGCCTTCATCAAGGGTGATCGCCCGATGCAAGGCCGCCAAGGCAATACCAGTCTGCCCAAAATGAAGTCCGCGCTTGTGATGCTTTCCTTCAAAATTGGCGCACCAATCGATCGCTCCCTGACTCAATTCCAAGGCAGTTTCGTTTCCATATTGCCGGTAATACTCATTTAGGAAAAAGGGGATGCCGCCCACGCCATTGAACACACTGATGTTATGATGCGGCTTGTTCGCGTAATCGATCGTCTCCCACGTGATTCCGCTTTCAGTTCTTTCCGCCGTGCGCTCGATAAATTGATAAATCGAGTGGATGGCTTCTTCCAAGGGCTGCGTGTCAGTAGGCATAGGGCTGATGGAGGATTTAATCGGACCTGTGGGTTCGGAAGATCAACTAATCGGAGTTGAACCACGAAAAACACCAAACACACGAAAGAGGATCTGTCACGACAGCATCCCGTTTGTGGGCCACAAAAAGGCGGGGTTCGGAGACCCCGCCCTTGTTGCTTGGCGATGTGCTATAGTCGGGTTGTTCTGAACCTCACTGCGGCTAGGTCTGTTCGGTTGTGGAGGGGGAAGGATGGAGGGGATGGGCCTG
>Ga0105055_10007948_pt1 | contig 13935 bp, 12 predicted proteins | sample BON03_FD_78090 | JGI IMG/M metagenome (GOLD analysis project Ga0105055, IMG submission 78090) | Freshwater microbial communities from Lake Bonney liftoff mats and glacier meltwater in Antarctica - BON-03 | ecosystem: Environmental > Aquatic > Freshwater > Ice > Glacier meltwater | place: Lake...
CCCGCCCCGCGCCACCTGCGACATGGTCACGGCCCCGGAGCTGAAGACGATGGCATTGGGTGGGGTGTCGACGGGCAGGATGAGGGCGCAGGTCGCGGCGAGGCCGGTGACCTGTTGCCCCGCCAGGCCGTCAAGGCGGCGGCTAACCCACCGGCTCTGAGCCCCCAGATCAGGGCGGGGGAGCGCCCTGCTGACGCAGACTCCCCGGTGTAGTTCTTGAACTCACCCTGTTGCCGAACCGGTTCGTTCATGTGTGCCGGTCCTCATGCGAGAACAAAGTCAGGCTTAATTCGCCCGCTTTTCCCGCATGTGATCGCGGGAAATGCAGCAAGACTGCTGCGAGCAAACTCAGCCTGTCAGTACCCTCTGGATTGGATACAACTCTATCGTTGCAAGGCCATGGCCTTCCTAGTCGTCGAAGAACTCGACGCCGCCGGTCGACAGCGAATAGTAGGCACCGACGATTTTCAGGCGCCCGGCGCGCTGCGGCTCCAGCATGATCGGGTCGGCTTCAGTACGAAGGCGTTGGACCGTGCGGCTGACATTCGCCTTGATGGCGGCTTCGGTCCTGTCGCCGGGCGCGTCGCGCGCTGCCAGCACCGCCGGGATGATCGGCTCGATCATGTCATCGATAGAGCCGGGGAAACGGGCGTTGGATTCTACCACCGCCATGGCGGCCTTGACCGCTCCGCAGGCCTCGTGCCCCATGACCACGACGAGCGGGACACCGAGCACGGCCACCGAGAATTCGATGGAGCCCATGGCCACGGTGTCGACGGTGTTTCCGGCGTTGCGGATGATGAACAGCTCACCCAGTCCGCGTCCAAACAGGAGTTCAGGGGGCACGCGGCTGTCGGAGCAGGAGACATAGGCCACGAACGGGGCCTGACCCTGGGCCAGCTCAAGCCTGCGAACGGTGCCGAAGTCCAGCTCGGGCGTCTGGCCGTCAAGGAAGGCGGCATTGCCTCGCTTGAGAAGCTCCAGCGCTGCGTCAGGGCTCAGCGCGGCCTTGCCGTCCCGGATCGGAACCGGGGTCGGGGTGTAGAAGCGCCTTTGCGCGTTTTGCGTGACAGCAGTCGTCGCCGCGGCGGACACCGGAATGGCGGCGCTCATGCCGCCGACTGCCAGACCGGCGACAAGGCCACGACGTGAGAAGCTGGATTTATTAATGTTAAACTTCCTTGGCTTACGTCGGCCGCAGCCGACAGGCTCAAAGGCGGGCGAACAGTGAGGGTACAGTCCCGTCCCGTATGCCCCACGCTGGCCGATCCGGTCGCAGAGGGAGCAAGTTTTTGTATGAGACTGACGGAACCCTCCCGGTCATCAAACGTGTTGCCCGCGAAGGCGGGCGGCACCCGGACTCGGACATGGCGTGGTTCCGATTCGTCAGAAACCACCCGTGGGGCCGCTCATAACATTAAAAATCAGATTGGGTTGTCCCTGCCTACCCCTCAATCGAAAATGTCGAAGATGTCGCGGCAGTCTGTTGTCTGGTGAAGGCCGCGATTGACGGCGCTGAAGCAGTGACAGCGCGCTTTGGGACGCGAAGCCCGCGCGACGATTGAGACCCTATGAGGGTAGAGCGCGCCCTATCCGATCGGCCAGCTGCGTTCCCGACAGCCAGGCCCCTTCTACTCTGGGGGCTACCAGCCAATCGCCGCAGACACCGAGCCCACTTGCCGGATCCCACAGCGATCCGGCGTCATGAACGCCTGACCGGGCATATCGCCATCGGTGGGCGGTCTGCCACAGGGGGGCAGGCAGGACGATCTCCAGTCGTTCCGCCAGCGCCGCCAACAACCGGCTTTCGACCCACGCTCCGGGCTGTTCGAGATGCCGTTTCGACCAATCGGCGGTCCCCTGAATCACCCAGGCCTCCGGTCCGCCGCGCTCTGGTTTGGCCGAATTTCGGGCGGCCCAGCCGAGAACATCCGGGTCCTTGCCGCTCAGGCAGACTTCGATGGCAGCCAGCGGCCCCGGGAAGACCGCCATGACCGTCCAGCATGGCTCACTCACCACGCTGCGGGCCAGCGCCGCCATATCGGAGACCACGGAATGGAGCAGTTCGGCGGCCTGTTCGGCGGGCAGGGCAATGATGACAGCCTCGGCCTCAAGGACGAGACCGTCCTTCGTCGATACGCTCCATGGATCCCCGTCCCGGCTGATGACGCTCACTCGTGTATTCAACCTGACGTCGAGTTGCGCCGCCAAGGCCTTCAAGGGTGCGTTCATGGCCGGAACGCCGACGAAGGCGTCAGGACCTGCCACAGGCCATCGTGCTGCAAGGCCCTGCTCGGCCCATTGCTGAACTTCCGCCGCGAACAGCGGGTCACGTACGGTGAAATACTGGGCCCCGTGGTCAAAGGTGACGTCACCGGAACCGGTGTCGACCCGGCGACTGGACATCCGTCCCCCGGCCCCCCGGCTCTTGTCGAGCAGTGTGACATCGTGGCCTGCGCGCCGGAGCTCGCGTGCACAGGCCAGACCGGCCAGACCGGCTCCAACAACAATGATTTTCACGGATTTCTCACTTGGCGCGACCTGTCTCGTGGCCCTTCTTCAAGCACGACAGGCACAAAGTCCCTGTGGCAAACTGATTGTTTCACTGGAACACGGTGTCGGAGGCACCGGTCTAACCCGTGAGCGCGGCAGCAACGCCGATGGCAAACGTCAGGCCGCCCAGACCCAGCGAAAGCGGCATCCGGAGTGCGAGCCAGCGTGGCGGTGTGAGCCCCCGTCGCCGAAGCCGGATATCGACGATGACGCTGAGACCTATCGCGATTCCGAGACCGAGCAAGGATGGTCCGGGCCATTCTCCGCCGCTTGCCCAGGGCCAGGCCGATGCCAAGGCAATGAGCGCGGGGGTAACGGCGGCCAGCCAGATCCAGCGGGGCAGGGGCGTGTTCGAGCGCGCGGCAAGCCCCCACCAGACGCCGCCGAGGAAGCTGAAAATCAATGCCGCATAGGTAAACGCCAGACTGAGGGCCGCGAATTTCCAGGTCGGACCGCCGAACAATACCAAAGCCAGTGCCAAGGCCTGGGGCAACAAACCCGCATAGCCGAGGCTGAGAGCGATGGCTGGGATCGGCGGGCCAGCGGATGCGTCGAGGGCTCCAGAAACCGGAGCTGGGTCGGGATGCGACATCGTGTTGGTCCTCAGCAAGTCAAGGGCTCGGGTCCTATCGACGGTTCCGATGATGGTGCGCCAACGCCTCATCGAGCGACATCGGCCTATTCGCCGAGCCAGGGTTCGGCGATTCCTCTGACGTCGATACGGGCCTTGAGACGCGCCGCCAGCAACGCTGTGCCGCTGATTTTACGCTGGACGAACAGAATGTCCGCCGGCGGCAAATGCCACGCCCCGGTATCAGCAGCGATCTTCAGGCCCGGGTCGCGCAGCGCACCGACGAAGCGGCGGTCGCCGAAGTCGAACAGTCCGGGTCGGTTGAGCTCGCCGAGGATCACATCGATCATACGGTCAACGCCCGCGCCGTGGCGCGCGACGGCCGCCGGCCCGAGGAAGCCCGCCGCCAGGGCGGCCTCCCGGACGGCGGTGCGGGTGCCCGAAAGCCCCGCGCGTAAAAGCCGCCGATAGCCCTGCGTCGTAGCCGGAGCAACGGGCCGTGCAGCCCCGAAGTCCAGCAGGACGAGCCGTCCGGTGCCTGGCTGAACCCGGTAGTTGCCGAAATTCGGATCGGTCTGCATCACGCCGAACTCGAACAGTTCGCGCAGCACGACGTGCATGAGCGTCTGAACCGCCGCGTCGCGCGAGGCCTGGGGTGCGGCTTCCAGCGTCTCGATCGGTTGGCCCTCAAGAAACGTCATGGCCAGAATGTGCGGGGTGGTCAGTTGCGGGTCCAGCGTCGGCACGACGACCTCGGACATGTCAGCGAGCAATCGCCCGAACAGGGCCATCTGCTCGCCCTCACGTTCATAGTCAGCCTCTTCGGCCAGTTGCAGTTTCGCCTCGGCGAGCAGAGGGCCGACATCGAACCCGCGGGGCAGGACGCCGGACATCCGCAGCAAAGTTGCGACATTGTCGACATCGGCATCGATGCTTTCGCGCACGCCCGGATACTGCACCTTGATCGCCAGTTCGCGCCCATAGTGTGTGACCGCCCGATGCACCTGACCGATGGAGGCGGCGGCGATCGGGCGAAGGTCAAAACGCCGGAACCGGTTGCGCCAGTCCGATCCCCACTCCCGGATCAGAACCTGTTGCAACTGGGCCGGCGGCATGTGGTGGGCATTGTCACGCAGCCGCGCCATGATCTCCGACAGTTCGGCGGGCAGCAGGTCGCCGGCGTCCATCGAGATCATCTGGCCCAGTTTCATCGCCGCCCCGCGCAGATGTGACAGGCGGTCGGCGATCTTGCCGACGTTGGCGGGGGTCAGCAGCATGTCGCGCAACTGCGGTCGCTCTCCGTCCGCGAACCGTCGGGCCCCCTCGGCGATCATGCCGCCCGCGACGGCACCGGCCAGACGCCCGAACTGGCCGAACCGCGACAGACGACCGCGCGGTACCTGACGACCGCGTGATTCAAAGGGGGGTCTTGTCATTGCCTCACCAGCCGAGGGTTCCGGGTCCGCCCTTGAAGGGGCCGGCCAGTCGGGACGTGATCCAGCCGCCATAGAACGGGCCGGCCTGGGGCAGGGCCGTCTCGCCATTGACGCTGCATCGATCAAAGGGCCCGGCATAGAAGGCGATGTGGTCGCGCAAGATTTCGAACGCCGGCGACGGGTTCGGATAGCTCCAGCCGACGCGGGGCAGGACCAGATCGTCGATCACGACATCCCAGTAGACAGCCTCGCCCTTCCATTCGCAGAACGAGCCGCCGCCTGTGCGGCGCAGACGTCCCGGGGCGATGTCGGAGGGCGGAATATAATAGCTGGGCGGATGGCTGGTCTCCAGAGTGCGAACGGCGGCGCTTGTCTCGGCCACGATCAGGCCCGCATGCTCGATGACGACAGGCGCGCTGATCGGTTCGGCGATGGCCGGGCGTGGGAAGGCCCAGACGCTCTCCTGGCCGGGGGCTGCGGGCTCTGGCCGGGGTCTCATGCCCACTGCTTGAACTTGGCAAGGTCCTGAGCCCGCGTGTGCAATCGCAGCCTGTTGCCACAGCCGGCTTCGGGCCGGACCGCAGCCTGGGTCCTGGCCAAGTCGATGAACGGGAAGGCTCTGTGTCCCCCCACGGAGCGCATCGGTGCTGTCTCCCGCTGGCAAGGCGTCCGGGCAGCAATGCGGGAGGTGAACGATGCAATCATGCCTGCCGATATGGGTGGCGGATGGGCGATGTCATCCGACTGCGACATTTGACCCTCAGGGCAGCTCTCGATCATCTTGGGTCGAGGCTCGTCCACAGAAGCGAAAGGTTGCTCGGGAATAGTCGGGGGAGACCTGCCGCATCCTGAGCCGCTTTGCAGACGGGACGAGGACATCGACGATCTGATCGAAAATCTGAACCAGACGTCTGGCTGGAAAAACAGAGGGCGGCCCCTGCGGGCCGCCTTCTGGTCGGACACGGACCTGAGGTCAGCCCTTGGGGGGGGTGAGGCATGATGGTGTCCGCCGTCAGAGCCTTTGAGACAGATTGAGGGTTCCGTTTAGAGGAGGGTTTTGGTCTCGTCGTAGTGACGAAGGAACGAAGATGAGACCAAAACCCTTGCCCTCGAAAGCGACGCCCGGCGAGCGGGTGGCGAAGGATATCCGGCGTGCGACGCGGCGCCATTTCTCGGCGGAAGACAAGATCAGGATCGTGCTGGACGGGCTGCGTGGGGAGGACAGCATCGCTGAGCTTTGCCGCAAGGAAGGGATCGCCCAGAGCCTGTACTGCGTGTGGTCCAAAGAGTTCATGGAGGCGGGCAAGCGCCGCTTGGCGGGGGATACGGCCCGGGCCGCGACCACGGACGAGGTGAAGGATCTTCGCCGTGAGGCCACGGCGCTGAAGGAGGTTGTGGCCGAGCAGACGCTCGAGATCCGCCTGCTTAAAAAAGGGACCCACCACAGCTGTCCGACCCTCCGGGTCACGCAGGTATATAGGTCCCGTATTTCACGTACATCAGTACCACGAGGCGGATCACTTCGGGTGAGCTGTCAAACCAGCGAAACGGGTTGGTCGATTTCGCCATGTCGTGAGGCTAGGCGCGAGGTCCGCGACCGGCAATCAGTTTGGGCTGACAGAGCCCGGAAGCTTCTGATTTCGGACGTCTAGGACACCCGATCCGCGATCCCGGATAAGGTCTCCTTCAGGCCGCCCATCCTGCGGGCTGTCTGATCGACGCCGGAGGCCCCAATTTCGCCAGCCAGGAACCTGAGGTCGCGGGCCAGAGCCGCGTCCGTTCCGTTCGTATCGACTACTAGTGTCGCCCGGTCCAGCACCGCGATCACCCGGGTCATCACGGCCTCCGGCAGGGCGTTGTCGCGGGCCAGTTGATCCAGATAGGCGCGTGCTACGACCGGATGGGCGGGCCAGGTGACGGGGAACTGCTGCTGCGGGTTCACCGTCTCGCCCTGCTGGGCCATCATGGCGGCGGCGATTTCGTTCCCGGTCAGGTGCTCGCTGGGCTGGAGGGTGAAGATGTCTAGGCCGCGCGCGATCTCCGTGCCGTAGATGCGGCCGTTGTACCAGTAGACGGACCAGTAGCCGCCCTGGCTCGCTCTGTCGGCATTGACGGGACCCCGGTCGAAATAGGCGATCTCGCGCACATCGGACGAGTCCGTGAAGTCGCTGATCGAGATGCCACCCTGGTACCAGGCCTGGACGAAGATATCGCGGCCGGGGACGGGGATCAGCGAGCCGTTGTGGGCGACGCAGTTCTCGAGGTCTGTCTGGGCGGCGGGTAGCTTGTAGTAGCTGCGGAAGACCAGCTGCACATCGACGATGTCATAGATGGCGTTGGCACCCCAAGTCTTCGGATCCTGGACGCGACAACGCGGTCGCCCGCCACCGCCCCACTCGTCGGTGAAGACCACCTTGGTGCCATCGTTGTTGAATGTCTCTGAGTGCCAGTAGGCGAAGCCTTCAGCGACGACGGCGTCGAGCCGTCTCGGCGCGAGCGGGTCGGAGATGTCGAACAGGATGCCGTTGCCCGAACAGGCCCCGCCCGCGATGTTCTTCGAGGGGAACAGGGTGATGTCGTGGCAGTGATTGGTGCTGCCCGTGGTCTGGGTGCCTGGGCCGTGATCGCCCCCCCGCCACAGGCCCGCAATCTCGCCGGTCGTCTGGTCGGCGAAGACGGTCGGGCTGTCGATGATCCGGGACTGCGACGGATCAGCCAGGGGGATCTCGATCACATCGACCCGGAACAGGGCCGTGCGGGGATCGCCCGTGGTGCCGACAACGCAGCCGGCCAGTTCGCGCTCGTCGCGTATGCCGGCGGTTCCGGAGTTATAGACGATCAGACGGCGCTCGTCCGCGGCCACCACCGAGTGGGTATGCGAGCCGCGACAGGTCTGAACCTGGCCGACCTGAACCGGACGCGTCACGTCCGAGATATCGAAGATCCGAACACCGCGGAAACGCTCAGGGCTGGGATCCGGCCCGACCCCTTCACGACCGCAATCGACGCGACCGTTGGTGGACTCCACAGACATCAGCATCAGGTCGCCGACGATCGACACGTCGCCTTGGCCGCCGGGGCAGACGATCGAGCTGATCAGTTGAGGCTCCGCGCCCACTCCGAGGCGATAGAGGTTGACGCCATGATAGTTGCCGGTCGCCAGAAGATCGCCGGAAAACGCCATGTCGGTGTTGGAGAAGCTCAGGAAGGGCGAGCGGCTGCTGGCCTGAGCGGCGGTAGCCCGGGGGGTGTCGCCGCCTTCGCTTGCGGGCGGTGCACGGAGCGGCTGACCTTCAGGGTTGGACGGGTCGAAAAAGCCGGGTGGCTTGGGCAGGCTGGCGATCAGCTCCATGTTGCTGGCCGCCTCTCCAGCGTCGCGGAAGCCGGCGCTCAGATTGGTGCGGGGGTCCGCCGAGCTCTCCCGCACCAGGGCGGTCATGCGTTTGATCTCGGCCTGCTGTTCGTTCGTCACGTCATTGGCGAAGCGATACAGGACCGGATCGTAGGCCGAGCCCGACCGGGCGAACAGGTCGGCCACCATCCTCACGGCCCCCTCGTGGTGGGCGATCATCCGCTCCAGGAACAGGCGATCGAACGCGGGGCCTTGCGCAGCAGCGAGGGCCGCCAACTGCTCCGTGGTGGCCATCCCCGGCATGCCGGCGTGGGCGGCGTGGTCCGCCATGGCGTCGGAATGGTCCATCTCCGCCATGGCGTGGCCCTGGCCCGGCGCCAGCAGCGTCTCACCGCGCTCGCGTAGCCAGCCTTGCATGAACGCGATCTCGTCGGCTTGGGAGGCGTTGATACGCCCGGCGATGTCGATGATAGCCCGGGTGTTGGTGCGATCGGACACCAGCATGGCCATCTCAACGGCTTGGGCGTGGTGCAGGATCATGTCCTGCATGAATTTCACATCGTCGGCGGAATAGCGGTTGTCGGCGATGCGCGAGGCCTCGCGGCCCTCCAGAGTCCGACTGGCCTGGCCCGGCGCGCCCGGCTGGACGATGGGCGCCTGCTGCGCCATTGCGCCGGTAGCGAAGATCAGAACGCTGGCGGCGGCGGAGCACCCCAACAGCATTGAGCGCGAGGCAACGGATACGGACACGGCAACCCTCGTGATTATCAGAGCGTGATATTGTATCATATGAACAGCTCTTGTCTATCGCCGGGGTGCACCCAGTCATCCGACAAATAGTCTCCGGAATCTTCCGCTAAGTATCTGCACAAACAGTCTTTTGTGACTGGACATTTCTGATATTTTGGCCGCTGGCGGCGTGACCGCCTCTGCCTTTTCAGGAGGGTGCAATGACGGCTACCGACGAGGGTGACGAGGCGCTTTTGATCAGCCTGGAAACGATGCCTCTCGTATCGCTTCGGGAAGAATGGCGACGACGCTGCCGTTACCTGAGTTAGGACGGGGAGGGGCGCTTTTAACTTGCCGGACTTAACCTGACAGCACCGGCTCGTAGAACCGGGGGGCTTTAAGTCTTGGGTTATTCCGGATGAAGCTCGTCGATGATCGCGAGCATGTTCCGAAGGTGCGTCCTAAGGGCGGCCACTCCCAAGGAGGGGAGGGCCTGCCTGCGCGCCGCTAACGCAAGGACTGTCTCAAAGACGGCATCCGAATGTTGAATGAGCGAAACCAGGTTTTCGCCGCTCGGACCGTTGCGGCCATCGAACCAGTTTCTGACGGCTCGCTCGTTGGCGCGGGTAATACGCCCTACTTCCTTGCGGGCTGAGGGTGATGCCCCCCATTCCGTTCGCATCGCGGCAGCAATGAGCTGCGGGAAGCTCTCCACCATACGCCTCCTCCATGTGAAAAGATTTTCACATTTTGGACTGAACTTTTCAGTCCAATTTATGAAACGACTTTCACGACCTGTCCGTCCTACCGTTGTTTTGAAACGTGCCGCCGAGGCGGCCTTTGGTGTGGCGTGAATCGATGGATAGAGGTGGCGACAAGGACAAGGTGGAAGGCGCCAAGCTGGTGCGCGCGGCCCAGTCCGTCCGGATGTCGACCGAGCATCAGAAGTACTCGACGGAAAACCAGGCCGACATCATCAAGGCCTATGCCGCCCGCCGTGGGTTCGAGGTCGTGCGCACGGTGCTGTCAGTCTAACGCTAAAAGGTCTCCGGCATAGTCGGCATAAGCCACTGGCGGAGAAGACCTTTCGTGAAGCCGATCTCGTTCAAACGTCACCGCTTCCCGGCAGATGTTATCCGACAGGCCGTGTGGCTGTACTTCCGCTTCAGCCTGAGTTTTCGTGACGTCGAGGGGCTCCTGGCGCAGCGCGGTGTGGACGTCACCTATGAGACGATCCGGTGCTGGACGATCAAGTTCGGGCCGCTGATCGCCAGGCGATTGAAGAAACGGCGGTGGGCTCCGTCGCCGCGCTGGCATCTGGACGAGGTGGTCTGCAGCATCGGCGGAAAGCGAATGTACCTGTGGCGCGCGGTTAAGGCGAGGTCCTGGACGTCGTAGTCCAGCGCCGGCGGGACACAGAGGCCGCAACGAAGCTGCTCAAGCGCCTGCTGCACAACCAGCCGGTCGAGCCCGAGAGCATCACAACGGACGGGCTGGCGTCCTACGGCGCTGCGCTCGATCTCCTCAAACTGAGGCACATCCACCGGCCGGGCCGGCTGCGGGAAAACAATCGAGCAGAGAACTCCCATCTTCCGATACGACGACGAGAACGGCAGCAGCAGCTGTTCAAATCACAAGCCTCAGCCCAGAGATTCCTCACCACCCACGCGGCGATCTACAACACCTTCTACATCCAACGCCATCTAATCAGCAGACCCACACTTCGGCGGTTCCGCGCCGACGCGGCGACTGCTTGGGCGGCCGCCGTTGCCTGATCGAGGGCGGGGTACGGGCCTCTTCAACTTGCCAAACTTACCCTGACAGCGCCCTGGCGGCGGCCAGGGCGCTCCCCAATGCCGTCCAGGTCGCCGACCGCTGGCATTTGATGGAAAACGCCAGCCACGCCTTTCTTGACGCGGTTCGTAAGTCGATGCGCCAGATCCGGACCGCCATCGGCGCGATGACCATCACCCCGGCCCTACTCAGCGCCGCTGAGCGTCTCCAGTACGAGGGGTATCTCAGGCGCGAGGAGGCCAACGCCGCAGTCTCAGCACTGGCCCGGGAGGGAGTCGCGATCAAGGAGATCGTCCGCCGCACCGGCCACAGTCGCGGTCTGGTGCACCGGATCCTTCGCGATCAACGCGGCGATGTCTTCAGGCTGCGTGAGAGCTCTCTGGAAAATTATCTTCCCTGGCTCGACGCCGAATGGTCGGCCGGACACCGCAACGGTGCCGAGCTTTGGCGGCGGCTCAGGACACAGGGCATTCGAGGCTTGCTTAGAGTGGTAACCGAGTGGGCGACCCGACGGCGGCGTGCGGACCAGATCAACGCCGACACGCTGAGCCGCATCCCTTCGGCCCGAACCATCAGTCGACTGATGACGGTCTCGCGAGACACGCTCACAAAGGCCGAGACAGTCACCGTCGCTGCGGTCGAGACCGGCGTACCGGCGTTGATCGAAGCTCGCGAGATCATCGCCGCCTTCCACCTGATGATCCGTCGTAAGACGGAGTGCGACCTGTGCGCCTGGATCGAGCCTGGTCGCGCCAGCCTGGTGGCGTCCTTCGCCAACGGCATAGACCGCGACATCAACGCCGTCCGCGCGGCGATCACCTCTGGTTGGTCCAACGGCCAAGCCGAGGGTCAGATCACCAAGCTCAAGCTCGTCAAACGCCAGATGTACGGTCGCGGAAAGCTCGATCTCCTACAGGCCAGGCTGATCGGCGCGACACCATGATCCCGTCACCAAAACTGCGTCAGAGCCCGTATTGGACGCCGATTCACACTCTACGGAGTTTAACAGAACACCAGATGGGCTCCCTCCCGCGCAGTGCGAGCGGACCGTTCCTCGTCCGTTTATGAGGCAGACGCGGAAATTTCCGGACGTCCTGCCTAAATGTTCGTTCCTGACTCGAAGCAGCGGTTGGGAAGGTCCGCTCTAGCCCGACGCATCGATAATGGCGGCACCCGCCTTCCCCAATGTCCACGTGGTTCTAGGAACCTGGCTGCAACCGCCGCTTGGCTAAGACCTTGGGCAGTTTCGGCTGGGTTATCCTAGCCACCCTCCTAAGACACGCAGCCCTAACGCATCAGGCCTGACGCGCTCGTCCGGCACGGGCAAACGGCCAAGCCCTGACCTCAATCCAGCACACACTCCGAATGAACCTCGGCTCCAACGATTGATCGTGCGATGTTAGTGAGATGCGGGTGGTGGGTGAAAAACAGCACCTGCGTCGACCGGGCCAGTTCAGCCAGCACCCGGAAGCCCGCCTCGGAACGCTCGTCGTCGAAATTCACGAACAGATCGTCTGCAAGGAAGGGAAGCCGAATCCCCGCCGCGACCGACTGCTCGACCGCCGCGAGACGCAGGGCCAGATACAGCTGATCCGTCGTGCCCTCGCTCATCGCACTCACGTCCACCAACGATCTGCCATCATCCAGCAGACCCAGCAGACGCGGGGTGTTGCCGTCGTTGTCCACTTTCAGAGCCACGTAACGGCCGATCGTCAGCGTGGAAAAGAGCTCGCTCGCCCTGAGCAGCAACGGGTCCTGGTGGCTCTCGCGATACCGCTCGATCGCCCAGCGCAAGGTAACCGCCTGCGCACGCTTGAGAATGTAGTGTTCTGAGAGAACGCCGAGTTCAGCACGGGCCTGTTCGGCGTCACTGGCCGCCTCCACAGCGGAGGCTCCGTCGGACTCGAGAGCGACAAAGGCCCTGTTGGCGTCGCCCAGCGCCGCCGCCGCCTCGTCTACCTCCGCATTCAGTTGGGTCAGTTCGCTCGCCAGGTTCTTCGTGCTGGCGGCGAGACCATCGGGATCCACGCCTTCGGCCGCCTCGATCAATTCATTCAGCCCCTTCCCGTCGCCGGCCGCATTGATCGCCGCTTCAGCGGCGGCGATGGCCTCGCTAAGCGCGCGGGCGGCGCGCGACCGTTCAATGGCGGCGACCAGCCCGGCCGCATCCATCGCGCCGGTTTCCGCGAAGAGAGGCGCGAGCGACTCGGCCCCAGCGCTCAGCCGGGCGTCGGCCGTCCTCGCCTCGGCTTCCCGATGGGCCACGGTCTCCTGAAGGGTCGCGAGCACGTTCGCGGTGGATCGGGCGGTCTCGAGCCTCAAGCGAATGCCGGTCAAGGTTTCACCGACATCCTTGCCCGCCGGAACTCCCAACGTGTTCGCGAGAGCCAGGACCCTTTCGTCGTGTTCGAGCGCATCTCTCTGGATGCCGTTGATCCGCTCCTGCAGATCCGCCTGTACGGCGATAGCGCTGCGAAGTTCTTCGAGCAGGTCGAGCGCGGCCGTCCCCCCGGCGATTTCCAGCTGGACGCCCGATTCGTCGACAAGGTCGCGCCACTCGCTGGCCCGGACGGCCACCCGTTCCTCAACGCGCTTCCTGCGCCGGATAAGGTTTTCAGCGTCCTGTTCGATCTGCGCGAGGGCGGCCTCCCCGATCCGGCGGTTCTGCTCGGCTTCCTCGCCACTTTGGCGAACACGTTCAGCGTACGTCAGGAGCGGCACCAAGGCTGGCCCGGCCGGCGCGTCGCCATGCGGCGTCAGGCTCGCTGAAAGGGCGGCACGCGCACTGTCTCGTCGCTCGATCGCCGACTGTGCTTCGACCGCCGCGTCGCTGGCCGACTTGTAAGCCGCTTCGGCGACAAGGCGATCGGCCGTCCAGCCTAGCAGTCGGCCCGGCTCCATGTCGGGATGGCCTGCCGCGGTCAGAGTTTGTGTCCATGCGCCTCGCAGCGCGAGGTCACGCTGGGCGGCCGCGCCGTGGCGGGCGTCCGCTTGTTCGGCCTCCAGCAGGAGTTTCGCGCGGCGTTGGCCCATGTCCGCCAGTCGGCTGGATTCATCGGCGGCGGCGAACCGGAGATCGCCCCTCTCGTCCGCGTGGGCCACCGTCGCCTCGAAGGCAGAGACGGCATCAGCCGGCGACGGCAACGGGGTGGCAGCCAGCACGTGCTCGCGTAGAGGCCGCCAGCGATCGTTCCTTTCAGAGCGCGCCGCTTCGACTTCCTCCGCCGACACGGCGGCGCCCGAGGCGAGGTGAGCCATCTGCAGCTCAATATCTGACGCTTCCTCGCGGGCACGGCTGGCCGCCTGGGTTTCGCGGCTCAGATCCGCGGCGACCTGCGACCATGCCGTTCGGGCCTCATCGATTTCGTGCTGCGCCAACCGCGGCAAGGCGAGAAGCGCCGGACCGTCGCCAGACCAGGGAGCGAGTCGGGCCAGGGCCTGGTCGAGGGAAGCGGCGGCGGCATCGGCCACACGCTGCAGCGCGTCGCAGCGGACGTCGG
>Ga0105055_10007952_pt1 | contig 13933 bp, 11 predicted proteins | sample BON03_FD_78090 | JGI IMG/M metagenome (GOLD analysis project Ga0105055, IMG submission 78090) | Freshwater microbial communities from Lake Bonney liftoff mats and glacier meltwater in Antarctica - BON-03 | ecosystem: Environmental > Aquatic > Freshwater > Ice > Glacier meltwater | place: Lake...
CTTAATATGCTTGCGCAATGAATTTTGCTGCTGTCGAAGTGACGTACTTTGTTTGATCTTCACCTTGCGACTCTTGCTCACCATCAGAAAATTCTTTTTCTTGGACTTTTCAGTATCGTTCATTCCACCAGTTCGTTTATCGGTACCAGCCTGCTTCGATGCTTTTCTTCCTTCATACACAGCTTCAAGTCGCTCAGCAAGCTCCTTGCGCTTCCTTCTCACACTACCTTCTAGACTTCTAGGGTCCACCGCGCCGTCGTTGTTGTGCTCTTCGTCATCACCGGCATCATCGGAGGACATGTCCGAAGCAAAAGGATCATCACTCACTTCCTCCTCGTCAACACCTTCAACATGCATGCCTTTCTTGATCATCATTTGGACTAATAGATTGTTTTTCATGCGGTCTTCTGAAGTTCGCGGTTGTTTTGTGTTCTTTCTGCGAGATCGAGGGTTGCGTTTTTCCTCCTCTAGCTTTTGTTTCAGCTTTCTGATACGAGCAAAATCTTCAGAGGAAAGGATTCGTTTGGCGTCAATACGGTCTACTTGTTCAATTTTGCGTTTCTTTGATTTTTCTAAAAGATTTCCTCCAGAAGGAGATGAGTCTTTCTCCTCGTCTTCTTCTTCATTATCATCTTCTTCATCCATACCATCTTCTTCGTCCAGGTCACCTTCTTCCATTTCCTCATCCTCTTCATCGATGTCTTCGTCATCCATATCGTCTTCTTGCTGTTCTGCTAACTTACTGGCTTCTTCTTCCAAAATCTGAAGTAGCTCAGCACCATCCACTCCCTCTGCTGCTCTGCTTACACCATACTCCAAAGGTTTCGCATCAGCATCATAGAACTTGCCCCGTTCTTTATTCTGTAATATAGCTGGATTGATTTCTCTAATCAAATTCAAAAGCGATCGCGCTGCCATGATCACACTCCGATCACGACGAAATCTTCGATACAAAACCAAGTCTTGAATCAAATCATCCACCCCTTCCCCAGATGTCAATAGAGGAATTCTGGCTATCAGTTCTCGAATAGAATTTAAACCGACAGCCATGACTTCAGATCCTGATCGATCATTTACGAAGCTATTGGCAATGTGTTTGATCATAGGTTCCATTTCTTCGCTTGGCACCAACTCATGTGCGCTTTGAACTGCGAAAGCGAGGATATTGGTGACATTACGCTGATGGGGCTGCATGTACTTTTGAATAAAAGTGTAAAACGGAAGAAGTATCAGCTTATGCGTCCCCATCACCCTTGACACTAAATTCATCATCATGAGTCGAACTTCGAAATGATCGTTCGAACTCCTTAACTTTTTGAACAATTTTTCACAAAATCCTTGCGGGTCGTTGATCATGTCAATCGCAGGAAAGCGAGGAGCCGCCACTCGTCTGTTCTCTGAATTCTCACGGTTCTCTCTCCTTGACTTCTTGAGCGCTTTTTCGTTTTTCTCCTGTTTTCTGATTCGAGAACGGGTTTTCTTTGCAAAGGTTTTAGCAGTTTTGCTCGCGGACTTTTCTAATTTTTCCTTAGATTTTCCAGTCGATGCTTCTAAACTAGTAAGCATCGCATCTTCCTCTTCTTCTTCTTCCCATAAATCGATCTGTTCATCAATACCCAGGAAGAACTTGATTGCAATAGCCACACTCTTTGTCTGGGTTGAAACACAAGCAGAAGCAATTACGTTAACAGTTCGAGAATCGATCCAAACTCGACGCTTATAAAGTTCTACCATTACTTGTAAAGATTTCTTAGCTGCTGTTCCCGACGGGTCTTCCAACATCTGATAAACAACATTTTGAATCGATCTATTCAACTTCATGTTGGAGGCTTTTTTATTCACATTTCTGATGTCAATAACAATGTATGAAAAAATCATTTGTCGAAGGGTCTTGTCTTGGCATCTAAACAGCAGAAAACATGACTTGAGTACTTCGACAGGGTCCAGATCCCCTTTCGATCGCATCAACGTCACACTTTGAAATAGTGTCTTTCTAAGATCGCCTTCCATCGACTCATACGAACCTTCCAAAAGTTTGAGAACCATGTTGGCAAAGCCCCCGTTCTCCTTTGGGTATAAGTGACTCACATGACTCAAAAATGTCACTAGCCTGCCAAAGTCTTTGCTATCTTTTGGGGGCGATAATTCAAAGATCGAAAGCTGGGCCTCAAACACTCGAAGTTGCTGTCTGAATTCAGCTAGATAGGCTGATGGGTTTCGCTTCAGTTGGTTCTGCAGATGAGTCAAGTCATTCATTTCAGAATCAGGAAGTTATGATTGGTTCAGGAAGAATTTTTTTTTCGATTTTTCAAGAAAAAATAAATCCGTTTCATATAGCGCGGCATGGAGGAATGGAGTACGGTGTCATTGGGTGATGATGATCTGTTGGGATGGATGGATGCAACTGAACATGACATATTTAAGCAAGCAGAAGCAATGGAGCGGGATATATATCAGAAACAAAGAAATACCGAGATCAAGGCCCACAAAATGACGGCAATCAATAACCAAAAAGTCACTGTTGATAAATTATCAAAATTGTCGAATTGTGTCTCATCACCTATATTAAAAACAACGCTTATTGAAGACGATGCTTGTATTCATGCATCGCTATTCGAACCAAATTTGCCTAAAATGAAGTTGGATCAAAGGAAACAACACAAAGTGAAGGACAGGAAAAAAATCAATAGAATATCGTTAAACGGCTCTAGTGCATCGCTTCCTACATTGCAGACACTTCGAACTCTTAGTGGTCCATCTAATACTTCGACCAATTCATTTAATCATATGTCTGTCATTAACCTGCGTTGCACAGAAGGTACTCGATATGGGAAACTCACAGCGAGAAGTAAAATCAAGTTAACGAAGACAGACCATCATTCAGTTTCAAAATTCTCTAATGTATGGGAGGAAATACTGATCAAGAAAGATGAAAGAGCGAGTACCATATTTCAACTGGTGGAAAAAAAGAGACTTCCACCTGTAGCACTCAATAGTAAACAAGAAATCGGTTTAATAAAGGATGTTCCAGTTCCAGAATACGGTTTATACGGTAACTCGCTTGTCTGGATTCAAATACCGGTGCCGAAAGCCCCCCTTATTGCTGTTGAAGACGAAGGGCCTAAGGATAAGTTTGAGGTAAAAATAGAACAAGTCGACGATGAAGCTTTGGATTTAGCCAATATGCAACAGGAGATTCTGACAGCAGACGAGATTAAACAGAAAAGAGAGAATAAAAGCAAATATCAGGAAGATACCGATTACAGGCATTTCTTTCTAAAGCCACCTGCAGTATACTCGCAAGTGTTACCACGAAGTAAAAAACCAGCGACGATCATTCCTTCAGAAGATCTTCCTTCAATTATTAAACCCAAAGGCAAAATTGGAGTGTGTATATCCATGAGGCTCTCCGGATTCGAATTTGAAAATGGAGGTTTACGACCTGGTGATCAGCTTGGGCTCAAACATACCTTGATAGAATGCCTCCCGTTTGTTCAGTTTTTAAAAGTAGAAAACGTGAATGGTTTGGAGATAAGATCAACTCGAAAGCTAGATGAAGAGGATATGGAAGTCTATTTTCAAAAGAGGCTTCCTAACCATGGAGTAAAGGTTTGTATTATAATATGGGTCAATTATAAAGATGCGAAAAAAGCAGCGTATACTTTAGTTAGTGTATTGCAGCATCATCAATTCCGTGAATCCATGGCAAACAATTGTCCAAGTATGTCTAAGAAATCCCACATTCATGAATTTGAAGATACTAGTTGTTTCATGACACAGGTACCAGAATGTGACGAGACGATTCTCGAACCTATGGAACTGAATAAATATTCGATACTATCTCCTGCTGGAAGCGCAGCTTTGTTTAACATCACTGTTAGAATAGAAAATGGTTTAGAAATTACTCAAGAAATGATCGACTCGGCCAAATCTGATCTAGAAAGAAGGACGAAAGAATTTCAATGCACCAACATGAACTTTGAGAAAGATCAAAAACAGACTGAGGATTCATACAAATCAGCAATTAATCGCATTGGTAACTGGAGAAAGACTTTGTATGGTGCTCTTTTAAAAACTGAATATTCTGAAGAGACAACAAAACCCGCTGTTGTAAAACCAGCAGAAATAGTATTATCGAAATCACCTCAAGCAACATATAGGGAACTCACTATGAATTCACGCGGTGGAGTGCTATCTTGAAAAACCTAATCTTTCACATGTGATCTATCCAATCACCGAGCTATAACTTTTTTTCAGTGGATTGCTGTTGTGGTATTCGTGAAGGATCAATTTCCTCTCAGCATTGAATTCTTTCCCACCACAATGAATCGTTTTGTAAGAACTCAACGCATCATTGATCAGGGGAACAAGAAATCGCATGACTTTATATTGAAATTGAATAGATCCTTCAAAAGAGTCCCATTCAGGTTTGGTAAAGCGTGGAGGTTCCACGAGTAATGGCGCCCCGCAATCAACAAGCGCCTGATTTTGAAGGGGCGTCACCAAATACCAGTACTTCGAAAATATATATGCAAAGTTAAAATATGAATGCTCCCGAATTTCGTGTGAGAATTCATCCACAGGATTATGCTGGAATTTTTCCCCGCGTGGTTCGTATATCATGTATCGTTGACAATAATGCACAAACGTACCAATGCCTTGAAATGAATTCTCGAGCTTTAAATCTCGCATACAAGTCCTCATTAGGTTAACGTCGCCAAAATGAGGCATGCCCAGAGTTGCCGAAACAATTGAATAAGCATACATGTCTGTTTCCTTGCCGTTGTAATATTTCATGGCAGGTGGAATAGCTCGAATCCACAATGGTAACAATACTTCCCAGTCGGATTTATACATCAAATATGGTGCCCCAATTTCATAACTTGCTCGACTTTCTTTACTAGATATTGATTTCAAATTCTGCAAACACTGACTTTCAAAAGATCCGAGACTGGCACACACCGAATCCCATTTTCGCCAGCCGGTCCCCATATAGAACACACCACCTGCTGGTTTATGGGGACCGACTTTATCAATTGTGGTTTCAGGAATAGCAGTCACAAAAGCAAAATCGGGGTCTAAATATCCCATGAATATACTAGTAACATAATTTGAAAACGTACCTAGCACTATATAGATCACTCCATCAACTCCTTTTTCGGCAAAGTATTTAATAAGGGCATTTGGCCGGTTGAACATAGGATATTTAATTTTTCCCACTGTATCATTAGCTTCAGTAAAATAAACATCAAATCGATCCATTAGTTCGGGAGGCAACGTGGTGCTGGACAGTTTGCTTTTCAAAAATGAATCATTTTCACAACCACTCACAATTCGAGTCAGTTTTCCTCGTTGATGGACCACAGACCAGCTATAATCAAGTGTCACTGCCTGAATAAGCATGCTGTGCCATTGCACAGAGTTTCCCCCGCATCCTATATTGTAAACCACGTGTATGTCTCCTTCAGTCGTTGGAATTACACCCTGCATTATTTCAACACGGTTGTTGGAAGTGAGATATCGACATAGGAGTAGCAACAACAAGCCAAATAGAATGCGAAATTTACAAACACTGGTCATCCGAATTAGGCAACTGTACTACACAGTGGGGGACTACCTTTCACTTTTCTTTTTCATGGCGTTGGTCGGGTCGTTCAACGTGCTAAATGACGCATTAGCTTTTAAACAGTTCATGAATGAAAATGGCGACGAGAGTGTATGGTGGTGCAAAAGGAAACATCGCATATGCGACACACTTGAAAGTATGTTTCGTGACGGTTGTGGAGTAATTGGACTTCAAGAAGCTTCACATGAACATGAGTTGCTCCACCTGTTGAAAGAAAGGGGGATTCGAGTTGAGATGATTTTGGATCCCAATACGCATTCAAAACCTCAGACTCCCTACTCTCTTTACATTAGTAGACTTGCCAACTACATGGTGGAGAATCGAATTGTGGATCCATCCACAACTATGTGTCAATTCGCCTCCAATGGATTGGAAACTGGGGTCAGTGATCGTTTGAAAGAGCCTTTTTTGGGGAAATACAAGTGTATATTGCAAGACATTTTGAATGACAACAAAGAACTAGCTGCTGAAATAACTGGTATTGGATATACCTTTACCAATAACGAGCAGGAATGTATACCAGAGGTAGATCCGAAGGAACTTTATGTTCCCCTTGATAACGGATTGGTATTCTTGTATAGAACTGATATCGTGAAGCCATTGAAACCTGTTTCTGATGTCAAGGTATTCGGTTGGACCTTTGAAACACAAGGAGTGGCGTTCACTGTTCTTAACGCGCATCTGAAAAGCGGCGAATCATTCAAAGATGAACTTCGAAGACGTGAAGAAATAGAATATTTGTTGACAATTGCCGTGAAAATCCCCAAAGTAATTATTTTGATGGATAGTAACACGTCGCAGTACTACGAGGAAAGCTTTAAGAGCGACATGGCGTTTGATAGCAGCTTGCTGGTGAGTTCCTGTATTTCAAACTACGGATTCAAAAATGTCCTGGCTGGTTGTTCCGGGTTCGAATGTTTTAAAATGCGAGATGGACTTTGTTCTCAAGTCGACAAACGAGCAGAGTTGATGGTGGACCCAATAGATAAAATACTGGTTCGGGATTCAACGGAAGGAGAGCCTATTCATATACAACCGGAAGTTTTTCGAACTTTGACTGGTGAACATCGCGCCATAGCATTGGATTGGAGGAATAGTAAAGAGAAACGACAGATATTTAAATCTTTTGCTGTAAACCGAAAGTGGGGACTCAAGATGTCAGAGAATGACACGAGTGGAATGGATCAAGTTCTTCAATGTGATACAGGTACTGTAAAGGCTGTTCTTAATAACCTTTATCCAAATAATCACTGTTGCAGCGATCATCCGCCTGTAATGGCAATTGTTCATATTCTTAATTGATAACTTTTCAGATCTGTCTTTCCGGAGTTGTTTCTAATTTTACCAAGTCAATCAAATCAGTGTACCTGCACAAAAATAAATAATCTTAAAATCCAAACGTGTGTTTTATAATAGAAACGGGAAGAAAGGGCCTAAAATTTAAATATAGACTTTTGTGTTAAAAAAAAAACTGATGTTGGGGATTGTAATCCGATGAAAAAGCCAGGTTAGAGATTTCAGTGAATGATTCACTCCTTTTCATGGATTATTCGACTACTATTATTTCCGGTAGTAACGAAGTGCAACACCAGTAAGCTACAAGAGTCATTAATCGATGGGCAACGTGAAGTCATCCCCTCAAGGCGACTTAGCTGGAAATGGAAAAGCTATCCTTAAACAGAGCTTGAGTGATGATGTGCTCGGTCTTGCTGATCAGATGAAGCAGCTGGACATGAAGCCACAATGCGAGACACCAACTAGAGTTTCAGGCTACACCCTCAAAGTTTCTAACCCAAAGCAACATAGCGAGAGTCGCAAGCAGCGAGTAATGGAGAACAGCACTGAAACCCATGATCGCGAACAAGCTCAGAAACCGGTGGCGTTGTATGTAAGTAAGAACTGGACACCTGCGCAAGACGAGGCCTTACGAGCAGCTGTGGAGCTACACGACGGCAAGAATTGGAAGGCGATTGCAGAAGCGATACCTGGAAGAACCCATGTACAGTGCCTTCAACGCTGGAAGAAAGTCCTTCAGCCTGGTTTGGTGAAAGGTCATTGGACGGATGATGAAGATGAACTTCTGATGTCGCTCGTGACTCGTCCTGGAATGGGAGTGAACTCATGGGTGGCCATCGCTGCACATATACCTGGAAGGACAGCAAAACAATGCAGAGAAAGATGGAGTTTGAATTTGGATCCCTCCATCAAGAAGGGGCCGTGGAGTCCACTAGAAGATGCACAACTTTTAGAGTTGCATTCCCGTTTCGGCAGTCGATGGGCAGACCTAGCCAAATTCATGGAAGGGCGCACTGAAAACGCGGTGAAAACGAGATACAAATCATTGTTAAGAGCCCAGCAGAAACAGTGGACCATTGAAGAAGACAGAGAAGTTTTAGAAGCGGAGGAAACAGGGCAAGAGAGATGGGCTGCTATTGCATCACGTTTACCGGGACGATCGAAGAACGCGATTCGATTACGATGGAAGCATCTTAATACCAGAGAAGTTTCGCTAAGTACAGGAGTTGAAGCTCATGAGTGGTACCCTGAACAACAAGTGAACTATCTGCAGGTTCATGCCTCCGACGAGTACGATCAGGCGACAAACAAGATCCTGGCCGATATTTTGTATGTACAGAAGCACTCGACTAATACAAAATATGATTACGAGATAAGTTCTCCTCATGGTGATGAGTACGAGACAAATTCCCCTCACTATGATTATGAGACAAATTCCCCTCATGGTGACTATGAGGAGTATCATCCAGCTCCGAATCAATATAGCAGCTATATTGTTCCCCCACAAATTGAACCTTCTGGGTTTTCTCATTCACGAGTTCCCTGCAAGATGAATTCGCCAGATGAAATAAAAACTGATCAAAAGCATCTTGATTCCTTTGGCTCACTCGGAGGAATTGGATCCAGCAATCATTCTTTAGGAAATCTGGCGGATATATTTCATGATGATTTTCCATTTGAAAAACCCGCAATGTCTCATCAGCCGATATGGACGGATTTGAACGTTGTATAAATATACTAGTATATATAAGAGAAATCGATTTTAGAAAACTGATATTAGTGCGAAAATGGAGTAGAACAAAAACACTGGATATGATATAAGATATCGTTGCTCTGTCATGCGAGTGGCTGCCTCAAAGAAGCGTGTAGCTGTCAACGTGCTCCAAGCCACAGCTAACAAGGTAAGGGGAAACAAGAGACTCAACTTATTCAAGTTAATGAGAACAGTGATCGCAGAGAGTCCTATCATCGGAAGCAAATTATATCCCAGAATCGAGACTACACGGTAAATGTCTATCGTCACAGCACTTGCGTGATTCATCAAATTAATGACCATATATAACATGACGCTCCCTATCAAGCCAAACCCGAATACATATCCGATCAGCTGTATTTGTAACTTAAGAGTCAGAATGAACGCTTGAGCCACGCAGAACACTAATGGACCAGCCATATCGGTATCTTCTAGAAAATCCTCGTTTATTTTGCGAGTGGGCATTAAAACAGCCGCAGTTTTAGACACAATGTGGGAAAAATTCACCCCTAGTTCGTCTAACAGCGGAGGCTCATCAGCAAATGAGCCGAAACCTTCGCCTCCGTTAATGGATGTCTCCCCCAAGCTAAATGTTTCGGGTGCTGAAGGAGGAGGAGGAGCAAATCCTTGGGAAGTGTACTGTGGTGCCGATTGTTCAGGGTAATAAAACCCGGAGTTGGTTTCAGTACTAGGGGCTTGGTAGTCATTGCTATTCTGGAACCATTCTCCGCTTTCCTGTTGTTGTTGCTGTTGGGGATAGTAATTCTGCTGTTGATAATATCCTGTCGAGTCCATTTCAACAAAAACTAGTTTGGATTTTTTTATTCGCTTAGGATGTTGATCGGCGTCTTCATATTGGCAGTTTTGAATGCTGGAACTGCATCTAAAATAGATCCTTTTGAATATTTAGTGGTGGATCTACCTGGAGGAACTTTCACCATGGGCAATTCGTTAGATACCCGACTGCATCCACAGCATCTTCCAGGTCAACAAGTACAAGTCGATGCCTTCAGTATTGATAAGATTCCTGCAACGGTGACGATGTTTCAAGACTTTGTGGCAGAAACAAGATACAAAACAGATTCCGAGAAATTTGGCTGGTCGTTTGTGGTTGAGAATCATGCAACTGAGAAAGCAAAAGCCATGAGCGATCAAAGAGTTACTGACGCTAGTCATTGGATTGCTGTCCCTGGTGCATTATGGCTGAAACCAGATGGCCCTGGTTCATTTGCGAAACCATTAGACACTGCTGGGCATATCAGTCGAAACGATGCTGCCGCCTTTTGTAAATGGCGAGGAATGCGCCTAGCGACTGAGACTGAATGGGAATTTGCTGCACGAGGAGGATTAAAAAAAACACGATATCCGTGGGGAGATCGACGTCCAGAAGGTGATTATTGGCCTATGAATATCTGGCAAGGGAAATTTCCGAAAGAAAACTTGATTCTCGATGGTTTTCATCGAACCAATCCTGAAATGCATTACGAGCCAAACAATTATGGAATTTATGACACCTTAGGTAACGTTTGGGAATGGACTTCTACAAAATACGTTGATTCGGCTCCAAAGAAAAAAGATGAACCGGAACAATTTGTTTTGAGAGGTGGTTCGTTTTTGGATAGTATTGATGGATCTTTCAATCACCCTGTAGATATCAATGTTCGAATGTCTAATACTGCCGAGAGTGCAAGTTCGAATACAGGTGTACGATGCGCAAAAGGAATTGGGAGTTCAAAAGGGTACAAGTATCCATCCAAGTCAACCAAGGGTATTGGGGGAATGGACCAAGAGACCATGCAAAAAATTGTCGAGGAAGGTGGGATTGAAGCGCTTCAGAAAATCCTGGGAGATAAAGCAACAGTTACAACTCCTGCGGAACTGAAGAAGAAGCAAGAGGCGCTGAAAAGCAAGTTAAAGGCCATGGAGGAAGACATGCAAAACGACGAGCATGTTGAGTTATAACATTATATGCTTCAAAACATTCCATTCGTTTTTATAGTTTTATTAATTAATTGCAGCACTATTCGAAAAATATTTACAAACGTGTTCAAAAGGCCAAGACCTTTTCAAAACATCTCGACTTTGTCCGCAACCACTTTTTGATTTGCTTTCATTAGTTTAGAACGATCAAATTCCTTAAAATCAAAGGAGCATCGATGGGAATCAGGATATCGATGGTTTCCACAATATACATAGCCGCACCTACATTCAATTCCTAACAGTCCGACTTTCTTACGGCATTCAAAGCATCGTTTTCTATTCTTCTGAACTGGTTCTGAGTTCTTTTCATCTTCTTCTTCTCCCTCCTTCACCGCACTCTCTTCACAGCAGTACTTTTCTTCTTCCTTCGGTTGTTCTTCCTTCATCTCTTTGACAGGTGTGATCAATTCCCCTGCAGACCCTTTGGCCTTGTAGCACATGGAGCAGAAATTACCATACCTAGGATGACCATGAAAGCTACAGTCTGCGTTGGCGCAGCTCTGAGGGCCTTGGGTCGTGTTGTCTGCTGTTGACATGAGGTTGAATGTTTGTTGGGAGGAATGGAAAAGGAATTCTGCAATAAAAGTACTACAAAACGGCTCCCTTATGGTTTCATCTAATAAACCCGTAGTACCATTAAACTTCTTTTGAAGAGTCGCGGCCTTACGGTCACTACCATAAACGTTAGAACCTATCAAACAAGTGGCCGAAAAAAGATGTTGTGGTGAGGGTGTTTTCTAAATAAAAATGTTTTTAAAAAATACTTCTATCCGTTGAAGATGACGAGGGAGGATGAGTTGGAGCTGGAGAGTTGTCAGAGCAGCAGCGATTCCAGTTTTAGAGAATCTGTTGGAAATTCACTGCAACTACTTGATGTTCATGATATACCCGTGGCGAGAAGCATCATCTCGCCGACAAATCGAGCAAGAAAGTTTTCGGTGGCCCCACCTGCGATGAAGGGCAAGACCTTTGACTCAGAACTGCTGTTATGCTTGACATTCTGGGGAGTATGGTGGGCCATTGCTGTTTTTTTGGGGTATTTGAAATTAACCGTGGTGGAAACCGACGTAGCAACATGATCTATTACATTATTATTTTACTTTCTTTTTCACTTTTATGGATGGCTCAAATTCTTCTGGTTTTAGACCTTTAATGCTAAATAATCTCTTGGATCGCTCCGTCAGCGTTCCGCCGCATTTGAGACCCCGTTTTTGCAATAGGATTTTTAAAGTATCCATACCAAGACTTTCCAATTCCATGGCACTGTCAAAGCGATCTAGACTACAGGTATCTGCTTTCTCTACTGCTTTCTCTACTGTATTATCCGAATGGTCTAGACTTAATATATCCGTGATATCTTCTTTCTTAAAATATTTGAAACTGCTCTCAGAATATTGAATACGGACCATTTGTTGGTCTTCTAACGACAACGCCGGAAAAAGATATCCAAAAGTATTCAAATTGGTTGCAGCTACGATGTTTCCATTCAAAGTGTAAGTCACTGATCTGTTTTCAACACGAACACCCACAATGGAACCGACACTTACTTCACCACCCTCAATCAGCTCCTCCTGAATGCCTTGGTTGAAACATGCATTGCGAATAGGATCATAGGCCCAAGAATGAGGAGAATCCCCGACCCCATCAGAACTATCTTCATCTACCTGAAACTCTTCAGTAGCAACTCCTATCTGTAAAGAGCCAATCACAGACAATAGTTCAACCTCAAAGTACAAATGTGCAGCTGTTCCAATTGTAACAGCCAAGCTAGGAAGCGCAATAGCAGGAAATAAACTCGTGGCAAAAACTTCCCCTGTTGATCCGATACTTAAAATACCGGCTATACATCGAATGGGAGAACCCTCGACAGTCAACCTATCAAGTTCATCAAGCTTCTCAAGCTTGCGGGATGCTTCTAACTTTCTAGATGCCATCATTCCTTCATGAACCGCTGATGCAACATTATCTCCAATTTCTTGCAAATGGCTTACGTAACTTCGCATCGCTGTGGCTTCTGTGGCTTTCTTCTGTTCAAATTTTTTCTTCTTCGCATCCAGTTGACTCTCTTCATTCAGATCATCAAAGCCATGAGCGTATCCACAGCTTATTCCTCGAGGACAGCCCCACCAAGGTGGCGAACCCATTGGAGGGTACCCGCCAGCTCTAGCAGCTTCCCACTCTCGGCAAATCATTAACTTGCGTTTGACAACCCGCTGCTTTCTCACTCTATCAGCCCAACGAGGGAGCGCAAGAAACCAATCCTTCAAACCAGATGTCGTGGATCCAACCTTTAAAATATCCTCTTCTGAAGCTCCTTTGCTGCGCAATTCATCCTGTTCGCGCTGCTTTTGGAGTCGAACTTCGTTGTTGACATTCCTCAATCGACGTCCATTCAGATCACGACAAGCAGAGAAATCAGTGGTGGTTTTTCCTCCCTTTGACTTGCCTTGAGCTTTAAGCGCGGCACCAAATCCGCCTTTACCGCCAATCAGACCTTGTGAAACCCTACATTGCACTAAACCAGTCAAATAGCAACTACCGTTCAAAGGATGACGCACGCCTCCACACATCTCGTACAACTCCAGGTGCTCCAGAGGGATACCATATCGATCAGAAATGATGCTGTATGCTTGAAAAGCCTGAAGTGGACCATCAGTGCACAATGTTCGATTTCGTTCTACGCAAAGTTGCACTTGCATGTCGATAGGATTGAACACCGGGGGGGCTTTTCGCACTAGAACATGTATGAGATCACCTTTAAGACAGTGAGTGGTGCAGTTGCAGAGCTTCAGTTAAAGGACGAAGTGGTGGATTTGAATTCATTGCAATGCTACATCTTGGGTGAATGGGGATGGAGGCTTGCAAGGGTGCTGAAAAGCGGTAGAGAGATTTATGAAGGTGAATTGATCACACTAGTAGGTAGTTTCGTTGGAGCCATCGGTATATTGACGGTTTGATAGGAGCCCAATGGCAGCAATGTATTTTATGTGGTACCAAGAAGATCTTTTCATCGTCAAGAGGTTGTTGAAGAAAAAATCGACGAAGGAGAAAGAACGGTTGAGGAATCAACTGAGGAAGAATCCATTTGCAGGATTTGTTTTGAAGGTGGATCGTTTCCTGATAATAAGTTGTTTTCGCCGTGTCTTTGTAAGGGTTCGATGAAATTTGTTCATGTCAAGTGCTTGGATGCTTGGAGATTACATGCCACGAGCTCACAGTCGTACTACTCTTGTGGACAATGTCAATACCGGTATAATTTGATCCGAACTGAAGCTGCC
>Ga0105055_10007954_pt1 | contig 13931 bp, 6 predicted proteins | sample BON03_FD_78090 | JGI IMG/M metagenome (GOLD analysis project Ga0105055, IMG submission 78090) | Freshwater microbial communities from Lake Bonney liftoff mats and glacier meltwater in Antarctica - BON-03 | ecosystem: Environmental > Aquatic > Freshwater > Ice > Glacier meltwater | place: Lake...
CGGCAATCGTCACACGATCTCCAGCCCCAAGCCCCCGCCCCGCGCCCCGCGGTGCGCGCTCTATGGACCGCCCCAAGACCCCCCCCGCCGCGCCCGCAGCTCGCGCTCCCCGCGACACGACCACCCGTCCAACCAGCCGCGAGCACTCGATCGTCCTCCTGCGGGCGGCCTCTCTCACGACAAAAGAGTCGCGGTCCCCGCGCCCCCGCCGACGGCCAAATCACACCGCCAGCTCCCGCGCCCGCAGCTCGTGCGCCCGAGACACTATCCCATCCACCAGGCCGTACTCGATCGCCTCCTGCGGGCTCATGAAAAAGTCGCGGTCCGTGTCGCGCGTGATGACGTCCATCGGCTGGCCCGTGAACTGGCTGAGGTAGCCATTAAGCGTCAGCTTGTGGTGCAGGATCTCGTTGGCCTGGATCTCGATGTCGGTGGCCTGCCCCTGCGCGCCTCCCAGCGGCTGGTGGATCATGATGCGCGAGTTGGGCAGCGAGTAGCGCTTGCCCTGCTGCCCGCTCGCCAGCAAAAAGGCGCCCATGGAGGCGGCCAGGCCGATGCACACGGTCGACACGTCCGGCCGCACGTGGCGCATGGTGTCGAACACGGCCATGCCGGCCGTGACGCTGCCGCCCGGGCTGTTGACGTACATGGTGACGTCGCGCGAGGCGTCGGCGGAATCTAAATATAGAAGCTGCGCGACGATCAGGTTGGCCATGTCGTCGTCGACAGGGCCGCCCGCGCGGACGATGCGCGCTTGGAACAGCTGGGACACGACGCCCTGGAAGCGCTCGACGACGAGGGGGTTGGGCGGGGGGGGGCCCTGGCCGCAGATCACGGAGGGGTAGGGGCGCTGGGAGGTGAGGACGCCCTTGCGCGGCGCGGCGTTGGCGGCGGGCCCGGGCGTCAAGACCCGCGGCGAGGAGGAGGAGGACAACGGGGCGCTGGCGGCGGCGGGCGACGGCGACGGCGACGGCGACGGCGACGGCGACGGCGACGGCGACGGCGACGGCGACGACGGGGCGCGGATGCTGTGTATTTTCAAGGTTTGTGTGAGGGAAGAAGGGGTGGCGGCGGGTCAGTTGTACCCATGCGACTCTATGTGGTGTGATCGCGGTGCCGTGCCCGCGACGACGCCGAACGTCGAGAGAGGGGGGGGACCTCTCTGCGTGGTTGGGTCCTCCTCCTCGCCTCTCCTCTCCTCTCTCTGTTCCCGCCACGCGAGTCAATGAAACGGGCACGCGCGGAGCTGATGCCGGCGCTGATGATGATGCGGATGCTGGTTCCAGGGCAAAGACTGACGGGCGCGCGTGCACGAGAGAGCGCGGGTGTCTCCCTCCACCTCTCTCTTTCTCCTTCTGGTTCTTTGGATCGCCCCCTGGGTCCACGCCCGTTCGGAGCTGGTGTTCACGGCCTACCTGACGATGGCGCGCGCCGCGACGACCGGCTGAGCGCCCGCGCGGGCGGGCGCGCAGGCCGCGCGCTTCCCCAGCATGGTGTTGCGCGGTGTGTGAGGTGCTTCTCTCGTTTCTCAAACGTAGGAGGGCGTGTGTGCGCCTCTGTTTGCGAGGATGTGCAGACAGTCGTATACAGTAAGACTTGGTTGCGGCGGTCTGGTTTGGAGGAAAATGGTGTGGCTGCGGCGCCGCATCTTTTTGTTTGCGGCGCGAGACGCCGTCGAAACCGCCTTTCACCGGAGGCCTTATCCGACGGCGGCGCACCGGACCCCCACGCCTCATTGTCGAGAGAGAGACACACAAACGTCCACCACCAACACGGGTCCACCCGGCACGTCTTGTTGTGCCGCTGCCGCCACCATGGCGTCCGTCGACGACGTCCTAGCGGCGTGCCTTTCTCACGACAACAATGTGAGTGCGATGGCAACGACAAGAGTCGGCGCGCGCGCGCGCCAGCGTCCGGCGCTGTTGGCGAGACGATGAGCAATCGTCGCTGGTCTCATCGTCACGTCCGTGCCAGTGGCGGCGGCGGCGGCGGCGAATGAGAAGGAGACACGAAACTGCGACAACGGCAAAAAGCACAAGGCAAACGCCGCCCTCCTTCCGAGCAGCGACAGGCACAAGCAACAGCAGCAAGCGACGGCGTCGGCGGCATTGTCCAGCAAGCGCGCGACGAGGCGGCGCGGGCCTCCCTCCTGCCCCCCGACACATCGCCGCCATCATCGCCATCGCCGCCGCTCACCGCCGAGATTTGAAAACAACGACACCAACCAAAACATCCACAAAAAAAACACCAGGTCCGCCGCCAAGCCGAGGCCGCACTCAAGCCCGCCCTCGCGCGCCCCGAGGCCGTCGCCGAGCTCGCGGCCCGCCTTCAGTCCGCGGCCGACCCGCGCGTCCGCCAGCTGTCGGCGGTCCTGCTGCGCAAGGCGCTGCCGCGGCACTGGCGGACGCTGAGCGCCGCCCTGCGCTCGGGCGTGCAGCAGATGCTGCTCGAGCGCCTGGCCGCCGAGCCCGAGCACTTTGTGCGCCGGGCCGTGGCCGACGCGGTCGCGGCCGTCGCGCGCCTGGCCCTCCCTGCGTGGCAGAAGCCGCTCATGGCCTTTTTGCAGCAGTGTGCGGCAGCGCCGTCGCCCGGGCACCGCGAGGTCGCCATGCTCCTGTTCGCGTCGCTGTGCGAGGCGGCGCCCGAGCACCTGGCCCCGCACGGCGCGGCGGTGCAGGCCGCGGTGGCGGCGGGCCTGGCGGACACCGGGTGCGCGGGCGGGGCCGGGTCGGCGCCGGACGCGCGCGCGGCGTCGGCCGTGCGGGCGGCGGCGCTCGCGGCCGTCGAGCCGGCGCTGGGGCTGGTCGACGGCAAGCGGGCGGCCGAGGGCTTCCGCCGCACCATCCTGCCCGCCCTGCTGCAGCTGCTGCGCGCGCAGGTGCGCGGCGAGGGCGACGGCGCCGAGCTCGCGCGCGCGCTGCAGGCGCTCGTCGAGGTGGTCGAGGCCGCCGAGCACCGCCCCGGCGTGCTGCCGGTGGCGGGCGGCGCGCTGCAGGCGGCGCTCGAGGTGGCGATGGCGGCGGCGTCGGAGCGCTCGCTGGACGCCGACCTGCGCGAGCAGGCGCTCATGGTCGTGCACGCGGCCGCGCGCTCCCGGCCGCGCGCCCTGGGCCGGCAGCTGCCGCTCGCGCACGCGCTCGTGTCGGCGCTGTGCGCGGTGGCGGCCGAGCCGCTGCCGGAGGGGCACGAGGACGACGGCGCGGGCGAGATGCCTCCGTGCCGCGCGGCGGCGCAGGCGCTCGACGTGCTCGCGCTGGAGCTGCCGACCGAGGCGGTCTTCCCGCCCGCGTGGGCGTTCGTGTGCCGCGCGGGGACGGCGGCGGCAGCGGCCGCGGGGACCGGAGCAGGAGGGGCCGGCGGCGCGGCCGCTGCCGCAGGGGGCGACGCCGGGGCCGCCGCCGCAAACGCCGCCGCAAACGCCGAGGCCGCCGCCGCCGCGCGCGCGGGCAGCATGAACGTCCTCGCCGTCCTCTGCGAGGGCTGCGCCGACGAGCTGCGCCCGCGCCTGGCCGAGGCCCTGCCCCTCCTGCTGTCCTGCCTGGGCGACGCCTCCTCGGCCGACGTGCGCGGCGCCGCCGCCTTCGCGCTCGGCCAGGCGGCCGAGCACCTGCAGCCCGAGGTCTCGTCGCCGGCCTGCCACGCGCTCTTGCTGCCGCGCGTGCTCGAGCTCGTCGCGCTGGACGCCACGCCGCAGGTGCGCGAGCGCGCGTGCTACGCCCTCAACGCCCTGTGCGAGCGGCTCGAGGCGGACGAGATCGCGCCCTACGTGCCGTCGCTGGTGCACGGGCTCGTGGGCGTGCTGGCGTCCTCTCGCGGGCAGGGGGCCGTCCAGGAGATGGCGCTGACGGCGCTGTCGGCGACCGCGGGCTCGGCCGGCGCCGCCTTTGCGCCGCACGTGGGCGCCGTCCTGCCCGTCCTGGACCACTTTATGAGCGGCGCGGGGGCCGGGGGCGCTCCAGGCGGCGGCGGGGGGCCGGGCCCTTCCACGGCGCGCGACGCCGTGGGGCCCCGGTGCCGCGCGACGGAATGCGCTGGCATCGTCGCCGAGGCGGTGTGCGGCTTGGGCGGCGGCGGCGACGGCGCGACGTCGGCGGCGACGACGCGCGACGCGGCGATGATGGCCGCGCTGCCGCGGCTGATGGAGGCGGCGCTGAGCGGATTTGAGGTGGCGTCGCAGCTGGACGCCAAGGCGCGGGCGCTGCAGCAGCAGCAGCTGCGCGCGTTCGAGGCGGCCATGGCCAACGGGGCGCCGCCGGGGGGCGGCGGCGGCGGCAGCAACGACGATGACGAGGAGGCGGAGGAGGAGGACGACGAGGACGACGGCGGGGCCGAGGCCGACGGCGCCAGCGAGCTGCGCGAGTTTGCGCACGGGTTCTTCGAGCGCGTGGCCGCGACCCTCGGCGCCGACTTTGCCCCCTGGATCCCGCGCGTCGCGCCCCTGGCCCTGGCGTCGATGCGGCGCGAGGACGGCGCGGGCGCGGCGGCCGGCGGCGGCGGCGCGAGCAGCGGCGGCGGCGCGGCCGCCGCCGCCATGGCCGGCGCCGCCGCCTCTGCCGACCCGACCCCCTCCGGCAGCCAGTCCGTCCGCGGTGACGACGACGACGAGGACGCCGACGACGAGGACGACGACGACGACGCCGCCGCCCGCCGCGCCATGGGCGTGCGCACGGGCCTGCTCGACGAGATGGTGGCGGCCACCGCCGCGCTCGCCGCCTACGCAGAGGCGGCGCCGCTCGCATTCGCGCCGCCGTTTGCCGAGGCGGCGATGGCGGCGCTCAAAGACGTGATGTATCACTCGCACGAGGAGCTGCGCGCGGCGGCGGCGCCCGCGATCAAGAGCGTGGTGGTCGCCGTGCACGTGGCCGCGGGGGGCAGGCGCGCGGACGAAGGCGACGGGGGACGGGCTGCGGGGGCTGGCGGTGGTGCTGCCGCTGCTGCTGCTGCTGCCTCTGCGGCTCCCGTGCCGCCGGCCAGCGTGGCCGTCGCCGCCGCCGCCATCCCGCTGCTGATCGCGCCCATCGACGAGGAGCCCGACGCCGACGCCACGGCCGCCGCCATGACCGCCCTCGCCGGCGTGCTGCGCGCCCTCCCGCCCGCCGCCGTCGGGCCCGCCAACCTCGAGGCCGCGAGCAAGGCCGCTGCCGCGCTGCTCGCGGGCGCGGCCATGTGCCAGAACGGGCTGGCCGACAGCGACGACGGCGACGACGGCGGCGGCGGGGACGACGACGGCGGCGGCGGCGCGGACGAGGGAGAGCGGGCAGGCGCTGCAGGCGCAGGAGGGGGAGGTGGCGCTGGCGCCGACGCGAGCGTGACCGTGCGCGCGCCAGGCGCGAAGCACCAACTCGCCGCCGCCTCCGCCGCCGCCGACCGCGACGACGACGACGAGGACGGCGCGGGCGGGTGCGGCGCGGCGGACGGCGAGGGCGAGGACGCGCTGGTGAGCGCCGCGGGCGAGGTGCTCGCGGCGCTGGCCGGTGCGCTTGGCGCCGACGCATTTGCGCGCGTGTTTGAGGGCGCGCACCTGGAGCCCCTGCTGGCGCGCCTGGCGCAGGGCCAGCCCGCGGCCGTGCGCGCGGCCGCGGCGGGGGTGGTCAGCGAGGTGGCGCAGCTGGTCGGCGCGCGCGTCCCCGCCCTCGCGCAGCGGGGCCTGCCGCTCGTGCTCGACGACCTCAGGCCGGACGGCGCCTTGCCGGCGGCAGCGGCGGGCGGCGGCGGCGGCGGCGCCGGCGCCGTCGCGTGCGCCGAGCCCCCCGACGCCACCAACCGCCAGAACGCCGCCTTTGCGGTGGGGGCCCTGGTCGAGGCCTACCCTCCCGCCGCCGCCGCCCACGTTGCGCGCATCCTGCAGGCCCTGCACCCGCACTTTGCGCCGCTGGCGGCGGCCGCGCCGCTTATGGGGGGGGCGGGGGGCGCAGCGGCGGCGGCGAGCGCCGCCGCCGCTGCCGCCGACGTCGACGAGCCCTCCGTCCTGGACAACTGCGCGGGCGCCGTCGGCCGCCTGGTCCTGGCGCTCGGCCCGGACATGCCGCTGCTCGAGCAGGTGCTCCCGCTACTGGCGCGCGCGCTGCCGCTGCGCGAGGACCTGGGTGAGACAGCGCCGGCCGTGCGCGCCCTGGCCTATGCGCTGACGGACGCCGCGCTGGCGTCGCGCGCGGGCGGCGCGGCCGCCGACGGCGTGCGCGCGCTGGCGGCCGTGGCCGCCCAACGCGCGGCGCCCGAGGAGGCGCGCGCGATGGCCGCGGCGGCGCTGGCCGCGCTGCACGAGCGGCACCCGGGGCAGGTGGCGGCCCTCATGGCAGCGCTTCCAGAGGAGCACCGGCGGGCGGTCCGCGAGGTGGCGGGGGCGGGGCAGCAGCAGCAGCAGCAGCAGCAGCAGCAGCAGCAGTAGCAGTAACTCGCAGCTAGCAGGCGAGGGATGGGCGCCTTTTGAATTGCATGGTTCGATCGGGCGCTGTGTGTTGTAAACTTTTTCCTCAAGCCTCCTTCGGACACCCAGCGTGAGGTGGAAGGAAAAAAGAGGGATCGCGGCGGCGTTGGGCGTGCGTTTTCCTGCCAGCCGCGTCGCTCAGCTTCCTTTTATCTCTCTGGTTGCGTCGCGCAACGCGACTCGCGTTTCACCGAGCTGCCCAAGCTTACACACAACCACGCCACGAGGACGGACGGAAATCGAGAGAAAGAGAGAGAGAAATGAATCTAAACGAGCCTTTTTGAGTGTATAGAATGGGCGATGAGGGGTTTTTTTATGGTGTTTTCTGAAACGGTCGGCGGTCGGCAAAGGTCCGGCGCTCCGTCAGCGGGGGTGGTCCTCTCAACGGCCCTTGCCACCGGGCAATGTAAACGCGCGCGTGCGCTCGTGCCGAGCGCCGAGCGCCGCGGGGCCGCATCACGGTTCTGGGGCTCCGTCCTCTTTTCTTTCCTCGTGCTTCCCCCAGGTGCCTCTCTCGAGAGCCTCGCCGCCGCCGCCGCCGGGCGGCGGGCGGCAGCCGCGCGCCAGCTCGCCGGCAGCGGCGCGCCGAGACAAACCAAAGCAGAGAGACCACACCACGCTATGCCACACATCGCACCTAGCGCCACTGCCCGCGCGAGAGAAGACAGAGAGAGACAGAGAGGGAGGGGCGAGGCCCCCCGCCGCCGCCGCCGCTCGTTCCCTCCCACCCACCCCTTTTTCCCCCGCCCCGCCCGCCCGCGCGCCCGCCCCTTGTCTCATCGTCACTCACACCTTGCTGATGACGTTGCTCAGCCAGTCCAGCCCCTCGTACAGGCCCTCGCCGCTCGTGGCGCACGTCGACTGGATGTACCACTGGCGCTGGCGCAGCGAGTGCAGGCCCAGCTTGTCGGTGATCTCTGCGGCGGTCATGGCGTTGGGCAGGTCCTGCTTGTTGGCAAACACGAGCAGCACGGCGTTGCGGAGCTCGTCCTGTTGATTCGGTTGGTTGTTTTGTTGGATGTTTTGTGTGTTTGCGGGGTCGCGGTGACGTATCAAAGGGGAGGGGGGCGGTGGGGGGTGGGGGGTTGCTCGGGGTTGGTCTGGGTTTCGGTTTGGCGCCGCCGCGGCCGTCTGCCTCTTTTCCCCTCGGCTCTCTCTCTTTGCTCCCGGGCCCCCGCCGCCGACGCGCCGCCGTCGAGCGATCCAATCGACGTCCCATCCCCAGGTCGCGCGTCGCGCGCCCGCCCCTCCCCCCGCCCCGCCTCTCCCTCCCCCTCCCTCCCCCCCCTCTCTCACCTCGTTGAGCATGCGGTGCAGCTCGTCGCGCGCCTCGCCCGCGCGGTCGCGGTCGTTGCTGTCGACCACGAAGATCAGGCCCTGCGTGTTTTGGAAGTAGTGCCGCCACAGCGGGCGGATCTTGTCCTGCCCGCCGACGTCCCACACGGTGAACGAGATGTTCTTGTACTCGACGGTCTCGACGTTGAAGCCTGGAGGGGGGGGGGGGGGGGGGGTTGTTTTGTTTTGGGGGGATGAGAGGCGCGCGGTGTGGAAAACGGGGAGCGGCGGGCGGCGGCCGGGCGGGCGGCGGGCGCGGCAAGGGGCGGGCGGGCGTCGGCGGCGCGCGCACTGTGCGTCGCGCTGCTCTGGGGGCGCAGCGTACTCACCGATGGTGGGGATGGTCGTCACGATCTCTGTGCGGTGGTTGGAGGGTGTGGTGTGGAGGGTCCAGGGAAGAAACGAGAGAGAGGGAGAGAGAGTGAGCGAGGGCACGGGCCCATTGTTGTTGCTGTTGTCGTTGTTGTGCTGCCGCCGCCGCGATGCGCGGGCCGCCGGCGGCGGGAACCAAGGAGGGGGAGAAAAGGGGAACCCCTTCCCCCCTCCTTTTGAAAGCAGCGAGCCTCACCGCCGAGCTTGAGCTTGTAGAGGATCGTAGTCTTGCCGGCGGCGTCGAGTCCGACCTGTTGGTGTCGCGTGCGTGCGTGCGTGCGTGGAGAGGCGTGAGAGAGGGGGGGCGCGCGCCAGAAAGGAGCTGAGGGAGAGAGGGAGGGAGGGGGGGTGGTTGAGGGCTCCAGAGCTCTCTTCCCTCACGCGTCCGCTCACCATCAGGATGCGCATCTCCTTCTTGGCGATCAAGCGCGACAGGAGCTTGGAGATCGTAAGACCCATGGCTGCCCAGCTGTGAAAGAGGCGCCGCGTTCGGGACACCCTCGCTTCTCCCCTCTGTCTCACAGGAACGTTGACAGAAACGCGCTCTCTCTCTCTTGCGGGCAAAGGGGCGGGGTTCGTGGTTGTCGGGAGGCGAGTGGTCTACGTGTGGGTGGGCGAATGTAGCGAAACGGGAGGGTTCGGTGGTGGGAAGGAGTCTTTTGAGAGCCTATTCCGAACAGGAGGAGGGGATTGAGAAGCAAAAAAGGGGAGAGAAGAGAGAAGAGGAGGGAAAAAACGCAACTCCGGGGACCCCCTTTGCGACATGAAACGTCCAGGAAAGGGCTTTGCCACGACTGGTATCAACGTGATTCTCCATCCCCTGATGAATTGAGGCGCGAAACCAAACCAGGACTGCGCGATTGAACACTGCTTTTTTTTCCTTTCATTGGGGGCGTCGGCGCCGCCTCAGCGCGCGTTGTGCTCGCAGCCAAGAACACGCCTTCAGGCCTGTGCCACGAACCTCCCGCGTGCCAGCTGCGGCGGCCTTCGACGGGCCCCAGCGGTTGGAAACCAGACGGGCGGTGGGGAGCGAACGGCGCCGCTGCCGGCCTGCGATCGCGGCGGGTGTCTGATGGGGCACGCGCGACCGCGACGCCGCCGACGAAGAACGGGGCCGCGAAAAAAAGCCTCCCGTTGCTTTGCACGCGTCAAAGAAGCCCTGACACATCCACTGAAAACGCACGCGCCCGCCGAACGACAAGGCCCATTGCAAACCCGACTCGTGAGCTGCCCCAACCGACCTCGGCGTGCGCCAATCCAACCGCTCCATCTTTTTCCCTCCCTTCGTCTCTCTCGCGCGCACAAGCGCCCCTCGTCGCTCCCGCATGCCAGGCACGCCTCGAAAGCACGCCCACCGTCTGCCCCTCAGCTCGTGCAACCCCGCAACCGCACCGCTGTGAAAGGCTTGTGAGCAGAAAAAGCCCTCGACGCCGCTGTCGGCGCGCGCGCGCGCGCTCGGGGACGGGGGGCGCCGGCGTCGTCGCCGCCGCGTCGGTCGAGCGAGGGAGCGCAAGGCCCCGTCCTTGAGCCAGACGGGGGATGAGCGCGCCCCCGCCGCCGCCGCAGGACGGCGCGGGGGCCAACCCCGGCGCGGGCAGCGGCGGCGACGGCAGCCCCAACAACAACAACAACAACAACGCCGCCGCCGCCGCCACCGCCGCCGCCGCCCCGCTCGAGGCGCGCCTGCGCCACCAGTTTGCGTCGCTCCTGCGGCGGCGGCCGGGCGGGCATCCGGGCGGGGCGCGTCGGCTGGGAGGAGGGGGGCGCGGCGGGGGCGCAGCTGGCGACAGCGCCGCGATGTATGGCGGGGGCGGGCTGGCGCCGCCGGCCAACCCGCCGCGCGACATCGCGGCCGCGGCCGCCGCCCCGCCGGCCTCCCCGCGCGGGGGCGGCGCCGCCGCCGCCGCCACGAGCGCCGCCGCCCTGGGCTCGGTGCCCAGCGGCCCTTCGCCCTCGTCCGCTTTCGCGCGCCGCACTGAATCGCCGACGCCTGCGCTCGAGCGCAGTCGGAGCGCCAACGCCGCGGCCGGCCTGCCGCCGCCGCCCGGCGCCGACGCCAACCCGCCGCCGCCGCCGCCGCCTCCGCCGCCGCCGCCCGACACCTCCAACCACCGCGTCCGGCGCTTCCTCGCCATCCTGCACGGCCCCGAGGCGGCGCCGGGCGACGCCGCCGCCGCCGTCGTCGACCTCGACGCGCTGCGCGAGGCCGCCTGGTCGGGCGTGCCCCCCGCGCTCCGGCCGCAGGTGTGGCGCCTGCTGCTGGGCCACGCGCCGCCCTCGCGCGCGCGCCAGGCCGCGGCCCTGGCGCGCCGCCGCCGCGAGTACCTCGAGCTCGCGCAGGAGCTGTGCGGCGAGGGCGCGGCGGCCGAGCGCTCCGAGGACGAGGCGGCGCTCGGGAGGCAGGTCGCCGTCGACTGCCCGCGCACGGCGCCGGGCGAGCCGTTCGCGCGCGACGCGCGCGTCCAGGCGCTGCTGGGCAGGCTGCTCTACGTGTGGGGCGTGCGGCACCCGGCGAGCGGGTACGTGCAGGGCATGAACGACATCGTGACGCCTTTTCTGGCCGTGTTCCTGGGGGAGAAGCTCGCGGCCATGGTGGCGGACGAGGAGGCAGAGGCGGAGGCGGAGGCAGAGGCGGAGGCGGAGGGACAGGCGGCGGCGGCACAGGCGGCGGCGGCGGCGGCGGCGGCAGCCGACGAAAGAGGAGGTGCAGGGGACGGGGTCGGCGAGGGCGAGGACGAGGAGGGAGCAGCAGCAGCAGCAGCAGCCGCAGCTGCAACGACCGCCGCCGCCCATGCCCGCGCCGCCGCCCCCCACCCGCAGCGCGCCCCGCTCCCGCTCTTGCCGCCGCCGCCGCCGCCCATGCGCGACTGGCCCGCCCTCCTCCCCCACCTCCCCGCCCCCGCGCTCGCCGAGGCCGAGGCCGACAGCTACTGGTGCCTCAGCCGCATGCTCGAGTCCATCCAGGACCACTACACGTACGCGCAGCCGGGCATCCAGCGCGCCGTCTTTCGCGTGCGCGAGCTCGCCCGCGGCGTGTGCCCACAGCTGGCGGCGCACCTTGACGCGCAGGGGCTCGACAACTACCTGCAGTTCGCGTTCCGGTGGGTCAACTGCCTGCTGGCGCGGGAGGTGCCGTTCGCGCTGGCCGCGCGGCTGTGGGACACATTCCTGGCCGAGGAGGGGGGGGCCGGGGGGCCGGCGCTCGTGGGGGCGGGGGCGGGGGCGGGAGGCGGCGGCGGCGCCCTGTCGTCCTCGGCCGCGCTCGGCGCGGGCGGCGGCGGCGGCGGCGCCTCGGGCGGCGGCGGCCGCGGCCTCGCCGAGTTCCTCGTCTACGCCTGCGCCGCCTTTCTCGCCGCCTGGGAGCGTGAGCTCTTGGCGTGCGCCGACTTCCAAGAGCTCCTGCTGTTCCTGCAGCGCCCGCCGACGGCCGGCTGGCGCGAGCGCGACGTCGAGACGCTGCTGAGCCGCGCCTACGTCTGGATGCGCGGGTACAGCGGGGCGCAGGGGCACCTGAGGTGAGGTTCTGACGCTGTGCGGGTGGGCACGAGACAATCGTGCGAGCGTTGGGTGCTCCTCGTCTTGCTTGTCCCGTTGGCGGCTGCGTTTAGAGAGGCAAATGGGGGCGAGCGAAGATGTGCGGGGCGGGCAACGGCGCGCTCGCCGCTGTCGGACAAGTCAGTCCCTCTTCGACCCACCAACAGTGTCGTCGAAACCGTGGAGATTAACACACCGGCGAAAAAATGAATGAAAGAGGGGCGGGCCTTGAGAGTATAGAGAGAGAGGGAGGAAAAAGGAGCAGGCGCGTGGTGGCGCCCGCTCGTGTGAAGAGGAAGAGAACAAAAAACCCACGCGCGGCAAAAGCGCGAATTCTTCCTCCATTCCTACTTCTTGCGCCCGGCCACCGTCTTGGGCTTGCCCTTGCGCGTCCGCGCGTTGTTCTTCGTGTTCTGCCCGCGCACGGGCAGGCCCATGATGTGGCGCCGCCCGCGGTACGACCCGATGTCCTTGAGGCGCTTGATGTTTTGCGACACCACGCGCCGCAGGTCGGCCTCGGTGGTGTACTTGCCGACCTCGTCGCGCAGGCGCGTGAGCTCCTCCTCGCTGAGCTCGTGCGTGCGCTTGTTGTCGACCCCCGCATCGCGCAGGATGGCCTGGCTCGTGGTGCTGCCGATGCCGTAGATGTACTGCAGCGAGATCTCGATGCGCTTCTGGTTGGGGATCTCGACGTTGTTCAGGCGCAGCGCCACGACGCGCAGCGGCGCGCGGCGGGTCGCGGGCGCGGCGCGGACGGCGGCGGCGGCCTGCTGGGCGGGGCGGCGGGCCACGGCCGCGACGGCGCGCTGGGCGGGCGCCGGGCGGCCGGTGGTGGCGTGCTGTTGTTGCGCGGTTGTTGGGGTTGTTGGGGGGGGGGTTGTTGGGGGCGTGAGGTTGGGTGGTGCCGAAAGAGGAGGTGCGAGCGGCGGCAATGCGCGAGCGCGCGCTCCGACGGCGGCGCTGGCGACGGCCACACGAGGACGGGCTTGTTTTGCCCCCGCCCTTGGCTTCCCTTGACGGCGCGTGCTCCGAGGAGTGTCGGGGCCGGCGTCGATCGGATGCGTCTCGCGCGCGCGCGTAGCGCAGCGCGCATTGCGGTCGAGGAGACTGGGGGGGCCCGGCGGGCGGAGAGAGGACGATGGGTCGGCCGCCGCTCGAGCGGGTTGCAAGCCTCCCGCGTCGGGCACGCGCTGCCATTGTACGCCGCGACCGCACGGGCGGGTCGCCTGGGTCGGTGCGTGACCAGCGCCGCATCGAATGGGGGGCTGCTCACCATGCGCATCGCGCGGAGCGCCATCGTTTTGTTTTGCTTCGTGGCTTCTCCGTAGGCTCTTCCTTCTCAAGTCGTGTGAGACGCGCGGGCGCGCCAACTGGTGTTGAGAGTGAGGTGTCGGTGGTCGACGTGGTCTGGCGAGAAAGGACGGACGGCGCGGTGGGGAGAGCATGAGGGGGAGGAGGAGAGACAGAGAGAGGGAGAGGAGGGGGGAGAGGAGGGGGGAAAACGCGATCACGCGAGCTCTTTTCGCTCTTATCGGCGCCTTCTCTCTCCGCGACAGACACGCAACACACACAGACATACACACAGACCTGACCTCACACCACCCCCACACAAAAAGCAACCGAGCATCATGCAGTTGGCACGCGCGACTCGCCCCATGGGCCTCCGCACCTCGCGCAAGACGTCGGTCGTCGTGCGCGCTGCGGACCAGAAGGTACGTCAGATCGCGGATCCGTGGGTGTTGCGCCTCGCGCGACACGTCCCGGGCCCTCCAATCTGGCGGTCCGGGTCCTCGAGGCGAAGAGCGGGGGGCGCGTTCGGAAGACGGAATTTCCCCTCTGCTTCCCTCCCCTTCCGCGAAAAAGCGCCCTCCGCGCGGCTCTCGCGCGGCGGCCCCGCGCGTCGGATCGGTCGCGCGGCCGGGCGAGATGCGCGCCGTTGCGACCCCTCAGGGCGCGCGGGTGGGGCGGCCGGACGCTCGTTCAGGGCAGGAGGAGAGGGGGGAGGCGCCGGAGCGGCGCGCGCTTTTTCCGCCGACCGGGCCCCGACGCCGGCCGGCGCGCCCCGTCGTCGGCGGCGGCGGCGGCGGCGGTCCCATCTTCTTGTCGTCTTGTTGGTTTAGCTTTCCTTCTCTCGCTTGCTGCCCGCCTCATCGTGCGAAACCAGTCACTGACGCCCCTCGACCTCCCTCGATACCAAACAACCAAACACGCCGTCTCGACCGCTCCCCCTCCCCCCCCCCCCCCCCCCCCCCCCCCCCCCCCC
>Ga0105055_10007955_pt1 | contig 13927 bp, 13 predicted proteins | sample BON03_FD_78090 | JGI IMG/M metagenome (GOLD analysis project Ga0105055, IMG submission 78090) | Freshwater microbial communities from Lake Bonney liftoff mats and glacier meltwater in Antarctica - BON-03 | ecosystem: Environmental > Aquatic > Freshwater > Ice > Glacier meltwater | place: Lake...
CCGAGCCCCTGGACCTCATATCATTGAAATAGATGGGTTTCCAAAGGCCCTCGGCCTTTGGCGGGTCCAGGGCAGAGCCCTGGTCTTGCCTTTCTGGGATCGGTCATCACCAACGGCGGTTGGGATAACTCGCAGCCGGGCAGAGCAGAACCCGCTGCGCTCTCGTCAGCCGGGGGCGAATTGGCGGCAGAGTTCAGGTTTGTGGGATCGTTTTCCTTGCAGCGGTCACATTAGTGAATTAAAATAACTAACATGATCCCCGCCGCCACCGTCCTGGGCCAAGCATTCGCCGGTGTCGTCACCGCGCTCTGCGGCATCTTGGCCGCCTTCGCGGCCAAGGCGCCGACGAAGGTGCCAATGCTCCTCATGGTCCATCGGCGCCTCGTCGGCATGGCCCTGCGCCTCGACCGCCTGACCCAACGGTGGCAGGCAGGCACGCTCCCCCGCCTCCGCCCCCGTCTCCGCCCCCGCTGCGCCGACCAAGCCCGCGCCGGCGAGCCGCCTGCCGCACGGCCCCGCTCGCCCGTCCCGCGCGAGCGCTTCTGGCTGATCCATATCTTCCAGCCAACCGCCCAATTTGCCGGCCAGGTCTCGGTCTTCCTGGCGGACCCCCAGACCCAGGCGCTGGTCGCCGCCGCCCCGCAGGCCGGCCGCATCCTGCGCCCGCTCTGCCACGCCTTCGGTCTCGCGCCGCCGGCCTATCTGCGCCTGCCGCTCCGGCGCCGCGCGCCGCCAGCCGCGCCGCAAGCGGCCTGCCCAGCTCCACCGGAAACCGGGCCAACCACCCCAACTTCCCCGGCACCCACGCCGCCACGCCCGCTGCCGCGCTGGGTGCGCGCCGCCGCACGTGCCTGGCGGCCGCGCCGGCCCTGATGGTCCTGGCGCAGCCGCGTCGATTATGTTACGATATCAGAATTAATTGGCTGCCCGCTACGCCTTCTCCACGTTCCAGAACACTGGCACCGCGCCCTTGAGGATGCCGGTGAGGCTCTTGCGCGTGCCGGCCGGCGGCAAGTACTGGCCCAGCGGAATGAACGGCACCGTCTCGAAGGTGCGAGCCTGGATCTCGCGGTCCAGCCGCTTCTGCTCGGCCGGATCGGTGCTGTCGGTCCAGCGGTCGCGCATCTCCTCCACCACCGGATCGTCGGGCCAGCCGAACCACGCCTTCGCCCCGTTGCCGCGGATGTTGGTGGCGAAGATCGGGTTGCGGTACTCCGCGGCCGGGAACCCGGACGGGAACACCGACCAGCCGCCCTTGTCCAGCGGCTCGCGGTTGGTCCGCCGCTGCACCACGGTGCCCCAGTCGGTATGCACGCTGTCGATGTTCAGCCCCACCTTCTTCCACGCCGCCGTCGCCACATGGCACATCGCGTCATAGAAGGTCTGGTCGGTGGGGTGCAGCAGCACGATGCGCTCGCCGTTGTAGCCGGCCGCCTTCAGCATGGCGCGGATCTCCGCCTCGCTGCGCCGCTTCGTCACCGCCTCCATGCCCGCATCGTTCTCGCTCGGCGTCCCCGGCAGGAAATAGCCGACCGGGGCGCGGTACAAATCCTTGTTCTCGCCCATCACCGCGGTCATCACCTCCACCGGGTCGATCGCCGCCAGCATCGCCCGCCGCACCCCGGCATTGGCCGTCGCGCCGTGCAACTGGTTGATGCGGAAAGCGCCGAACGTGCCGTAGATGTCGACCGGCTCCACCCGCACCCCCTCGGCCCGGCGCAGCATCGGCAGCAGGTCGGGCAACGGCGCATCCAGCCAGTCCACCTCGCCATTCACCAGCGCGTTGGCGGCGGTCGCCGGGTCGGGGATGATCCGCCACTCCACCCGGTCCACCATCACCCGATACCCGCCGGCGCAGAAGCTGGCCGGTTCCGGACGGGGATTGTACTTCTCGTTCTTGGCATACACGGCATGGCTGCCCGACACGTACTCGTCGGCCACCCAGCGGAACGGCCCGCTGCCCACCACTTCGGCGACTTGCTTGAACGGATCGGTCAGCGCCAGCCGCTCGGGCATGATAACCGGGCTGGGCTGCGTGCGGGCCAGCGCGTACGGCAGCGAGGAAAACGGCTTCTTGAGGCGGAACACCAGCGTCCGGTCGTCCTTGGCTGACAGTTCGTCCATCCGCGCCTCGATCATCTGGCCGATCTGGTCGCGCTTCATCCAGCGCCGCAGCGAGGCCACGCAGTCGCGCGCCAGCACCGGCGTGCCGTCATGGAAGTTCAGCCCCTCCCTCAGCTTCATCGTCCAGCGCAGCCCGTTATCCTCGACCAGATGCCCCTCCAGCATCTGCGGCTGCGGGTTGAGCTGCTCGTCGCGCCCATACAGCGTCTCCCACACCAGATGGGCGTGGTTGCGGCTGACCACGGCGGTGGTCCACACCGGGTCCAGGCTGGTGAGATTGGCCTGCGGCACATAGGTGATCACCTTGCTCCGCCCACCCACGGCTGGCCCGGTCTGCGCGCGTGCGGTGGCCGGCGCCCCGGCGGCGGTGGCGGCGGCGGTGGCGGCGGCGACAAGGAAGCTGCGGCGATTCAGTCGAGTCATGATGGACATTCCCCCTGGAGGGCGCTCTGGCGGCGCCGTTGGCTGGTGCGAAGCATATCGGCTTGCGGCCGCGTCGGCCACTGTTCTCCCACCAGATGCAAGCGCGCCCCGGCCAGCCTTATTGGCGCGATGCCGCGGCAATGCGATAACCCCGGCAATGCGATACCTGTTCCACCTGCCGCTCTCCGCCGCCTGCCGCAAGGTCCGGCTGGTGCTCGCCGAAAAACGCCTGCCCTTCGAACTGCGCCTCGAAAAGGTGTGGGAGTCGCGCGAGGCATTCCTGGAGCTGAACCCCGCCGGCACGGTGCCCACCCTGCTGGAAGACAACGGCCTGGCGGTGCCGCATTCCGGGGTGATCTGCGAATACCTGGAGGAGGCCTATCCCGACACCCCGCTGATGGGCACCACGCTGGCCGAGCGGGTGGAGGTGCGCCGCCTGCTCGCCTGGTTCGACGAGAAGTTCGACGGCGAGGTCACCCGCAACCTCACCGGTGAGAAATACCTCCGGCGCATCGCCGGCCGCGGCCAGCCCGACGCCGCCGCCCTGCGCTCCGGCTACGCAGCCCTCAAGCCCCACCTCGACTATCTCGGCTGGCTGGCCGAGCACCGCAAATACCTCGCCGGCGCCACCATCTCGCTGGCCGATTTCAGCGCCGCCGCACACCTGTCGGTGCTCGACTTCACCGGCGACGTGGACTGGCAGCGCAGCCCGGCGGCGCGCGAATGGTATGCGCGCATGAAATCCCGCCCCAGCTTCCGCGCCCTGCTGGCCGACCGCGTGCCCGGCATGACGCCGCCCGAGCACTACGCCGATCTCGATTTCTGAGGAGAAGCCCGTGCCGCACCCCCCAGTCGCCCAATCCGTCACCTGGATCTACACCGACGACCTGGAGGCCACCTGCCGCTTCTACGCCACCACGCTGGCGCTGGCGCAGGTGCTCGATCAGGGAAGCTGCCGCATCTTCCGCCACAGCCCCACCAGTTTCCTCGGCGTCTGCCGCACCCGCCCCGGCCGCTGGAGCGAGCCGAAAGGCGTGGTCATCACCTTCGTCACGCCGGACATCCATGGATGGCACGCCTGGCTCGTGGCACAGGGGGTCACGCCCGAAGGCCCGCCCGCCTACAGCGAGGCGTTCAACGTCGATTCCTTCTTCGCCCTCGACCCGAATGGCTACCGCCTGGAGTTCCAGAACTTCCGCGATCCCGCCTGGCCCCGCTAAGGGGCCCCGCTGACCGTTCAGCCGCCGAACCGATCCTTCCACGACGGCATCGCGCCGGGATAGGGCAGGGCGGTCGCCTCGTACACCGCCCGGGCGATGGCGCGTGCGAACACCAGCGTGGCGGCATGGCCGATCAGGGTCAGGTGAAAATCGTCGGAGAGGGGCACGCCCCCCGTCGCCGCGGCGAACACCGTGTCCCCGTCCGCCGGGGCATGGGCCGGCAGGATGGCGCGGCCCAGCCCGTCATTGGCCATGATCGCCAGCCGCTTGCACTGCGCCTTGCTCAGCGCCGCATCGGTGGCCACCACGCCGATGGTGGTCGCCGTCGCCTGCGGCGGCATGCCCTTCAGCCGCGGGGCCACGTGGGCCGGGGTGAACCGTACCGGCATGCCGCGCCCGCCGAACTCGCCGCCTACCTCATAGGGCGCCGCCCAGAAATGCGGGCCGTCGCCGATGGTCGCCGAGCCGACGGCGTTCACCGCCACCAGGGCCGCGACGGTGTAGCCTTCCGCCGTGCGCATGCTCGCCGAGCCGATGCCGCCCTTCACCGTCGCCGTCGTCGCCCCGGTGCCTGCGCCGACGCTGCCCAGGGCGAAGTCGCCATGCCCGGCCGCCACGGCGGCCTCGTAGCCCAGGTCGCGATAGGGCGAGAACCGCCCCCAGCCCTTGTCGCCGCCGTTCAGCAGGTCGAAGATGATCGCCTGCGGCACGATCGGGATCAGCGCCCCGCGCATCCTGATGCCGCGATCCTGCTCGCGCAGCCAGGCCTGCACCCCGCCCGCCGCATCCAGCCCGTAGATCGAGCCACCGGACAACGCGAAGGCGCCGACGCGCTGCTGCGTCATCTCCGGTTCCAGCAGCGCCGTGTCGCGGCTGCCCGGCGCGCCGCCGAGAATGACGGCCGAGGCGGTGGCCGGCTCGTCGAACAGGATGGCGGTGGCGCCCGAGCCAAGTGCCAGGTCGGTGGCGTGCCCCACGGCGATGCCGGGGATATCGGTCAGCAGGTTTCGCATGCGCCGAGGATAAGCACCCGCGGATGCTGGCGACAACAGGCGACCTATGCCATCGTCACGCCAACGCCAGCAGCACCACGCCGCCACAGATCAGCGCCAGGGCCGCGGCATGCTGCAGACCCAGCGCCTCGCCGAAGGCGTAATGGCCGATCAGCGCCGCGGCGACATATGAGATGGCGGTGCAAGGCAGCGCCACCGACATCGGGATGCGCCGCAGCGCCACTATGTACAGGATCGCCGCCGCCCCGTACAGGGCGAGGCCGACGATCGTGCGCCAGTCCAGAAGCTGTGCCACGAAATCCGCCGCCCCGGCGCCGGCCTTCAGCAGCGTCTGCCCGGCCATGCTGGTGGTGATGGCGGCGGCGAGTACGGCCCAATAGGTGATCATGCCCGGCTATGCCGCCTCGTCCTGTTCGGCGCGCGATGCCGAGGGGGGCGGGTCGGTCCGGCCGCGCAGCACCATGCGTACCGTGCCCTGCGGCTTGCCGTTGGCCGACAGGAAGGTGCGGCCGATATACTCGCCCATCACGCCGAGGATCAGCGACTGCACGCCGGCCACGAGCAGGATCGCCGTCATCGTCGAGGCCCAGCCGGATGGCGTGTCGTGGCGGATCAGCGCCTCCACCACCGTCACCACCGCGCCGATGATCCCCAGCGTGGCCATCACCACCCCCGCCAGCATGGCCATGCGCAGCGGCGCCAGCGAGAAGCTGGTGGCCAGGTTCAGCCACAACCGTACCAGGCGCTTCATCGTGTAGTTCGAACGGCCCTCGGCGCGCGGCAGGTGGCGCACCTCGATGCTGTCGATGCGCTGGGTGATCTGCATCACCAGCCCGTCCACATAGGGATAGGGGCCGCGGTAGCGGGTGACGCTGCGCACCACGAGCGCGGACATGCAGCGGAACGACGACAGGTACAGCCCGGGTGGCTTGTCCAGCAGCCAGTCGGCCACCTTGTTGGCGAAGCGGCTGCCCAGGTTGCGCCAGGCCGCGTGCTTCTTGGAGGCATAGCGCGTGTAAACCACATCCCAGCCGCCCAGCCTTGCATGGTCGTACAGCCGGGTCACTTCCTCCGGCGGGTTCTGCAGGTCGTCGTCCATGGTGATGACGAAGCGGCCGCGGGCCCGGCGCAGCCCGGTCATCACCGCGTTATGCTCGCCGTAGTTGCGGGCGTGCTCGACATAGACGATCGGCAGCGGCGTGTCGGTGCCCTCGATGAGCGGCGGGTTCGCGACCAGCGCGCGGCAGACATCGCCGGAATTGTCCGGGCTGCCGTCATTGACCAGGATCAACTCCATCCCGCCCTCGGGGCGCAGTGCTGCAAGCGCCTGCACCAGCATCGCAACGGTGGCAGCGCCGCGATACACCGGCACCACGATCGAAAGGCCATAGACGGTGCGCCCAGAGACGGTGCGCCCATAGACGGTGCGCCCAGCGGTGTCATGCCGGGCCAGCAGGGCCGCTTGCGTGGCCTTGGCGGTGTAGCGCGGCGGCATGGGTGGCAATCCTCGGGTTCGGGTGGGCGCTCAGGGGCGGTCGGTGGCCGGGCGCTCGGCCAAGGCCAGCACCGACCCACCGGCAGGCATGGGCAGCGGCAGGCGCCGTTCGAGCACGGTGAGCGCGTGGAATAGGCCATCGATCAATGGCGGAAAAGCGGCGACATCCGAGGCGGTTTCGCCCCGTGCCAGTAGCTTCCGCTGCACCACCATCAGCGGCAGCAGCAGCGTGTTCCAATAGCGCGCCCGCACCCGCGCGAAGCCTGCCTCGGCAAGCTCGCGGGACAGGCGGCCGGCGGTGGTGCGCCGGGTATTGTGCACCTGGCGGTCATGGGCGCTCAGCAGCCACGTATAGGCCGGCATGTTCAGCACCAGCAGCCCGCCGGGGCGCAGCACGCGGCGCAGTTCGCCCAGCGCGCTAGGTGGGTCCACCGCGGCATGGCACAGCACATCGGCGCTGACCACGGCGGCGAAGCTGGCATCGGCGAAGGGCAAGGCGTTGATGCTGCCGCGCACGATGGCCGCACCCGACTTGGCCGCGGCGCGCGGGGCCGCTTCGGCGGCGTATTCCAGCCCGACCAGTTCCAGCCCCGGCAGGCCGCCCAGCCCGGCGAGCAGCCCGCCGGTGCCGCAGCCGGCATCCAGCACCCGCCCGCGCACCCCGGCCAGTGCCGCGCGCAGCCGCTCATGCAGGGCGCGGTACCACCACATCCGGTCCTCGGCAGCGTCCATCAGCGCGTATTCGGCTGGCTCCATACGCCGGTGTTTCGCACGATTCAGTTGTGCGGAGGAATGGCGTTTGAACGCAGCGCCGGCGGTCGCGCGCGGGCACCTTGCCGCTGCGCCCGGTCGCAGCGACACTGGCCGGCGATGACCGCCCACCTCCGCGCGCTTCGGTCGCAGTTCGCCCGCCTGCTGCGTGGCGCCTGCCGCGCGTGGCCGGCGCTGGTGCCGGCGCTGCTGTTCCTGCCGATGATCATCGCCCCGCCGGTGAACCACGACGTCGCCGCGGTGCTGACCTTCAGCGAGCGCTGGCTGGCCGGCGAGCGGCTGTATGTCGACCTGATCGACGTCAACCCGCCGCTCATCTTCGTGCTCAACCTCATCCCCGCCGCGCTTGCCCGGCTGGCGGGCATCGACGGCATCGCAGCGCTGCAGATCTGCCTGTTCGCACTGGCGCTCGCGTTGTGGCTGCTGGCGCTGCGTGTGCGCGACCGGGTGGCCGAGGGGGCGGTGGAGCGGGTGCTGCTCGACGTGCTGCCCGGCCTGGTTGCCTTCGGCGCCGGCTATGATTTCGGCCAGCGCGAGACGCTGATGGCGGCACTGGCGTTGCCCTATCTGTTCGCGGCGTCGCGGCGGATTGACGGGACCCGCCCACCCGGCTGGCTGGCCGCCGCCCTGCTGGCCGCGATCGGCTTCGCGCTGAAGCCGCACTTCCTCGGCATCCCCGCCCTGGTGGAGCTGGCGGTGCTGCTGGCGCTGGCCCGCCGGCGCGGCTGGCCGGGCGTGCGGGCCGGACTGCGCGACCCGGTGCCGTGGGCGATGGCGGCCGTGTGGCTCGCCTACCTCGCCAGCCTGCCGCTGCTGTTCGCCGACTATCTGAATGGCGTGGTGCCGCTGGTGCTCGAATACTACCTGGACAATGGTGGCCAGACGCCGCTGGCGCTGCTGATGCTGCCCCGCCTGGGCGCCATCGTTCTGCTGCTGGTGCCGCTGGCGGTGCTGGCTTGGCGGCTGCCGAACGGGCGTGGCGCCGGGCTGCCGCGCGTGCTGGCGCTGGCCGGGCTGGGCGCGCTGGCCTCCGCACTGGCGCAGCACAAGGGCTGGTCGTACCACATCATGCCGATCGAGCTTTTCACCTGCGCGCTCGCCACGTTGCTGGCCGCGCGGTGGCTCGACCGCCTTGGCGCCGGCTGCCGTCCGCGCCACGCTGTGCGGGTGGGATCAGGGCTCGCCGCCCTGTTCGGCTTCTATCTGGTCGCCATCGGCGAGGCCCCCTGGAACCAGTTCACCTGGCCGCAGTCTGACGCCTATGCCCTCACCGCCATGCTCAACGCCGAGGCGGCCGGCGAGCGGGTGCTGGTGCTGTCGCCGGCGATCGCGCCGATCTACCCCGCGCTGAACTACGCCCACGCCCGCATGACCCTGCGCACCATGAACATCTGGCTGCTGGAAGGCGCCTATTTCACCTGCCCGGAAAGCGGGCGGCGCTACCGCGAGGTGTGGGAGATGGGGCGACCGGAGTTCTTCCTGTTCCGCACCGTGGCCGAGGACTTCGCCCGCGCCCCGCCGGCCGCCGTGGTGGTGGACAGCATGAGCGCGATCCGTGCTTGCGACGGCGTGGAGTTCGACCTGATCGAGTATTTCAGCCGCCACCCGCTGTTCGCCGAGGTCTGGTCGCACTATGCCCTATCGGCGCGCCAGGGACGCTTTGCCGTCTATGCGCGAAAGGACTAACCAGCGGGGCGCCGTGCATGGCGCGCATGGCTTGCCGCCCGCGCATCATGCTTAATGGCGCCCAAGCTTAACGGCGTTACGAAGCCGAGGGGAACGACATGGCCTTGCTGACCGAACCCGTGCCGCCGTATGGCGAGGTGCTGCCGGTGCTGCCGGGCATATCGCGCATCGTCGCCGCCAACCCGGGGCCGATGACCTATCACGGCACCAACACCTATCTCATCGAAGGCGAGGACGGGCTGTCGGTACTCGACCCCGGCCCGGACCAGGCGGAGCATGTCGCCCGCATCGTGAAGGCGGCGGGCGGGCACGTGGCGCGGATTATCCTGAGCCATACTCATCCCGACCATCTCGGCGCGGTGCCGGCGCTGAAGGCGGCAACCGGCGCCCCGGTGTACAGCTTCCACCGCAGCCAGGACCCCAGCCACACCCCCGACCATCCGTTGCACGACGGCGACATGGTGGCCGGATGGACCGCCCTGCACACGCCCGGCCACGCGTCGGACCATCTGTGCTTCGCCCGCGCCGACGGAGTGGTGTTCACCGCCGACCACGTGATGTCGTGGTCGACCAGCATCGTGAGCCCCCCGCACGGCAACATGGCCGACTACTTCGCCTCGCTGCGCCTGCTGCTGGCCCGGCCCGACACCACCTACCTGCCCGGGCACGGCCCGCCGATCACCGATCCGCACCCCTTCGCCCGCGCCCTGCTGGCCCATCGCGCCCAGCGCGAGGCGGCGATCGCCAACGCCCTGTTGTCCGGAGCGAAATCGCCGGCGGCGCTGGTGGAGGCGCTGTATTCCCAGATCACCCCGAACCTGCGCGCCGCCGCCCAGCGCAACGTGATCGCCCATCTCCACAAGCTGCGCGACGAAGGGCGGGCGGTGGAAGACGGCGAGGTCTGGCGGGCGGCTTAGAAACCCGCCCGGGGATGCCGAATCGTAAGGCAGGGGTTCTTTTTTGAAAAAAAGAACCAAAAAACTTTTGTCCGTTCGCATATTGAACAGTGACGTTGCCGCGGACAAACGGATGAAAGTCTTTTTGCTTCTTTTTCTACAGAAAAAGAAGTGCTTGCTTCCTACCTCCAGCCACAATGAGTTGCAGCCCGATGACCGATGCAAGGATGACCTACGCCGCCCCGTTCGATGCCGGCGAATACGAGGTTCGGCCCGAGTGGATCGACGCCAACAACCACATGAATCTCGCCTACTACACCGTGCTGTTCGACCAGGCGACCGATGCCATCTTCGACGTGTTCGATGTCAGCTACGCCTACAAGGACCGCACTGGCTGCGGCACTTTCGCGGTCGAGACGCACAACCTGTACGAGCAGGAGCTGCTGCTGGGCGAGCGGGCGCGCATCGTGACCTATGTGTTGGGTGCCGATGCCAAGCGGGTTCACCTGGCGCATGAGATGTACCGGCTGAAGGACGGGTTGCGTGCCGCCACCCAGGAACTGATGTACCTGCATGTCGACCTGGGCATCCGCAAGGTGTCTCCCTGGCCAGAGGAGGTGCTCGCGCGCATGCAGGCGGCGCTGGATGCGCATTCCAGGATCGCGCGGCCGGAGTGGGTGGGGCGGCGGATCGCCATGCCGGATCGCTGAGCCGGCGCCCCCTGTCGGATCGCGTGCCGTCCCTATATGCTGGGGCATGCCCTTCGATGTCAGCACCGTGACCCGCAACGAGGCGCACCCGGCGCGCGACCGGCCGCTGGTGGCCGGCTGGCTGCTGGCGATGTGTGGCATGGTGCTGGTGATGGTGGCGCTCGGCGGGGCGACCCGGCTGACCGGCTCGGGCTTGTCGATCATGGAATGGGCGCCGCTGTCCGGCACGCTGCCGCCGCTGAGCGAGGCAGAATGGCGGCGGCTGTACGACCTGTACCGCCAGATCCCGCAATACGAACTGGTCAATAAGGGCTTCGGGCTGGAGGGTTTCAAGCAGATCTTCTGGCTGGAATGGGCGCACCGGCTGTGGGGGCGGCTGATCGGGCTCGTCTTCATCCTGCCGCTGGCCTGGCTGTGGTGGCGGGGCGCGGTGCCGCGGTCGCTGCTGCCGCGCCTACTGGCGTTGTTCGTGCTGGGTGGGCTGCAGGGGGCGGTGGGCTGGTTCATGGTGGCCTCGGGCTTCGCCGCCGATGCAACTGCCGTGTCGCCGTACCGGCTGGTGGTGCATCTCGGCCTTGCCTTGGTGCTGTATGCCGCGATGTTGTGGATGGCGCTGGATCTGCTTGCCCCCCGGCCGCAGCCCGGCGGGGAGGATCGGCGGCTGCGCTGGCTGGTGAGGGGCACGGTGGTGGCGGTGGCGCTGGCCATCCTGGCCGGCGGCTTCGTGGCCGGGCTGCGCGCCGGGCTCGACTACAACACCTTTCCGCTGATGGATGGCCGGCTGGTGCCTGAGGGCTATGCGCGGCTCAGCCCGTTCCTGCTGAACTGGACGGAGAACATCGCCGCGGTGCAGTTCAACCACCGGCTGCTGGCCAGCCTCGCCGTGCTGCTGGCGTTGGCCAGCATCGTGGCCGGCTGGCGGTCGCCGGCGCGGCCGGCGCTGGTGGCTCTTGGCGCTGCGGTGGGGGTGCAATACGTGCTGGGCATCGCCACGTTGCTGTGGGTGGTGCCCGTGGGGCTGGGCACCGCGCACCAGACCGTCGCGGTGCTGGTGCTGACCGCGGCCCTGGTGGCGCTGCACCGGCTGCGCTCCCCCGCCACACGACAGATATAGATAGAGAGTACATATCCATGACCTCCGCCCTTGCCGTGACCGACCGGCTGTTCTTCGAGCGCGAGGGCGCGACCCTGGGGCTCGACGCCGCTGAACGCCTCACCCGCCAGGCTTTGGCGGAGTCTGATGACGGCGAACTCTTCCTGGAATATCGCGAGAGCGAGCAGATCAGCCTGGATGACGGGCGCATCCGTGCCGCCGGGTTCGATACGCAGCTTGGCTTCGGCCTGCGCGCGGTGGCCGGCGAGGCGACGGGCTATGCCCATGCCGGCGAACTGACCGAGGATGCGCTGGGCCGTGCGGCCGCTACCGTGTCGGCCGTGGCCGCGGGCCATTCCGGCACCGCCGCCGAGCCGCCGCCGGGCAGCAATGCGCGGCTGTATTCCGATGCAAACCCCCTCTCCGGCATGGATTTCGCCACCCGTACTGGCGTGCTCGCCGAGATCGACGCCTATGCCCGCGGCCGCGACAGCCGGGTGCGCCAGGTGATGGCCTCGCTGGCCGGCGAGTGGCAGGCGGTGCAGATCATTCGGGCCGACGGCACGCGCGTGGCCGATCTGCGCCCGCTGGTGCGGCTCAGCGTCTCGGTGGTGATGGAGGTGGATGGCCGGCGCGAGACCGGCAGCTTCGGCACCGGCGGGCGGTTCTCGTATGAGCGGATGGTGGCGCCCGAGACTTGGCGCGCTGCGGTGGACGAGGCGCTGCGCCAGGCGGTGGTGAACCTGCAGAGCGTGCCGGCGCCGGCCGGCGAGATGCCGGTGGTGCTGGGGCCGGGCTGGCCGGGCATTCTTCTGCACGAGGCGATCGGCCACGGGCTGGAAGGCGATTTCAATCGCAAGAAGACTTCGGCGTTCTCCGGCTTGCTTGGCCAGCGCATTGCCGCCCCGGGGGTGACCGTGGTGGACGACGGCACGCTGCCCGATCGGCGCGGCAGCCTGACGGTGGACGACGAAGGCACGCCGACCGGCCGCACGGTGCTGATCGAGGACGGCATCCTGACCGGCTTTTTGCAGGACCGGCTGAATGCCAGGCTGATGGGCGTGCGGCCCACCGGCAATGGGCGCCGCCAGTCTTACGCCCATGCACCGATGCCGCGCATGACCAACACGGTGATGCTCGGCGGCAGCCACGCGCCGGAGGAGGTGATCCGCTCGGTGAAGCGCGGCCTGTATGCGGTCAATTTCGGCGGCGGTCAGGTGGACATCACCTCGGGCAAGTTCGTGTTCTCGGCGAGCGAGGCCTATATGATCGAGGACGGGCGGATCGGCGCGCCGGTGAAGGGCGCGACGTTGATCGGCAATGGGCCCGATGCCCTGACCAAGGTGGAGATGGTGGCCAACGACATGGCGCTCGACTCGGGTATCGGCACCTGCGGCAAGAGCGGCCAAGGCGTTCCGGTGGGCGTCGGCCAGCCGACGATGTGCATGAGCGGTCTGACCGTGGGTGGCACCGCGGCCTGAATGCGCTGCGGCCGGCACTTGCCCGGCCGACGGCTTTTCTGCCGCCCTGCCCGGGGGAGAGGGGTCATTCCTCCCCCCGGTGGGTCCAGGCCGGGCAATCCAGCGATCACGTAATGATTTGCAGCAGCGCGAGCTGACCTCGGTGGGGGTGCGGCAGTGCGCGGGACGTGCCGCGCGGCGCGTTAAATCACTGCCTTATTGCGGCTCGGCTCGGACGCGTGCACGCTCATTTTGATGGTGTAAAAATGACGCGGTGCTCGCGTTCGGAGCGGTCAGGGCGCGATCAGGTTGATGGGCCGTGCTGGGCGATTGACGGCGCGCCGTAACAAAATACCGATTTTAACTATTTATTAGTCGAACTCCTTCATTCATGTTTCGGAACGGTATGCTCGCGGAGTGGCCGGGAGGATCGAATTTCTGGGGGTTTTCCGCAATATCGGCGCCAGTGGCGGCGATGTTGGCGTGAATGCGGGAGTGGTTGACTGCCCCGATGTGCGCAGATGTTAATTCGTCGTTTATGTAGCGTATTAACGCCGTCTTAACGGCGTTAATACGCTGGGATACATGCCCTCAGCCATAACCGCTTCAACAACCGAGCGGACCAATCGGGTCGCTCTCAGCCATGAACGCAAAAGGGGCTTCGACATGTCCATTCGTTACAATGCCGCTGTCATTGAGACGTCGAAGGTTCGCCTCGGCGGGATGAGCCCGGCGCTTGAGACTTCGAAGGTTCGCCTTGGCGGGATGAGCCCGGCGCTTGAGACGTCGAAGGTTCGCCTTGGCGGGATGAGCCCGGTGCTTGAGACGTCGAAGGTCCGCCTTGGCGGGATGAGCCCGGCGCTTGAGACGTCGAAGGTTCGCCTTGGCGGGATGAGCCCGGCGCTTGAGACTTCGAAGGTTCGCCTCGGCGGGATGAGCCCGGCGCTTGAGACCCCGAAGGTTCGCCTCGGCGGGATGAGCCCGGCGCTTGAGACGTCGAAGGTTCGCCTTGGCGGGATGAGCCCGGCGCTTGAGA
>Ga0105055_10007957_pt1 | contig 13926 bp, 14 predicted proteins | sample BON03_FD_78090 | JGI IMG/M metagenome (GOLD analysis project Ga0105055, IMG submission 78090) | Freshwater microbial communities from Lake Bonney liftoff mats and glacier meltwater in Antarctica - BON-03 | ecosystem: Environmental > Aquatic > Freshwater > Ice > Glacier meltwater | place: Lake...
CACACACACACACACACACACATACACATGAGAGAGAGAGACGCATGACCATCGTCGCCTTCCATCGCTTCACAGACTACATTGCATTCGGTACAGGACTTCGCAATCCCCAAACCATCGCTTCACCCAATGCATTCTGTGCAGGGCATTTTGTACAGGATACTTTCCCATATTCTGTAGAGCGTTCTTCCTCGCATTCCATGTGGCTTTTTTCGATGGAAAGAACGAGAGCGAGAGAGTGACGTGGAGAAATTTTGTCTGCAGCCCATTGGCACCTATTACAATTGAGTAAAGCACACTTTTTCCTTTTCTGCAGGTTTTTTTTCGCATTCCACAGATCTTGTGTGGATAAAGAGATGGAGAGCTAGAGAGAAAGAAAGAGAAAGAGAGAGAGAGAGAGAGAGGGAGAGAGATTTCTTCATGAATATGGGGTGGCTGCGATTAGTATGCTCCTTAAAATCATAGGTCTCTTCTGCAAACGAGCCCTATACAAGAGACTATGTTCTGCAAAAGAGACCTATAATTGTAATGGGCCTGCTAAAGAGAGCAAGAGAGATGTTGACTGACGTTGAATTTCAGTATTGAAAAAAAAAGAATAAAAAAACAAAAGGAGAGCGAAAGAAAGAAAAAAAGAGATCGTATGAAAAAGTGAGCGTCTCACGTTGACTCACATCAAGTTTCACGATTGAAGGAAACGAAAGGACAAAAAAAATGAGGCTTAGGACGAGCATTGGCTTGCGATGACCTGCAAAGTCTTTGAGAAACACCCCCACCAGAGCAAAATGGACACACTTTCTGCAACATATATATGTTATGTGTATATGTATATGTATACATATATATACATATGTATATACATATATGTATATATACACCCACCAGAGCACCACACGCACATCTTGTGCACAGGGATATATCTTGCTCTGTATACATATATATATTTATAACTACTCATATAAATGTATGTATGCGTATATTCACATCTATATACGTATACATATAGATATATATTCATATATACACATACATACACATATGTATATAATATGTGGTTCTCAGGACCACGCAAACACCTTCCGAGTCGGCATCCTGGATACTGCTCTTTCACATGTACACGAATACATAATATATATTGTATACATACAAATATACACTATATGACATATATATATGTATATATGTATACATATATATCCATACATATCTAACAGACCAATAGATATTTGTGGCGCAAAAATTGTATGGTTTGGTCCTGAGAACCACGTTTGCATATACATAAATATACACATATACCAGTATATTACACATATATATACATATATGATTACAGTACAGTTCCAGTTTCAAACACCCGCTTTGTCCAGCCTAGGTAACCTGGTTTCTCAAATCAAATTATTTCTAGGCGATTAAAGAGCATCTTTACTTACATATCTAGGCTACCAATTCTTTGCAAATGAAAGCATTGAGCGTTAGAGTGCAAACGTGATGTTGACGCTGCACACATGCGGCTAGCGCTCGTGCGGGAAATAAACGCCGAGCGCTAGCATTTTGTTTTTCCCGTGCAAATTTGTTATGTATTCCTCATTTTAAAATGTTAAAGAGAGTCTGATCTAGATTTGTACAAAACTGGGCTACTCTCAAAAAGAATATGGCTGCGCTGTGCCGACTTCCGATTAAAAAAACGTTATTTGGCTGTTTTGGTTTTGGTCTTGGTTTCGGTTTTGGTTTGTTGTGCTGCCACACAGCTAGCAATCCAAGTGCAGCAGGAACGCACACAAGTGGTGCGCAGTAACAGGGAAGCCCTGAAGCGCCTGACCGCATCGAACGGCACTCCCGCAATGGACCTTGGACACGTGGATGTTGTTTTGAAGTGTCTTGTATGTTGGTAGTGGATTTAGATATTGGAATGACGATTATAACAAGGCTTTATTTCACATATGGGTAGCCCCACGCCTTTTCCGTTGTTCTCTGGGTACGTTTTCAAAGAAACCCTCTCGTGTGGGTAGACTCAAACAGTTGCGATTTTCTGTGGGTATCTTACAAACACAACGCTTTTGTGTGGGTAACATCAAAACAAAAACATCTTTCTGTGACTCTGTAACTTTTAAATTTTTCTGTAACCTTGAAACAAACGAAACTTTCTGTGGGTTGCATTTGAACCCAGTAGTTTTCTGTAGGTGACCATATTGATTATCTTTTTTACTTTTTTGGTTTGAGAGTCGGCGAAAAGGGGGGGGGGGGAATTCATTTTCACTGTCACAACGGAACGCTTTCTTATGGTGTTGTCAGCTGCAAGTCGTCTCGAAGTGCGCCAGAAATGTCGTGTCTGACGTCAGACACAGGTTTGTGGTTGGAAGTGCTTGGCTTTGGTTGCGGTGCGATGTAGCACTGCTGTTTGGATTGTGTACAGACATGTGTGCTACAGTGATGGCAGTGCTGGTTCAAGCGGGTGGGCAGGGGATGTGATGTCATTTACTTCAGGTGGGCGTTCGTCTGCACATGTTTGATAATCGTGCGCGGCTGCTTACTCGTGCGAATGTGTGCAGGCGACGAGGCAGGTGCGCTGCAGGCGCGAGCAGCGGGCAAACTAGCGCAGTCCATGCCACCACCAGGAGCAGCAGGGAAAGCTGATGTGGTAGCCGGAGGCATGGTTGATGAAGAAAAGTTTGGTGGGCAAAAAAGAGATCGTGGCGAGGTGAGATCTTATAGATTCACAGGTTGTGTGGCTGTAGGACTACATAGTAAATGGCTTCTTAGACCTTTTCAACTGGAGGATCGCGCAGGTATCGAACCAAAGAGAATGTGTAGTGTGTTCAAGTATGGATATATGTAGATATGGACAGCCTGCACGTGCGCGAGCGCGAGCCAGAGAAAGTGTGTGAAGGAGATTGTGCGGCTAGTACATAATATTACTGGTAAAGGCACGCCCGCACAAAAATGCTCGAGCAAATACAAATGTGCAACCGAATAAACACAGGTGCCAGGAAGGGCGAACGCGCCCGTGGGGGAATCTACTTGGCAGGGTGTGAGAAGCCAGTGGCTTCGCAAGTCAGGTATTACTGTATTTCCCTTTACCTATGGTATTATCTGCATACATGTGGCTGGAGAGTAGTGAGGGAACGTGTCTGCACTCGACAGGCATGTGTGTTTCTACTTTCTGTCTAAATTTTTTTGGGGCTAGAGGGTGTGAAACATGATGTGGTTTCGCATGCATAGAGTAATGCGACATGCCCCGTCTACGAACACAGTGTGCCCCAAACATGGATGAGTCGTATCCATAAAGTTGCGAGCAGTGTCAGAAGTAAGCAGGGTCGACGTCTCATGCTTACTCCGATCGTTCGTAAAAAAGCATAAAGGAACCTGAGTACAGCGTCCTCTTCTGGGTTGAACGGTTGCGAAGTGTGGGGCTTTGCAGCCGTCATCCCCAAGGGGCGCGCGACAGCTTCGCGCCAAACTGCCACCCGCCCACTGCGGTTTTTTTGTGGGCAATACACTTGTATTCATACCAAGTTGTGAGCGACTAAATCGGATACGATTCTAATTTTTGGTGTGGGACATCTCAGCTGAATTTGATTTAGAATTGGAGGCTGGTTTGCGGGCTACAAAACTGAGAGCACGCGCTGATGAAAGCGCCAAAAATTCAAGATCGCTTTCGTTCGATATTATCGAGCGACACCTCAGCAACAGCCAGGTTTTGATTTTTTTCAATTTGCACATTGTCATTTTGGAGGGAATGTATAGACACAAGAACTTGATCAAGTGTATAGGGATTATTATCGATGGCACACAATGTGCACGCCAGGTATTTGACTAAAATAACATTATTGAGAGACAAGAAGACTCTTGAACACAAACGCCGATTCCTGCGCTCTGATGTATTGATGATGATGTGATGCAGTTTGTTGCATTTTGCAGAAGTGTGTTGCAGTTTGTGGGCGTGTGGTTTGTTGCAGATTCGTTTGTGATGATGATCTTGCTGTGTATCACACTGTGTTGCAGTGTGTTGCTGAATCCAACGGCTTTGCCAATGGCGGCGCGATTAATCGATATTCCACACGCACAGGCGCTGACAAACTGTCTCTCTCTTCCTCGCATGCACGCACACGCACACACACATACAAACGCGCGCACACACAAGCGCGCGCACTCACACCCGCACACACACACACACACACACACACACACATACCCCATACATACATCCACAGCCGTTTCCAAAGCCCGTACCCTTGCCGACGTTAGTGTCTGTGTGTGTGGAAATCTGGGATGAAGAGGGACTTTGATGAGGATGAGGGACTTTGATGAGGAGGAAACGGTGGTTGGAGCAACGGAGTGGTCCTGGTGGAGACGCATCAGTGTGCGTGCGTGGTGCTGTGTCCTCGAAAGCGTATGGTGTCTGTAGACAATGAACTCGGGCATGAGATGCGTACGAATATTCTGAAGACAATCATGCATATATATACATATAATTATCCATAAATATACAAGCACGCACGCACACACACATTCATATGCGTATATATGTATAGTAAAGATGCACACACATGGCAACCAGTTTGCAACCGCACATTATGCTTTGTATATCTACAAAGACTGTATCCTACTGCGAGAAACAGGCATCAGGGAGAAGAAATCTACCAGAATCTTTGAATGGAATGAGTGCTGTTATTACTCTCGCTGTGCGCGGCGTCTCGGATATGGGTTAGGCACCGGTCAGTGGTAATAGTTCCACCGGAGGGGTTTGGAATTTCGGTAGGACTCGGAAATGTGTTGGTGTTTTATTCATGTCACCATTGAACTAGTCTCGGGAACGACCCAAAGATCTGTGATCGAGTCATGTATCACACACGTTTCCTCCTCCCCACGAGAAACAGTTTGGGGCGCGCGGCAAGCGAAGGGGCTTTAGCCCCGGAGCCGCCGCGCGCCCACTGGAGCGGACCAGAGTAAAGGGGGATCCTGCAAAGAGGGGAGACACTCACGTCCCGATAGACGGCCATGACGGCCATGACACTCCCCTCCAATTGGACTGTCATGACACTCCCCTCGGACCCCTCGGGCGCCGTGGTCCATGACACTCCCCTCGGGCGACGATCCGCACAACCGTGAGAACTGTCTCCTGGTGGATGAGGGCTGAAGGAAGGAGATGCGAAGAGTATGTCTGTAAAACTCGATGCGTCTTCCTTTCGTTTTCTTCTTATTAAATAGACTTCTTATTTATAAATTGTGAATGTCCATCAGAATAGAGATACGTGGACCCTCACCACGCTGTCTATGTCCTGGAAAAGAATCGTTTGTCAAATTTTCCAAGTCCCATTGACATTCCACAATGGCCCTTCGCGTGGAAATATTACATAACGAAATATTCTACAAGTTTTAGCTGAAAACTCTTTTTACCCGTTCAGTCCTTCAGAAAAAGACAAACTCCAGAGTCTTCGAGTCTAGGGGGTGGGGTTCCCTGTTGTAGAAATTGACATCATCATGATCCTCAAAGAAAACCCCCCATCATTTTATGTCACTCCAAGGTATATCTCACTTAAAAGTATCCCATTTTCAAGGTTTTGGCGACTTCCAAATTGTGTCGGGAAAGAATCACAATTGTACCTGTTTGGTCCCGTATTCGATTGCCGTGGGAATTTGATGCACCGCGCCAGAGCAGCTGTGGGTCGTTTCAGGATGACCTCAGACGTTTTTCGATGGCGCTCGTGTTGTGCACATGATACACCGTGACACAGTCATTGGCTCTTCGTCTATAATTCATATCTATCTATCTTAAAATGCCACGGAATAGGGACAGGGCTCAGTCAACATAATCATGATTTCAATCGTCGTTTTGAAAGCAAACCCCCCCCCGGGCGAACCCCCCACAATAATTTGAATCAGCGATGTTTAAAACACGTCTCCTTGTCTTTTTTTGATCTTATCCGGAACGGAACTTCGTCTAATGCTTTGTTTTGACTTCTTTTCGAAAAGAGAGCGACCACCACTGCATGAGGTAGTAAAGTTGTGGTCGGAAATCGAATCGATTGGACTCAGAACTAAGCAGCACTAAACGGCGCACCCTCCCTCAACACACAGTTATCTTCTCGCACTTCCGCGGAAATCTTCGCATTTCTCGCACTGCCGCGGAAATCTTCGCACTTCCACGGGCCCTTCCAGAAAGTGCCATGCCAAAGCAGGCCCTCGTACGACAAACAAACCGAAACTGTAATTTGTACTAAATCAACAACAGTGTCAGAAAATCGGTAATCTCGTTTCAAATTCAAGGTCTCGTTTGTTGTTCCATGAGGGTCGATTGCAATCTTGAAAAAAAAAAAAAACATAACACATGTCAATAACGAATCAGAGAAAGCATTCCAATTTTAGTAGTTGCCCAACTTGCTCAAAATAAGAGGTGTGTTAGTACACCAGAACATCAATTCTGCTTCTTGCTAACTGGTTTTATCAACACAGCGCCACGCTCTGTCGTGTCTGTAAATCCGTGACGCCGGTAATATGTGTGCTCTCTGTTTCTCTCTGTCATGACCTCTCCTGCTCTTTCACTCACACTCTTTCTTTACTTCACTGTAACACACGCACAAATCCACAGGATGAAATAGATAGCAGCCCAAAAGTTGACATGAAGATCCCCGGAATTTGTCATCAAATCTCTCGAATATGCTGTTTAATTTTCAAATATCAAATGGATACGTAATAAACGTCTTCGACATTCTACTTGATTTTGAATAAATATGTCAATGAAATAATAAAGCGTTGCAACATGTTGATAAGTGTTTTCAAAAACTTGAACGTATGTTATTTTATTTTCCCTACTCATATGGATGTCACTTAACACAACATGATATCTCACTACGTGATTCCAACGTGTCTATGTATTTATTTAGGAGGACATTGCCATCATTTGACATTATCACACTCATAGTCGCAGTCATTCAACGTACAAGGTAAACTGTAGTCAAAATGTCAGATTCAGATGTGAGAGACTGGCTGAGGCAGGTGATATGTGATCAACTTGAAAACCCAGTTTACTCCACAAAGTCAATTTACAATCTTGTTGGTGGCTATACGTGTACTTTTCCCTGACTGTATGTCATGCATTTTTTGCCCTACATGGCCAGCGTGTGGACTACCCGGCGTCCACACTCCAAAAGTATCGGCCAGGTGATTTGCCAATACGTAGGTCAGACATAAGGTCCGGCGACAACGCCAATTGCTGTTGCGGCAAAGGGAGCCTGTTGATGAGGATTTTACGATACAACATTCCGGTGGACTGAATCTCAGCATATATGTATTCGTATATGCGTACAAAGTACTAATATGTATTTTTATGCTGACAGGCGTGATGAGACCTTGGACTATTTGCTTTTTCTTTGACATATTTTTCCTTCCAAAAAAGCAAGGCAAAAGATCTCAACGTAAAAGCAAACAATTGACTCAAAGCTACAAAGACCCTCAATCAAGGGTAACCTTTTTTAAAATCATAAAAGCAATCATCATCATTAAAAGCAATCATCATCATTATCTTTGGCAGCCCGGCCGACTGCCCAATCGATCCTGCACTCATCCTTTAGTCTATTATCAAGACCACATGCCAAGATTTCCCAATTTTGAAATGCCAAGCGCAAAAAAAAATGTCAACGAAAAAAAGCAGTCATTTCAGATCTCATCCCACCTCACAGCATATATGTACAGATGGGTACTTTGTAACACATACAAATACATGTTTGCAGCAAATCCTTCGCCATACAGGCGATTGCGACTCATTTTGCGTCTTTGAAATCCAGCTCTGCCCAAGAAACTGCCATAATCCACGCCAGCCCATAGCGCAGCCGCAGCTGCGTTGCCACACAGGCATCATTGGAGCCCCATTCGGTTTGTCTATCCTTCACGCTCGCCCTTCGCCGCCGCGCAGATGATCTTCTCCCAAATTCCATTTCAAACATTTCAGCGGGCTTTTCTGTAAATGATCCAAAAAAATGGATTCTAAAACGTTTCAAAATTACTATTGTAACTTTGGAATAAATTGTGAAATGGAATCGACTCACAAATTACAAAAGTGATTTATGAAGATGATGGTTTTTATTACTTTCAACAGTGGTTTAGTACCCTTGATTGAGGGTCTATGTATTTAATAAACAACATGTTTTCTTAAATAGCACATATTGTTGAACAACATATAGGTTCTTGAGCAACATGTCAATTATACAACATATATCTTTAAAGGACATATACATGTCGTACAAGCTTTATGTGATACATATGTTGTATAATTTTAAACACCATATACATACATTCCAACCCCTTCTGAACATATATATACATTCAAAAATCAATTGTTTTTGGCCATTTATTGGTTCGTATCCACTACTTAATGACACCACCTGGACTCGACCCTGTTGAGGATTGCTGGAGGTTCGCTCCTGTTCTTGTGAAACTTTTCGTCTTCAGATCTAGCGCTGTTGCAGGCCCGTTGGCGGTGGTGCGCCTTGTTTGAAATGTATGTATGCGTGAATGTGTGTGTATGTGTCTACAGTCTGGCTTGTATAGGGTGTCCACCCGTTTTCTTTTTTTGAGTCCAACACTTTCTAATGATCTCATCACATTCACTACCCTCGGCGGACTGTGCTGAATTTGACTCAGGGCTCCCCTATCACCTCTGACGAAGTAATCCACCTTTTCGTATCGGCGCATTCCAAATATCACTTTTTTTATCTCCGCCTCATACCCCATTTTGAAGTTGGTGGAAGCGTCACTGCTAATCTCCCAATAAATGGATCTCAGTGCTGCAGGCCTTGAAGACAACCAATCTTTGAAGGAGCCGTCCACTTGATAGTCGTCTTCGCTGAGTCACCACCTTTTGTAATTTCTCCGTACCGAGCGTGTTGATCGGTGGTCATTGTTGCCTGGGCCCATTGTCTGTCTTTTCAGCCGCACAGAAGATGAATCCTTCCCCCGATTCGAAGTTGAACTTGATGGCTGCGTGGGCAAGGTTGGAGAAGATCATTTGGTCATGCCACCAACACCCCCCCCATTTGTCAAATAAAATTCTGTATCCAGCGCACCCTCATCAATGTCCCAAATATTCGATTTTCCTGTCTCCGCTCACTTCCACAATCAGATATGTCACCGGGTAGTGTTACAGGGGTATGCAATTGATTTGGAGTCTATTTCTACACACTTACATTAAAATTCAGTCAGTCCAGAGGACTTGTTTTGAGATATTTGTCGACCTTGTCACAGTTCTCCAGTTTCCACGTCACAGCCTTCTTTTTCACGCCATACATGCAGTCCCACAACTTCCGGATCACGCATTCCATTTCTGCAGGACAATCAAGTTACGCATGTATACCTTTACCATCAAATAATTTCTAATAACATATACACCTCGTGGTTATAAGTATGTTACATATACACCTCATGATTATAAATCATTGACCAATGTTCTTAACCAAAGTGTAGTACAACTGTAATGATACTGCACAATGTTTTGTTTTGTATTTAAGGCAGGGTTGGGTTTTATTGAAACACACGTGCAGCGTATTCAATGAAATCCAGTTTACAAGGCATTTTATCGAATTCGTGATTTTGTCAGTAGGAATTCAAACGTGATGTCAACGCGGCAAACCTGCGGCCAGCACTCGGGCATGTCTGCGGGAGGCACACGCCGAGCGCAAGCATTTTATTTTCCCGTACGAATTTGCTATATGTACCTAATGTCGAAATGTAGAGAAGAGTCGTATCTAGGTCTGTGCATGACTTCGGTAATTGCAAAGAGAAAACCGCTGCGCAGTGCCAACTTCCGATTTCAAAACGTGTTTGGCCGCAAGATTCGTCAGAATTCGCCACTGTGCAGCGGCAATCTCTTTGCAATTACAGAAATCATGCACAGGCCTAGATCCGACTCTTTTCTACATTTCGATATTCGAAACACATAGCAAATTCGTACAGAAAAATAAAATGCTAGCGCTCGGCATTTGCTTCCCGCAGCCATGCCCGAGCGCTGGCCGCACTGCGGCAGGTTTTCTGCGTTGAGATCACGTTTGAACTACTGTTGACAATTCAAGTTTGTTTCATTCCCACAAAGACGAACTCGATGAAATACTTTGTAAACTGAATTCCGCTAAATACGCACGTGCGTTTCAACTAAACCCAACCCTACCTTAACGACATATATATATTAATACTATTAAAGGACACACAGATGTTAAAAATTGATTTAAGAAACATTTTGTATTGAACGATATATATGTGTGTTGATACTCTTGAAGGACATATATACGTTGAAAATTGAGTTAGAGAACATGTACATGTTGTATGTGGTATCAATCGATTCACAAGTGTTTTCTTGATCGTACACACACACAAAAGCCAGCGCCTACTCTGAAACAAGACGACGCACCTGATGTCTTGGTGCGATTCTCATACCGGTTGAGTGTTCTCAATCTCAAATCTGGTTTGAATTTGGTCTGCACGTGATTCTTCGGAAGGGGTGCCTTAACACGACGCGACTCTGAGGGGTTGTAGACTTTCGCAATCGCCTCGTCGGCGAGTTTGCGCATTTCCTCGGTGGCACTTACCATTCTTTTGTCTACCACAGCAGAAAATTGGTTGGGTTCCGCAGGGCATAGGATGGGGTCGCCACCTAATTCGGACGTGAACCGGCCGTAGTAATTCTGGTGATCAAATTCAGCAGACAAGGCCGAACCCAGCGGGCGGAAAATTTTTACGTCATTTGAATGCGCCTTCAGCTCTAGTTAGAATAAGTGGGCCATAGATGCTGGCTCAGGATTATTACCATGCCAAGAGTCTTAGAGGAGCTGCAAACAAAGAGCGTGGAAACAGGACAGAGTAGAATCAAGTTTAGTCTACGTGATTGTTAGATTTCGTGTGTTGGCACATGTTGTAAAGCTTATTAAATGCTACGGTTTGGAATAAAATCTGTGTTTTCTGGTTTGTTTCATCGAGTCTCACGGCAAAGTTTGAGTTGATATAGATTTTTGTTATTTGCTATTGACGAATTGTTTATTGCTGTTCTATCACGACAGTACAAATTTCGTCGTAGTGATCACACAGCATTTGGGTGGGTATTATTTGTACTTCCAACAAATCAATAGACAAGAACACACGCAAAATAATGTTGCACAGTGGCTTTTAGGGATTTTATCCCTAAAAAAATCTCACTAAACTTCAGCAGGAGTCAAATTCCGTTTCGTTCCAGTGAATACCCGCAGGATACAGTTTTACTCGATTTCATCAAGTTTTAACGGTTACCTTATATGTACCTCTGGTAAGATTCTTTTGATTGATTTCCAGGTGCCAAGTTTAAACATGTTTTTGTCTTTCCTTACCAAACAAAATGCACCGCAGGCAAGATTTTTTTGGTGGAGCAGGCCGCCCTGGCGTGGGCAGGAGTCGGACGGCCGCCGCCGCAGGACTCGGGATGTTTGATTCCTGAGCCTCTACACCTTTTGACCTCACGTGCAAGCGTGGCTCAGTCAGTCAGAGCGAGGGGCTGTTAATCCCTAGGTCGTCGTTTTGATTCTGTCTAAAACCCGCAACTCAAATTCCCACGCATTTAAACTACATAGACACTCAATGAATTGTACTAAACTACTGTTGAAAGTAATGAAAGCAATCATCATCATCTTCTCCTTCGTTCTTTGAACGTCACACGTTTGAGTTTTGCTCGAATACCAAATATGATCTCAAATGATGATGATTGCTTTTATTACTTTCAAAAGTAGTTTAGTACCCTTGTTTGAGGGTCTATGAAGTTCAAATTCATGGGAATTTGAGTTATCGGGTTTTTGACGGAATGATGATGATAGCTTTTATCATAAAACTTGATGGTATGATTTCTCTGATGAAAATGACCTTTATGAAGCAGTTTTGAAGACAGCAGCTGGAGTATCAGAGTCAGGAGGATAAGAAAAATGTCAAGTGCGACTAAAAGAGAAAGAACGTGAGTACTGGATAGGCACAGAGATAGGTATGCTCAGGGGCTATGGAAATCCAGGCCAAGCCTAGTACCAGCAGGTCATGGAATATGAAAGGCAAAATGGGAGCAGGATATAATAACTTGAGGTGAGGGACAAAAAACAGCAGTGCGAAATGGGACGAGAGGAGGAGGGCTCGAGCTCAAACTGGTCTGAATTGGCAGCGTTTTTATTAATGCTCCGTGAGTTGTGACACGCTGATAGAGGAGCAGATGCTGTATTTGTACGACAACCAGTCGTTATTGAAGGCAATTAATAGGTGGATTGGTGAAGGCGGAAAGGTAATCGGGGCATCTGACACGGATATTTCAGCAGCAGCCATCGTCATTACTGTGAAAGAGAATTGCATCAAGAACAGCAACTCTGTTGGTCAAAATGAAAGCGCATCAAGGAACCCCAGCGCAGCGTACGATGGAGCCCAGATTCTGGCAATTAAGGCTAATTTGGATCCGAAGGTAAGCAAGACGTGATAGCAATTGACGAATCGAGCAGTCCTCACGTGGACCAAACTATGCCCGGGCCGCAATGCAGGGAACGTAACAAATCAAGATTGGTATTCGACATTCAATAATAGCGTGAGGTATGCAATACGATGAGGCGCAGCTGAGAATGAGTTGCAAAGACATGAAGAGAAGCTGAAGGGGGCTTGGTAACAAATCAGCACACTCAGGCGACGATACAAAAGATGATGTAGAGGCGATGACATAGAAGACTGCACACACAAGCGACAATATGAGATATCGTACCACAGTATGGTCAAGGTCTTCTGCAGCAAAATACTCGGATGAGATCGTGTGTGAAAGATCGTGCAGAGCAAGACAATATTAACCACCCTGCAAATGGCACGTGGACAGCAGACTTTATGTCACTGCAAAATTGAAGCAGAGAGTTCTTAGGGAAGTATTTGAACGACCCAGACATCCCCTGGAGACACAAAAGGTGCGAAACGATGGCAATAGCAAGGACCATTTCGGTAGCCAATTGGCTTGCGAAAAGCACACAGCAATTGGATATAGGATGCAAAATCAAAGGCAGGATGGCATAGTAATCAACAAAAATCATTACACACTATACATCTTACAATTTAGACGGTCGTCTGACAGAAATGAAGATTTTCTGAGGGCAAAGCAAGATGAGGCTAATAAGCAACACAAAAACATCATCAAGGCGCTCGAAGCAGATGTCCCGGATTGAATGTTTAAACAGATTAACTTTTGCTACTGCACCACGCCGGCAGGAAGGCATGGTGCAGTAGTTCAACACGATTTCAATATCAAGCTCGAAAAGCTTATCATACAAGTAGGAGGACCAGAATATAGCGGTGCACGTGTAACTGTTGCATATGCGAAGCGCATATCACAATCATCCGATCCTATTATCAGCAAATACATGAATCGTCCGGGGCTGACGCAACGACATATGGAAACACCCAGAGAATGAATGAAGATTGCTTTTACTATTGCTCATTCAAATTAAATTTAATCACGGTAATAGTTTTGTTTGGAATTCTCAAAATGGCAGTATATTATTCTCACCAGAGTAAGTGTCTAAAGTTTGCTGATTGTTGTCACATCTTCTATTATTCTCAAAAGAAAAGACTTGATAAAAGGGAAAAGGCAGTTAGCCCAGATCATCAAAACCCGCAGCCGCGACCCAGCATATCGTCGGTATAGACAAATGAACTTTGTACACAAATTCGGTCCACACTGTTGACATGTATAGAGCTCTTTAGTCGATCTGAATTCTTCCAGCTTTCCAGTTGTCCGTCCTACACCTTGGCTCACATCGAGTACCCAAGTAGTGTGTGTGTGTGTACGCGCGTTTTCAAGCACACACCCACCCACTATCCTAACACCAGCAAAAATAGAGAAATGTACAAGACAAAACCCCTATCTTTACCCCTGCCAAAACATAGCCTCACACACCTGCAACA
>Ga0105055_10007958_pt1 | contig 13926 bp, 19 predicted proteins | sample BON03_FD_78090 | JGI IMG/M metagenome (GOLD analysis project Ga0105055, IMG submission 78090) | Freshwater microbial communities from Lake Bonney liftoff mats and glacier meltwater in Antarctica - BON-03 | ecosystem: Environmental > Aquatic > Freshwater > Ice > Glacier meltwater | place: Lake...
CGCTGTTCGAGCGGGTGTTCGACGTGATGAAGCGCAAGGCCGATACCGATGGTGTTTTCCACATGGACGCGATGGAGATACAGGCGCTCTCCAATGTGGAGATAGATTACCAGACGGCGATCATCCAGACCCTGCAGGGTGCGAAGGTCATCGAGACCATCAAGGGCGTGGCCAAGACCTACAGGATAAAGATCCTCAAGGAGCCGGACTGGGAAGGGGAGAAGCTCAACGCGACGCAGATCCACTATGCCCGGATGACCGAGTTCATCCGCAAGGAGTTTTCCCTGAGCAACGGGGCCTACGACTTCGACATCGATATTCTGGCCCAGATGCTAGGACTCGCGCCGAGCACGATGGCCACACACCTGAGGAGCTGGCACGCCGAGGGGCTCGTCCAATACGATCCGCCACCGCGCACGACACCCAAGCGCGTGATCGGCGACCTCAGCCTCGTCCAGTTCGATCGCCTGCGTATCAAACGCAGCGAGGCGTTCGGGAAACTGGATTACGTGGAGGCCTACTTCAACCAGCCGGACGACAAGAAGCGTGAGTATTTGAGGGACTATTTCCTTGCCACGGCCGGGGATTGAAACTTTGCTCAGGAACTATGGAACTACCAAAATTAACCCACGGCATCGACCGGCTGATGGAAATCGCGCGCCAGCGCCAAGCGGAGGCGGGGGATCCCAAGCTAGGGCCAGCTCCCCGACAGTGCAGCTGTTGTAAAGAGTATTACCCTGTTGACCAGTTCCCCCGTCTCCCCCCGACCGATCTCACCAAGGGCGCGATTGACGCCGTGTGTGCGAAGTGTTCCCAGGACTACGCCAAGGAACTCAAGGGGATGTGGCGCCTGCTCTGCGGGGGCTGCAACGAGGTGGTGGGTATACGCGAACCGGAAAAGGCTAAAGCGGGCTTCGCGTTCGAGGCGGGCAAAAGCTACCACGTGGCAGGTTGTCCGATCTGCGTATCCCCTCCTCCGAAGCAATCCCAGATTCTGGAGATGGTCATGTTCTACCGGGCGCGCGGGATTCCCTACGATTGAAACCCCAGGATAGTAATGTGAAAGTCAGGGACAAAACCATCAAGCAAAGCGTCAACGTGGCGGACAGGCGATGCCTCGGGTGCAGCTGCTATTGGCCACGCCCTGACCCCGGGGTGTTCACCCTGGGGCAAGGCTACCGCTCGCGCGGAGGTGGAAAACCGGAGTGGGTGTGCGGAACCCGTGACGCCCGTGGCTGCCCCTACAACAAGAAGTGCGTGGTGTGCGGGACTACCCACCCCGAATACGAAACTTGTTGCAGGGGGTGTGGGAGCCCGCTGGAGCGGGAGAGGATTGCGATTGACGGGGGATAGGGTTTCACCTACTCCTGGAACACCATGAGTAACGAAACACAAACGATAGACAAAAAGAAATCCACCATCACTCGTTCGGAGGTAGTGAAACGCATCCCGCATTTCTGCACCCCCGAGAAGGTGGACGGTAAAAGTATCTACCACATCCAAGCCATCTACGGGGATGGGGAGCTCAAGACGCTTCTCGCCACCCGTGCCGTGTGGGAGAAAGTTCGGGGGGAACGATCAGGGGAGGATCTGCAGGTCGCGGATCTGGGCATCCGCAACTTGGCGTCTTGCCAGTTTCTGCTACACTTCAATGAGAAGACCGTGTGCGGTATCGACATCATCCCTGCCCGGTATTACACCCGTGGAGCCGCTCCGGTAACCAGCCGTAACTCCATTCGAAAAGGCTTCCTCCTCAACTGGGATGCCGACCTCAACGGGTTCGAGCTGACGAACGAGAACCTTAGCGAAAAGGACTTTGAGTCCAACTCTTCTTTCCGCGTCGGGTATACGGGTCTGACTGAGAAAACGATGATAAACCTGCTGCAGGCGATTCGCGCCGCAGGCGTCGTCGGAAGCCGGAAGAAGGCGCACGTCGTGGAGAACCATAAGGTTAATCTCGTGGAGGAAGGGGTCTATCGGGTCATTCCGCAGGCGTCTGCCCTTCCGAAGAGCAACCGCCTCAGCTCCTGAGAGCAGGGTGAAACGTGGGGGCTGTAGGCGTTATATGATGTTGCTATGGCAATATTGTCCCTACACTCCCCCGCCGGACCTCTGGGTCTCGGCGCGGGGAACCGCGTGGGTATTGATACACCCCTTCAGGTTCGAGTCCGAACCCTGGAGGGAACCTTGTTTCTCAACCTGTGGACCTTAGGCTTCGGCCCTGGTCTACTAGGCTGGCAAGCGAGTAGCTGGGTGCCCGCGGGCCCGGCACAATCCACCGCGTTGGCCATGATGGGCAACGAGGGGGTGTTCCACCTGGGAGACGGAGGAAACTCCGCCCCCCAAGTTTACTGGGTGCTGTCGGAGAACCCGACGCACAGCATGCTTCTGAAAGGGAAGAGAGTGGGGGTAGAACCGCTACCCCCGAAACAATCCCCCCGGTTCTGGGGGAATCTGCTCCGGCTGGCGGAGCTCAGGGAGAACGCCCCCTGGGCACCCCCGCCGGAGTTCGACGAGGATGGGGAGCCCGAACCGGTAGCCCGTGAGATCGAGTCCCCCCTCGCAGGTAGGCCGATCTACTTCTGCCTCCTCCCCGAGCCTGTGAGGCAGGCTCGGCATCAGCTCCCCGTGCGGGAAGCAATCCCCGTCCACGTCGGGACGGAAGGACACCCTTGGCCCGCATGGGCGCAGGGCGAAGAGGGCCAGACCGGCCCCGAAGAAAACCTGTTCAATCATATTCACATGATCGAACGGGATTCCCCATCACCCTGGATCGGGTGATGGGGGCGGGGCTTAGCACCCCCCGTTTTTTCTTCGCTTCCACCCGACAACGGGATAAGGTCTGGCGCATGACAACCGCCCCCAAACCTGACGACGACCTGTGGGATCCCCTCGACCATCCGGCCATGCGGCGACGCATCGAGGACGGCACGGTAGAGGAGTGGGGTAAGGTTTTCCCGGTTTCTTACGGGGGTGTCAAGATGGTGGCCAACAACATCAGACTAGAGGGGAAGGACAGGTTCAGCCTCAAGGAACAACGTAAGGCCTGGATGGAGGACAAGGAACTGGGGCGTTCACTGAAAGCCGACTTCGAGCTCTACGACGATGAGACGGGCGACAAGCTTGACGAGCGTCCGGGCGTGACGCTGATGCGAGTACCCTACTATAGTGACCGGGGGACTTTTGTCTACAACGGGAACCACTACCCTGCCGCGATCCAGTCACGTATGATGCCCGGGGCTTACGCCAGGAAGCAGTCCAACGGGGGGCTCGAAGTCCAGGTCAATACCAGGGCCGGCACGGGCAAGGTCTTCCGTGTGGCGCTTGAACCTGAGACCGGCCAGTTCCGTATGCGGATCAAGGGTGGCGACATGCACCTCTACAGTTTGCTTAACGCCTTGGGAGTCCCGGACGAGCAGCTGTCGGAATCCTGGGGTCCCGAGGTTCTGGAACTCAACAGCCGGAAAGTGGACAAGGGCGTGCTCGACCGAGCCTACAAGAAGTTCGTTCCCGAATATGGGAGGACGGCCACCAACGACCAGGAGAAAGGGGGGTTGATCATCGACGCGCTGCAGAAGACACAGATCACCAAGAGCGTGGTAGGGCGCACGCTCGGCGCCTACTGGCCCAAGGCGACCCAGGTCAAGAAGTCTTCGGATGCCTACCGGGAGATCCTGTTCGGGCTGCTCGGTAAAGAGGCGGCGGCAAAACCCGCCAAGGCTTTCGACCTGCGCAGCACTTTCGGAGATGTCGATGATGAGGGGGATGAGTATCAGCCGTTTGGAATCGACGGGGTGCTGGCTTCTTCTCGCAAGCTGCTGGCCATCAACCGCGGAATGGACGAGGTGGACGAGCGGCAGAACCTGGCTTTCTTCAAGCTCTATCCGATGGACAAACTTATGCGGGAGCGTATCAGGCTGGACGAGGGCAAGCTGCGCCGCAGCCTCCTGCGGGCTGTCGCGGGACGCCGGGATCTGTCGGCGCTCCACCACCGGGTGTTCGATCCCTACCACCGGGAGATGATCACGAAGAACCCGCTGACCAGCCCGGTGGAAGAGACCAACCCATTCCAGCTTATCACCCAGCATCGCCGGGTCACCCAGATGGGGCCTGGTGGTATCGGTTCAACCGATGCCGTGACCGCCGAGCACCAGGCGGTGCAGCCCAGCGAGTTCGGATTCTATTCACCCTTCGAAGTCCCGGAGTCCGGGGCGGCGGGGGTAGAGGTGCGCATCACGGCCGGAACCCGCATAGGGAAGGACGGGCGGTTGAAGCAACGCTTCCGCAACTTGCAGACCGGAACGGTGGAGTGGAAGTCCCCGGCGGATCTGGTCGACAGCGTGGTCAAGATTCCGGATTGAACGCCAAAAGTGGAGGCGCGCCGGAATGACTGCCCAAATTGATCAGACGCCTTCAACGGCGTCACCATCCACGCCTTGTTAGCGATCTTCCGAATAACCTAGAATCTCCGACCAAACGCAAAAATGAATGACTTAGAATGCCCATACTGTGAAGCTGGAAATGAAGTGTGCCACGAGGATGGAGCGGGCTACGAAGAGGATAAGGCGCACGAAATGGAATGCGGCGAATGCGGGAAAGTGTTCACGTTCCAAACGTCGATACTCTACTATTATGAGCCATCAAAAGCAGATTGCCTAAACGGATCACCCCACGATATGCGCGAATGGCGCACGGTATGGGAACACGAAGGGAAGGCACTCCAGGCGAGAGGGTGCCGATCATGTGACCACGCCGAGCAAAGGAATGTTCCTCTCGCTAACGCTGAGGACAGGCGCTCCGAGGCTAAGAGCCAGCCCGATCCATCTCAACCCCCACTCCAAACCCTGACAATTTGAACAGACGGCTTCCTCGGAGTCGCTCTGCTCCGCCTTGTTCTCCATCTGTATTCCGAACCGCCAAGAACCTATGATAACAAAAGAAAAACTAGATAAAATGGATCAATGCCGTCACCTGCTCGATGCACCTGCCCCGGAAGTGGTGGGAGAACTCATCGAAGAAATAAGAGGGATCACAACCGAAAATGTAGGACTCCGAGAAGTGATGAATGACCTTCTGGAAGCCTGCCAGATCGCACTAGCTATGATGCCGCCGTCTCTTGATGGGCGCTGGAAAATCCTAGCTGCCGTGCAAAAGGCGATTGGATTGGAGAACCATTGATTCAACCGCGCACGCGGTTTTATCCCAGGTAGGGATTGAGCGTTGACAGCGAAGAGCATGTTGGAATAAGGTGTGGTCGCTCCCGCAAGGGCTAAACCAAACACTACCAACCAACATGGACACTCCACTCCCTTCCTCCACCGACCGTATCAAGGCCGCATCTTTCGCCTTCACCACGATACTCACCTCCCCTCTCTACGCCCTCCCTACGGCAAGTGTGGGCAAAGCCGCTTCCCTCTTCGTCACCCGGATGAAAGAAGCCAGCGTGCGCAGGCAGGGGATCAAACAGATCATCCTCGACCACAAGGCAGCCTAACGTCGTGCGGGACTACCTCCCGGATTATGACAGGGAAGCGTTCGTCACGGGCTTGACCCGGCGGCGCACGGGTTCCCAGGAGGAGCTAGGGCGTAAAGCCGGTGTCTCAAGCCTGACCCTGCGCCGTTGGTTCGCCGGGGGGCAGGTGCGGCGTTCCAGCGCGGACAGGGTGCGAACCCGGTTGGGAATGCGGGCGGCCAGGTCGACAGGCCTCGGAAAGCTCGCGGCGGATTTGCGGAGCGTAACATCTCCGGGACAAGCCCAGATACTGCTGTGCAATGCCGCAGTGCTGTTGGCCGAAGCTTCGGGATGCAAAACACCAATCCTTCAGATCGGTAACCACCCCCGTCTTTGCCTCGGAACCTCCGAGGTTATACTGGGGCGCATTCGCGGGGAACCCTGCTACCGAGTTATGGACGAGGGGCTGCTCTGCTTTGAAGGCACGCTCTCCCATAAGGCGACGGGCATGCTAAAGGAGTTCCTGACCTGGAGGGACGCCCGTGACAAGGAAACTGCCGATCTACGACAAAAGGTTCAGAAACCATATGCCAACTTTTGAAGGCGTCCCGCCATCCGGGGCAAGAAGCGCGGCAGCCCAGCAGGCTGCTAATGAAGCTTTCGATGACGATAACGACGAGTTCGAGACCCTTCCACACGCGGTGGAGGAGGAAATAGAACGCGACCCCAACCCTCAGAGCCCCACCTACGCGGAGGTCACAGAGGTCAAAAAAAGGCCGGTGCTCAGCCGGCCGGTCAAGATCCGGGTGAACGGCGTGGGTATCACCATCCCGGTAATCGCCCATCACGTGGCGGCGAGGTCCATCTGCTGTATCCTCAATGAGGAGGGTTGGGACTGCGAGCTACCGATTACCAACGACGTTGAGGTCACCATAGGGGATACCACTTACAACGCTGCTTACCTAGGGGGTTTCCACCACTTCGTGCAGATGGGAATCCAGACCATATATTTCCCACTGCCCGCTACCGACGGCGAGCTTGACAACCCTCCGCCGTAGCCGCACCCTCGCAGGGTGCATACGAAGAACGGCAGGGAAGAAAAACCCAAGGCTCCGGACACCAAGGCGTCCGCAGTCAAACAAGACAGCGCGGGCAAGTCTGCCGAGGATAAGCAGGCGAGCACTCCCAAGCAAAGCGGGCTCCAGAAGTTCCTAGCAAACCCTTGAACCCATGGCGCGCTCCGACAACTTCCGCATCCAGGACCGCTATCTGGATCACCCACTGATCCCGAACAGTCGGCAGGAGATGCCGACCAACATCACGGACGCCATGCAGTATTGCCTGCGTCTGTGGTTGGACACCCCGCTCTACCGCGCGGTCACTGACCGGACGGTCGGGCACTTCCTGACTAGGTTGAATTTCAGGGGTGAAGTGGGCTCGGACAAGGAAAAGGAGGAGTTTGAGAAATTGTTCCTTGAGGAGATCGACGGATTGCTGGCGATCCGTCAGCTAGGGCAGGAGGCCTTCTGCTACGGCACGGCGTTCCTACGCTGCCACACCCCGTTCACCCGCATCCTGACTGATCGCCGGGGAGGACTTTCGGAGTATACGCTGGCGATGTTCCCGGAAGAGACGGTGACATTCGACCTGCCGACAATGACCTACACGGTGCCCGACCCCAAGGCCGAGGGGGCGATGGATAGCAGACCCAAGACGCGGCTCACGTTCAGGGACAGACCGCTGAAAGACTTTTCCAAGATCAGGCTGCGCAACCTCAACCCCCGCTACTGCAGACTCCGCTACTCCGAGACATCGGGGAGCACCCAAGTGGAGTATATGTTTGAGCCCGAGACCAAGCGCAGGGTCAAAGCTGGGGAGCTCCTGGAGGTCAACAACACACCGAGGGACATGCTGCAGGCAATGCAGAATAACGGCAGCTACCTGTTTCACGAGAGTGCGGTATACATCCTGAAGGAGCCGACGATCAGCGGCATCTCCAACGAGGGTTGGGGACTACCTCCCATCCTCGCGCACTTCCCCTCGATTCACCGGATCAGCGTGCTCGACCGGGTGGACGAGTCGATCGCCAAGAATCTTTTACTTCCCTACCGGATCATCGCACCGGACTTACGCAACGTCGCGCCGGGGGAAGGACAGCAGATCTCAGGAGAGTGGAAGAGCGCAGCAGCCCGGATGTTCGCCGAGCAGGGGCAGGATCCTTCCAAGATCCACGCCTTCCCGTTCCCGTTCTCTTACCAGAATCTGGGGGGTGACGGGCAGAACTTCACCCCACGTGCCCTGCGGGACGTCGCGGTCACCGACCTCTACCGCGGGATGGGTATCCCTGTCGAAATGTTTGACGCCTCACTCAACGCAATGCAGATGCCAGCGGCGCTGCGGTTGTTCGAGATGTCCCACATGCCGCTGGGGCACGGCCTGGCCAAAGCTGTTAGGTGGGCTGTGCGTAAGATCACCGGCCACATGTTTGGCGAGGAGTATGACGTGACTCTCGAGAAACCTTCGGTGGCCAACGACATCGAGGAGCGCAACCTGCTTTTCAGCCTCTACTCCTCACGGGACATCCCGGCACGGGTGGCCTTCGACTCCCTGGGTCTGGAGAACCCGGTGGATCTCAGGGTGGAAGCCCAGCGCGAGCAGATCGCGACCGAGCGCCGCATCGCCGCCCTCATGAAGGAGGAGGAGATCAAGGCGCAGATGGGATCCATCGATGCCGTCCTGGACAACGCCCAGAGCGAGCAGCAGGCGCAGGGCGGACAGTCCGTCACACCGGTGGACCTGCGTGCCGAGGCCGAGCAGCTGGCACAGCAGTGGCTCTCGATTCCCCAGGACGGGGAGCGTGCCAAGGCCATGCGCCAGGTCGAGGCCACCAACAAGGATCTTTACGCCGTCGCCAAGGACATCATGGAGGAGATCCGGTCCCAGGGCGGTTCGCAGGGACGCCAGCAGGCGGCACAACAATTCCAGGGGGCGGGCTAACATGCGCAATCGAATCCGACATCTGGTGCAGTGGCTGGTCGCCCCGCGGAGGAGGATCAAGCAGCTGCGCATCGATCTCCGGAAAGTGCGCGAGTATAACCTAGCTCTTGCTATGGAGAACCACAACCGAGAGGTGGAGCTGGAAGGGCTCGGAGAAAAACTTATCAGGCAGATCCTGAAGCAGAGGATGTTTTCCGTCAACTACCCCGATCCGGACGAGAGCCACATATTTGTCTGGTCGGCCAGCGCTGAAGAGCAGCTGGAATGCGTGGTCGCCGAATTTCTCAACCAAAAATAACACAATGAACAATCGCAGAAGCTTCATAGCAAAATCAATAACCGCGCTCGTGGCGGCTTTCACAGGGGCAGGGATCAGCAAGGCGGATGCCGGAGTGGCGAAGCATCAAATGCTCCCGTATCGCAGGCTCAAACCCGAGGGGTTGACCTGGGACGAGCGCTTTAAGATCTATCAGGAGCTGTTGAAACCCTCTGTGATCAACCGGGAAACCCTGCCAATACTACACGGCAACAGAGCACGTTACGAGATGACAGGGGGGACGTGGGAAAGAGACGAAGACCTGAAACTCTCCACACTCTCCTTCGGCCGCAGCGTCGACTACCACTTTGTTACGGGAGATAGCAGGGCTCAATGGTTGGTTGGCGATCAATATCTGGAGCTCTACTACGAACGCGAGGGCGGAGGCATTTACCGACTGGATCTGGGGCAGCGAGATCCTGCAGTCAGCGAGGACGAAAGAATACGCAGGGACAAGGAATCCCCGGGGGAGTGTAACACGCGCTTCGCTGGATCGGCAGTCCAGGACTACCTGAAAACGCGTTGCCCTCTGAACTTGGATGACGCGGATCTGTTGGATCGCTACCGCTGTTTCAAGGAGGGAAAGAGGTATGCCAGGCCAACGATAAATCCCCACAAGGTTCACGCCTTGCCCTTCCCCGTCGAATACCAGAACTTCTCTTTACCCTCGACCCCCGGCACCTGAGAGGTTAGCATCCGCACACAATGCGCACCGAATTCCCCAACGAAGGCGAGGTTCTGATGAAGAGGCTGGAGCGTGAGCATCCTACAGCCTACGCAAACCACGACGCTGGGGAGGTCGTGAAGGATCACGAGAACGTGGACTACCGGCATGTGGATACCAACTCCATGGGCCCCGGGGGAGTTTCCAAACAGGAGCGTCCCGACACAATCTAACCATGTGGCCGAAATTCAATGAACCGGTCGAGGATCAGAACTCCAACGCGAACGCGCTGGGCATGCGGATCCACAGCGCTCTTAAACTGAACGAGCCGGTCGGCAAGTGGACGGGGCTGGATCCGCGCGTCGGAGCCCCGCTGTCCGGAGCACTGTGGGGTGCCGGAGCAGGCCTCACCTATGCCGGACTACGCAAGCTTTTCCACGATCCTGAAGAGGACGAGGAGGAACCTTCGATCCTGATGCCGACCGTCCTGGGAGCGGCTGCCGGTCTTGGACTTGGAGCGTGGTCCGGACACATGCAACACGAGAAGGGGGGCAACTACGGACACCCTTCCATCGACCAGGCCATCCGCACCATCCAGGCCGACCGCACATTATCGACCTCGCAGATCAGTCAAATCGTCCACGAGCTGCGCAAGTCCACTCCCGGGCAACAGCGGAGGATACTCGGTATGCTGGCCACTGGCGGGCTCACCGCCCTGGCCGCTTCAAAGGTATTGGGCATGGGGCTGCTGGGGGCGGCGTTGACCGGAGGGGCTGCGGCCTACACTTTCAACAACTGGACTCGACAACCCCGCGAGGTCTGAGCTATAAACCGCTATGGAAAATCTTTTGCGAGACATGACTTTCAGCCGCCTGGGACTCAGCCCCGAGGAAGGGGAGCTGGCAGTTAAAGTGGCGAGCGAGCTACGCCGCCAATACGGGGAGACCGAAATCCGCCGCGCTGCCGGGCTGGTCAAGACCGCCTTCGAATCGATTCGGCGCACCGACTCCCCCGTCTACCATGTTTTCCGCGGGCTGTATCTCAACCCAACGGTCGACGAGCAGTCGGTAAAGCTGGCCTCGCTGGCTTACATCTGTATCGGCAGAGCAGCCGAACGCACCGAGAAGGTCGCCGGCGGGGCGGCAGTAGGAGCGGGGGTCAAACGCATGCTTGGATCCGTCTCCCTACCAACCTTGCTCGGTGACGCCATTAAGACTTTCGGGATGGCGGGCGGACTTGCGGGCGTGCCGGTGGGCGGCGCGGCCTGGCTGATGCGCCGGGGTATGACCGGTCAGGACAAGAAGCTCCGGGAGCTCGAGATCCAGCGCGACACCTACGGGCGCCTTGCCGCCGAGGTCGAGCAGGAGATGAAACGACGCAACCTGGCGAACACCCCGGAGAACGTGGCGGCCACCGTTGAATACCTTACCTGAGCATGATGAACCAAGGTCGCCCCATTCTCTCCCAGGACTCCCCCGTCCGAGAGGCACCACCGACTTCCCGCGAGGAGATACGGTTACGCAATCTCTATCGTAAGCTCATACAGTCCGGTTATGCGGAGCAGCCGTTCATTGACGAGCAGGACATTCACCTACCTGCCACGGTCAAGGTTGTCGGACGTACGTCGCTCGTCTTGGATCTCTCTGACGAAAAACAACTGGAGCGCTACGGTCAGCTATTGACCAGCACCCTGAAGAGGGGACGCGAAATAATCGTTTACGAGGACAACCGCAGCTTCGACTCCACCGCGGGTTGGAAGGTCTTCCTGAAGATCGATGTCCGGGCCTTCAAGTGCTTGACGAACCACAAGGAGACCGAGCTGCTGATCCGCTCCCTGGACGACGTTCCAGAGGAACCGGAAACCGAACCGGAGGAGGATGATCTTGACCCCGAGGCGGATGAGGAGCAGGATGCTACCACTCCCGAGACCACAGCAGTGGACGTGGAGGAACCAACACCCACCACCGCAGCCACATGAATTTCGAGCAGAAGGAAAAACTTTACAGCGCCGCCCTGTGGGGAGCCGGGGGCGTGGGTGCCGCAGCGATCCTGATGGATCTGTTCCGCTCCCACAAGCGACGCCGTGCCGCTTCCGAGGGCAAGGAGGAAGATGCGCTGAACCTTTATATGCCGGCTCCCGGAAACTCCAAGCGTGCGAGCGCCGAACCAGAGGAGAACCTGAAAGAAGCGGGCATCAACAACCTCCTGATCGCCTCCATGCTGGCGGGCGGCACCTTCTACGGCACCAACGCGCTCTACAAGAAGTGGCGCAAGGGGCAGCTGGAGAAAGAACTGGAAGACTCCGCAGGTCAATATCTCAGCGGGATACAGGAAAGCATGCAACCGCCGGGCATGAAGCTCGCCAGCGGGGGCGTGGCATCGACCGATCCCGCCGACATCGCCAAGGCAATCCTGTTGCTAAGCTTCATCGCCGGGGGAGCCGGAACCTACGGCATTCTCGAAAACACTTTCCCGTCAGCCTCGGAGAAACCCAAAGCCGGCACACCGCGCAAGATCGTGGTGAAGGGGTTTGGCACGGTTCACTCCAACAACAAGGCCGACGGACGTCTGGCCGCCGACGACCGCAAGCGCCAGACCGACTTTGCCAAGCCCAAGGAGGAAGAGAAGGAAAAGCCCGAGGCAGAACCCAAGGAGCGGAGCTTCAACTACGGGCCCAAGGATCAGCAGAAAGCTGCGGCCTACACCGCCCTTATCTGCGCCGGGCGCGAGACCGAAAACAGTCCGCTGGCCGCCTTGATGGGGCGCATCCTGATGGACAAGTCAGCTGCGGGACTGGTGAAGGATCTGCACGACAGCGATTTCCTGGGAGCCATCTCGGCCTCCGGAGGTTGTCACCGGTTCTTCAAGTCCGCCAGCGAGGGAGCCAAGATAGCGGCGGCCATGACACTCTTCGGATCACGTGAGTTGCGCCCCTCTGCCGCCACCCTCCTCGTGGGGGAGATGAATGACTTCAATCCCGAGGCGACGGCACTGGCCAAGCTGGCTTCGCAAGACTACAGCACGAGCGTGGTCGCGACCAAGCTCGCTTCCACTCTGCTGCAAAACGAGGGCACCCCGCCTGACCCGGCTGCGGTCAAGGATTCGGATCCCTGGCTTTCCGACTTCTACGACGACGAGATGGGAGGGCTGGAGGGAGGCGACGCCGAAGGCAATGAGAAGGCCGAGGGTGACGAGGGTGTTGACCCAGTCGAGGAAGCCCTGGAGGAGTTGACTCCTTTCCAGGGTGCGATCTAACCTCCGGGAATTCGAAGTTCGAAACGAAACGGGGACTCCCCGATTGAAAAATTATGTCTAAAAATACAAACGAAATAGCGGCCGGACTGACCGCCCGCGCCAAGGATCACGCCCCGTTCACCGTCTTCGGTTACCGGAATTCCGCAGGGAAAGTCTCGGACTTAACAATCCGCTTCTGCGGCCGGGAGGGGCACATGCTCCTGCTGGAGGAGTCGCTCAAGACCCTGCGTGAAGGGATGGATCGGGACGCGCTGGAGACGGAGCTCGGAGAGGTAGTTCCCGGCGTGCTTGCCGCGCTGGAGGCGTCCCTTGAGACGCGGCTCGCTCCGAGTAACAACTCGGGCGCAGGAGGGCGGATCACCATACCTGGCAAGATGCTCTGCACCTGCCTTCACGAGATCGAAGACGGGTTCGTAATTACGCACCTAGAGGTGCTGGAGGAAACAATTCATGAAGAAGGTAAAAAGACAGTTTCACGCAATCCTGAAAGCGTGGCGAAAAAGGCGATCGAGGCTAGGCTACCCTCGGACCGCTTTCTTTTTCGGATGGACCTGAAGGAGGGGAAGTTCGGACATGTCGAACTCTAGCAGTTACCTCTGGAGGAAATACGAAGCGGGCGTTCCTGCACAGATATTCTTTCCGGGGGACGAAGCGGGGCTCTTCCTTTGGATCAACAACGATCCGGAACATCTCCCCGAGCTCCGGGGGTGGGGTAACCTGGGCAAGCATCAGGTAGGGTTCGTGTCTGAGGGGAAGGGCAGGTGTCACGCCCGTGTCTACACCCTGGAGGGCGCGATGGAATGGTTGTGGGGAACGCACTGCCGGGAATACAACGACGGGGTGGACGCCGCCGACTTCGGGGAGATGGTTCGCATCAACCTGCTGGGGGTGTGGTTCGGAGAGAACACCCCGTATTTCATCTCGACCGGGACGGATCTCAACCAAATCGTGGGAGAGTTTGTGAAAAAACAAAACGCAGGCCCCGCAAGTTAGCCGTTTCTCGATACTTGCGGTTTTTTAACAAATCCTCTGCAGACCTTATACCACAAGTGATACAGGCCTTTTTTAAAAAACTCAAGTGCGCACCCCAAAGCCCGTCGGTATCGATGTCTAACCCTTGCGGTATAAAGGGTGGGGAGGGTTAGAATATTTTCCTTGTGTAAAATTGCTTTCAGGATTTCACTTTGGGCATGCCTTACGACGAATCGAGGAAGCCTAACATCGCTCAAACCCGCCCCACCG
>Ga0105055_10007960_pt1 | contig 13922 bp, 4 predicted proteins | sample BON03_FD_78090 | JGI IMG/M metagenome (GOLD analysis project Ga0105055, IMG submission 78090) | Freshwater microbial communities from Lake Bonney liftoff mats and glacier meltwater in Antarctica - BON-03 | ecosystem: Environmental > Aquatic > Freshwater > Ice > Glacier meltwater | place: Lake...
CACACACACACGCGCACAGGTGCCCTCACATAAATACACACACACACACACACACACACACACACACACACACACACGCACACACACGCAGGTGGACTTTTCGTTTTTCGTCGGCGACCGCGACAGTGTGAAAGCAGATTTTTCTTCGATTCAGACTATGATCGGTGGGATCTTCCGGATCCTAGACACGGATGGCGCAGACATCCGAGAGGCAATTAGTCGCGAACAGCTTCTGCGCATCGAAGTGCGCGTGCGAGCATTAGGATTGCTGACGCGCTTGTTCAACCTTCGCGCCAACTTCCGTCTCTCGCTTGCCCTCAAGGCGTGGGAGACGCTTTTCGCCACATTCGACAAGGGCAAGTCTGGCGCTTTGCTCGCACGGGATTCCTCGTCGCACTCGTTGAAGGACAGGGACAAGGACGTCTTCAAAGGGCATCAGAGTGCCTTCAAGAAACTTGAAGTAGTCATGTTCAACATTAATTGCATTAGCCCCGAAGATTTGGGCATGGATACGTACAAAGAGGGCGCGTTTGACAAGGACTACTGCGTGACTGTGCTGCTCAACTTGTGTCTCTTTAAGAATACTAAATTGACCAGCCTCGCGACGCAGGTGCTGATGCGCCACATGTCACAGCGCATGCGCGTGATTGACGACCTCGCCAAGACGCAAGTGCTGGTATATCCGGCAGCAGTAAAGGTGTATGAAGAGACCACCTTTGCCCTGAAACGTCTCACCTCCCTCAAAAAGTACTTGTCTACTGATGACCCCGCGGCGTACAAAGAGGCGATGGATCTCTTGAAGCGCATGACCGACTACATGCAGGTCACAGTCGACAACCCCAAACATATCGTGCAAAAAAACCAGAGGATCCTGCTTAACCGCGAGCTGGATGAGCCAATTGTGGATCTGTTGCGGCTGAATCTAGAGCGTGACACCACACAGCGAGATGGAGGGGAGATTGAAGCCGATCCTGCACTGAATATTGAGCGTCGGGATCTATTTCAGGCTTGTTACGACTTTTTGAAGCACCTCTGTGCGTACGGACACACGCGGGCGCAAGAGAAGATGTTCAAGTTTCTCATGCCGTTTTCTGATCATATGGGTATTCAGGGCCTTAATGTGGCTGGGGTTTTGCAGGAAATTGTGCGAGATAATCCCACGCTGTGCACGCAGGTGCAGGAGGCATTCTTCCGACACTTTATCTTCTCCATTCTGACGTATGGTAGGAAGCCGCGCTGGCTGTCGTTTTTCGAAGTCTTCGTGTCCATCGACGGTAACCCCTCGAAACGCAACCAGGACATGCTTCTCCGCCTCCTTCTCGAGGAGAAGGATACTATTATTGACCTCACTTGCGACTACACAGATTCCCCATTTTTGATCAAGTCAGACGAACGGTCTGGGAAGAAGCGGTTGGATCTGCTCATCGTGTGCGACCACAAGAGAAAGGTAGCGTCGCTGGCGAAATATCACCAAGTTAGCGTCAACTTGCTGGCAAAATGCTGCACCGGCAAAAACCCTGCCAACAAAGCCAAAGTGGCTGCGCTCGTATCCTTTGACGTCGTACTCGATAATATTCTCGACTGCCATCTCAAAGACGACGGTGCGTCAGCCTTGGAAGGAGGGGAAGTGAATTATGATGCGGTCTGTTACGTTCGACAATGTTGGACACAGTTGATGGAGGATTCGTTTCTGTCGTCTTTCGACTCGCACTCTGTACGTGAGATGCAAGCCGCGTCACGCGTGTGGCTGCCTGCTGTCGATTTTCAGGGCACGCCAATTACCGGCGCCGTTGCGCTCATGGCGCAGTGGCGCGACACCCTTGCCAAGCTCACAGGGCGTCTACGCAAAGTTGACGACGAAGAGGCGGCGCATAGGATCGGGCTGTGTGGTTCGGATCCTGAAAGGGACTTTGAAGACGACGAGGGCAAGGATCTCGGCACCCACTATCTCTACGTCAAGACGATTTTGTCTGCGCTGTCGCTCTTGTTTGCGCGTGCCGACCTGTCGCTGCATTTGGGCGGCGCGACTGAATCGGCGCTGTGCACGCAGATCTACGACGAAATCTGCAAACTACAGACAGAAATTGTCCGATTGAAACTGGAGGGAAGCAACACTATTGTCCTGCTCGTCACCACCATGACCAACCGTGACATCAAGGGCACCCAAGTGTTGCCAGATCCCTTGTCCGAAGCGGAGGCCTCAGCGGACGAGGCGCTCGGCGTTGAGGAGAAATTTCAGAAGGGATGGACCCTCTTCAAATCACGGCTCGCGGATCAGCTAGTAGGGAAGGGAGGGTATCTGCCGAAGCTGCATCTCAAAAACGAGATTCGGGATTTGTCGAGACTGTTGGGCTCGTGCAAGTCGCCAGCGAATGACGACCTCAAGTCGCTCAAGCTCTTTATGCACTTGCTTTGCGAGAAGTCCTGTGAGGGCTTTGTACGCCGGGATGGCGTGCGGATCGTGCGCGCCATCCTCTATATGCACCCCGACAAACACGGCAAGGGCAAGCAGAATTCCGAATACGAACGGCTGTTTACAAACGAGGATCCATCCGCGACTGGACGCGATGACTTTCGGGCGTTTCAAGTCGAAGTTGCTCGTGGTGGCGCTGTCCAGGCCGTTGTCGCCTGTTTGTCGAGTAATAACCATGAAACTCAATTGGGCGCATTGCAGCTCGGATGCACCTTGCTTGCTGGTGGAAATTGTGTGGTGCAGGATTTGTTTTATAAGCAATTGTCGCCGGCATCATCGCAGAGTTTCTTCTCAAAGCTCAAGGAGATCTTTGGGGATTCCGTGAATGCTATCAAGGAGTCGAAACGCAGGGCTAAACAGGTGGAGGCGGAGCGACAGGCGTCGTTGAAGGCTGGCATATCAAGCACGCGCGCCCCCTCCACCGACATGGACGACAACAACATCTCGGGTGCGATGATGACGGAAGTCATGAAATTCATGCGTCGCTCGTGCATCGGGCAACACCAGGACCTCCAAAATGTGCTGCGGGTGCAACGCGTCAACAGGGAGTCGTTTAACTTTTACCAAGAAGCAGTGCAATACATTTCGGTGTTGGAACCCGATATCAAAAGTGCTATCCAGACTGGCGACCAACAGGTGACTGAGGCAGCGATCCGAGGATTCTTGATGCTCGGAGACGCAATGAAGGGGCCCAACTACGATAATCAGCAAGCCCTTGCCACGTCGGGCATCCTCGACTTGGCGGACAGGATTATGAACAAGATTAAGCTCGACGCACATGTCCCCGGGGCGCGGCCTCCCAAGACCAAGAAAAATCAAATCTCAGATGAAGGCGTGGAGATGCCTGTGACTGCTACCGTCATCTATGATCGCAATAAAACTAGGTGTCGGCTGAAAATGGCAGTGCTGGAGTGCCTCCATTCCTTTTTGGAGGGCGTAGTTGACAATTCGATTCCGATGCAGATGCTTTCGACGGTGAATTGGATGGCCTACGCCTCCCAGATGAACGACTGCTACAACATGCGCTCCCGCAAGGACGTGGTGCCTATTGACGGCGAGGGTGAAAACATGAAGACAGAGGGTATTAGCTATTATTTTCTTTTCAAGTTTCTTGAAAAGTACCAGGAGGGTTGCGAAGGGACACCGTTGACAGCCGCGCTCGACAGTGCGCCCGGGGCGGCGCGCTACTTCGAGGCAAGAAAGGGGTATCTGGAAATAACGCGGGATGGGCGGTTAGAACGTGTTTTTTACCTACTGCCTGAGCCCTGTATCAATGGAGGTCCACTTGACAAGGCATATGATGCCCTCTTTGATACCGAGCGCGAGGATCCCGACAAGAAGACAAAAGAATTCCTCGACAATATGATCTGCCTCGTCGACAAGGAGAAGTTCCTGGATGTTATTCGAGCATCCATCTTCGCCTTCACCATCAACAGGTGGGAAAGCATCATGATGCTGTGCTTTTACTGGGGCGGCCTCCTCCACTTGGTCCTTATTCTAGGCGCCTACGCGCCATATCATGGTCTTCTTGTGACTGAGAGCGGGGGGGAGGGAAGCTCGAAAGCGCATTATGCTGCCATAGCAAAGGACAGCACATGTGAGCAAGACAACTGCTGGAACCGGTTTTTCGTGGAGGTCGTCGAGACCTTCGTCGATGAGATTGCGAAATACATGTGCTATGTGTACGCAGGAATCTGTGCGCTGCGGTATTTTTCCTTCATCTGGGCGCATGTGCCGCTCATCATTTTGGATGGTCTGACTGCGGACGAGGAGGCAGCGGAAGTTGATGCCAAAGCCGGCAACACTTTTGGTGAACATGCCGAGGACGATGAACCTGAAAGACTCTTTGTTGAACATCTCGATCCAGAAGGAGAAGGAAGAGGAGGATCGAATGAGGAGGAGGAGGAAGAGGAGGAGGCCCTTGCGAGCAAGAAAGGACCCGGTGTGTTTACCAAATGGAGGCTTGTGCTGGGGTCGACGTTTTTTGTGTATGAGTCTGTTTTTGTCGCAATGGGCGCGCTAGCAGTAATCTTCGACGACCCACTCTTCACGGCATTTTTCTGGTGCGACCTGACGTTCTTTCCGGGTTCGCAAACTGTTGTAAACGCTATCAAATTCAAAGCAGGCGAAATGATGAATACCCTCGTGCTAGGCATCGCAATAATGTATATCTGGATGGTGATTGGGATACTGCTCTTCCGCGAAAACCATGCCGACAACAACGGACAGGCTCTGTGCGTCAACATGTTCCAATGTACCTTGTCCTATTTCATGATTGCGTTGCGAGGCGACGGCGTGGCAGATCTGATGGACGATTTAACTATCCCCCTCAATATTGTTGACAGTGTCCTGCCCATCGGGGAACCGAATGAGAGATTCTTCCTGCCTCTCCTCCTGTGGGATTTCACCTACAACTGGCTCTTCATCTATATTCTCCTGGCCATAATCACGGGTATCGTCATCGATGCTTTCGGGGGGCTGCGCGAAGAAAAAGAGGCGGCGGAAGGCGATCTGAAGGCGGTTTGTTTTGTGTGCAATCTTGAGAGGTTTCGCGTGGATCAGGATGGTATTGGCTTTGATAAGCACGTCAAAATTGAGCATAACCCCCGCTGGTACCTATTCTTCCTTATCTATATTGATGGCAAGTCTGATGCACTGCTCAACGGTCAGGAAAAGTATGTCAAGTCCAGGGTGTGGCCTGCCACCGGCAACCCTTCCTGTGAGTGGATCCCACGGGAGTGTACAGATAGCATAAAGGTTGAGGGCGAGGAGGACCCAAATGCTGAAGTTTATCAACGCATGGATGCCATGGAGGGTGATATTGGAGAAGTCAAAACTGCGCTGTCACGCATTGAGGAGATGTTATCTAAGATCGTGCCAAAAGACGATGACACTCCTGCTGAGCGTTCGGCTGCTTAATCTTGGAAATCCAGATTTTTCTGTTTCTTTCTTTCCGTCCTTCCTTCTCTGGTTCTGAAAACCTGTATAGTTCTATTATAATTTTATAAAAATAATCAAGCTCCCCCGAGACGGTTGACTCGTGTCAGGGTGGATTTTGTAGCTGTGTGTCTGTGTGGCGTTGCAAACGTTTTATGTGTTTGTTTGGCAGGGTGTGCCTGTGCGTACAAATATTTGTGCATAAGCACTGCTATTTTTGAAATACAACTTCTTCCACGTGTATTGTGCGAACTGCCTGGCGCACGCACATGAAAAAAAAATTCACGTTTTCAAATCATCAAGTTCAATCAGGCTGTTCATTTCTTTGTGTATACATGAGTGTTGTATGCATGGGAGAGTCAGCGAGGGTGGATGTGAGCATGTGAGAGTGGGTGTGGGTGTCAGTGGGTGTGAAGAATGCTTTTGGAGAAAGAAATCTTCTGTGTGTCTTTCAAAAACTGTTTGGCAAACAGAAAGCACCCAATCGTTCAATATTTTGATATTATTTGATGATGTAAATGTGTGATAACTTGCACTATCATAAAGTTGGGAATGCGATTACCGCAAAAGGTCTACACTGGCGCTACAACACGCTGCAACACGCTGCAACATGCTGCAACACACTGTAACATGCTGCGAGTCAAGTGCATAGTCACGGTGAGCCAAGATTTTGTGAAAAAATGGTAACAGGCCAATAAAGTCATCACAGATGTAGGTCCACGTGTCAATTTGATAATACAGATGTAATTCCACATTTCAATCTTACTAGTAATTTCTGACGAAGACGTCTTTGCCATACCAGATTTTATCGTAAAATTCCTTTTTGCCAGAATTTTGATTGAGTGCAGCATCTATCACTCGATGATTAAAGAGTAGGGCTATATCTGGAAATACTTTTTCTCTAAATCTTGCTTGATTTGAGATCTCGGTGTGCTAACAATTTCTGTCCTAGGTTAACGTCGTACGATATATTATATGTGTATGTATCTACATACGTACGCCACTAGTATTGGGACTTCATTCTATCATAGAGGCTGCCACTACCTCAGACCAAGTCTTCCGCGCTTGACTCTGACCGCTCCTCCTTGTTTGTGTTAATCGTACATGTGTCCGTGCGCGTGTGTTTTCACATTCATACGTGGATGCCTCCCGCCACCCGCCAGACCCTGTCTACGCGCGCCCTTTTGGTGCCACCCCCATACTCATCTTGTCCTGATCTTGTCTTGTAATCTTGCTGCCAGTGCATTAACTGCATCTACTAGTCATCTAGTATTGTGCCGCTCAACACACTGAGATTATGAGTCAGGTGTGCCGCCCCTACCCTTTGCCTGCTGTCATACCCGTGCCTTGTCTGGACTTGACTAATGCAGTAAGCATACATTGACTCCACTCCCTACAGACACGTAATCACTGTAATGATTGATGTTGCCTTTATTACTTCATGAGAGATAGTCAAGAAGCTTTGCGGTCACTTGAAACTCTGTTTACTCGATTCTTGCAAGGATGCAGGCCAGGCCACAATTGTATCCTGTCCTCCACTGGCGGGTATGTAACGTAAAAATACAGAAACAGAATTTTTAGGGACGTCAAAAATAAGCAGAATCGCGACAAATTTATAGACACGTGACAGAATCAAAAACAGCACTGTGTCTTGTACGTTGTGTGCTGATTTTACTATTTCATATGATACCCGTAGTGTTTCGAGTATCTGTAATGGTGACATAAAACAGAGCACTGCAAACGCTATATTAATGTTTTTGGTAACATTCGTGCACTCCTGTGGCATATTTCTGGATGACAAAACATTAAATTGGCCCTAAGTAAGTAAGTGTGAACCACAGGACTGCACCACCCTGGAGTCTATTAAAGTAGTCCAGAAAAGAAGACGTACCAAGCACTTTTGTACATCCGCGCGAAAATTATCGATAAACTAAAAGAAAGGAAAAAAAGAGGAGTGTCCTGCCGCAATCAATGAATACTGTGTTGCCAGTGATCTCAATGTTTTTGAGAATCTCGAAAATTGGGAGGAGTTGGAAATTGTATCAACATAATGCTGCACACAAGAAGATATCTTTGGATGGTTAGTAAAGAATAGCACCAATCATTTGAAAATCAACCCACGTGTTCCAGATTAGTGGCCTACATGCAGTCACGCGGCAAACATCTGGTTTGGGCCTCTGCAATTTCAGGCCCTCGTCTTACAGTGCGTTTCCGAAAAGATGACATCTGCAATGGTCATCAGAATGGAAATCGAGATCCTGACATTAGGAGCAGAATCAATGGTAGACCCGAATTGCAAAGTTTTTTTTTCAACTAACGAGTTGTCACAATCCGATCAATTGGAGTTCCATGCTGTCTACTGCACTTGCAGTGTTGTTTCTTTATTCTGAAATCTCAATCTTTGGTCTCGTCATCTAATATTTTGGCCTTGTTAGTGAAAAAGCTTAAGAATAATTATATATATATGAATGTATATATATATTTATGTATATGTATACATGTATATATACATGTATACATACGTATATATACATATGTATATTTATATATGTGTGCACATATATATATATATATGTATGTATATGTATTTGCAGATGTATAGGGCTCTGTTGCACGGCAATAGCCTACTCTTGCATTCCCAGAATGTAAGCACTCTTTTGCAGTTGTATAGCGCTATTGTAAAGAGTGTGGCTGCATTGAAAAGGCCTTTTCCCCTTTCATATTTATTCCATAACCATGAGTCAATGCGGTACCGAAACTGGTCATCCTTGGGGTATTGTAGCCTACTAGCGTAAGGATATCTCGGTTACGGCAAGTCTCGAATTGTCTCAAAACGATCATTGAAGTCAAAATCGGCAAGTCTTGAAAGGGTCTTGAAATTGTCATTAAAACCAGACTCAAAATCAAATTTCAAACGGCTCATTTGAAACCCATAAAATTTGTCGTATTCAATAGGTGCACTTGTGCACAGATTTTAATTTGTACATTTCTTGTACATACAAATCTATATTAACTTTCACATTCAAAAAATGAAATAAAATGCAATTTGAACAACAAGTCCAGATTCTAAATTCTGGGCCAGTCTTGGATTTTGACCTCACAAGTCCCTGCACCTGTTGGCGGAAAGACAATATCGCCTGATCGTGCGCTTCACATTCGTATGTCATGGGATCAGTGAAGAGTTTGACCTTCATTCGTTTGCTGTGCATCAAGCTTCGTCAGCTTGATGTACAGGTAGAAGTCCCTTTTTACTATGGACTCGAGGATGCCTACTACAAAAAAGATCTGATGACTCGGAAATTTCCACGTAGGAGCAGCTGCTCTGAGCACACGGATAAGCATTTGGTTCACGTAGGTTTGGTTTCTTCTACCTCCAGGAACCTCTCACCCCTGTCTGTTTCCTGTTTAAATTCTCAAATATATTCGACCTCTCCTAGTCACCTGTTAGTGCCGACACCATCTGGTCGCTGATCATTGGGGAAAACAAACGTACTACAGGCCGGCCAAAGGTTAATAATTCATTTCAATCTATTATCCATTAATTCCTTCAGGAACGAAAGAATATTCTGAGCTGTGATTTGTGGAAAATGAATTACATACTATGTCAAGAGGACAGATTACCCATCAGGATTCAGTCAAAAAATCTGGCCTGCGAAGCAAATTGTTTAATAAGTCTTGCCTACGGCACATTTGTTTCCATTAAAAAAAGTGGCCCGCAGCGCGTTTTTTTCATCAATCATCTTGTTCTTAATCATTATGGGATGCATTTGATTTCAAATTTCTTACTCTGTCTACCAATTCATTGGTGGTGAAATTGATTTGAGCTCCAATACTCAGTGATCACAACGACACCATTTAAACCAAAAAGTAAGTAAGAAAGTGTCAAATAAGAAACCTTTTGTCAAATCAAACCTCTCGAGAAACAAATCGCACAACACCAATTCAATTCCAAAACAGTTTATAAGAAACACCGTTCGTCAACACATGTAACCTAACGATCACAATTACTAAACTTGTCTTTATTCTTTTCCGTTTCCACGCCGTTTCTTTGCGCCTGATTCTAAACCTCTGGTACAGTAACGATCCTGAGCCGAAGGTCCACTTTTTCCTGCTGGAGTCGAAGTCGCATTTAAGTCCTGTCTCCTGTCCATGATGATCACCCACTTCTTCAACACACCATATTCCTTCAACAGTAACGTGTGCACAATCTCTTATACGAGACGATGTAAAACTAGCTCAGTTGGTCAGAGCGCGGGACTGTTAATCCCGAGGTCGTCGGTTTGATTCCGGCAAAAACTCAAAAAAAATCCGAGAACTCAAATCTACATGGATTTGAGCTACATAGACCCTCAGGCAAGAGTACTAAACTACTGTTACAAGTAATAAAAGCAATCATCAATCAATCTTGCTTAATTTCTTTGTAATTTGAATAGAAAATTATTGTCCCTGTGAACGCCTCGAACAAGTCATTTTATGTTTGTGTGACACTGTTGACCAGCCATCAGCAAATACGTGTACTAACCTGTGCCCTGATCACTTGAAGTCTGACAAAATGTTTTCCAGATTCTGCTGATCACAACCCACGATAGATAGTGATATCATTTCGTGGTTTTGGGACACCTGAAAAGTAAATTCTTGTGTACCAAAACTCCTCTTTTGGAGGGAATTCAGCAACCAATCAAATCGCACAATAACCCCGGAAATGCCCTCTCCGATGCGCTCCTAATGTCACGTTTTCAAAATTTCGTGGCTGGCGCAGCAAAAAAACAAAACGCGGGTTTTAATTTACTCATTACTTACCGAATGAATTCGGGTCCAAAGATACTGAGAAGTTGTTTTCTCCGCTGTCGCTGATCCAGAAACGATCTAAGCAGAAGAATTTTTGGGGTTGTATTGTCTCTTTAAACATGTTTGGATAGTTATTGTTACATCTGTTTCTGGTGCCTTGTCCGTCAGATCTTCTTTGCTATATTGTTCATTGCCACAGCGTGCTGATGTCACTTTCTGCTTCAAGCGTGACGAATCTGAGCTTGCTTTTTGGCTTTTGTACAGCGTGCTTGCTATCATAGAGGTGTCTCAGAAAGAATGGTGGGCAGCTGTAATTGTCTTTGCCATCCCTTCGCAGCCTGCAGTGTTGATGTGACTGTATTTTTCAACAGCCAGATCATGAGTGTTGCTTGGTTTTATTGACCCGAGGGTGGGGAAGATTCGAAACGAGGCCTCCACTTGCCCTGGGTTCTTTTCCAGAACTCTCCGTTTTGGGCGCGCGACAAGCGGAGGGGCTTTAGCCCCGGAGCCGCCGCGCGCCACAGGGGTCGGACCAGAGTTTCCGCGCAGATTTTTTGAGATCGGACGTCTCCCACCATATTTTTTTGAGATTGGACATAGTTAGTTGTCCGATCTCAGAGTTTTTGGTGGGAGACCTCCGATCTCAAAAAATCTACGTGGAAAATAGGGTGTAAAAACCCAGACCCCATTCACCCCTTGCGGCACTAGCTCCCCCGGTTCCCCCCTCCCCTATCTTGTTGACGAAAACAAAGACATTTTAGGATCCAGTGCAATTCCAGCAAAAGCTCATGCCCAGGGCCAGTTATCCTTTGGGAAATATCAATGAATTTAAAGTGCCTCCTGACGAAATGCCAAGATTGATGACACTCCAGCCCCACAACACCAACGTATTGTACGTATTACAAAACATCACGTATGCTAAATCACCATACCCACCCAACATATCTAATACGGGACAGTGAGTTTTCCACGGGCTTCACAACCTGCGAATTGTATCTTGTCTATTGGGTTGGCGGCTGAGTAAATTTCAAGTTTGCCATAGCCTGTTACGAAGTAAAGTTACAAAGTAAAGCCAAGGCAGTGGTGCTGTGCGGGTTGTCCTTCCTAACCCGTGCTGTACGGGTTAGTGATTACCACAAAAGGTCTACAGTGACTCTACACTGGCAGTTTATATTACCTTATGAGTATGGAGTGGCAAATAGAAGGTTCCTTGAATTCCTAGATTGCAAAAAATCCCAGCAGCAAGTTGGCTGTTTTGAAATAAAGTTTTCGGGAAAGTGACAACCACAAGTTTTCATTTTTTGCAATTTATCTTATGATGATTGCTTTGACTACTTTAAACAGTAGTTGAGTATCCTTGATTGAAGGTCTGTGCAGCTCAAAACCTGCTGGATGCGAGTTATCGGTGTCACGTCTTTATAGCTACTAAAACGTCTGGGTCATTTTGGAAAGGAAAATTACAAGATTTTCCGGGCTCTAGGGAGGGGATGGTCACAAACCAACTTTGTAGAATTGTGGTCGGTATCTCGTCCCAAATTGGCCGAGACGGCCATCGAGATATGGGTGATGTGTCAACTTACGTAAAAATTATTCGAAACCTCCTCGGTTCGATATAACCTCCAGGTTCGAATCTTTGTGCAGATACTCGGAGATACAAGTATCTCAGAGGATCTCAAGAGTGAAAACGGAAAGAGATCTGCATTGAGTAGAAAGAGGACTGACATATTGAGTATTTGGCAGTAATCCTAGAATCTAGGTCGTAAATAACAGTTGAAAGCAAAATTGTTCACCCAAGAGAAAATAGCTGTCATAGTTGATCACAGTTGAGCAGTGATAACGGCGAAATCGGCTCACGGAGTCGCCTGTACCAGCCTGACTCGGAGGCGTTTGGGCCATCCGGCCCGGGCCTTGGACTGAGTACCAAGAATGTTTTTTGTTTTTTTCCTTTTTTTTCTCTGTGACCATCCCCTCGCTCTGGGGCTTAGCCATGGTTCTACATGTGTACACGTGTGTTGTCCTTTACAATTCATGTGCATATGGTATGTGCGTATGCACTATAGACACGTCAATCTGTGTCTATCTGTGCGTAATCATCTATCTATTTAACCTGAATCATACTTTGATACTAAAATGTAAAAGTTCTAGCCTAAACTTAGCCCTTAAGGGTGGACCTGAACCCCTTGAAAAAGAGATCAGCGTGATCTTAGATTTGAAACGTGAAAACCCAATCTTCTAACCCTTTTTTTGAACTAATACAAAAAACATGCCAGGTTCGTTTTTGGTACCTGATTCGCACGGTAATTTATGTAAGGGCCCGCGGACAATGTGAAAGTTCCCGCAGAAGTGCCAGAAGATAGCCGGGTGTCAAGAGTGAGCCGTTTATGGTTCCTGACCTCCGATCGCCTCGAAACCTTGCTTATCCCCTCCGGAAGGACCCAGTCTGGACAATATTGAGAGTCAAACATGGTCTGACGCAACTTGCCCCCATACTACTGCTTTTGGTATCTTGTCTTGTCTTTCAGACAAAAAGAGCGTGACAAAGCAAAAGTAAGCACTTAAAAAGGTGGTACAGTGCAGCGCTGACAATGCGAAAATCATTAGTGCGAGCACTAATTTTTAACACATTAGTGCAAGCACTAACTCTAATAGACTGATTTTGAAAGCTGGATTGATTAAATCATTGTACAACCATACGTGCACAAATTGTACCAGGATTGAACACTTATTGATTTGGTGTTTCATTTTGTCAAAATGAAGAGACCGTGGTGGAACAAACATGGGCCTTTCTCCACAGTGGCCCACCTGCTAAAGGACGATATTTTTTTGATTTGCCTGAAGTCAAAGTCAATTAGGTGTCTATCATCGTAGCGTTCCCATTGCGTAATCGATATCTTAAGAGGAATATGAGGGTTCATGTACGGTCACGTATGCAACTTCAAGTTGATGTAAGAAGAATTTTTTTCCTCTGTTTCTGGCAAATCTAGAAGCTTGAATATGGGGTGTCAATTTGTACTCAATACCACATAAGGAAAATGCATTTTATGTACAGTCTCGTGTATGCAAGTGGATGTACGAAAAAAGATTGATCAATGGGCTTTACTTGATAAATCTAGAGATTATCACTCTCGAGATCGAAGGACGGCCGTTTGAAAAAGGCCTTTGGAATAGGGCTCTTTCCACGTTGCGCTTCAACGGAAAGACTACCACACACACGGCAACACACGGCAACACACGGCAACACATGGCAACACATGGCAACACACTGCAACGCACAGACACTCTGCAACACACTGCAACACACTACAATAGGTCACGTCTCGCCCACAGGAATCAGTCAGGTCTCACTTGCAAATAAGTCACGTGTCATGTCTGACACGTGAATGCGTGCTTGATGGGTCGGAAAGTTTGAGGACATAAATGTGTACGAATCAAGAAAAAAAAAAATTAAAATAAATGAGAATTCAATATGCGTTCTTGGTAGGTAACTCGTTGCGCAGCACATGGACAGGTTGGGTCATGTCGCACATATCAACGAGACACATCAAATACGTCACGTAGAAGCAGCCCGATGCGTAGACAGCCTTGCCCCCCCTCCGCCCCTGCCACCCCTCTTCCCACTCCTACCCCTCATACCCACAGTCGCCTCACAAAACCCCCGTGTAGTTTTGCCCAACTGCAATTCAGGCCCCCTTCCCCCCCCCCCCCCACCCCCCCCCCGCCCACC
>Ga0105055_10007961_pt1 | contig 13920 bp, 13 predicted proteins | sample BON03_FD_78090 | JGI IMG/M metagenome (GOLD analysis project Ga0105055, IMG submission 78090) | Freshwater microbial communities from Lake Bonney liftoff mats and glacier meltwater in Antarctica - BON-03 | ecosystem: Environmental > Aquatic > Freshwater > Ice > Glacier meltwater | place: Lake...
ATACTCTTTTGCACAATGACATAAACTGAATCTGGGTCGGCTGTGAGTGATGTAAGTGTTTTTACAGTGTTGGGTTCTACAATCCTGTCCGATGTGGGATATGTTTCTCCATTTCTCATTTTTGGGCGAATACAAAAGTGTTTTGATTTGTTGTCTAGATTCACAACATTAATTTTCAACTTGTTTCCTTTAGCTATATACGCTGTAACTCTTGTTTGTGAAGGATACGTTTCAAGTTCATTATGTTCGATATTCATTATGTGGCCTGAGGTAGTCCCATCTGGTTCGATCTCCGTCAAGATATATTGCATATTTTTACTTGTAATGATCTTGGAATCTGGCGGATAACTACATTCCGCAACATACATATTGGGATCTCTCTTAACGCTTTTAGTTTGCGACAGCGATGAAACTTCAGAAAAATGTTCCGGCGAAACTGCAAAAATATAGGGTTTGGTTTCGGGGCCACCTAGAAAATTTCTACGTAAGCTAACTGCATTAAACTTGGTACGTCTACCAAAGTTGACAACACTGTTATCTTCATCTTCATCAAAACCACCGTAAAATTCTTCATATGACAGATCACTCCTGACAAATACAGGACTTATGTTTATATCATAAGGGTTCACTTTGGAACCGCTCGCGGATCTTAGCTCGATGCCAAGAGTATTATTGTCACCAATGTCGAAAAGATATAAATTTTTGATTTGTCTACTCATTTTAAGAGTAGTTGATACTGTTTTTCCTCTTGCATCATACTCGGTAAATGACAAAATATTATCAAATACAGGGATTTCCATTTTTTGTTGTTTGTATGAGGTTTGCTTATATAGCATGAGAACCGGAATACCTGTGTTTTTTTATCGAGTCTGAGAATATTTTTTCGAAATGTAAGGCCCAGAGCATTGTTTTCAATATGTCTGGTCGCAGCTAAGTACTCAGAAATAAGCCCGCATCGAATATGTTTGATAGAATTAACAGAAATCCAAATTGTTTTGATTTCTCAGTGTTCGATTCGCGTAAAGATCATGTCACAATATTGTAAATGGGATGATCTCAAAGAAAAAATGCTGAAAATTCAGGAAGAAGTGTATTTCCACGAGAACAGATTAGATGAGTTTAAAACCCAATTCGGAGCGAAATTGATGCACAGAGAGAGTCTACTCGCGCATTAGACTGCACAACTCGCAAATGCAACTGCTGAATTTAAAGAACAAGATAGCTTGGTTAGATGGCATAACAAAATGCTTGGTCTGTAATGGAGAGATGTGCGCTTTTTCGTCCAAGACATCTAGGGGAGAAAGCGAAGCGCAAGAGGACCACCTGATGAATTTTCTTTTGAATCTTCATACATAACACAAACTATAATTTATATAAGTGCTATAACGAGGATTGCAAGATTTTATTCAATAAACATCGACTTTAAAAAAGAGACAAGCGTCTGTTTATATTCTGTCCACAAAATCAGAGACTGTCAATCATTTTTTGGTCTGGTATATCCGTCGTCAAACTGCCACCAATCAAAATCATAATTGCAAGCCCCCCCCGCCCCCAGATTCAATGCCGCAATAAAATCAGTTTGTGTCTCAAATTGAAATCTGTGATGCGCTTTGGATCATGAATAATTTATGGATGTATTTTGAGTGAAATCTTAGATGCGTTGCTCCAGACAACAAACTATGTAAAAACACAGGCACATATTATTGCGGATAGTCTATTGAGTTCTATGTATTTACTATTGAGACACTCTAATAATAGCAAAGAGTATGTCTCACAGCAATTGTCACAACTTTGGGCGTTTCGGGCTAGTCTCTGTGCCCAATAACACAGCCTTCCGCTTCAGCGCATTTTGTTTTTTGATATTTATTTGGTCGAGTATTTTTTGCTGCAGTTGTTGCTGTAGTTGTTGCTGTTTTAATTTTTTCGGGTCTTGGGCATCTCGTATAAGGATATCTCGTCGCTGGCGAATGTCTAGTTTGTACTTCGACACAATATGAGGCTCGAAATCTGATAGTTCGTGCTTTGACCAATCTGTCATGCGGACATACACTGATAGGGACATACATTTGCCAACATAGTTATAGCATTTTTTCGTTTTCGACAACAAAGTCTCAGAGTTTTTGAGAATACGACTTGTCTCTCTTTTATCAGTAAAACACTTGCCGAAAATTTTTACAGATAATGCGAAAATTACATCCATGAGCTCACGCCGCGTGCTGGGTCGAATTTTCACAGCTCGGCAATTATGTGAGAAAAGACCCCACTGTGTGTCTGTGATTCCGATCTCTTCGTCTTCATTGTATGCGTTCTGACGCAAGCTAAGGTCTGACATCCGTATACGAGAAGGAGGTAACAAACCATTATTGAACACTGTGATCAGCTCATGTAAAAGACAGGCAGTCTGTGCGTTTGGCAGGTTATAATCAAGTGTCTGAGCATGGTTTTGAATTTGTTTAATTCTTTCCAGCGTATACATGGCCAGTGTTATATTTTCATGGTTTTGGAATGTGACATCATACAAAAATAGATTATTGACTCGATCCAGACAATTAGAATTCCCCAACGCTCTATATGTTGTGATAACTTCATTCAACCTTGTCTTGGCGCGAAAGACAGGTGAATCAATTGGATTGATATGATTGGAATACTGCAGGGTGTTTTGGATGCCATGAAGCTTGCAAAGAATGTCATCAAAGAATTCAGATTCACATGTGGGCTTGTTAGCCTGCCATAACAGGAGCTGATCTGCTAAATCATTTCGACATTTTTCAGAGATGTTTTTACGAATAACCATTTTCTCGGGCTTCTTAGCTTTGACAACAAAGCCGTGTTTATCAAGATATGATCCTGTCATTGCATCTTTTTCTTCAGGTACATAGGATGTGTTTACACCAACACCCAAGTAAATTTCGGTGTAATCTGGTTGATTTTGTATATTCTCACGCCAAAATAATTCATCTTCTTGTGACCACTTGGCCTTTTTAAACATGTTCATATCTGAAAGCAATGGCTGTAAATTCGTATAGTGATTGATTTCGTCCCCAAACGCTTTGGCAGGTTTGATGTGGTCGATGTGAATATTTTCAAATGTCATTTGCACACCATGCGGATTTTTTGTGTTGTATAGGTCCATTTTGCCTTGCATATTTTGTATGAAGTAGTCAAACGACTCTACCCCGAGATATCGTAGAGTTTTTTTATTCTTGACTGTACCAACTCTCTTGAGACCAGAATAAACACATGATCTGATTCTAGAAATCTTATATCCTACTGGATCACATGTTTTGCATACAGACCGATGTATGCCATGATAGCATATAAGGTTACCACAAGGACCATTCCTTCGGCAAGTACGTTTAATACGATAATGTGGTGACTTGAAATCTGGCACTGTGCCTGAGTCTATCATGATGTCATTTTTATTCTTTGTTGTGTCTTTGCACGTGTCATTTACGCTTGATGATATCTGTGCGGTGGGGTAATCTGTGTTTTTTGAAGACGTTTCCAAACCCGATTCTGCAATTAAACCAGACATGAGATCCTGTAAACTCTGATTGAAAGATATTGCTTGTGCTATGTATGCACACGAAGCAATTTTTCCCCCACCCCAAAAAATGCAATTAGGCTAAATGACACTGTGAAAATATAGATGTCGTATTTATTGATCAATATGCTGTAAATTTTTTTTTTTGATTTTGTATACAACAAGAACATTGCTGAGTAATATAAACTACTATGACTGTGAATGTTTATATGCATAAAATTGTGTTTGGAAGTGAATCAGCAAAGGCTGACAAGACAATACAGTCAACACATTCCAGAAACTGAATTTTGTAGACAATATCCATTCCACATGCACTCACCTGAAGTCCTCGACTTTTAGGCTCAGATCATTGGCATCATACTGCACCTACAGCCACTCCCTGACCATGTGTCCTATTGTAATTCTAGATTTAATTTTTAAATTTTTATTAAATTCGAAACCCAAAAAATGGAGATATGTATAATTTTTTTATTAGGTGTAAAAACCACGTAATTCAGTGACAATTGTGGCGTATTCATCCAACCTTGTTTCGTTAACCAATTTCATCAAGTTTTTTCGCTGCTCTAATGTAACGACCACACAGTTTTTTGTACTGATGATATTTTCAATTTCGAGCGGCATCAGCGTGAACTTGCTACTTTTTGTTTTGTCGATTTTCGTAATTTCGAAATCTATGTCTTTTTCGCATATGCCAATATGATCATGGGAGAATTTTTTGGCATCGTTGTAACACATTTTCCATTGCCATGCACGCCTTTTGGTGTCCGGGTCCTTCAATCGTTTTTTCCTATGCTCTCTGGCACCTCCGAATGCAGTCACGTGTTTTCTACACGCATATCCTGGTCTACGTACTCTTGGAAACAGGTCCAGTGCGACAAAATCATCACACCCTCGGCAATATCGTAGCCCTGTTTCTGCAGCCCCATGCCGATCGCAGATCGCATCGCAATCTGGTGCCACACCCCCCGTGGGGGGAAAACATTCCATGGGGAGGTACATTTTGCACTTGACACAGAACAGTGCTTTAGACTTTTTTAGCTTGATTTCTGAGCTCATTTCGGTGTAAAATAGACACTTACTCTATATGAATATTATATTATTTTCTTTTTTTTGTGTTGTGTATTACAAACATCCTACAAATCTTAACATAAAATTACTATATATTAACGTCTCTAAAAAATATGTAAACAATGCAATCAGAAACACATTACCATAGTTTGTCAAATAACCAAAACTACAGATGCCATGAATACAACCGATTTCACAAACTTGTCAACGATGATCCGAGTCCAGTAAAATACAAAAACATGTTTTTGTTTGACATACCTGATGGCAATTATATTGAGGTGGTTGCATACCAGAGAGACCCTTCTGTACCTCTACAACAAGTAACTGTGCGTTTAGGGTATTTTAGAGGCTATTTAGATGAAACACTTCAAATAAACAAAAGCAATCGTATTGAGGGAAATGTTGCCCTAATCTATAAAAATGATAACTATAATGAAGTAATTTTTTCGAGACATAACAAAATACCGTGCATCTTTTGCGTTCCTAACGCGAATTTCAAACACCCGGATCTGGTACGTGGGAAAAGACCAGCACAATCTGGTTATTCGACAATGACACTTGCAGAGGATGAAAACCAGAAGGAACTATATCATAAGGAAAAAATGCGTGAACTTCATCAAGAGTTCAAGAAGTATTATGCTGAAAAACAGATACCTACAGATGTGATGCAGATTATTCTAAAACTGATTTTACCTCATACCTATGATTAGATCTCTGTGTATGATGATTATGGATGTTGGCGGATTCAAGACCACGAATCATCCGCTCTCGATAATCCAAAATCATCGCAAACTCACGAGCTTTCCAATTTATTTCAGACGACATACGATTTTTTATTAAATTCATATTTAAATGATCCGCTACCAAGTAGTATGTATTTTAAACTCAACATTGTCTTTGTTTAGAATAAACCGAGAATTTAGACACTGCGGAAACTCATCATGAAGTTGACATCACCGAGTTGATCAATACCATAACCCTCGCGACCAAATAAAAATTGTTTGTATTTTCCTGCTTGAGTGATATTGTAAAAGTATTCAGAGAAGGCCTCGATCTGGAAGTCCTCATCTTCTTCTTCGTTGTCTTCATCCTCGTCTTCGTTGTCTTCATCCTCGTCTTCGTCTTCATCCCCATCACTGCTATCTTTCTTTGATTTGTTGACCTTTTTGGAAGATTCTTGTTCCTTCTTAGTACGGACGAGACCCACAAACTCTTCTTGGGTGATGTCTCCGAAGTCAATCTTCTTGCCAGCATTGTAAAGTTCCAAGAATCGTTGGTATATGAAAGGACTCGTGTGTTTGTCACGTTGCACGTCCCACATGTACTTGCCGGATTCACTGTCCTCTGTGTTGTCGACAAAAAAGATACAGATTTTGGGATGGGCCGAAGTATCACGATGCTTCATGGGGGTTTTGTCTTCACGTTTGCGTTTTGTGCTGCCCGTCGAGGACATGGATGAGTCTATCGAAATTGCTCTCTGGTGTTTAAAGGCATATTCCCCATAAATAGATTTGTTCACCATAAATAGATTAAAAACAGATGCAGTTCAAATTATGCCACATAAATCAACATATCTAGTATCGGCTAGGATTATGGCGGCAACTGATTTCACCATCGCCTCGAAACATTCCAGTTTTACTTAATTTGATTCGAATGTGTTAGATTCATTTTTACCGAATACAACAAGGACTCGTTCTAAAGTCTTTTGTTTCGTTGAAATATTTAGAACAGACAATAGCCAAAAATTCAACCTATGTAAATCTGAAGAAAAAAATTGGAGCAACGCTTCAGAAAAAAAAATTGCTCTTTTGATCCAACAAGAATTCAGTGATGCCCGAGGATATTATTGGATAGCATTGATTTTAGAAAATTTCGAGAAAATTCAAAACTTCACATAAAAACTATTGATGGAGATCGTGTATGTTGTCATGGTGATGTCTTGTTTTTTTCGGTGAAGACTGAATATTATATTGTCTAAGAGATTAAAGTTGAGCTCAAACCCAGGCAATTTAAGAAAGCGGTTTGAGACAGTGTTGCGGCCAGGGGGGGTATGTATTAGGACTAGGACAGTTTATGGTAACCGAGAGCTGCATGAGAAGGTGCACATGTCAGAACCTATTTACAATAATCGGACAGAGCTCAAGAACAACAAACTAACCGGTTTAGTCTTTGCGAATTTCATCATGACTTTGTCGAAATTATGCAATGACTTGTGGATGTAGAGCTCGTCTCCGAAACTGTTTAGAACAGACAGACATTACATGAGAACATACCTGAAACCCAACAGAACAAACGAATCACACACACTATGCACACAAAACTCACGTTCCATGGTCAGTCACGTAAACGTAGTCGTTCTTTTCGAGTAACACTCGCAACATTTTGGGACGCTCTACTGTAATGACATCAAAGCGGTACTTGTGAAATGGGAAAGTGCTCATCACATAAAGTTCAGCTCCCTCTACATCTAGGGACATGTAATTTATAACTGTTGGAACATTCATCTTTTTGAAAATACTCTCCAAGCTGACGGTTTCTAATTTTGTACCATTTTCGTTATCCGTTGTTGTTTTATCGAACCCGGAGATGCCTCCAAGGGCATCATCAAATACAAATGAGATTTTCTCATTGTCAAATTTACCGGCAATGGCATCTACCAGTGTACAAATGCGCTCTTTGTAGGCAGCATGGTATCGAGGATTCGGCTCGATACAGAGACCCTGCCATCCAAGATGCCTTTCGAGTGCTAACGTATTACTTAAATATTGGGCATCGTTGGAGGCCAAATCAACGAAAAATCCGTCAAACTTGTTTTCGAAAATGGACAACAATGTCACATCTTGACCAACCTGACTGTAAAACCCACTTTTGTACAGCTGTTTCTGTTGTATACCATTGTAATGCATTTGTATCTTCCATTTGTTATCAGGGTGAATAAAATTCGTCTCAATTTTTTCATTTGATTTCTCGAATTGTTCGACAAAATCTCTCAATGACACACCGACCAGGAAACCAAGAACTACAAGGATGTATGTGAGAGAATTTGACGACAACTTTCTCATGTTGGTCATCTGGTATGAAAGAGAGTATTTATATGAAATTATTGTTTGGTAACACTATCCACTTATTCTTGCAGAATGTCTTTACTACGTATTGCATGTCCATGGCCTAACGCGCTTATTCTACCAAGTTATATTTTATTTTTTTATATATGTGTAAATGTTCTGATTCTGAAAACAAGATAATATGAATTCTCCAAGTATGTCGAATGAAATGCAAGATGTCGCAGAATATGATACACAAAATAACCCACTCGTAAACACAATGCACCAGAATGAAGGAGATTGGGACTCAGGCATTCTCGAGTGTATTTCGTGCGATCGTCCTTGGGTCTGTTTTCTGGCATGCGTATGTCCTTGTTTAGTATTTGGGGAAATCTATGATGGATTGAAAGATGTCATTACTCCGGACATGAAAACAACCGGTGCTCGCTGCAATTCAGCAGCATGTGGATACTGCCTGTTGGACTATCCTTTTTCGATAGGGTGTGGTTTATTGTTCACCTACGCTATGGGGATTTCGGTTCCCGTGTTACCGTCTTTGTCGTTCTGTCTTCATCACACAATTCGAACTCAGATTCGGCAGAAGAATGCACAGAATCCTATTTCAGGGACTTCTTGCGACGATATTCTTTCTACATGTTGCTTGCCTTGTTGTGCCTTGATACAGGAGCATAAGCAGCTGTTTCCACTTCGCCCTGATTACTGATTTGAAAACTTAACAACCACCTAAGCGAGCACTTAAAAGAAAAGCCCATAAACTGGGATTTATAATATCATCTGCGTGTACCAAAACTTCTACCTACACTTTTTCGTGAAACCAAAAAATATCTCAGAACAAAAATTTCCAAAAATACATGCTAACAAGAATTAGCTATCCAAAAAAATGTCGAGCATCGAATCCCTTTGACGCCATCACATTATCGTATGCAGTCTTTGCGTCCACACCGTCACGCTTCATGCGGATGGCTGCAAACGTGCCGAGAACTGAGTGCATCATTACAACGTGCCGAGGAGTGTTGATGTCATCAAGTGGCCTGGGTAGGAAAAAGAAAGCATCCATTTGCTCCCGTCCGACCTGGTCCCATATTTCAGTGAACCCGGCATCAATCTTGATCGCATAAATCTCTGCCTGGAAATCTGCACACCAATTCATCTTTGCAAGGAATTTGTACATTTCGTTGTGATGTCCACGAATGTCATTCGCTGATCCGTCGAAAATAAAAGCTCCGATGTTGATGAACCCAATCTCGTTTGTGGCTCGCTGGATGATTGCTTGATCTTGAGACAACCCTTTCCGAACTCGATGCAAAATTTGTTCAAGCTGCATTTCACACTGGTGCAAACGTATGGTGGTTCCATATCTCCACCATTGCTTCATGTCGAAACGATGTTCAAGTAAGGCCTCCTGCGCCAAACCAATGTGCCCGGCCTCATTCTGGAGAGCACGAATAATATCTTCTTTGGTTGTTGAGTTGTACTCAACATCATACTTTGTATTATTTTCAGAGTCCTCATCATCCCGAATATCATTGTTATCCTGTTCCATAGAAAAAAGCTACCACACCAATGATTTTCAACCAGGCAAACCCGCTTGAATTCTTGAACTGTTCGTGGCTATTTATATCGATCGCCAAAAATAGCTATGTTGGATTTTTTTTGTTCACAAGCGTAAAAAGGAAACTCCAAAATGATATTCTTAAAATGAACAACGTCCTCGAAATTGGTATTGATAGAATTCACTCTCTTTTATTCGAAGCACATATTGACGTGCTCGGGCAAGGTGTTAACATTGATACACGGCGAGAGCCTGGATATCCCATATCGTTGCACCTGCCTGTTCAGCAGCGCCACACCAAAGGACGTCTTCATATGCGCCTTCGTTCTGACCACAAACAACCATGGGACATTACCATTGTCACAATTACAACCAGTCAAGAACGTTTCTTTGACAATTTGACGATTGGCAGTAGTGGCATGGTGTCTTGGACCTTTTGTTCTGATCTTTACAAGATGCCTATCAATACAAGTACAAGTTGGGAGATTTGGGGCCAGAATTGTGTCAAGGATAAAGTTCATATCATGTCAATCGACCTTGTGCACTGTCCCAACGTACAAGAACAAATTGTTGCTGAAAACTGGATGGAAGTTGATGGAACTGTTGATGGCTCTTTCGACGACGCAGACAAAGAAAAATAATTTCAAGTTTGATTTTTGAATAAAAACAAAGACTTTTTGCTGTTAAAATATAAACAGTCTGGCAGGACAAGAACACCTCAATTTTTTGGTTTCTAGACAATTGTGTTTTAATCTTAAATTACACGAGTCCTCATCGTCCAGCTCCATCTCAAAGAGCCATGTTCCGTTGGTATTCTCAAACTGTCCGGAGCTATTTACTCGGGTCGCCAAAAATAGCCACGTCAGATTTTTTTTCTTGACAAACGTAAAAATAAAAACAGTCTATTTCCGGGAAATTTGCTTGAAAACAATCATCAGAGTGGAGATTTCTTATTTTGCACAGAGCGGGGCATAGAATGCCACGTTTTGACTTCCATGCCATCCCTCAGGCGTTTAAAAACGACAAGGTGCACGCTTATGAGTTTGTTGCGAGTGCACATCTTGCGGGACAGCAGATCCCAACACACGTGTCGATGCTTCCAGTTGACAAGCGCCATGCTGTGCCGGGCGTTTTTGTGAGCTTAGAAAGCAGCTACAACGAAGAAATCGTCATTTCGATGAAGATGTATTCACCAGATACGCCGAGTATTTCAATATGTGTTAACCATTATTGCGAGAATACGTATGAAAAAAACCATCTCGAGGTTTTTGAACTTGGAGGACACGAGAATAAATTGTGGGAGTTTAGTGGCAAGATTGGAGGTAACGATTATTCGAATGGGTGTCTTACAGATTCCAAATGGTTGGTGAGTGCTCTGGGAGACCCAGTCTTTACTATCCGGATAGACCCTGTATTTAATATCCGGAAGGTAAGCTCTAGCGATGATATTATTTCTGCTGTCATGAGTGCTGCTAATGATGATGAGAAAGGCGCCAAGAAGAAACGCGCAGTGGTGCTCTCTTCTTGACAATGGCATCATTGAAGACAAATGGGGAGAGAAGGGTGGGTTTTGGAAAGAGAAGGGTGCTTTGTGGAATCGAATAAAACGAAAAATGAGACGAGTGCATACTTCAGATAAAACACAGACAAACCGGCGAAAATCCACTCTGCGGGCGAAGAATCCACACTGCGGGCTAATAATCAACACTGCAGGCGAAGAATCAATACTGCCAATAAAAAAATAAATGTTCCCAGCATTGTTTAGTTTGTGAAAAATCAAAATTATATATATATTATATTAAGATAAAAAGTGCAAAATATGTGCATCTCAAAAAACCCAATTTAAAAAGAATCCACTCTGCGGGCGAAGAATCCACACTGCGGACAATCCAAAACTTAGTTTATGTTTCGAATAGTTCTGGAACAGGCAAAACTGTTTTTAGTGTCTGTGTACATGGTATTGGATTGCTGTACATCATCACACGTGCATGAAGTGCCATGCACGGTTGTCGGATGATGACACTGCTGCATTTTCCGCTGCATTGCCACCAGCAAGCAAGGCGTGCAGAATGCCATGCCACAGCCTTGTGAGCATGATGTTTTGTAGTGGAAATTTTCCGGGAATTTCTCTTTCAAGTCTATGTTTATGCCGTGGTATAGACCTAGATTGCAGAAATACTGCCCAAATGGAATTGCCGAGAATATGGTATATTTCAAGCAGTAGTCAGAAGAGGAGGTATCATTACACAACTGTCCAAACGCGAGGCAGGGACAAAATAATATACAACAGAAATTCCGGCAGCCCCCGACTCCATTGTACTCCGCACAGCACTCGAAAAAACCTGGCTCGTTTGGGTCGGGCATGGGATTCGTGTCTCGCTTGCCATTTCTTGTGCAAGTACTTATATACTCAACACCGGGCACCAGGCACACACTTTGTGTGGGTATATAGAACAAATCATGTTTTTGTTGTTGTGTTTTGACAATCAATAGAACAAAATATGTTTGAGATCATGAGGTCAAAAAAAAGTTGTTTCAAATTTTGTTTATGATTTTTCATGTTGCCCCAGTAGCTGGCTCATGTGAGACAAAATAAATTCCACACTCCCAAAAAAACCAAGACTTGGGTTTTGATGTTTTGTATAAATATACAGAACAAATCATTTGTTTGTTGTTGTGCATTGCTAGTTTACACCCCAAAAAACCAAGACTTGGGTTTTGACCTGTATGTATTTTTTCTTGCCAATGACAAACTCAATTCTGTCATGCAACTTTTGATTTTCAGGAGAATCTGAAAAATACTAGAATATAATGTCTGTGTATATGTTTAATCCCTTTTTGTAGTTAAACAATGAGCTTATTTACAATCGTTTGTTTGCAGAGAGGGCATTCTGCAATGCCGCCTGTCGAAAAAGGTCCTTGTAAAATCCAGTTTTGAATACATTTCTCATGGAAGCAATGTAGACATGGTAGCAATTTCATCCCACTGAGATTGTCAAAGTCTTCCTGCAATCACAAAAATCGTGTAAGTTTCCGTGCGCACATGTTGTATAAACTGCTTTTACTATACATTGACATGGCCATAAGACTTTGGGATACATCTCAACACGATACAAACTAGGCATACTATGTATGTTTTGTGGGCTATGTATTCTCAATCCTTATTGCACCAACGGACTTGAAACAAAAAACAAACAAAATAATCACACCAGACAGATGGAGCATGGATCGTTATTGTCGATACACTTTTGTTTGTGCAGATTGTCTTGTTGCGTATCGATACTTGAACCAAACAATTGGTGAAGAGTGTGCTTTTTCTTGGCCTTTTTTCTGTTATTGTCACAAACAAGCCTTACGCGCATGGTGCAATAAATTACAATTAATCCGATAAATATAACAGTCAAGAATACAACGAAAAATCCCATAATGAACCCGTTCTTATTCATTTGTAATGACACGTCCTGTAACAAACAAGGAAATAATGTATACCCCAACAACTGTGTCGGTTTCGTTGAATTTTAGTGCTTATATTTTTTTTTTGATTTTGAATGTTCGCAATATACGCATACCCAAAAGTGCGTCTAACATCAAACAATTTTTGTTTTTTTAATTTTTAATGTCTTTCTTCAAATTTACCATTGCATATAGTACAATACTCGCACGACACAATATCGAAAGACGCGCCCTGTAAATTTATTTTTTTTCTATGCGTACACACGCAAGTTATAATTAAAATAATTATAATTAATAATACAATGCTACTGCCTATGATTGAAATGATTAGAACAATGTTTCGGCCTTTGACAACGTTTGGACTGTGTTGTTCTTTGACTGTAAATATATAGAGGTTTGTAACGTTCACGCTTCTATTCAAACCCACAGATAAGATTGAATTTAGTTTATGCAATGACATTTCTCTTTCGATTCTCAGACTTTCTGTTTTTAAAGTGGATGTAATTTTGAAAGACGCTTCAATGGATAACAGATTTCTTCTCCTGGTTTGATTATGGTTCGTTTTTAATAACCCGATTCTCAAGATGTCAATCTCCATTTGCTTGCTGGTCTCAAGGCGAATCGTTGTTTTCATGTCATTTGATATAAAAATATTATCCATATATAATTCGAAAGACACAGTAGTCACAAAGAAAAATGGTTCATCTACTGAAACGTTATCTGCTGTTATACTTGGAGTAGATTCAATCAATAGAATTAGAGTTGGAGTTGAGTTTATATTAGTTGTTGTTTGTTTTGCGTTTGTGCTGGTATACCACGACATGTTCTCTGTTAGTGTACTTGGAGTAGATTCAATCAATAGAATTGGAGTTGGAGTTGAGTGTATATTAGTTGTTGTTTGCTTTGCGTTTGTGCTGGTAGTAGATTCAATCAATAGAATTGGACTTGTAGTTGAGTATAACTCAATTGTTATTTGGCTTGCCTTTGTGCTGTTAGTTTGAAAAAGAAAACTTTCGTTGAACATAACTATGCAGGGCCCTCCTTGTGGTCCATCTGTTCCCTCTACACATATGCATTGTAGCTTATTGTTACTTCCTTCGACTGATATTGTGTTTTGTGGACATTGCTCACAAGTATTGAACACGTTTGAGTATTTTCCCATCTCACAATTTACACATGAAGAACTTCCAATTATATCTTTGTACTTTCCTGACATACAGTCAACACAGGATCCACCA
>Ga0105055_10007962_pt1 | contig 13920 bp, 10 predicted proteins | sample BON03_FD_78090 | JGI IMG/M metagenome (GOLD analysis project Ga0105055, IMG submission 78090) | Freshwater microbial communities from Lake Bonney liftoff mats and glacier meltwater in Antarctica - BON-03 | ecosystem: Environmental > Aquatic > Freshwater > Ice > Glacier meltwater | place: Lake...
ACAAACACCCCAATCAGACCCAAGCAACCAGAGTCGCAAAACCCCAATCACCCAAACCCGCAAACCCTGAACCATAAAGCTCAGACATGGAACGCCGCCAACGTATCCCTTCCAATTCCATATGCAATTGTCAAAGAACATAAGCCGGTCAGCGCCAATTCGAGCAGGCGACGACCGGTTGCCGAATCCAGAACTCGGCAAGGCCGAGATGTTTACTCTCGTCGGAGGGAAGAAGCAAGAGGCAACCCGCCGTCGACGAAGGGGGATTTAGGGGACGGCTTCCCCTCGGTCAACCCCTATTTCGTCGTCTTGTCATATTCTCCCGCGAACCAGCGTCCGAACCACTCAGCAAAACGAGGGATTCCAACGGACAACGGCGTTGTTGGCGCGAACCCTGTCAGCGCACCGATTGCGTCTACGCAAGCGCAGGTGTCCTCGACGTCGGCCAAGGGGCGCGGTGCCGATTGCAGGATCGCCCTTCGCTCCAGCGAATCCTCCAGCAGTCTGATCAGATCGGTCACCGCCTCGCTGCGGCTGTTGCCGATGTTCAGGACACGCGCCGCACGAGGGCTTGGCGGCGGACGGTCAAGGCACCCCACGACCCCATCGACGATGTCATCGATGTAGGTGAAGTCGCGGCGAAGATGCCCACCATCATAAACCGTGAGCGGTTCGCCCCGCATGATGGCGTCGGCGAAGGCGAAGTAGGCCATGTCCGGCCGGCCCCACGGTCCGTAAACGGTAAAGAAGCGCAGGCCTGTCTGCGGAATGCCATAGAGGTGGCTATAGGCATGGCTCATCAGTTCATCTGCCCGCTTGGTGGCCGCATACAGCGACAGCGGAGCGTCCACTCGGTCGGTCTCGGCGAATGGCAGCTTCTTGTTGCTCCCATAGACCGAGGACGAACTGGCATAGACGAGATGTTGAAGCCTTGGCATTGCCCGCGCCGCCTCCAAAATCACCAAATGCCCCAGGAGGTTTGACGACACGTACGACCAGGGGTCCACCATCGAATGCCGCACTCCCGCCTGGGCGGCGAGATGGACAATCGAGCGGATATCCTGCTGCTGCGCCAACAGTTCTTCCACTGCCGCGCGATCGGATATGTCGATGCGGGCGAATGAGAACCCTCCGTGCGGCTGAAGCTGCGCCAGCCGCGCCTGCTTCAGCCGCACATCATAATAGAAATTCATGCTGTCGACGCCGATCACCGTCTCGCCGCGCGCGAGCAATGCCTGCGCCACGTGAAATCCAATGAATCCCGCCACGCCAGTTACGAGAACGGCCACGAAGTACTCCGAGTATGATGATCGCGTCCGAGCGGGTCCCCGCAGATTCGTCATGCGGAGATTGCGAAACCCCTATCACAGGGCATACTTATGGCGCAGAAGCCCTATTGAGCAACCCAACCGCCATCGATCGAGATCGAGGTGCCGGTAATCGTCGCTGCGCCTTCCGAGCACAGGAAAGCCGCCGTGGCGCCGATCTGCTCGGCTGTCGTGAAACGTGCCATCGGCTGCTTCTCGGCCAGGAACAGTCGCTTGGCTTCGTCGGTCGTCACCCCGTCACGCTCGGCCCGCGGCTTTAGTTGCGCCTCCACGAGCGGTGTCAGGACCCAGCCGGGGCAGATGGCATTCGCGGTGACCCCCTCATTCGCCAGTTCGATCGCCGTAACCTTAGTCAACCCAATGAGTCCGTGCTTGGCCGCGACATAGGCAGACTTCTGGGCGCTGGCCACAAGGCCATGCGCAGAGGCGATATTGACGATGCGCCCCCAGCCCTTCGCCTTCATCCCCGGTATCGCGGCCTGGCTGGTGAGGAACGCGCCGGTCAGGTTGATGGCAATCACCCGCTCCCACTGCATCACCGGGAAACTCTCGACATCGGCGACGAACTGGACGCCGGCATTGTTGACCAGGATGTCGACACCGCCCAGTTCCGCGTGCCCCTGCGCCACCATCGCCTTCACCGCAGCGGCATCACTGACGTCGGCGCCGGAAAAGGCCACACGAACGCCGTGCCGCGCCGACAGTTCGGAGCACAGTGCCGCGACCTGCGCTGCCTCGCCAAATCCGTTCACGAGGATATCGGCACCCTCGGCCGCCAGGGCATGGGCAATGCCGAGGCCGATCCCGCTGGTCGACCCGGTCACCAGTGCGACCTTGCCACGCAATGTCCTCATTAGCGCCTCCTTGTTGCCCAGCCTACTAGCCTACACAGCCAGATAGCGCACAGTGAAACAACCTGTTAGCCCACTTTTGCCAGGATCGGCCATAACGGGCTTCGGCACCGGCACCCCGGCACCACGCCGCAATCCGCCGCCACACATACGGCTGTGGGCAATCCGCACCAGCCCGCGCCCATGAGCATGCTTCCCTTCGCCCCGCCGCGTGCACCAGGATATACAATGGTTCTGCCTGCCGCCCTTGTCCCGCTCCGCCATCCAGTTTTCCGGATGCTGTGGATCACCAACGTGGTCGTGTCGCTCGGCGTCTGGATGCAGAACACCGGTGCGGGCTGGCTGATGACCTCGCTGGCGCCCGATGCCTTGACCGTGAGCCTCGTGTCGGCGGCCACCATCCTGCCGGTGTTCCTGCTGGCGCTGCCTGCCGGCGCGCTGGCCGACATCGTCGACAAGCGGCTGTTCATCATCGCGACCCAGACATGGATGCTGCTCGCCTCCGCCCTGCTGGCGGTGCTCACCTACGCGGGATGGACGGGCGCGGCGACGCTGCTCATGCTCACCTTCGCCATCGGCCTTGGCTCGGCAATGAACAACCCGGCCTGGGGCACGGTGATGAGCCAGGCCGTGCCGCGGCGCGACCTGGTGCAGGCGATCGCGCTGAACGGCGTCGGCTTCAACCTCGCCCGCGCAGTGGGCCCCGCCATCGCCGGCGTGCTGGTGCTGGCTGGCGGCCCCGAATTGGCGTTCGCGCTAAATGCCATCTCCTATCTCGCGGTGATCGCCGTGCTGCTGATGTGGCGCCGGCCGCGCGTGCGCACCAGCAGCATGCCGCGCGAGCACCTTGTCTCGGCCATGCGGGCCGGAGTCCGCTTCGTGCGCCATTCGCCCATCATGCAGGCAGCGATGGCGCGAACCGCCGCGTTCTTCTTCGCCGCCGCCGCGCCGTGGGCGATGCTCCCGCTGGTGGTGCGCGAGCAACTTGGCCTCGACGCCGGCGCCTTCGGGCTGTTGCTCGGCCTGATGGGCTCGGGCGGTGTCACGGCCGGCATGTTGCTGCCGCAGGTCAGGGCACACCTGTCCCGCGGCGCCACGGTCTTCGCCGCCAGCGTTTGCGCCTGCGCCGGCATGGCGCTGCTGGCGCTGTCCACCCATCTGTTGCTCGCGGCGGTGGCCATGCTGCTGTTCGGCGTCGGGTGGGTGGCATCCTCATCCGTCGCCCAGGGCGCGGCCCAGCTTGCCGCCCCGCCATGGGTACGTTCGCGCGCCCTGTCGCTTTACCAGCTCAGCTTCAATTTTGCGTTGGGCGCTGGCACCCTGTTCTGGGGCTGGTTGGGAACACGCATAGGGCTGCAGGCCGCCCTCCTGGCCGCTGCCGGATGCGGCTTCGTGCTCGCGGTGCTGGCCCGCCGCTTCGACATCGACCACGAACCGGCCGCCGCCGCCGCCCGACAGACCGCCCTGCCCGCTCCCGAGGCCGTCGACCCCGACCTGGTCTCCGTCGTGCGCCAAGCCCGCAGTCACGTGCTCGAAACCCAATTCTACCGCATCGACGCCGCCCACCGACAGGCCTTCCTGGACGTAATGGCCGAGGTGCGCCACGTCCGCAGCCGGGCCGGCGCCATAGACTGGCAACTCTATGAAGACATCGCCCACGCCGATGGCTGGATGGAGGTCTGGACCGTCGAGAACTGGACCGACCACCTGCGCGAGGCGTCACGAATGAGCGAGGCAGACCGCGCCGTTCTGTTGCGTGCCATGGCGCTGCATCGCGGCAAACCGCTGGCCCCCAGCCGCTTTCTTGCGGTATCGCCGCACCGCAAGCGCGATTCAAGCATTGGGTAGGATGGCAGCCACGCCAGGGCAGCCCTGGCACAAGCTGTCGGCGAAACCATATCTGCCATGCAAGGAGACTTAGTATGCACACGCGCAACACACTTGAATCAAACGCCAAGGCCCTGTCCATCGACCTTCTGAACGCCCGCGTCGCCGATACGATCGACCTGGCACTTGCCGCCAAGCAGGCCCACTGGAACGTGCGCGGTCCGCAGTTCATCGCGGTGCATGAAATGCTCGACAAGCTGCGCGATACGCTGGACGAGCACGTGGACACGATGGCCGAACGCGTGGCCGCCTTGGGCGGCGTGGCCCTCGGCACCGCCCAGACCACCGCCAAGGCCACCACCCTGCCGCCCTACCCCACCAACATCCACGCCGTGCCCGACCACTTGGCCGCGATGGCCGATCGAATCGCCAAACTTGGCGCGGCTGTGAGAACCAACATCGACGAGACCGACGATGCTGGCGATGCCGACACCGCCGACATCTTGACCGGCGTCTCGCGCGACCTCGACAAGTGGCTGTGGTTCATCGAAGCGCATCTGCACACGTAACGAGACCGCCGTCGCGCTTGCCCGGCATCGGCGGGGCTGGATACAGTGCCGCCGATGCCGGAGAACACAGCATGAACGACCTTTTCGGAGCCGGCAAGAACAGCCGCGAGGCGGAAACCTATTCCGCCAAGGATATCGAGGTCCTCGAAGGCCTGGAGCCCGTGCGCCGCCGGCCAGGCATGTATGTCGGCGGCACCGACGAGGCTGCACTTCATCACCTGGCCGCCGAGATCCTCGACAATGCCATGGACGAGGCGGTCGCCGGCCATGCCAGCACTATCGAAATGGCATTGGAGCCCGGCAACTTCCTGACCGTGCGCGACAACGGCCGCGGCATCCCGGTGGACCCCCACCCGAAGTTCAAGACCTTGAGCGCGCTGGAGGTGATCCTCACCACGCTTCATTCCGGCGGCAAGTTCTCCGGCAAGGTCTACGACACCTCCGGCGGCCTGCACGGCGTCGGCAGTTCCGTGGTCAACGCCCTGTCCGAGGTGCTGGAGGTCGAGGTGGCGCGCGAGCGCGTGCTGTGGAAGCAGAGCTATGCCCGCGGCACGCCAACCACCGCCCTGGTGAATGCCGGCCCGGTCCAGAACCGCCGCGGCACCACCTTCCGCTTCAAGCCGGACCCGCAGATCTTCGGCCCTCTCGCCTTCAGCCCGGCCCGCCTCTACCGGCTATGCCGCTCCAAGGCCTACCTGTTCCGCGGCGTGACCATCCGTTGGAGCTGCGATGCCGCGCTGCTCGCCGCCACCAAGGACGAAACGCCAGCCGAGGCGGTGCTGCATTTCCCCGGCGGGCTGCGCGACAGCCTCCAAGCCGATATCGGCGCCGTCACCTGCGTGGCGCAGCCCTGGTCGGGCGAGGCCAACCTTCCCACCGCCGCCGACGGCGCGCGCACCGGGCGGCTCGAATGGGCGCTGGCCTGGCTGGAAACGGGCGAGGGCTTCGTCCATTCCTACTGCAACACCGTGCCCACCGCGCAGGGCGGCACGCACGAGGCGGGATTTCGCGCCGCCCTGCTGAAGGGCTTGCGTGCCTGGGGCGAACAGCGCGGCAACCGCCGCGCGGCACAGGTCACCGGCGAAGACCTGTTCGCCGGGCTTGCCGCCAAGCTGTCCGCCTTCATCCGCGAGCCGCAATTCCAGGGCCAGACCAAGGAAAAGCTGACCAGCCCCGAGGCCAGCCGGCTGGTGGAAACTGCCCTGCGCGACCGCTTCGACCATTATCTCGCCGGCGACCCCGCCCAGGCCGACAACCTGCTCGCCTTCGTCATCGAGCGTGCCGAGGAACGGTTGCGCCGGCGCGACTCCCGCGACATCGCGCGCAAATCCGCCACCAGGCGCCTGCGCCTGCCAGGCAAGCTGGCCGACTGCTCGGTGGAAGACGCCGCGCGCACCGAGATTTTCCTGGTGGAGGGGGATTCGGCCGGCGGCTCGGCCAAGCAGGCGCGCGACCGCGCCACCCAGGCCGTGCTCCCCCTGCGCGGCAAGATCCTCAACGTCGCCAGTGCCAGCACCGAGAAGCTGCGCCAGAACCAGGAACTGAAGGACCTCGTCGAGGCGCTGGGCTGCGGCGTGGGCGAACGGTTCGACCGCGCCCGCCTGCGCTACGGGCGCGTCATCATCATGACCGATGCCGACGTGGACGGCGCCCACATCGCCTCGTTGCTGATGACGTTCTTCTATCGCGAACTGCCGGAATTGGTGCGCCAGGGCTGCCTCTTCCTGGCCCAACCCCCGCTCTACCGCCTCACCCAGGGCGCGAAATCGGTCTATGCAATGGACGATGACGACCGCGAACGCAAGATCAAGCAGTTCAAGTCGGGAAAGGTCGAGGTGAGCCGATTCAAGGGCTTGGGCGAAATGCCTCCCTCGGCGCTGAAGGAAACGACGATGGACCCGGCCCGGCGCACCCTGCTGAAGGTGGTGGCAGCACCCGAGGACCGCGCCGAGACGAACGCCTTGGTGGAGAGCCTGATGGGAAGGCGCCCCGAGCTGCGCTTCCAGTTCATCCAGGAAAACGCCCGCAGCGCCGAGGAACTCGATGTGTGAGCCAGTCCCGGATCGCACCTTGGACCACACGCGACAACGGCCGGCACGCTGCCCTTCGTGCCGGCCGCCCCATGTCCGAAGCCGTGCCGCCCTCAGACCGCCTTCTTCAGCGTCGGCGACGCCTTGAAGCGCACCGTCTTGCCGGCCTTCACCTTGATCGCCTCGCCGGTGCGCGGGTTCAGCCCCTTGCGGGCCTTGGTCTTGCGTACAGTAAAAGTCCCGAAGCTGGGCAGGGTAAACTTGCCATTCTTCTTCAACTCCTTGACGATGGCACCCATCAGATCGCCTGCCGCGCGATTGGCGGCAGTGCCGGTAAGTGTCGCCGATTCCTGAAGAACCCGGGCAATGAAGGCTTTGGACATGAGGGTTTCGATCCTCTGGTTGAAGGTTATGGCGTGCAGACAAACGCGAATCGTCGATACACCGCCGACATCACTAACAACTGGCGTCCTAACAGTGGATATACGACGTTGCAAAAGGTTTCTTTCGCAAACCTATCTCGACTGCCCGAAAATCAGCGGCGCCATCCCGCAAGTGGGCGCCCGTGCAGCACAGGCATCTGCCCGCCCAACCATCAGCACCGTGCTGGCTTCCCAAACCTGCTGGATTGCACTCAATGAACTCTCCAACTAGCGCTACGGAAGCGATCAATCCGCGTTATTGCGATCTGGATGCGTGGGATTCCAACGCCGTGCTGCAGGCGATGTGGGAAGGCCAGCTGGCCGCCGCCGCCGCCGTCCAAACCGCCTTGCCAGCCATCGCCGCTGCCGCGACGGCCGCCTCTGCCCGCCTCGCAACCGGCCAGGGGCGCCTCGTTTATGCCGGTGCGGGCACCTCGGGCCGCATTGGCGTGCAGGACGGCGCCGAACTTCCGCCCACTTTCAACTGGCCGGATGATCGGCTCGTCCTGCTGATGGCCGGCGGCACCAAGGCCTTCACCGCCGCCGTCGAGAACGCCGAGGACGACCACGCCGCCGCCACCGCCGCCATCGCGGCCCACGCCATCAGCGCGGCCGACGTGGTGCTCGGCATCGCCGCCAGCGGCAGCACGCCCTTCACCGTCGCCATTCTGAAAGCCGCCGCTGCCCGCGGGGCGCTGACCATCGGCGTCGCCAACGCTCCGGGCGGCCTCGTGCTGCAGGCCGCGGCGCATCCGATACTTGTGGAAACCGGCGCCGAAGTAATCGCCGGCTCCACCCGCATGAAGGCGGGCACGGCGCAGAAGATCGTGCTGAACCTGTTCTCGTCGCTGTTGATGGTCCAGCTCGGTCGCGTCCACCAGGGCCTGATGGTCGACATGCAGGCCCGCAACGAGAAGCTGCGCCGCCGCGCCGTGCACATGCTGCACCACCTGACCGGCATCGCCGACGAGGCCACCCTCCATGCTGCCCTCGCCGCCGCCGATGGCCGGGTCAAGACGGCAGTCCTGTTGCTGCACGGCCTCGACCGCCCGGAAGCTGAAACCCTGCTGCAGCGCTCAGGCGACAAGCTGCGCCTAGTCCTTAAGGAGATCGCCCGATGATCGCCCTGCGCGCCAGCCGGCTGTTCGACGGCCGCAACGAGCACGAGGAAGCGGTGCTGCTGATCGAGGACGGTCGCATCACCGGATTTTCCGCCGACGTGCCCGCAGGCATTCCGGTGGAGGAACTGCACGAGGATGCGATCCTTGCACCCGGCTTCATCGACCTGCAGGTGAACGGCGGCGGCGGCATCATGTTCAACGACGCCACCACCGCCGAAGGCTTGGCACACATCGCGGCCGCCCACGCGCGCACCGGCACCACCGCCATCATGCCGACCCTGATCAGCGGCGACCGCGCGCACATGGCCCAAGCCATGGCAACAATCCGCGACGCGCTCGCCGCCGGCGCGCCGGGCGTGCTCGGCCTGCACCTGGAAGGCCCGTTCATAGCCGGCGCACGGCGCGGCATCCACCCGGAGGCAGCCGTCACCGCCATGGGTGCGGACGACGTGGCGATGCTGACTGCCGCCTTCCCCGGCCCGCTGATAGTCACCCTCGCCCCCGAAACCGTGGCCGACAGCGTCATCGCCGCGCTGGTCGAGTCCGGGGTCACGATATTCGCCGGCCACACCGAAGCCACCTGGGAACAGGCGCGCGCCGGTTTCGCCGCCGGCATCTGCGGCGCCGCCCACCTGTTCAACGCCATGTCGCCCCTGGCCACCCGCGCGCCGGGCATGGTTGGCGCGGTGCTGGACGACCCGCGCGCCTATGCCGGCATCATCGCCGACGGCCACCACGTGCACCCCGCCAACCTGCGCATCGCGCTGCACTGCCTGGGCGCCGAACGGCTGTTCCTCGTCTCGGATGCCATGGCAACCGCGGCCTCGGACAGCACCGGCTTCACCCTTGCCGGCGTGGACATCACGCTGGATGGCGGTCGGCTGACCAACGCCGGGGGCACCCTGGCCGGCGCTCACCTCACCATGGCGGAGGCGGTACGCAACCTGGTGAGCTTCACCGGCGTGGACTGGACCTTGGCCGTGCGCATGGCCACCGCCACGCCCGCGGAATGCCTCGGCCTCACCGACCGCGGCGTCATCGCCGTAGGCGCGCGGGCCGACCTTATCGTGCTGGACGACGACCTGAACGTGTTGGAAGTCTGGCAGGACGGCCAACGGCTGTAGCCGCCGCCCGACCCACCAGCTCACTCAAGGGCTGAAATCGCCCAAACGACTCAGAGACCCGCCTGGGTTACGAACTTCGTGTTCAGATAGGCCTCGATTGCCTCCAGCCCGCCTTCCGAGCCATAGCCGCTGTCCTTGATGCCGCCGAACGGCACCTCGGGCAGCGCCAGGCCGATATGGTTGATCGTGTGCATCCCGCTCTCCACCGCCGCCGCCACCGCGTTGGCGGTCTTGGCCGATCGCGTGAAGGAATAGGCGGCCAACCCGTACGGCAGCCGGTTCGCCTCCGCCACCACCTCGTCGAAGCTGCGGAACGGCACCATCAGGGCCAGCGGACCGAACGGCTCCTCGTTCATCACCCGCATCTCCTGGGTGAGGTTGGTCAGCACCGTGGGTTCGAAGAAATTGCCCTTGTTGCCGATCCGCTTGCCGCCGGTCTGGATCTCGGCGCCTTTCTGCACCGCATCAGCCACGAAGCCCTCCATCGCCGCCACCCGCCGCGCATTGGCCAGCGGGCCCATCGTGGTCGCCGGGTCACTGCCCTCGCCCACCTTCACCTTCTTGGCGATCGCGGTGAACTTCTCCACGAAGCTGTCGTACACGCTCTCTTGGATCAGGAAGCGCGTCGGTGACACGCAAACCTGCCCGGCATTGCGGAACTTGCTGCCGCCCAGGATGCGGCTGGCCGCCTCGATATCGGCATCGTCGAACACGATCGCCGGTGCGTGCCCGCCCAGCTCCATCGTCACCCGCTTCATGTGCAGCCCCGCCAGCGCGGCCAGCTGCTTGCCCACCGCGGTGGAGCCGGTGAACGAGATCTTGCGGATCGTCGGGTGCGGGATGAGATACTCGGAAATCTCCGACGGCACGCCATAGACCAAGTTGATCACGCCCGCCGGCACCCCGGCATCGGCAAAGCAGCGGATCAGCTCAGCACAACTCGCAGGCGTCTCCTCCGGCCCCTTCAGGATGATCGAGCAGCCCGCCGCCAGCGCCGCCGAGGTCTTGCGGACCGCCTGGTTGATCGGAAAATTCCAGGGCGTGAACGCCGCCACGGGCCCCACCGGCTCCTTGACGACAAGCTGGTACACGCCCTCGGCGCGTGCCGGGATTACCCGGCCATAGGCGCGGCGGGCCTCCTCGGCGAACCAGTCGATCACATCGGCCCCGGCCAGCGCCTCGCCCTTGGCCTCGGCCACCGGCTTGCCCTGCTCGACAGTCATCAGGGCGGCGATCATGTCGGCGCGCTCGCGCAGCAGGTTGGCCGCCTTGCGCATCACCTTGGAACGCTCGAAGGCGGACACCTTGCGCCACACCTGGAACCCGCGCTCCACGGCCTCCAGCGCGCGGTCGAGGTCGGCACGCTCGGCATGCGCCACGCGGCCGGCCGGCTCCCCGGTGGCCGGGTTGAGCACCGTGAGCGTGCGCCCGGCCGCGGCCGGCCCCCACACGCCGTCGATCAGCAGGGATACATCACCGTACATCGTCTTCTCCTCGCACGTTCATCACCGGACCCGGCCCGGCGCCGACCCCCGAACCACAATCGTTATGTTTCTTGGGGAATAGCGATTATGCACCGCTTCTCCCCGCCGGTCGAGCGGCACGCCCGCTGAACCGGCCGGCTCGCGCGATCAAACGCCGCGCCCCGCCGCGCCGCACGGTGTCACAGCACTGCAACCACACTGTCATCGGCATGACCCAGCTCGGTGGTACCAGCTGCGCCATGCGAGGAACAACATGACCCCACGAAATGTGTTGCTGATCGTCGTCGATCAGTGGCGGGCCGACCACGTGCCCCATCTCGGTGCGACCCATCTGCGCACCCCCCATCTGGACCGGCTGTGCCGTGCCGGTGTGACCTTCCGCAACCACGTCACCACCACGGTGCCGTGCGGCCCGGCGCGGGCCAGCCTGCATACCGGGCTCTACCTCATGAATCACCGCCAGGTGCAGAACTGGATCCCGCTCGACGCCCGGCACACCACCCTGCCCCGCGCCATCCGCGCCTGCGGCCTCGACCCGGCGCTGGTCGGCTACACCACCACGGTCCCCGATCCGCGCACCACCCATCCCAACGACCCGCGCTTCACCAACCTCGGCGACATGATGGAAGGCTGGCGCCCCGTCGGCGCCTTCGGCCCCTACCACGAGGCCTATTTCGGCTGGCTCGCCCAGAAGGGCTACCCCCTGCCCGCCAACCGCGACGAGATCTGGCTGCCCGAAGGTGAGGATGCCATCCCCGGCGCCACCGACCGCCCCGCCCGCATCCCGCGCGAACTCTCCGACAGCTCCTTCTTCACCGAGAAGGCGCTGGAGTACCTGAAGGGGCGCAACGGCAAGCCATTCTTCCTGCACCTCGGCTACTACCGCCCGCACCCGCCCTTCGTGGCCAGCGCGCCGTACCACGCGATGTACTGCCCCGAGGACATGCCCGCCCCCGTGCGCGCCGCATCCCCCGAGGCCGAGGCCGCTCAGCACCCGCTGCTCGGCCACTACCTGCGCCATTCCCGCCAGGCGAGCTTCTTCACCGGCGCCCAGGGCATGACCGCGGCGATGGACGAGGCAACCATCCGCCAGATGCGCGCCACCTATTGCGGCATGATCGCCGAGGTCGACGACAACATCGGCCGCGTGCTCGACATGCTGGAGGAGACCGGCCAGATCCGCGACACGCTGATCGTGTTCACCTCCGACCACGGCGAGCAGCTCGGCGACCACCATCTTTGCGGCAAGCTCGGCTACCACGACGAAAGCTTCCGCATCCCGCTGGTCATCGTCGACCCCGACGCCCCCGAACAGGCCGGCCGCATCGAGGACGCCTTCACCGAGAGCGTCGACCTGATGCCCACCATGATCGATTGGCTGGGCGGCGAGGTGCCGCGCGCCTGCGACGGCAGCAGCCTGCGCCCGCTGGTGCACGACGCGCGCCCGGCCACCTGGCGCCAGGAACTGCACTACGAATACGACTTCCGCGACACCTTCCATTCCCGCGCCGAAACCGATCTCGGCCTGGCGATGGATGCCTGCACGCTCGCGGTCATCCAGGACGCGAAGTGGAAATACGTCCATTTCACCGCCCTGCCTCCGCTGCTGTTCAACCTCGAAGCCGACCCCGGCCAGTTCACCAACCTCGCCGAGGACCCGGCCTACGCGGCGATCGCCAAGGAATACGCCCAGAAGGCGCTGTCCTGGCGGATGCATCACGCCGACCGAACCCTCACCCATTACCGTGCCACACCCAACGGACTGGAGCGTCGCGCCCCGTCTGTCTCAGGAGATCCCGCATGACGAAACTCACCCGTCGCGCCGCCCTGGCGATCGGCGCCACCGCCGCCGCCCAGGCCCCGCTGTCGCGCTTCGCAATCGGCCAGGCCGACAACCGCCCGACCATCACCGTGGCGGTGCAGAAAATCGCCAACAGCAACACCCTGTCCGCCCTGCGCGAGCAGTCCAACGTCGGCAGCCGCCTGTCCGCCACCTTCGCCGACCGCCTGATCAACCTGAACTACCAGGGCCAGCTTGAGCCGGTGCCGGGCCTTGCCACCGAATGGCGCCGCATCAGCGACACCACCGTGGAGCTTACCCTGCGCCAGGGCGTAAAGTTCCACAACGGCGACACCCTCACCGCCGAGGATGTCGTCGCCACCTTCAGCCCCGCGCACATGTTCGGCGACACCCGCCCCACCGTACAGGGCAAGACCCTGCCGCTCTCCGGCCAGAACGTCTCCGCGACGGCCAGCAAGGAACTGCCACGCGACGTACCGCCGATCGCCCGCCGCCTATGGCCGGCGCTGGACCGCGTGGAGGTGGTGGACCGCCACACCGTCCGCTTCGTCAACGCCACGCCCGACGTCACCATGGAAGGCCGCCTTTCCCACCGCGTCAGCGACATCATCAGCGGCCGCGGCTATGCCGAGGCCGCCACCTGGCTCGACTTCGCCCGCAAGCCGGTCGGCACCGGCCCCTACCGCGTGCGCGAACTCAAGCCCGACACCAGCCTGATCATGGACGCGCATGACGAGTACTGGGGCGGCCGCCCGCCGGTCAAGACGCTGCGCTTCGTCGAGGTGCCCGAGGTATCGTCGCGGGTAAACGGCCTGCTGTCCGGCGAATACCAGTTCGCCTGCGACATCCCGCCCGACCAGATCCGCGACATCGAGCGCAATGCCGCCTTCGAAGTGCAGGGCGGCACCATCCCGAACCACCGCCTGATCTGCTTCGACAAGCACCACGCGGTGCTGGCCGACCCGCGCATCCGCCAGGCGATGACCCACGCCATCGACCGCAAGTCGATCGTCGACGCCCTGTGGGCAGGGCGCACCGAGGTGCCCGCCGGGCTGCAGTGGGAATTCTACGCCGACATGTTCATCAAGGACTGGACCGTCCCGGCGTTCGACCCGGCCCGCGCCCGCGGCCTGGTGAAAGCCGCAGGCTACAAGGGCGATCCCATCACCTTCCGCGTCATCCCGAACTACTACACCAACCAGAATGCCACCGCCCAGGTGCTGCAGGAGATGTGGAAACAGGTCGGCCTGAACGTCCAGATCAACATGGTGGAGAACTGGAGCCAGATCTTCGCCCGCGGCCCCGAGCGCGCCGTGCGCGATTGGTCGAACAGTGCCGGCTTTCCGGACCCCGTCTCCTCCAT
>Ga0105055_10007964_pt1 | contig 13916 bp, 16 predicted proteins | sample BON03_FD_78090 | JGI IMG/M metagenome (GOLD analysis project Ga0105055, IMG submission 78090) | Freshwater microbial communities from Lake Bonney liftoff mats and glacier meltwater in Antarctica - BON-03 | ecosystem: Environmental > Aquatic > Freshwater > Ice > Glacier meltwater | place: Lake...
CACGACGCATAGGCATGTTCCCCAGCTTACCTGCGTCAAATCCGGCCAAATTCTTCATGGTCGATACACCTCAAGCAATGTCCACTACAGGCGCGGAGGCAGGCATGCACGTGGTGGCGAGAAACCACTACACACAGACAGCATTAAAACGACTACCAACCACAAAAAAGTGGAGTTTACTCATGTATTTCATTCTCTGTATGGTCATATGTTTCTTTGTTCCCCCCTAACAGGTACCCAGACCTTAAGAAGTCGAGAGTTCAAGTTGGGTTGCCTGAGGCAACCTAGGATCATAAAGAGATAGACCAGGTTTGGACGAGGTTTGGACAGTGTCCCGAATAAAAGTGGGGCGACACACAGACATACTCACAAGAAGATGGCCTGGACCCTCGAAGCCTCTCGGGGAAAATAGAAAATACATGTGAAAGGTACATGGATTACTTGCATTGTACTTAGTTGATTAGTATTGGAAAAGGAAAAAAAGGCGCAAAGAAATAAGTGAATGTACGGGAAATGAGCGTGCCCGCATAGATCGAAGAAGGCCGCCTGTTTCTTGATCCAACATTTGCCACATTTCAAGAATCTCATCGAACCCTTACCAAATAAAAACGCCACAGGAAACCCAAAGAGGGAAAACACACGAGCCTTTGCGACATAATTCTTCCTCTTCTTTTTCTTTTGTTTTTATGTCGTCGGTGCCTGACACGCGCTGTGTCTTTCTATTTGCTGATGTGTACTAGGGTAGCAGGGCCGCTTCCACCCTCCGCTCTCTATCTTGTCATTGCTTTCCACGTGATTCAGCCACCCCTCCCCTTCTCCTCCTTCTCCTCTCCGTATCCACCCACGCTCTGCCCTCCTCCTCCTCCTCCTCCTCAATGCGCCCACCGATAAATGACGGTAGGGATGAGAAAAGGGTTGCCCTCGTCGTCCGCCGCGGAGGTCTCCAGCTCCAGGTACTTGCGGTGAGGCCCCACAATCTCCACAGGCGCGCCTTCATATCGCTCCAGCACCCACTCGGCCAGGTCCGTCTCAAGCTTGGACGAGTACAGCTGCTTGTTGGCAGGCAGGTACTCCTCGCTGTTGTAGAGAAAGCGGCCCTTCTGCGGGCCCTCCATACCCGAGGCCTTGTGGAAGAGCAGGGTGATATTGAGCCCCGTCTGCTTCTTGAACGCCTCCAGAAACCCACCCAGGGTGAGAGGCCCCTGCTCGATGACGATGCGGTCCCACTTGGTGAAGTCCGCGGGGTAGGGCTTGACGTGTGCCATCTCAATCTCGTCGTAGCGCTCCTGCGTCTTGGCGGGCGGGGCGGGCTCTTGCAGGAAGTACATGTTCAGGCCCAGGTTGTTGGAGGAGTCTTTGAAGGCATCCAGCGGCTTGCCCTGCAGCACCTTGAGCAACTCAATGCAGGCCAGGCCCGTCACCGCCGCCGTGGCCGTGGCAATGGCCGGGATGATCTTCCCCGCGATCATCTTGCACTTGTGCCGGGAGGCTTGTTTTATCCGATAATTCGAGGCGCGGAGGTTGCAGGCGGCCGTGACAAAGTCGATGTGGAAATTCAGGTCCTGGTCCTTCTCAAACTCGGCCGGCTCTGGCACCACCTCTCCCGCGTCCACAGCCTCCAGCTCCGCAATCAGCCCTTCCAACGTCGCCCGCTCCTCCGCTTCTTGCTGATGCTGCTGCTGCTCCTTCTGCTGCTGCACCGACTCCACGTCCATGGCATCCTCCTTGCCCGCACTCGCACTGCTCCCCCCGTTGGTGCCCGCCGCTACCTCCCCTCCTTCCTCCCCCGCTGCCTCCCCCTCCTTCTTCTCCTCCTCCAACTCAATCTTTTCATTGCTAGGCGTCCAAGCTGGCACAGGCAAGCTGGCCAAGATGCCCTTAACGTACTTCAAATCCCGAAATCGGTGGTCTTGCGCGATGAGGGTCTTGTCGGGAGACTCGACCAGGCCATAGTTCACCGCTAGCAGGTTAGCCACCGACACGACAAAGCCCAAGTGCTGCTCCTTCTCCGCGTCGAACACCGCCGGCTGCGGGAAGCGCTTGGCGCCCGTCCAAAACTTGTCCCCGTTGGAGGTGACGTGGTCTTCGGGGAAGTTATGAATGAGCTGAAGTAGCTTATCGCGGAAGAGCTTATGGAACAAACTAAATGCCTCTGCCACCAACGCCGGAAACGTCAACCCCCGCGCCTGCGCCAAGTAAGCCTGCACGCCCCGCAAGGCATCAATCTCCTTGCCCAAATCCGCCTTCTGCCGGCTGCCGGCGCCGCTGTTGCCGCCGTTCCCATTCGTTTCCCCCCGCAGCGCGGCCTTGGCATCCTCAAGATACAGCGCCCGGTCCTCCAAAAACTTCTTCGCGTCCGCCGCCCCCTCCACGAACAAATCATTGAACTGCGCCCGGGCCCACTCAATGCAATGCTCGATGAGCGAGGGGAAATTCCGCAAAGTACACATAGGGATGGTATCGCCGTCCGCGTCGTCCTTAGGACCATCAGCATAAGAAGCAGTCAGATGAGGGATAATCACCTGCACATTACACTTCGTGCCCAGCGTGCCCGACTCCAACAGCGGCTTACCATAAAACACACACCGCGAGTCCACGTACAAACGAGCCTTGACATTATCCAAAGCATTAGTCACGAAATCCAACCCCTCCCAAAGCTGATCAGGAAACACATTCTCAGTCGTCGTCGCGACCAGCTCCTCCTTCGCCTCAATCTTCATCGCACTATTCATGTGCAACGCCGCCTCCGTCGCCGCCACCGACTTAGCCTGCCCCACGTTCTTCTCGCGAAACAAAAACTGCCGATTCAAATTACTAACCTCGATACGATCATTATCCGTCACGACAATCCCCCCCCTCGGCCCTGTCCCCAAGCCCAGCAACGCAAAGTTCTTCAGATACTCACACCCCAACGCCCCACAGCCCACCACAAAGGTCCGCGCGTTCGCAATCCGCTCCTGCACAAACGATTTCCCATACAGCGCCACCAAGTCATCATACCGCGTGTTCTGCGGGGCCGTCTCCGCAGCGGAAGGCCGGGTCGCAGGCAAAGCCTCAAAGGCATCCAAATGCAACCACTGCTTCAACGGCTGGTACTTCCCCGTAAACTTCACCACCTCCTGCGCCACCACCCCCCCAAAGAAAGCAGCCAACGGCTGAAAATCCACATCAGCAAAGAGCGCCAAGCTAGTTACCACGCTCTCCTCCACCTCCTCCAAGGCCAGGGCCGCCTCCGGGTCCCCCAGGGCCTTGAGCTCCGCATTCCGCGCCTGCGTCAACCGCAAAACCTCCGCCGCGTCCCCCTCGTCATTCGGCCGCGGAGCCCTCCCATGCGCCTCCTCGAATTTCCACAACCCCTGCAAGGCCAGATGGAGCTGCTCGGCCCGACCAAACTTGGCGCCATCGGTAAAAAGCAAGCCGAACTCACCCGGCGCCACGGGCTGGGCCAGGTTCTGAGCAAGGGTGCGGTAGCCGTACTGCACTGGCTTCTTGACCTGCGTGAGCACCCCACCGTTCTTGTAGGCGGAGAAGGCCCGAGTGTCACCAATGGCGAGCTTGAACCCGTCATAGACCTTCTTCTCGCGCTTGGTCCCATTTCGGTCCTCCACCACAGTTTTGAAGACATGCTTGATTTTGAAGGGCCCTAGGTCATTGACACTCTTGGCATTGTCCGCCACGCACTCCATCCCTGACACATCCGAAATCTCCACCCACCCATCATGCTCGCTCTCCTCAATCCCATGGCTCCGCCCCCCATCCTCCTGGCTCAGCAGGGTCACTGTCCCCTCCTCGTCATTCTCAATATGAGTAATAATACGCGTATGCGGGTTCTCGCCCGTCACATCCCTCACGGTAAACTTAGGCCCAAAATCCGAAAACACAAACCCCATCGCCCCCTTCACATTCGCCGCAATAAAAGCAATGCTCCGGGCATGGCAAAACTCATCCCATCGCACCATCTCCGCCAAACGCATCCCCGTGCAGACCACCACGTTGTGTGTCCCCACCACTGCTTCCGTCAACGGGCCATGCTGCACCCGCACCGACACCATCGAGTTCAATTCCGCCAGCTTGCTCGCCACTGCCCCCGCCCGGGGCTTGCCCACGTCGGCTTCGGTCAAGAAGAAGTTGGAGCCCAGGTCCTTGAGTTGGGTGGGGTGCTCATCCCACAGCGTCACCGCGCCCGGCCCTGCGAGGATGAGGTTCTTGGCCGTCTCCACGCCCACGCCGCGCAAGCCCACGATCAACACCTGGTGAGGGACGGGGAAGGGGTGGATGAGTGGAGGGATTGGTAAAGGGAGAGGAGAGAATGGGTCTGGGGCAGAGGGGGAGGCATGATCCCTCCTCCTGCCCTCCTGCTCTGCAGCATGACACCCAAGCATAAGCCATGCAACAAGCACGCACACACATACACCGTCTCCTCCTCTCCGTCCACCACTACCATGCCTGCACGCCGCTCCTCTTCCTTACCCTCCTCTTGCTCCCTCCCTCCCTCCCCACACACATACCTTGAGCTGAATGAGTTTACTCATGGCCTCCATCCCAAAGGCCCCAATCTGCCGGGAGTACTTGTCCATGAAAGCCGCATTGTCCATCAAGGCCTTGGTGTCTCGGACAGGGCTGGCGGCACGGGGCGGGGAGCTAGCCATGGCTGCGGGGTATGAGGGGGGATGAACGACGGTGGGTTTCTGTCTTCCGGGGGTAGTGATGATGATGGTGAGCGCTCTTGGCTGCTCACTCCTTCTGAAGGTCAGGCACTTGCTGGGCCCTGTGGCGTGTGGAGAGAGGAGGAGAGAGGTGAGATAAAGGGTTGAGGGTGAGCAGCGAAACAGGGAGTGTGGCTAGTGTGTGGCTGTGGCTGTGCGTGCATGAGGTATGGCCACCACCACTGCGTGAAATCTCGAAAAAATCGGCGAGGCGTAGTAACGTCTTCTGACTGCGGTCCCAAAAAGTGCAGGGAAAGCGCAGCATATATTACTGTCAGATTGCCTTGAAAGGGTCTTGGCGAGGTTGGTCAGCGAAAATGATGAGGGACTAGTGTTTTTGATCGCAGAGATATATGAATAAAGAAGGAAAAATCTTGTCTTGTCTTGTCTTGTTTCTTTAGAGTGTGTGCGCCCAAGCTGACAACCTCCCCACTCCCACGGCACCCAAAGCAAGGAAAGTCGGACACCGCAAGGCACCATTATATATATATATATCACAATGTGTTTTTGCTTTGTACTTTTGTATGCCATATTTTACATATTCATCTTTACAGCCTCTCCCTCCTCCTCTTCCCCTCTTCCATCACCACCAACACCGCCAACCCCCTCGCCATTGACGTACTCCCGCTTGGCCAGCAAGAACGCCTGAAACGACTGCAACCGAGTCTGCACCTCCAGAACTATCCTCTCCTCCTCTTTTCCTTCCTCTGCTCCTTCCCCTTTTTCTGCTGCTGCTGCTGCTGCTGCTGCTGCTGCTGCTGCTGCGCCTTCCTTGGTGCGGAACCCCAGAGCGGCGACACGCTCGAGCCCCAACGCCTGACCTAATGCAGCAGTGGCCTTTGGCAACACGAAGAAAGGCACGCCACGAAGGGCGGCAAGGACAGCAATGTGCTCCACCAGACGTGGCGGCTTGACGTCTCTGTGTTCATCAAAGAATAAGAGGAAAAATGAGGGAGGAGAGAGAGTTTGAATGTGTCGATTCGCTTCCTTTCCCGTGGCCTCTCCCCGCCCACGATACACAAACCCACCCACGCACCTGCAAATGAAGAGGAGGGAAAGCTGCCCCTTCTCCAAGGCGCGTGTCACTTCATTGATGCCAACGCACAAACACTTTCGAGCGTACATGTGAGCCGGCGTCTGCTTGGTGTGGTTGGTTGAGCAGGGCGTGAGATTCAGGAATGACAAAGCAAGGCATGTGTGCGCTAGAATTACAAAAGAAAAGATATACTTACCCCTTCCTTGGCCGAGAAGACCTTGACGCGTGGCTTTTGTTTCCTCATTTGCTTCTTCTTCTTGTCTTGTGGTTTGCTTGTACTTGTGGTGCCGTCCGACTCGTCCATTGGTTTCGTATCGTCGTCCTCCTCCTCCTCTTCTTCAGCCGTGGGGAGGACGCCCAGCAGCGGAGCAATTTCCTTCTGACACCTGTGCGGGGATATCATTTTAAAAAAACGAGTTTCAAACTTGTGTAAGACATACACATACCCCTATGCCCACGTTGACGCAGAAGCTTACCTGTCTACGAAAATGTCGCGCTCCGTGCCTAGGTGGAGTAGGGTGGAGTGGTGGGTGGAAGGCGGGTTGAGTGGACCTGTGAGTACCGCGGGCATGACTGACAAAGCACGCATGCGCAGCATTGTTGACAATCGAGAAGAAGCTTTGCATACAAAATCAACGCGCTGCCGCAAAGGGTACCGCAGGGTAGCGCGCTTAGAGTTCCAAGAGACTGAAAACCAAGGCCCGACCTCCCCACTCCCCTTGACCACCCCACCTACCTGGCAGCATGATCCAAGCCCCCAAGCCCAAGCCTGCATCCTTGTCTTCCTTCTTCGCCTTCTTCTTCTTGTTGTGCTGCTGCTGCTGCGGTGCTGGCTGCTGTTGTTGGTCGCCAGCAGCCTTGGGTAGCGTGCCTTCCTGCTTCTGATGATGCTGGTGAGGGGATGATGTGGGAGGCGGAGCAGGAGGCCGTGGACGCTTTTGCCCTGCGGCCTTCTTCTTCTTGCTCCCCGGCATGAGCATCTTGGCCGCGTCCTGGTCGTGGTGGCCGAAGGGTGCCTGTGTTTGTGATCAGTGATGCGTGAGTGCATGGGTTATAGATGGACTTGGGGTTGAGGGAGACGGTGGCGGCGGCTTCTTCACTTTCGCATGTATGCACTTTTACAACGACGCCTAACGACGAAAAAAAACAATACAACCACAACACTCGCACAGGGCGACGCCAGTTCTCTACGTAAATTGTGCCGGCTTCCCCAGTCGCTGGCGCAGTTGGAGAAGTGCAGGGCCTTTCGTTTGGTAGGGTCGCACGCGTCGTCCTCCTGATCATCGCCTCGCTTTACCTCAGCCTCCTTGCCGCCGCCTTTTGCCCCGTGCCCTCCATCGTCCAGGTACGTGAACAGTAGCGAGTGAGCACGAGGTGCACTCATAGCTGGATGAGCGTTGAGACGTGACGCGGGTGGTTGGTGTACGTCCAAGCCTGCACTGGACCCACCCTCTCCTCCTCCTCTCCTCCCTTGCCCTCTGCATTTCCTTGCCACCATCACTACCGTCCTAGCACCCTTGCTTTCAAGTCTAGCGGAGCATCATCTCTGGCGCATTAACTCTTCATATCGAAAACAAGTCCCCTCACCATCCTTCTCCTACCCAAAACAACAGGCCATCAACTCCCGCACCCCCACCACCATGTCCGCCAAGATTCCTTCCTTCCTGTCCGCCTCCACCTTTGCCGTCGTGGGGGCCAGTAACCGCCGCGAGAAATTTGGGAACAAGGTCCTACGCTGCTACCTCCAACACGGGAAGAAAGCCATCCCCATCAACCCCCGAGAAGAAGAGATCGAGGGCCTTCCTTGCCTTGCCAACCTCTCTCTCCTGACTTTTCCCTCCGAGACTGCCGTATCGGTCATTACTCCTCCCGCAGTCACGGTGGGCGTGCTCGAAGAAGCGGCCAAGTTGGGTATCAAGCACGTGTGGCTTCAACCGGGCTGTGAGAGCCCCGAGGTGATTGCCACGGCGGAGAGAGTTGGGTTGCTCCCTACTTTGATTTTTGGCGGCCCGTGCGTGTTAGTTGAGCTAGGGTTTGAGGGGAGGGGTCACTGACTACCAGGGTTAGAAGCGGACAGAAAAAGTGGGAAGGAAGGGTTGAATGGTACTAGTAAATTGTGAGGTTTTTGGCTCGGGGGCTGGATTAGGGTGTGTATGCTGGGTTTGCAGTCGAGGGAGGGGGTTGGTGGGTGGGGGGTGGGGAGGTCGGAGGGCTTGGGAAATGAGACCAACCAGCTAAAGCATGATGCAAAAAGAGAGACAATAAAAATGTTGCTTTCCAAGTTTCTCGTTTATACTTCTTTGTCTACAAGCAGAAAAAGTAGGGAAATTGTGCCGCGTCAACGAATGAACAAAAATGCGCAACGGACCTATGATTTGATCGATGCCTCGATGATATCCTCAAGCGTCAAAAAGCCTCTTGTGCCTGGTCACTGCTGCACCGTAACCACACTAACACGCGCATGCGTACGCCCTCTGCCCTCCTCAACGACAGGGCTAACGACGCGCGCTTCCACTTCGTGGGGCCTGCTGCCGCCCCCTTCACTCTTTCGACGCGCTCCTCAACTTCATCATCCCACCACCCCACTTCTTCCATTACAGACGCCCCAACACAAAGCAGGAGAATGGGCAAGGTCCTGGAAGGCCAGTGCGTCTCGGGCACGGAGGTGCTCTGGGTGGCCGTGCATGGCTTCGCCTTTGCCTTGGCGCTCTTGACCGTGGGTACGGAGCTCCTGAATCCCGCCGCGGTGACGGCGGTGGTGGCGGCCGGCGGGACGTACTTGCTGGTGCTCTCGGAGCTCACGGCGCACACCACCGTGCAAGAATGGGCACCCTTGGTGGCCGCCGTGGTGGGGGTCGGCCTTTTGTCCATGGGCGGGGCGAGGTACGCCAGCGGGCAGTCGTTTGCGCCGCCGAGCTTGGCCTCGGGCGCGGGGCCCGTCCTCATCAGTTCCTTGTTGGCCGGCTACGTGCTGGCCGCGTTCCAGATGCAGGCTCTGGGGAAAGAAGGCTTGGAGGATTGGATCCCCTTGGCCTTGGCCGCGGGAGGCAGCGGCCTGCTGGCGCATGCCGGGGCTCGCTACAGCCGCAACGAGGACTTCTTTCCCAAGGCTCTGACGACGGGTGCTGGCCCCCGGATGGTCTTGCTCGGCCTGGGTCTCTTCGTCGGCACCTCCTTCCTCGGGGCGTTGGAAAGCCACAAGGGCACGTGGGAGCAGTGGTTGGCCCTGGCGGCCGCGGCGGCGGGCTCGGCGCTTCTGGCGTCCGGCGGGGCGCGTTATGCACAGGGAGGTGAGTTTTTCCCGGAAGCTCTGACTACGGGGCCGGTCCCTGCGGCGGTGATGGCCTTGCTTGCCGCCTTTGTTTACACCTCTTTTGTGGAACACGTCGGGGTCCGAAAGGCAGGGGAGGGGGTGGAGGCATGGATGCCTTTGCTTGGCGCAGTGGTGGGCGCGGGAGCCTTGTCGCATTGCGGTGCACGATTAGGATCGGATGAGACGTTTTTGCCGGCGTTGTTGGAGCAGGGTTTTACTCCTTTGCTGGCCACGGCGGGCCTTGTCATTTATACAGTGCTGGCTTTGCATGCTGTGAATGAGCCGAAGGGCGGGTTGACGATGTGGATGAATCTGGCGGGGGCGGCGTCGGTTTCCTTTTTCTTTTGCCACCTTATGTAGGAGGAAGAGGAGAAAGGAGAAATATGGGGGGGGGGGTAATCGTCCTACAATAAGAGGAAGCTTGCCACGGCTTGAGGGAGGGAGGGAGGGCAGAAGAGTGTGATTGTACATACATGAAGAAAGAAGAGAGGTTGCGGAAAGAGCAGAAGGCAAGGTGAGGATGATGGATAAGACGAAAGAGCGGAATGGCAGCAAAGAGAAAACAAGCAAAGCATAAAAGTAAACGACGGCGCAGGGCCAACAACACACAACCGACACAACCGCAATGCTTTGATGCTTTGTGTCTTTGTTTTTGTGTTTTTGTACGATTATTCTTTATTTTCGAATCATCTCTTTCTTTGCATATTTTCATTGGCAGCGCATCTCGACTCCCGCCACTATATTCAATAGTACTTCCAAGCATCATCCAGAACATATTTCCTTCTTCCTTGCTCACTCCCTCCACCCACCCCACCACTCTCTTCGCTCCCACACAGCTTCAACCATGGGAATCTCCTGGTTTCACAAGGCCAAGGGCGCGGCCTTCCCCAAGCTCGGCCCCATTGTCAATGCCGTCCATTTGCAGGGGGTGACTGCTGCGCGATCTGGCCCGCGTGGCATGTCCTTTGCCTCGCTCGAACAGCATCTAGGTACGTTAAGGGAGAGAAAAAGTTGAAGGGTCTCGTATGTGTTGCTTGCATGGTGTCCATCCCTTTTTTTTCCCCCTCTTTTCGTCTTTTCGTCTTTTCATTTGCCGTCTGACGGGCTCCAAAAATTAACAATTTTCTTTCGAAGACATTTCGTTCCGCTAAGCCAACGACGACGCGCATAACCATCCCTCCCTCCCGCGCTCCCTCCCTCTCCTCATGACATTTTTATCGATTTCCCCCCCTTTTTGATGGCCCCACTCCCCCTCCAATCGTACCTCCTTCCCTCCCTCCCTCCCGCCCTCCCTCCTCCACCTACTTCCGCGAACGCCCAGACGGGCACCTCGTGTTTCTCTTGCAGCGTCTGAATCTTTTGGCCTATCAAATTGCTTTGCACGGGGCTGCCGTCAGGAGAAGTAGTGAAGGAAGTAAGGGTGTGAAAGAAGCGAGCATCTATTGCTGAGCTTTTTAGTTCGTTTGACGCCAGTGCCTCCTGCACAGTAGTGAACCGCGCAACCGATGCAGTCACTCGCCCCGCGCGTCTCTACAACTGGGACGCCCTCCGCGAAGCTCCCGCAGGGATAGGCAAAGAGGCTCAGGCATTAATTTCTGAATATGCTCCTGCAAAACACACCACATTGTCGGGCACGTCTACTTTAATGAAGGTGATAGCATGGCAATTGGAGGAGGCTTTCCTCACCGAGGAGATCATGTTGCACCAAGCTGACGTTTTGGCCGGGTGCCTTATGCACGACTCTCCTCAACAATCACCAACCTCCTCCTCCTCCTCCCTTCCCACCACCACCACCACCACCACCACCACCCGCAGCCGCCAGCATCTTCATCTTCTTCCTCCGTTTGTTATTCGGTCTCCTCCAGCTCGGCGTCGCGCCCGTGCTCCTCAACCCCTCCACCGACAAGACCAAACGCCAAGCGGGTGGGTTATTCTTCTTCGCCGCCTGCTCCAACCACGGCACCAGTGGGTTTTTCTTCTCTTCCCTTGAGAGCGGGCCAGGGTGGCAAAACCAGACAGAGAAAAAGGGGGAGGACTCGTGCCCCGTGCCTTCAGGGTGTGCATACTCGTACTTAGAAGTAGGGACGAGATAGAAAGGTTTTTGATGCTCGGGGAGGGAGGCGATCGCGTCGAGGTAGTAGGCTTTGTTGGCTACGTAATTGGGTAGAAGCAGGCAAAAAGGTTTGTTGGAAACAAGGCAGAATTTCAGAGCATTCTCCTTGTGTTCGCCCGAGTAGGGAGGGTTGGTAACCAAGACGTCGTGCTTAGGGACTTGCCCTGCAGCAACATCAGCATAGAAATCCCGCATCTTGTTCGTGACGTGCGAGAAGCCCAGCCGACCCAGCAGGCCCACGACGGCGCCTTGGCAATAGTAAGGATCGTAAACGTGGAGGGCGGGCTTGCCCTGCTGCTTCATCAAGGCCCGACACAGCCAGACGAGGAAGGGCTCCAGATCTTGGTAGGCGCGGAAGGGACTTTCGAAATGGTCGGCGTAGTCGGTGGGGAAGGGGTAGTGGTGGAGGGAGGGGCGGGTGGTGCTGATGGAGGGGAAAGCGAGAGTCGAGTGTTGTTGTCGTGGTGGTGGAGGCTTGGATGCGGAGGGGGGGACAGGCGCTGAAGATGAAGGTGACGCTGACGGCAGCTTTCGCTTCTTATTTTTCTTCTTCTTATTGCTGCTGGTGGCCGTGGGGGCAAGTGGAGAGAGTGGGCAAGCAGCAGCGGTCGAGGACGAAGACGACGGACGCTTTCGCTTCTGCTCCTTCTTGTTGCTCGTGGTGGCCGTAGCGCTGCCGCTATCAGGCGGAGGAGGGGAGTGATGATGGGGTGGGAGTGATGGTGGTGGTGGAGAGGAGGAGGCTGGGAGTGCTGGTGCAGGCCGCTTCCTCTTCTTCTTGTGCTTCTTGTGCGTGGACAGGTGCGTCTCGGTCATGACTCCTTTGTTGTTTGCGGTAAAAACAAGGGGTTAGATAGGGAGGGAGGGAGGGGTCGGTTGCTGGGTGGGAGAGAGACTCGCTGTAAAATCATGTGCTTCCTTTTGCTTTCCCTGCCACTTCCCCCCTCCCCCTTATTAGTAAACTAAATCCCACAACCAAACACATGCACAACGCACAGGCCTCGTCGTTGGCACCTTTCTCCTCCTCCTCCTCCTCCTCCACCTCCTCCTCCTCGTCCTCCTCGATGCCTGCTCTGCCCTGCCCCGGCCGTCCTCTCCTTTTCTCAATACGTTCCCATACCTCCACTCTGCCCTTCCCTCTCCACCACACCACACACAGAGCACGCCACACACCCACCACGCCCACCATAACACCACCACTACAGCCGCACACAGCACGATCAGCCGCACATGCAGTCCATGTTCCGCGGGGGAGGAGGGGAGGGCTGGGAATGGGGTCAAGAATGGAACGACGAGGGGGATGCAGCAGCGGCGGTGTTCCCCAGCCAGCTGCTGCAGCAGCACGAGCACCTCGACGCCAGCCACCACTATCAGCAGCACCACCACCAGCTTCAGCAGATGACGCTGCAGGACTACCAGGACCAGGCGGCGCGGCGCAGGAGGAAGAGCGCCGACGCCCCCCCTCCTCCTCCTCCTCCTCCTCACCATCGCACGTCCCTGTCCGCCTCGTCCTCCTCTTGGCGCGACCCCCACCACAAGCCGCCTCTGACGCCCATCCCCTCCCCGCTGGCCTCGCCGATACTCTCCCCGTTCTCCGGCGGCAGCAGCGGTGGGCTAAGCAGCAGCAGCAGCGGCAAGGGCAAGAGCGGTCGTCCGGGCTCTTCCTCCTCCTCCTCGTCTCCCTCTCCCTCCTCCTCCTCCATCATTGAGAGTCACCGCAAGACGGAGATGTGTCGCAACTGGCCGCGTTGTCGCTACGGTGCCTCCTGCGCGTTTGCCCACTCCCCCTCCGAGCTGCGTCGCTTGAGTCTGGAAGAGATGGAACAGAGCGGGCGTATCCCCAACAGAGGTAAATTTCGGGTCTTTCCCTGCTTGACCTGGGTGATGACGGGGGCGTGTCCTTATCGTGATCGCTGTGTCTTCATCCACGACGCGCGTGTGAAATCGGAGCAGGAAGCCTACCTCTTTGCGACCCCCGGCAGCAACAACGCGCATCTCTCCTCTAAGAGCCCTCTCTGGTGGCCTGACTATCTCCCCTCCTCCTCCTCCCCCGCTTCCCCCGCCGGCGCCTCCGCGACACAGTACGAGGTGGTAGGGAAGGAAGGAGGGCTGACCTTCTTTGAGGCAACCGTGAAAGCGATTTGGAAAGGCTACAAATGCGTGATGGGCAACCTTCCCTCTCTCGGTCACAGCCGTCGCGCCGTGTTCTATGGGGAGGAGGGAGGGGGGGAGGACGGGGGGGAGGAGGGCTGCGAGGCCCCTGTGGATCGCTTGCCTATTTTCTTGGCCATTTCTTTGTTGCATCAGAAGCACCAGCAGCAACGCTGGGAGCAGCAGCAGCAACATCAGCAACAGTCGTGGAAGGAGTACCTGGGGGCGAAGGCCGCAGCAGCAGCAGCAGCAGCGACTGAGGCAGCAGCAGCAGCCGCAGCAGCAGCAGCAGCGGCTGCCGAGGCTGAGGCAGTAGACAACGGCTTCGCTCCTGGCCATGAGATGGACATGTCCCTGTCGCACTCCTCCTCCTCCCTCTCCTACTCCACCTCCTCCTACCCCTCCTCCTTCTTCGACTCCTACACACCCCCCACCCACGCTGCTCCTCTTGTCCCTGCCCGGGCCGCTGCCTCCTTCTCCGCACCCGCTGCTGCTGTTGCTGCTCCTGCTGCTCCCACTCCTACTTCTTCTGCCAGCAGCCTGGATGAGGCCGTTGCAGCTGCCATTTCACAAGCTCTGTCCCAGCAGCAGCAGCAG
>Ga0105055_10007968_pt1 | contig 13914 bp, 13 predicted proteins | sample BON03_FD_78090 | JGI IMG/M metagenome (GOLD analysis project Ga0105055, IMG submission 78090) | Freshwater microbial communities from Lake Bonney liftoff mats and glacier meltwater in Antarctica - BON-03 | ecosystem: Environmental > Aquatic > Freshwater > Ice > Glacier meltwater | place: Lake...
ATATTCTAGTTTTTGGGCTGGCGTGAAGTTCTTGCGGATCTTTCTTGTTGTGCTAGTCATGTCGTGTCCTATTTTGATGTTTAATAGGCTATCAAGTCCTACAGGTTTATTAAACCATTACACTGTTTCAGATGTTGGCTAGTAAATATTTCTGTTTCACTCTGTACATAGTCACCTATCGGCAATCCTTCGTCATCCAACGCAAGAAAATCGCTGACTGTATTGGCTTGAGCTTCCAAATGAAACTGAAGTGCCCAAACATTTTCACCTAACTTAAACCCTTGATACGGTGTAATGGCACTCTTTGCAAAGGGAATGGCGCCATTGGGTAACTCAAAACAATCAGAATGCCAACTTAATGGCACCAATGTATCTGGCATCCAAGTCGCACAGAAGTCGGTCTTGGTAATCGCATGCCAACCTACTTCTTGTTGTGCATTCCTATAAACATCGGCCCCCATTGAGCTGGCAATTAACTGGCCACCCAAACAGATGCCAAGCACCATTTTATCTGACTCAATAGCCTGTTTGATTATCTTCTTTTCAGTCACAAGCCAAGGGTAAAGGTCCTCTTCATAAGCACTCATTGGACCACCCATAATCAATAACCAATCAAATTGTTCAACGGTCGGCAAAGATTCATTCAAATCTAAACGATACGTTTTTAATTGGAAGTCTTTATTCGTAAACCAATCCGTCATCGAGCCTATCCATTCACCTTCCGCATGTTGAAATATCGCTACCTTCTGCATCAAACAACTCCATAAAGATCTTAATTATTTAACATAAATAGTAAGCTTTTTCTTACACCAATCAAAGTGGTTTATAAGCAATTCATGTTAACTATAAATACTGACCCATATATTTCTACAGGTTTATTAGCTCATTACAGGCAGTGCTTTCTTAAGATATGATCCATTGCATAATGCTTAAATTTAAGGAGAGGGAGCCTTCACATGGTCACAAGGACATTAACAATTGATAATAACTAAGGAAGATGAAATATAAATCCAGTCTGACTCTGAGGGATCCCTACCAAATGTTAAATAGTTAAACATTGAGTGGTTGCCGCATCAAGTTTTGTATTTGTTGATAAACGGCATGCCATTCTTGGTTTTTGATGCTTAACGGATCGGTCAGGGTCTGACTCCATTGATTTTTTCCTTGATTTCTTGAGGTCAACGCTGAGTTATATAACGATAACCGACACCTCGTACTGCTTGAACCAGACTGGCTTTATCAAGCAATTTTTTCCTAAGACTAACCACAACCGTATCCACAACATTACTCGCACCGTCATAATGAATATCCCAGACCTTTTCTAGTAATTCAGTTCGAGAAATGGCGATACCTTCATTGGCAATCAATGTCGATAACACACCATATTCAAGCCGAGTTAAATCAGTTCGGTTTTGATCAAACACCACTTGATGAGCATTTTTATCAAACCAGCGTGGAAGTGAAGCTTTCTCCCCGGCTATTTCAATCTCATGCATTAATGTTCTTGACATCCACCCATCAATCGAACCATCACCAAAGTCTAAGAACGCAGTGGTGAATGACCGCCCATTGAAAATGATTTGACTTTGCAGTAATACAAAACCAAGATCTTTAGCAACAGAAGCAAATGGCATCACGTCTTCAACTGTCATATAAACGTAATGAAGGTTGGGCCGCATTGCCATATAGACCCGTTTTATATCTAGCCAACATGCTGCTTGAACACCACTTAAAGCTTCTCCATCCTCTACTGATAACCAACGACGAACAAACAGTGCATAAGGACGCTTAGCGCCGACTGTTCGATTTTGTAGATCTTGCCACCAATAATCAATAATCGGATCCATGCCAAGTACGCTCATGTCTAATTGTTCTGGGTTGATTAGGCAATAAAAGCCGACAATTTTATCTTCGCTATTTTTTACTTTATGAAAGGTCTCTGGTAGCCACTGCCACCAATGCCGATATAAGGCCTGTGCTGCTTGAGGCTCATAGTATTGAACAATCGCCATGATGGCGTCAAAATCGTCTGCTTGTGCCGATTCAACACTATACTCGCTGTGATCATTGGCGGGGAAGAAAGCATCTCGAATAACTCGGTTGTCAATCAAATAAATAATATCAGCAATATACCGCCAATAGGTGTTGCTATTAGCTGTTTGCATTTCAATTTTTAAAACCCGCCAAGCCCGATTTCGGTATTCGCTGTGCCGGCGAGGTGATTTAGCCTTTAAGCTAAATACAATCGCATTTTTTAATACATCATGTAGACTCAAACCATCGGAGCGACGTTCAATAAATTCTATCTCTGTCAGTTGATGATATATTTCTGACGCGTCGGCTACGTCTAACATGCCAGCTAGCACTGTTTCACTAACACGGCGCACTGTTGCAGTTGCTTCTATCGCTTGTCTTAATTTAGGATTTTTAATATCGTCTACAAAATAATCCGCTAAGGTCTGAATCGTATTATCGAACGAAACTGTATTTATTTGACGTGCTGGTTGCTCTAAAATAGCCACTGATGCCAAACGTAACGCTAGGGGATGGCCTTCGGCAAATTGATTGATTATTGATGCACTATCTTCACCTAACCCGACCGCACTTAAATAGGCTTTGGCTTCAATAACCGATAGAGTCTCTAGCCTTAGACTCATGAACACACAGTTTTTAGGGCAATGGATAAGCCATTGATTGTTAGGTTTAATTCTACCAGCAAAAACCAGCCTGATCTTGGACTGTAATTTTGACATAAAATCACAACGTAACCAGGTATCGAGCAAACGAAACGATTCAAATTGATCTAGAATCAATAATATTGGTGTCGTTATCTGTTCTAATGCCGTTATTAATTGTTCTATGCTTGTCACTTTTATCGCCAACTGTTGACCAAGTGCGAATAAGAATGCACTCGGCGTTGGTTCTATTAGCTGGCAATCGAAAAAGACTGATTGCTGATTTGTTTCTGCAAGCCGCTTCAAAAACTGATCTAATAACCATGATTTTCCTATGCCCGCAAGTCCGTAAATTCCAATAACATCGGGCCCATCTTGCAATCGTATTTGTCTTAAAAAGGCTAGTTCTTTTTCTCTTCCAAAAAAGTGATTCTGTTCTGAAACCGTCATATCATACCTTAATGCTCAATTATTCCAGTTAGTCTAGATCTTCCCCTCTCCCCAAACTTCTTTCAACACTATCCTAATTTACCCTAATCATAAACCCACGTAAATCTCATCAAAACATCATTAACCCCATAAATTGAACTGTTAAAGTATATCTAAGTCAACAATCGTGTTGCTTATCTAACAGGAAATTACTATGCCAGCCATCGAAGTCAAAATCATCAAAAACGTGTTCACTCCTGAGCAAAAACAACAAATAATTAGTCAGTTAACTGACACTATGATTAACATTATCGGCACTGATACACCACAAATAAGGGGTGTCACCAGCTGCGTTATTGTTGAAATTGAAGAAGGTAATTGGGGAATTGGGGGGAAAGGTCTAACAGCATCCAATGTACACGATCTTCTCTAACCATATAACTTATAAGAGATATTTATTATGGAAAATTTAAAGAAAATTTTAATTCCCGCCATTACTCTTCTATTAATATCTACTGGTGTTCAAAGTAGTGAATCTATCGCTGATATTATTGCACGAGCAGAATCAGCAGCACCTTCACAAATCAGTAAAAATGCTACTATTTACGGTACCGATGGCCAAACAGTATTACGAAAAGGTACTAATGGTTGGTACTGTACGCCAGGCGTATACATTCTGCCAGACGACAAACACCCAATGTGTAATGATGGTGTTTGGCAAAAAGCAATGCAGGCGATGGCAAATGGAAGTGATTTTTCTACCGATCGCATAGGCATATCCTACATGCTCAAAGGTGATGCCCATGTCAGTAATTCCAATCCAGCTGCAACGGATCCAAATAATGGTGATGTATGGGTACAAGAAGGTCCACATTTAATGATTGTTGTTCCAAAAGAACAATTAAACGGTATTTCCCGTGATCCCTATAATGGCGGTCCTTATGTTATGTGGGAAAACACACCTTACGCACATATTATGGCGCCAATTGTAAACAAATAACATCGTTGTTTAATTGCCATCAAAAATAAGGCCCATTAACAATAATGGGCCTTATTTTAATTCTTATGACAAGAATCAATGGGAGTCCTGACTCGATTGATGTTTTCTAAATCATTCGGCCTGAAAAGCCTTTACCGAAAAATACTTGCTTTCCCCACGAATTCATTGGCTTAAAATTCACAGTACATTAACTTCTATTTAATTAAGCATTCTAAAGTAACGGGAACTTTCAGTTAATTTAGACAGTTCCAATTAACTTAAATATGGGGTTACCTCCCAAATTAAGGATAGTGATGCGGAGATCATTCTCGCTGTTGTAACAGGTATGGACACTGGTACGATATCGGGTTTGTAATTAATAGCGATATTTTTCGGTGTAGAAATAATTATTATCTGATTATTAAAAGGACTTGTTTCCTTTAAGGTGAAAAACTAAAGCCTATAACAGCTTAAAAATTATGGATATTTACATAGAAATTGAGCTTAACAGTGAAATTATTTTTATAGTCTATGATAAAAACCCCACACTAAAACGGAACTTTTTAACAACGCTACCGTCAGATAGTCCTGTAATAACTGCTGATGCCGTAAAATGGCTGGAACTAATAATAACGACACACACCATCGTATAACTGAAGGAATACCAAGCATGATAGAGGCAAGTTTGACTAATTCACAGATCGCAGTTCAGCAACTTAAAACCTACATCAGCAAACAGATTATTGGACAAGAAGTCTTAGTGGAACGCATGCTCATCGCTTTATTAGCCGATGGCCATATTTTGGTTGAGGGCGCACCAGGCTTAGCTAAGACGCGTGCAATTAATGTGTTAAGCAAAGGCATTGAAGCAAACTTCCACCGAGTGCAATTTACCCCAGACTTATTACCTGCTGATTTAACCGGTACTGAAATCTATCGCCCTCAACAAGGCAACTTTGAGTTTCAAAAAGGCCCGTTATTTCATAACTTGATTCTGGCAGATGAGATCAATCGTTCACCTGCTAAAGTGCAAGCAGCATTATTAGAAGCGATGGCTGAAAGACAAATTACGGTCGGTGCGGCGACCTACCCATTGCCCGAGTTATTTATGGTGATGGCGACACAAAACCCGATAGAGCAGGAAGGTACTTATCCCCTTCCCGAAGCACAATTAGATCGGTTTATGTTACATGTGAAAATTGACTATCCACATGCTCAACATGAAAAAGATATTTTACATTTAGCCCGTGCAGAAGCGCGCGGTGAACTCAATTCAAATCAATCATCTCAGACAAAAATCAGCGAACAAAGCTTATTAACGGCACGAAAAGAAGTGTTAGATGTATTTATGAGTGAAGCCCTAGAAGAGTATTTATTGCAGCTCATTATTGCTACGCGTAACCCAGGTGTTTATGGCGAAGACATGGCCTCATGGGTGCAATATGGTGCTAGCCCGCGTGCCAGCATTGCCTTGGATCGCGGCGCCCGTGCTAAAGCATGGTTACAACAACGTGATTTTGTCACCCCTGAAGATATTCAAGATATCGCCTTTGATGTATTACGCCATCGTTTGATTTTGTCTTATGAAGCGGAAGCGGAAGGGATTACCCCTGATCGCGTTATTCAACAATTAATTGCTCGCGTCGCCGTCCCTTAAGTAGGATACGCAAAGGTGAATTCAGCACTACAAATCAATAATGATCTTGTTTCGATACAGTTAAAAACACTGATTGATTTAGGTAAATCAATTGCCATGTTAAAACGTCGTCGTCATCAGATTAAATCAGGCCAAAACGGTGAATACGTATCTCGTTTTAAAGGCCGTGGCATGGAGTTTGATGAAACACGCATCTATCAACCTGGCGATGATATTCGCAGTATCGATTGGCGAGTGACCGCTCGTAGCGACAAGACACATACCAAAGTGTATCGAGAAGAACGAGAACGTCCGGTATTTATCTCGGTCGATTATCGCCCTGCAATGGCCTTTGCAACACGCGGTGTTTTTAAGTCGGTTCAAGCGGCAAAAATAGCTGGCCTATTGGCGTGGTCGGCTCAAGCCAATGGTGATCGAATTGGTGGCCAGATCTTTAATGAACACGGCTGCCAGGAAATCAAACCCAAAGGCGGTAAACATGGTGTTTTACATTTTTTAAATGCCTTGGTGAAACCCGATTGTGCCAATGGTGTCAATGTATCATTGGAACGTGTATTAACACGGCTTATTCAACATACACGTCCAGGTAGTTTGGTATATGTGATCAGTGATTTTCGTGGTTTGACTGATACGGCTGAGTTGCATTTATCAAAATTAGGTCGGCATTGTGAGGTAGTGTTAATTCATATTTACGATCCACTAGAAAGCCAACTGCCGACTAAAGGCCGTTTTCGGTTTACTGATGCCATCCGCGACATTATTATCGATAGTAGTGACACCCAACGATTAGCAAAATACCAACAACGCTTTCAACAGCAACAACTTCATTTACAGACCCTCAGCAAAAAGTGGCGAATGACCTTATTGCAATGTAGCACCAACGATGATCCGCTAGAGCTTATACGCTAATGGAACAAAGTTTACCTTTACGTGATATTCATTTACCTGATGCCATCTCTTGGTGGCCGCCAGCGATAGGTTGGTGGTTATTATTAGTGTTAATTCCCCTACTCATTTTTGGCGCTTGGTGGTTATATAAACATCTGACTCGGAACACAGCCGTTAAAAGTGCTAAACGTCTATTAATAACAATTAAAGATGATCCAAATAGCGATGAGTTGCAAAAGCTACAACAGCTGTCAATCTGGTTACGTCGCGTCACTATGAGTGTCACCCCCGACCAACACAGTGCAGGTTTAACCGGTAAAGCATGGTTGACTTATTTAGACAATGGCGTTGAAGGCTCACCATTTAGTGAAGGTATTGGCCATTGCCTAGCTGACGTACAATTTAGACAATCTGCACCTGCTGATCTCGATATTAACGCCTTAATCACTTTATGTGAAACGTGGTTAAAAGGACAGAAACAATGATTCATTTTGACTGGCCTTGGCTATTACTCGCCCTGCCACTGCCTTTGTTAGTTCGCTGGTTATTACCGGCACAAACACCTGTTGAACAAGCTGCATTAAAAGTCCCATTTCTCGACGATTTTGCTGGTGATGAAACCACTAAGGTTTCGTCTGAAAAGCAATGGCCATTAATCTTTGCCACTATCGCATGGGTTTTACTGGTTTTGGCAAGTGGTCGTCCACAATGGTTGGGCGAGCCGATTGAACAAGCCATCTCGGGCCGAGATTTAATGTTAGCGGTCGATGTATCTGGCAGTATGCAACAAGAAGACTTCATTATTAATAAACAGCGTGTTGATCGTTTAGCCGCTACAAAACAAGTTGCCACTAATTTTATTGATCGCCGAGTCGGTGATCGGATTGGTTTAATATTATTTGGCACCACGGCCTATGTGCAATCACCTCTGACCTTTGATCACAAGACTGTGGCAACCTTACTAGATGAAGCCTTTATAGGTATTACTGACGACAAACCGGCGACATCAATCGGCGATGCTATCGGCCTTGCGGTAAAACGCATGGGGGATCAGCAAGCAAATAGTCATGTACTTATTCTGCTAACCGATGGTGCCAATACCGCAGGTGAAGTATCACCATTACAAGCGGCTGAGTTGGCGGCAAGTCATCAACTAAAAGTTTATACGATTGGTATCGGCGCCGATGAAGTGATTATTCGTAGTCTGTTTGGAGATCAAAAAGTCAACCCATCCATCGATCTGGATGAAAAGACATTAACAGCCATTGCAGATAAAACGGGCGGCAAATACTTTCGGGCTAGAAATACCCAAGAACTTGAGAAGATTTATCAATTGATCGATCAACTAGAACCTGTAGAAAAAGATAAGCAATATTTTAGGCCGCTGAATGAGCTTTATCCTTGGCCCTTGGGCCTCGCTTTGTTGCTCGTGAGCATTATTGCGCTTACTCGATTAGGGGGCCGTTTGAGATGATCAATTTGGCTGACTTTCATTTTATTAGACCCTATTGGTTTTTAGTGCTGTTACCGGCAGCAATATTTATCGTCCTATCAGTTAGAAACAAGTTGGCTCGTGGCAACTGGTCCGAAGTGTGTGATGACGCTTTACTACCTTTCGTTTTGCAAGACGGTGATAAACAAGCCAAACGTCGTTGGTCATCAATAGCCATGTCATTAGCTAGTCTGCTAGCCATTATTGCCTTGGCAGGCCCAACGTGGGAACGTTTGCCAACACCCGCCTTTCGTAATGATGCTGCATTAGTTATTGCACTCGACCTTTCTCGCTCGATGAATGCTAGCGATATCCAACCCAGTCGCTTAATTCGGGCGCGTTATAAAGTGGCTGATATTTTACAACCGCGTAAAGATGGCTTAACCGCATTGATAGTTTATGCTGGCGATGCCTTCACCGTGACGCCATTGACCGGCGATACAGCGACGATCAGTAATCAGCTCAATGCATTAACTACCGACATTATGCCAAGTCAGGGTAGTAATACGTTGGCAGCGCTCAAACAAGCCGTTGAGTTATTGAAACAAGGCGGACAAACACAAGGTTCGATTTTACTTATTGCTGATGCCATTAATGCTGATTCGATGGCTCAAGCTAAGGCGATTTTAGGTAACTATAAATTATCAATATTGGGTATTGGCACTGCTGAAGGCGCTCCTATTAAGCTAGCTGATGGTGGGTTTTTAAAAGATGCTCAGGGCAATATTGTTGTACCACGATTAGCCTTATCACAACTCAACTTACTCGCACAACTTGGTGGCGGCATTTATCAAACGATCAGTAGCGATGATAGTGATATCAAAACCTTAATCGCCAATAGTGATACTGCCTCCACGCAAGAAACAAACAAAGACTCCAAACATCTAGTCGAACAATGGGTAGAACAAGGGCCTTGGTTATTATTAATATTATTACCATTGACGGCTTTATTTTTTAGAAAAGGTTTGTTGGTCATTCCTTTGGTCGTTTTAATGAATTATCCACAAGATAGTTATGCCGTTGAATGGCAGGACTTATGGAAAACACCCGACCAACAAGCACAACAAGCATTTAATCAGCAGCAATATGAAAAAGCAGCCGCTCAGTTTCAATCCCTTGATTGGCAGGCCGCAGCACAATATAAGGCTGAAAGATATCAACAAGCTGCTGAAACCTTGCAACCGCTAGAGCAACATACTGCTGATGCTTATTATAATCAAGCGACTGCTTTGGCAAAAGCTGGACAATTAAAACCTGCATTAGATATTTATGAAAAAGCACTGAAACTAAATCCTGAACATGAAGATGCGCTTTATAATAAAAAGCTTGTACAACAAGCATTACAACAACAAGATAAGCAACAGGATCAAAACAAGCAACAATCTGATTCAGACTCATCTGAGAAAAAGAAAGAAGGTGGCAAAGATAATAAGCCGCCAGAAAAATCGCCTAATGACCAAAAAAGTCAGCCTGATAAAGATCAAGCCCAAAAAAATAAAGAAGCTCAAAACAAAAAGACTGATGACGCTCAGCAACAAGCTGAAAATGATCAACAAAAAGCAGCGGATAAGGCAAAAAAGGATCAATCCAAACAAGCCGAGTCTGAGCAAGCTTCAGAGCAGCAAAAAAAATCTCAGCAGCAAACAGCTCAGAATACTAGTGAGGACAGCGAACAAAAACAGGCACAAGAGCAATGGCTGAAACGTATTCCCGATGATCCTGCCGGTTTATTAAAACGTAAATTCAAATATCAATATAGTCAACGTAATCAAAGCCCACAACAGGAACAAACATGGTAAATACGTTTATATCGACCATCTTAATAGCCTTCGATAAAGCGCGAATTGTCAGCTTAGTCATATCAATGCTCTCGATAATGTTGCTGATACTGTTTTCAGTGTCCATCAATGCCGCTCAGGTTGACGTATCTGTCGATAGAAATCCTATTGCAGTTACCGATTCATTCCAATTGACCTTTAGCACAACAAAATCACCTGATGACGATCCAAACTTCGCGCCATTACAACAAGACTTTGACATTATTAATCAGCAGAAAAGTAGTCAATTGTCTTGGGTAAATGGCTCGACTAAGAAAACGATTCAGTGGACCTTGAGCGTAATGGCAAAACGAAGCGGAGATTTACAGATACCGGCAATTTCTTTTGGCAATGATGCCTCTCAACCACTGTCCATTACGGTCACTGAAATGGCCCCATTAAGTGCGGTATCAAATGATAATGAGCTGTTCCTAGAAGTCGAAGCAAACCCTATTAATGCTTATGTACAAGCTCAAATTTTATATACCGTACGTTTATATCACCGAATTAATCTTGCTCAAGCGACGCTTTCTGATCCTGAGATTGATAACGCAGTAGTTGAAAAAATAGGCGACGATAATCAATACAACACAAAAATAAAAGGTATGACTTATCGAGTAACTGAACGCAAATACGCTATTTTTCCTCAGCAAAGTGGCACAATGACTATCGCACCTTTGGTATTAACAGCAGAAGTTATCATCGATGATCCTCGCTCACGTTATAGTAACTTTTTCAACAACCAAAGCACGCAAACTAAACGTATTTTATCTAAAGCCATTAACTTAAATGTACAAGCTGCCCCCGTTAGTTTTAACGGTGAGCATTGGTTGCCTGCCGAACAACTAACGTTAAAAGAAACATGGTCGAATGATGCTTTACAGGTCAAGGTCGGTGAACCCATCACCCGAACCTTAACTATTTTCGCCAAAGGAGCAACATCCAGTCAGCTGCCTAACCTAAGCATTCAACAAGTTAACCCTGATCTTAAAATTTATCCTGACCAGCCAGTGATTAACGATCAGCAAAATGGCGAGGGTGTTATTGCCATGCGCGAACAAAAAATGGCATTTATACCCACAACAGCCGGCAATTTCACTTTACCCGCGATCGATGTTCCTTGGTTTAATACTCGAACTCAACAAATGGAAACGGCTACACTTCCGGCAGTAACTTTAGTCGCAGTAGCATCAGAATCGGCCAATACCACAACTAACATTCCTGCAATACCAGCAATTCAGCTCGCTCAACAGCCTACTGAATCAATCCCAACACCCTCTTCTTCGACAGTTGATAATATTTGGATGTGGGTTGCAGTTGGTTTGGGCTTTGCTTGGTTGTTTACTTTATTAGCCCTCTTCTGGTCGCGTTTTGCTAAATCTCGACCAATTCAAAGCGTTCTACCAAAGCAAAAAGCTAAACTAAAAGACACACCCATCAATCTGAAACAAATCATTAAAGAACTTAAAACGGCTTGTACAGACAATAATCCTCAAGCCGCTCAGCAAACACTCATCAAATGGGCAGCGATCAGCTATAACATTATAAACTTAACTGATTTAACTACTTATTGTGATGGTGATATGCAAGCTGAATTAACCCAACTTAATCAAGCTTTATATGCCAAGGAAAAAGTAGCGTGGAATGGCGCCGGTTTATTGCAAGCCATTACCGCTAAGCACGCAAAACAATTATCGTCTAAAAACGTCGATGAACCTTTAGTGTCACTCTATCCTTCACAGCGATAATCGTTCAATAATCGCGCCGATAGCGGAGCTTAAATGACTTAAATCCGCTGAACTAATAATATAAGGTGGCATAATATAGATCAAATTTCTAAATGGTCGGATCCACACACCTTGGTCGACAATGAATGCTGGTAGCCAATCCATATATTGATCTATGGGTTGATGGAGTTCAACGACACCAATCGCTCCTTTCACTCTCACCTCTTTTACTAGGGCATGTGACAGGTATGGCGATAACTCATCAATTAACTGCTGTTCAATAGCGTTAACTTGCTCCTGCCAATCTGATTCTAACAATAAATCTAAACTCTCGCAGGCCACACGGCAAGCTAATGGATTTCCCATAAATGTAGGGCCATGCATCAATGTCCCGCTGCCATCAACCGCGATACCATTAACGACTTTGTCCGAACACAAGGTAGCTGCTAGGGTCATATAGCCGCCCGTTAAAGCCTTTCCTACACACAAAATATCTGGACAGATATCCGCCTGTTCGTAGGCAAATAAACTGCCTGTTCGACCAAAGCCTGTGGCAATTTCATCAAGAATTAATAAAACATCGTATTGATCACACAATATTCGTACTTGACGGAGATATTCAGGGCAATAAAAACGCATTCCGCCTGCACCTTGTACTAAAGGTTCAATAATAACGGCGGCTATTTCTCGTTGGTTATCTACTAATAGCTGGCGAAATTCGGCAATATGGCTATCTTGCCATTCTTGATCTGTGCGACAGCTTGGAGCAGGTGCAAACAGATGTTTTGGCAAGACTTGCTCAAACATGCTGTGCATACCGTTTTCTGGGTCACTGACTGCCATCGCACCAAAGCTATCGCCATGATAGCCATTACGAACGGTTAATAGTCGTTGCTTATGATTAAAACCTTGAGCAAACCAATACTGAATGGCCATTTTGATCGCCACTTCAACCGAAATAGAACCAGAGTCTGCTAAAAAGACATACTGTAGCGGTGCTGCAGTCATGTCGATTAACTTACGTACTAGATCAACTGCAGGTTGATGAGTCAGCCCTCCAAACATCACATGTGACATCTGATCAATCTGATATTTTGCGGCATCGTTCAACCGTGGATGATTATAACCATGAATAGCCGACCACCACGATGACATACCATCAATAATCTCACGCCCATCAGCTAAGGTCAGTCGAACACCTTTGGCGGATACTACTTCATGAATAGATGAAGGTTTAACTATGCTACTGTATGGATGCCAAATGTGCTGAGCATCGAAAATAAGATTTTTATTGTTTGTCATGCTGATCATTTTAACAGTGTATTAAGAGGGTAAACGAGGTTAATTATTTGAATTAAGTATAACTATGAACCAATAAGCTTCCCATATGGCGAAAATACTGAGAGAATACCTAATTGTGTATCTACTATAGAGTTTAGCGATGAAAAGAAATAGACTAATACCATCATCTAAACAAGCCAATATGTTTTCAACGACACCACGCTTTAATAAGCGCAGTCATTTATTAATATTGTCATTACTCACGTTTGCTGGCGTATTTATTACCGGTATCGTACTGGCGACTAGCCAACCTGCTGACACAGGATTCGAATCTAAAATTATAGATTTACCGAGTTTGTCCGCAGAAATGCAATCAATATCATCTACAACGACCCTAGCCAATAAAAAAGAAAATCTGGCTGCAATTAGCGCGATTGAGACTAATGATCAACCTATAATCACTACATCTGCCGAAAAACATAGTATCGAACTTGCCGCGGTTGAACAGCAGGCAATTGATAATTTACAATATTCCGTTAAAACGAAGGATCAAGAGAATCCAATCGCCAAGCAAGAGACAGCGTCAACACTAAATTGGAAAGAAATAACAGTCAAATCAGGTGATAATCTATCGCTTATCTTCCAAGCTGTCGGACTTGGTGCCACTGATACCCATAACATCGCTCAATTGGGTAAAGACATAAAACCGTTACTTAACCTTAAACCTGGTCAACTATTGCGCTTTGGGTTTGATAATACGCAAGATTCTAAAACTTTACAGCAACTGCAATTACAGCTTAGTCCTATTAAAACTCTAGAAATTAAACTAACCGCAGAAGGTTATAAGACAAATCTAGTCACTCGTGAAGTTGAAAAGCGTCAAACACACGCATCAGGCACCATTCAAAGTTCTTTATTTGAAGCCGGCATAGCAGCTCACTTATCTGATAACTTAGTGATGGAGTTGGC
>Ga0105055_10007969_pt1 | contig 13913 bp, 11 predicted proteins | sample BON03_FD_78090 | JGI IMG/M metagenome (GOLD analysis project Ga0105055, IMG submission 78090) | Freshwater microbial communities from Lake Bonney liftoff mats and glacier meltwater in Antarctica - BON-03 | ecosystem: Environmental > Aquatic > Freshwater > Ice > Glacier meltwater | place: Lake...
GCTCAACGTTCGTCCTGGTCAACCTGCATTTGAGTGACAATGCTTTCTGGTTGCAGACCTGAGGACAGGTCTGCCTACGTAGTTCGACCTGTCCCAGGTCGAAAACCATTCACCTCGCGAAACCAACACACCAAGTCAATTCTTCGACTCGCTCCTGGGGCTCCCTCGCTCAACGTTCGTCCTGGTCAACCTGCATTTGAGTGACAATGCTTTCTGGTTGCAGACCTGAGGACAGGTCTGCCTACGTAGTTCGACCTGTCCCAAGTCGAATTCCTTCGACCCGGCAACATCGTTTGGTTTAACAACTTCCGCCGCTCGCCTTACAGAAATAGCGTAGCCAGCATTTGACCAGACGCAAAATAAATTCTTTTGCTGAGGAAATTGCTCGTCGTTATGCCATGTCGCCTCACGGTGGTACAATACAGTTCCACTCGGAATCTGACCTCTACTTGCACACGACGGACCGACGAACATGGCCGACAAAGCCCCCGAAATTGTTACACCTGACACGACGATTGTTCGGCCATTCGCACATTTGCACTGCCACACGCATTACAGTCTCCTCGACGGCGTAAACCGTATTCCCGAGCTTGTGAAGCATGTCAAAGCCAGTGGCATGAATGCCGTGGCGATCACGGACCACGGCAACCTGTACGGTGCGATTGAATTCTACAACGGCTGCAAAAAAGGCGGTGTCAAGCCGATACTTGGATACGAAGCCTACGTTGCTCCTGGGCGGCGATCAGACCGCACATCCAGTCGGCAGAAGGAAGCGTCGTCACATCTCACGCTTCTCGCGATGAATCGCAAGGGCTTCGACAATCTGATTAAGTTGTCATCGACAGCCTATCTTGAAGGCTTCTACTACAAGCCTCGCATCGACCGCGAAATTCTGGAAGAATGCAACGAAGGCATCATTTGCCTGTCCGGGTGTGCGTCGTCCGAGCTCTCTCGCCTGTTGTTAGCCGAAGACAATGACCATGCCAAGCAACTCGTCGAATGGTACTCGCGCGTCTTCGGCGACCGCTTCTATATGGAGATTCAGAACGCGGGCTTTAAGATTCAGAAAGACTGCATGGATCTAACGGTGGATCTTGCGAATCGCGTTGGTTTGCCGCTTGTCGCCACAAACGACGCGCACTATCTGCACAAGTCTGACGCCAAGATTCAGGACGTCATGCTGTGCGTCAACACTCGGACGACACGAGATGATGAAAAACGCATGCGGATGGAACACGACGGATTGTTCGTCTGTACGCCGGATGAAATGTACGCATGCTTTCCGGGACTTGATCACGCCGTCGCCCGCTCGCAGGAGATTGCAGATCGGGTTGATATACAACTTGGCGAACGCAAGCTGTATCCCGTCTTTCGTCCGCCGAATCAGCAAACGGACATTGATTTCCTGAAAGACTTGTGCAATCAGCGAATGCACGAACGCTACGGCGAAGAGCTGACGGAACGTCACTGGAAGCGGTTGGAGTATGAACTCAGCGTCATCGAATCGAAGGGCTACGCAAGCTATTTTCTCATCGTGTGGGACTTCGTGGAATTCTCACGCCGCAATGGAATTCCATGCGGAGCCAGAGGTTCGGCGTGCGGGGCCATCGTGGCGTATTTGTTGCGACTCGGCGACGTTTGCCCGCTGAAATATGACCTGCTGTTCGAACGCTTTCTCGACCCCAGCCGAACCGAACCGCCAGATATCGATATCGACTTCTGCCGCGATCGCCGACATATGGTGATCGATTATACGAAACAGAAATATGGCGAACGCAACGTCGCTCAGATCGGCACGTTTGGAACATTGAAAGCCAAAAACGCCATTCGCGACGTCGCCCGCGCGCTCAATGTGCCCATTGCACGAGTCAACGAACTGGCGAAGATGATCCCGGACACGCTGAACATCAAACTGGAAACCGCGCTGACGGAAAGTCCGGAACTGAAGTCTGCGTACGACACCGATCCCGTCGCGCGCGAAGTATTGGATTATGCGATTGCTGTTGAAGGACTCGCTCGCAGTGCCGGTACTCACGCGGCAGGCGTTGTGATCGCCGACGTTCCACTTGATACGGTCTTGCCACTGCAGACGATCACCGGTAAGGAAGACATCATCACTCAGTGGGACGGCCCGACTGTTGAAAAAGTCGGCCTGCTGAAGATGGACTTTCTGGGTCTGCGAAACCTGACGATTCTTGATAAGGCTGTCCTGAACGTAAAACTCACTCATCCCGCTTTTGATCTGGAATACGTCAAGACGCATCTGGAAGACAAAGACACGTTCGCTCTGCTGCAGCGCGGCGAAACGAAGGGCGTGTTTCAGTTAGAATCCGGCGGAATGCGAGACCTGCTTACAAAGATGAAGCCCGACTGCTTCGCCGACATTATCGCGACGTCGGCACTGTATCGTCCCGGTCCGCTGGAGGGCGGGATGGTGATGGAATACGTCGATGTGAAGCACGGTCGCAAGCCGCCGCGTAAAGTGCATCCGGTGGTCGACGAAGTTCTGGCGGAAACCTACGGCGTGATGGTTTACCAGGAACAGGTGATGCGCATTCTGAATCGAGTGGGCAACATCGAACTTTCCAAGTCATACAAGTGCATTAAGGCGATCAGCAAGAAGAGCCATGAGATCATCAACAGCTTCCACGAAGAATATATCGCTGGTGCTGTTGCGAATGGAATTTCCGAGCAAGTGGCTCAGGAGTTGTGGAATCTGATCGTCGCATTCGCGGGCTACGGCTTCAACAAGTCGCACTCCACGGCGTACGGTTTGATTGCATATGAAACAGCTTACTTAAAGGCGCATTATCCCGTCGAATTCATGGCCGCACTGCTCAGTTGCGAAATGGAGAGTACCGAACGTATCAGCGAACACGTTGATGACGCGCGGCGCATGAAAATCGAAGTCGTCGGTCCGAACATCAATCAGTCGGATGTCGATTTCAGCGTGTTTGGCGAAAAGATCACCTTCGGAATGGCCGCGCTCAAAGGTGTCGGTCACAACGTCGTACAGGCACTCGTGGATGAACGAAACGCAAACGGACCATTCAAAGATATCTTCAATCTGACCGAACGAGTTGACCCGAAAGTGTTGACCAAGGGCAACCTTGAAACTCTGATCAAAGCCGGCGCGTTGGATTGTTTACCAGGGACTCGAGCACAGCAATCCGCGATTGTCGAACGTGCCGTACAGTCAGCATTGTCGCGGCAGAAAGATAAAGCTCGCGGGCAGAAAAGCCTGTTCGGCGGCGACGATGACGATGTTGATGACGCCGGCGATACCATCGCGATAAGTCTGCCGGACGTTCCCGATTGGACACCGTCGCAGACGTTGGCGTGGGAGAAAGAAACGATTGGATTCTATCTGACGTCACATCCGTTGACGCAGCACGCCAAACGGATCGAACGCTACATAGCAAACCACAACGCAGAACTCGCCGAAATGGAAGACGGCGTGCAGGTGATTGTGGGAGGCATGATCTCATCGATCAAACTTGCGACGGCAAAAAAGAGCAGCCGCAATGGCCACACCCGTTATGCGAATTTCGACCTTGAAGATTCCACTGGCATCATTCGCTGCATCGCATGGCCGGAAGACTATGCTCGATATGAGGAGCAAATCAAAACCGAAAACGTGATCATCGTAGCTGGCAAAGTCGATCGCCGCAGCCGCGAACCAAATCTTGTAGTGAACCGAATTTATACGCTCGACCAGGCCGACAAGGAGTTCACTGCACAAGTGGCGATTAAGTTTGAAAAGGGCATGCATTCCAAAGATGACATACAGCGTGTGCGAAATGTTGTGTCGCGTTTTCCGGGTTCTACGGAGGTGATTTTGATTGTGGATTCGTTTGCAGAGAACCGGATTAACGGAACTGCGAAACACGGCCACGGCCACGCGAACGGAAATGGCAACAGCAACGGCCACGGAAGCGAATTATCGGACGACAATTCAGAAGGTTCTTCGGTATCTCGCTTGCGATATATCCTGACGACTGGCAAGGATTGCAAAGTCAACATCGGCCCGGATTTCCTGCAGGCGCTGGCTGAAATCGTTGGTGACGATAACTATGATCTGAAAGGGGCGAAAACGAAAAAGCCGTCGGGCCAAAGTATCGGAAGGTAATTCGGCGTACGGTGTGCGAAGCAACGCGCCACACGGGAGCGTGTGGCTATGATATTTTGTCCGCGAATCGTTGAACCGCGTGGGAATCGTCTGCGCGCATGAGATCGTTTTCGCCTGACGAAGCGGGGCTCGCTGAGTACATGGTTAAACGGGATCAACTGAAAACGCCGGTAGTTCCTTGTCTGCCTTGTCCCGTGTCGCCTGCTGGATGAATTCGTCGATTCGCTTGTCGATGATTTCATCGCGGCGTTTGGTGCGATTTTCGAGCCATTCTTTGGACTTGAGCAGCAGTTGCTGGAGTCGTTCGATCTCAGCCTGCCGCGATTTTTGATTGGCGTCGAATTCTGTTTGCAGATGCTTTTTGAGGACTGCTTTGAGTTCGTTCTGCTAGGCATCCTTCAAGGCAGTCTTTCGCAACTGCTCAATGAGGGCGGTTGCGGCTTGGTGTGTGTTCTCAGCGGCATTGATTCGTGGTGCGATAAGCGATGGGACGGTAGATTTGCGTGAACACATCCCATGCCTCCCGATTCGCGGGATCGCGAAGTTGTATCAGTAAGCTATCCCGCGTTTCCGGCACACCGTTCATGTCTCAACGCCTCCTTGAGAGATTAAACACGTAACCGGCGGCAGACTGACACAGGTTTTGAAAGATTTTTTGACACTACAGCATTCTAAGGAATAGTCCCGAAATTACTCACGCCCATGAGTTCCCCGCAAACCTCGAATCCGCAAGGTTGCGGTGGCCAAAACGCTTGACGAGTTTCACGACGAGAATTTTCTGTTTCTTCCTCTCGCTGAAATCGTTTACTGCCGATCACCTAAACAACAAAAAGAGCCGAAATCGTTACTGTGGACTCATCGAGAATTTTGTTAAGTTTTCAGAATGGGCTTCTGGGGATTGAAGCGGAAACTTGCTGTTGCTATTCTTTGAATTCGAAGGTAATGTGACACCCGCCTGAGGTCCTTTGGAATCAGTTTTTGAATCCTCCAGACTCGGCTGGTGTGAGCATCAGTAATCTCGAAGAACAGTCGCGCACTCTAATTAGTCTCGTCCGATCTTGAGTTCTCCTGCACAGCATGCACCTTTTTGTTTTATGCCGCTGATGTTTTTGGTCAGTGGGCTTTATTGATGTGTTCAAACAGTTGCCGTTGTGGCAACGATAAGGTGTTTTGGTAGCTGTAAAGCTCAAGGGTATTGTGATGAGTAAGAACATTTTTGTGGGTAGCCTTGCATGGGGCACTACGTCTGAAGGTCTCGAGCAGGCTTTCGCGCAGTACGGCGTTGTGACCTCTGCCAAGGTTGTCAGTGACCGCGAAACTGGCCGATCCAAGGGATTCGGTTTTGTTGAGATGGAGACCGGTGGTGATGAAGCCATTCGTGCTCTGAACGGTTCTGATCTTGATGGGCGCCAGATTGTTGTCAACGAAGCACGTCCACGCGAATCAGGTGGCGGTGGCGGCGGCGGTGGTGGTGGACGCGGCGGCTACGGTGGCGGCGGCGGCGGCGGCGGGGGTCGTTGTGGAGGCGGTGGTGGTGGCGGCCGTGGTGGCAGCGGTGGCGGCGGTGGCGGCGGACGCGACCGTTACTAACCCCAAAGTCATTGGGCTTTACAGTAACAATGTCTTGAATGCCAATTCAAAACATTCGTGATCTCAACAAAAGAGGATGGTCGGCTCACCAGAGCTGGCCATCCTTTTTTTGTGTATGAGCCCTGCGTTCGCAATGTAATCATCGGTGGCACAACGTGAACGAATGTCATCTTAAGGATTGACAAAGCACTAGTTGCGTTCCGGAATGCTTGTCAGGCGAGCGGCAGAATATGTCACCCCGCTGAAGGAATCCGACCTGGGACAGGTCGGACAACGTAGGCAGATCTGTCTTCAGATCTGCATCCTTCCACATCTCTGATGGCAAGCGGCCGAGTGCCTTGCAGACGCGACGAAAGTAATTCCTTTTCTGTCGCTCGGCTTAACGAGCCAGAGTTCAGAAAGCTTCAACGACTGGCATTCCCGTCGCAGGTGGTCCACTGATCGTCGCTTTTGATTCGGACGGGGACCATGAAACGTTGGTCACTCGATTTGACGACTCCGTCGCGGAAAAAGCTGGGTCCGGCGTGGGAGCCACAGCGGTATTTGGTGCTGTGCTTGCAGGAACGCCAACCGGAGCACCATCCTCAAACGACCACTCGCCCTCAGCTGGCATTATTCCCGACGGCGCGGACTGGAATTCTGCGTTGCCGTTTGAACCCGTCCCGAACGACATTGAAGCGGTTTGATCCGGTGGCATCTGCATCATCGGGCCAGCTGGCTGCCATTGGCCCTGCATTGAGTTGGTTCCAAACGACGGAATATTCTCAGGCGAGTAGTACGTGGACATCATGCCTTGATTCATTCCAGGAGCGGCCGCCATCTGGCCACCGTAGATCTGACCGGCCGAGCCGTACATTGGATTGCCATTCATGTTCGCTCCGCCCATTGCCATCTGAGTCTGTTCCATTCGCATTTGAGCGACCTGGGCACCCTGTGACGGTGGGCCAAAGGCAGTCTGTTGGCGAGCGACACTGTAGGGATGAACTCCGCGTGCCATGGCCGTTGCTGCCATTGGACTTGCCGAGCCTGCACTTTGCGAAGCAGACGCCATTCGTGAATGAACTTCCGGCTGATTCCAGTCGGACTGCAGCGATCGCTGATAGATCGCAACAGCCTGATCCGGATGCCCGTTCTCTTCGTAATATTGACCAAGATGTGCTAGTGCTGTGGAGTGATTTGGATTCACCTGCAACGCCTTTTGAAGTGACTGCGCAGCGGCGTCAGTTTGACCCATTTCACGTTGAATCCATGCCAGTTCGATATGCGATTCCGGGACATAAGGTTGCGTGGCAGCCCATGTCGTCAATAAACTTGCAGCGTCTTCGCTACGACCTTCCGCGATCAACGTTTCCGCAAGTCCATGATAGGCAGGCTGATGCGACGGCGCTATGCTCAATGCCTGACGATATAGTTGTTCTGCCCCCTGGGCATCGCCAAGCTTCATGCGAGCTTTGGCATAGTTTGCGACATAATCCGGATTCGATGGATTCGCCAGCATCGCCTGCTGAAACTCAGTCGCAGCGGCGGTGTAGTTGCCCTGTTCGTAGTAGCCCATGCCTGACGAATTTGCGGCGTAGCCACCCATCGTATGACAGCCAATGACATTGAAGGCACAAATAATGACGATACAAAGGTGCTGCAACGGCAACCGAAACGAGCGCATGAGAGTAGCCTTTCAGATGATTCTGGAAAGGTGAGAGTGCAAGGAGGGGCGAGGTACACGAAATAGACTCAGCGGAGCATTGCTGCAGCCGTGAGAATGAATCAGTACCGTCGAGAAAGGAGATTTGAGAAAGGAGACGCCCGCAGAATACTCGCTGCAGCCGTTTTTATGCAACGCCGATTCGGCACAGATCAGAGTCGCAAGCGCCGCAGCAAGCAGGCTTCGGCAGTTTTTGCCGATCTTCAGCAGAGATGACGCAAGTTCGGTGCAAAAACGGCCGGTCTTCCTGAATGTTTACTCAAGTTGCAGCCACGTAGAATTCTCGTCTACGGTGGTCTTAGCCGCGCGGCAGAATAGAATTTCTGACCGCGCACAGTTCAACAAGCGAACCGCAATTTAGCCTTCCGCAATGTTCACGAACACCTTCAGAGCATCCTTGTCTTCGACGAGTAAACGCATCATTTCTTTGTAGTTATCCAGACCGTGAACCGGCGTCGTAAGAATTTTCTCAATGACTCCTGGCCACGTGACTTCGCCTAGTGCCAGATCAGCAATTCCTGATTCGAAATGTCGATAGTTGGCGTTTACGGAACCGACCAGCAGCTTGTTTCCAAGCACCCAGTTCAAATTGATATGGTCGCCGGGAACTTCGACCTTCTTTGAGCCACCTGTGATGCTCGTCCAGACCATGCAGCCGTTGTGCCCAAGAAACTGCATCGCTTCAAACGCGATGGCACTGCTTCCTGTCGCTTCGATAATCAAGTCCGGTTTGCCATGCTTGGCGGCCAGGTCTGCAAGTGAAAGATCCTGCGTGCTGATGTACGTTGATCCAAAACCTTCAGAGATTTCCGCTTTCAGGTTTGGCTTGCGGCCGCGAGCTACCGTGAAGACTTCAATTCCACGCAGTCGCAGAATCAAAGTGGACAGCAACCCAATCTGACCGGAACCCGTCACCCAGGCTCGCTTTGGTTCCCAAACCTGCAGGCGTTTTTGAGCCAGGAATGCCTGTTCGACGGCCTTCGCCGCGCAGCTCATTGGTTCCGCCAGCACATGCAAATGCTTTAGCCCTACCGGAATTCTGACCACGAACTCTTCGTCATCCACGAAGTATTCTGTCAGGTAGCCGTGACGCAGATTGATTCCGCGTTCGTAGTATTGTTCTTCGCTTGTAATATCCGAACGGCCAATCTGGTCATAGATGGAACGTCCTGGACGCCGAACCGTACAAGTCACATAGTCTCCGACTTTGACGCGGCGAACATTCGCACCGACTTCTTCCACGATACCAAAACATTCGTGACCGATCACAAGGAAATTGTATCCTTCCGGTGCGTTTCCATAGAGCGCGTCGTTGATTTCACGATCGGTGGCATCGACGCCCACTTTCAGTACACGAATCAATACGCCTCGACCATCAGCAACATCCTGAACTGCCGGCTTGGGCAGGTCTGCAAGATGCACACTGTTTGGAGTTCCCGGGCGTACGGCAATAGCTTTCATCGATCGAACTTTCCTGAAGATAACGGCGCTAACGATGCGAATTTCGCGATGGACGTAAATTCTACGTTGCCAGAGTCTCGTGTCAAAGCAAGTATGAACGGACCGCAACTTCCTTCGACAAGGGAATCTATTGCCATTCAGCAGACCACACGACTGAAATCGCAGTAAGTCAAATTAATCGTCCAACCGGGATATATTCTCATTAGCTACCAGCAAGGATCTGCGTGTTCAATCATAGAAATTCCAATAAACATATGGGTCATTGTGTGAGCCGCAATCGCGAGCCTCGGGCTTTTGCACGAACAGTGTTGTCACTGCGAACGGCCCGACGCTAGCGCGTTCGGCTCCCACGAAGTGGCACTGTCCAACTTGCATTCAGTTGACGTACAGGAATTCATTTGTCGCCATCAAAGCTCGGCAGAAGGCTTGCCATGATCGAAGGCGAAGTTGATCGGCAGCCATCCCGTTTGAACGCAGACTCTGTTCATACGCGTGAATGAAATTCAGCGACGATTCAATTTCAAACTCTGTCGGTGGACGTGAATAGAAACGTGCAAACGCTTCGAACACTCGACTCGCATCGTCAGATGATAGATCCAGTAGTGACAGGGCAAGATTCTCTGACTGCTTTGCCACCAACTTGCTGTTCATTAAGAACAGGGACTGTGGAGCCACGGTTGTACGATCACGTTGACCGCTCATTGAGCTGGGATCGCCAAAATCGAATGCCGTCAGATAATCATTCAACGCACTTCGAACGATCGGAAGATAAATTGTTCTGCGCGGAGCTTCATAGACATCGACATTGATATTTGCGGTGCTTGTCACGTATTTGCGGTTTTCAGTGGGCAGCAATGTGCCGCCCATTGTGGTGTCTAATTCACCGCCAATCGCCAGCAGAGAATCGCGGATGGCTTCGGCCTCCAGTCGTCGTCGATTCATTCGCCAAAGAAGTCGGTTTTCAGGATCAATCGAAGCGCCCGCTTCATTCAAGTCAGTGGTTTGCTGCCAAACTGCAGAGTTCAAAATGAGTCGGTGCAGCGATTTCATTGACCAGCCATTTTCGACAAACTCAACCGCCAGCCAGTCAAGCAACTCCGGATGCGACGGTTTCTCGCCAAGCCGCCCAAAGTTGTCAGGCGATCGAACCATGCCTTCGCCGAAATGTGCCTGCCAGACGCGATTGACCAGGACGCGAGCTGTCAACGGATTCTGTGAGTGCGTGAGCCATTCAGCCAGTTCCAGCCGACCACTGGCTGCGGTCGTAATTGTCGGCTCATCGCCCTTTGAAAAAATATGAGGCATGCGTCGCGGTACCTCGACACCAAGTGTCGTATGGCTTCCACGAAGATGGATTTTCAGGTTTTGCGGTGTGCCGTCAGAGACAGACATGGCCTCTGAGACCACAGGCATTGCCGCTTCAATCGTCGTCTTGTTTTCTCGCAATGCTGTTAGTTGCGCGATTGTGGCATCATAAAAAAATGCTTCTGCATTTTCACCCAGCGCAAATGGACTGTCACCGCCGCCGAGCAGAGTTTTCAGCGGCATCACATCTGGCGAGTCGTCTGATTCTGCAAGCTCCTGAAATCGAAGCGCGAGTTGGGCAAGGGTTGTTGGCACGGGCGCTGAGACAAGCTTTGCCGTCAGTGGTGATGCTTTGACATCAACATCAACATCCAGCGAGCCTGTTGTGCGGAACTGCCACCATAGAGCAAACGGGCTGATACCGACATCCCGTTGCGCTGTCAACAGCTTCTTCCAGTTCGATACGAGCGGAGTGTGCAGAGCGACATCGGATGAATTCAGATCGTCGGCAACTACTGGCAGTGCTGCGGCAGTGCCCATTGCGGGTGACAGACAGAGCTTGTCTATGTGCGGAAATGGGCCGGCATTTTCCAGCCGTACGACATGCTTCCCCACTGACACCTCGACAATGGCCTCCACGAACCATTTCTGACTTTCCGGAGTCCAGCTGCCGGTGACCTGACTTGCGGCGTCAGTGCGGATCGGTTTTCCGTCCATCAGCACCATCGTTGGGCGAGCGGCTGCGGCAGCGTAGCGAAGATCAAACTGGTAAAGCCCCGCGTCTGAAATCTCGATGTCGTATTCAGTGTAATTCGGCAGTTCACCGCGATTCACGAGCACACCGATACCGACTCCGTAGCTCGTTGTATCTTTTAAAACGTTGCCACGAACGAAGTCTTCCGCCTCAAGCAAAATGGATTTTGGAGATGCACTGCGGGTTTCGTCCTGAGCCGCTGGCGTCGCGTCCTGCAACGATTCCTCAATGCGAAGCTGCCGATCCGCCGCTAACAAGTACGCCGCCAATTGTTTGCGAGCTTCTGTGGAAATCCGATCTGTCGCCGTTTTAATTCGCGTAGTGATCTCAGACTGCACTGCATCTGCTTCAGCCTTCTGGCGATCGCGTGTGGCGACAATCTCGGCCGTGGCGACAGGCCGTTCCTGCCATCTCGCAACGACGTTGAAGTTGTCCATCGTTTTGGAACTTTTGAAGATCCCGGCCAGTGCATAATAGTCGTGGGCAGAAATTGGATCGAACTTGTGATCGTGGCAGCGAGCACATCCGAATGTCATGCCAAGCACAGCTTTGCCGAGCGTATCGACTTGTTCATCAATGATGTCCATTTCCATTTTGACCGGATCGTCTTCCGCCAGCATTTTTGCACCGAGAGACAGAAATCCAGTCGCGACGATGCGCCGCAGTTGCACGTTTTCATCCGATGATTCGGGAAGAAGATCGCCCGCAAGCTGTTCGCGAAGAAATTCGTTATAGGGGCGATCAGAATTGAACGCTTCGATTACGTAATCTCGATATCGCCATGCATTCGCGAAGGCAAGGTTCTCATCCAATCCGTTCGAATCCGCATATCGAACAACATCCAGCCAGTGACGCCCCCAGCGTTCGCCGTAACGAGGCGAAGCCAGTAACCGTTCAACGACAGTTTCAAAAGCTGCTGGAGATTCATCCGCAAGAAACGCGTTCACTTCATCAGGACTGGGAGGCAGCCCGATCAAGTCCAGTGTCGCGCGGCGGATCAGGGTTCTTTTGTCTGCCGTTGCATTCGGATGCAATTGGCGGGATTCAAGTTGTTCCAGAACAAATTGATCTATTGGTGTCCGTGTCCAGTGACCGTTGTCCGCGACAACGGGGATTGCAGATCGCTGTGCCGGTTGAAAAGCCCAGAACTCTTTTTCATCGTCCGTCGGCATGCGTTCCGTCGTGACAGGCATTGCAGCGGCGACGACCCCTGGTTCTTGGTCTGGCCATGCGGCACCGTCGCGAACCCATGTTCCCAAATCATCAATGATGGGTTGCGGTAGCTTTCGCTTCTCGGGCATCTGCAGAGTATCGCTGTGCCGTACGGCACTGATCAGCAAACTCTCATCGGGTTTCCCGGGAACAATCGCCGGGCCACGCTCCCCGCCGACCAGCATTGCTGCGAGAGAATCGACTCGCAGGCCACTCTCTTGTGAGTCAGTGGAATGGCATTCGAAACAATGAGCCACCAGCACGGGCCGGATCTTCTTTTCGAAAAACTCGAAGTTGTCCGCCTGCAATTGTCCATTCCACAGCAAAAACAGCGTCAGCGTCGATGTCAAAAGACCAGCGGTCAATGATGAGATTTGTGGCATGGTGGGTGTACTGTGGCAAGATCGCAGCGGAAAGAATGGCGGAGTTGTATTCTCGCAAGCTCTGTCACTGGATGCCAGTGTGTTCGTCACTTCCAAAGACACAACAGTCATCCATGATCACAGCATCCCAAAACGGATCTCATTCTGCCAGAGTAGAAATGGCACTCATAGTCGCTAGCCAGCGATTTGAGATCGCTCAGGCAACACCGACGCATCTGTATCTAAGAACTCCGACGGAACTGACGGCAGGCACGGGAGTGCTATCTATTTCCATCGACGGCACTGTGACTCTGCAAACCGTGCAATTGCCTGGCGACATTCAGCCTGGCTCTCTTGCCGTGCGATTTCAACGAATGCATTGAGCATCAAAGTTGCGGTCAGTAGCCCAATGCCACTCGTTTTAACAACAAAGTAGCAGTCACACCCCGTGTGCCGTCCGCCAATTTACGTATTTTCAAGGGCTACGGCACTTGGAAAGTGCCTGCTACTTTCAAGATCGAGAGGCATTGGACAGTAGCCGTCGGATATGTGCGTTTCGTGTTGATTTTGAACCACGGAGATCACTGAAGACACAGAGTCCGTCGAGACAATAAACACCATCACTGCGATTCTCTGTTCTCTCCGCGTCCTCCTGTTGAAACCTGCGTTAATTGCGCCCGCAGACTCATTCCCAACGCCACCGCATACGCCAGCTATTTGAGCGGTCGATACTTTCCGTCAGGAAGCTGGGTGAAACATTTTTTCTTTGACGCACATGAATGCTGATTCTCAATGCTGTGCCGAGACAGGGAGTTCCTCACAATTCCGAGCGGATCTTTGGAATTGAATTCAAACAAGTTGTTGTCAGTGATGGCGGCATAGACTTCGGCTGCGGAAATCGGTGAACCCTTTGCCTGCAAAATGTCAGTCATCACAGAAGCCAGTGTCTTCTTTGCCAAGATCACGCCTCCTTCGTCAGCCGCACAAGGTCTTCGATGCGTTTGATGAAGCCATTGACAGCCATGTAGCCGATACCACGATGAAGATGCAGGCGAAGCTGCTTACCAAGTGTTTCGGCGTCAACTGATAAGTCATCGGTTTTGCATCGCTGTTTCAACGAGGTAAAGCTCGTTGTGTTCGCCACCAAAAACCTGCCACGTCATTTCCACGTTGCTGTCGGCCGGAATGTCGATTGGCGTTGGAGGTGTCACTTCTTTCAGCGACAGACACAACGCACACCGGCAGAGGATATTCCACTGTTGAATTCCAGTTCGCGTCTTCAGCCGAATCAGCTTTTCCTTGGCCTGATTCGACAGGCGGACTTGTTTGATACTCATTGTGATCTCATTGTTCCGTAGTACAACATTTTGAGGCCGTCGAATTTCCACGATCCCCGAC
>Ga0105055_10007974_pt1 | contig 13911 bp, 5 predicted proteins | sample BON03_FD_78090 | JGI IMG/M metagenome (GOLD analysis project Ga0105055, IMG submission 78090) | Freshwater microbial communities from Lake Bonney liftoff mats and glacier meltwater in Antarctica - BON-03 | ecosystem: Environmental > Aquatic > Freshwater > Ice > Glacier meltwater | place: Lake...
GTAAAAGATGGTAACGAAATTGCCAAAGTAGATAAGCAATTTGGAACACCATATAATATTCTTATTTCAAAGAATGGAGTTCAGGTTCCTATTCGAGGTAACCAACCATATGCAAATGTTAAAAGTATGATTGATACAATTCTTTCAGGAAATGAGTCTAACTAGTTTTAGAAATTAATTAGATGAAATAAAAGAGGCGGCCTTCGGCCGCCTCTTTTATTTTATATAAACAAATTTCTATAATTCAACCATTTTTACGAACTTCCTTTATGTAATTCACACCACTCACAATCCTTCTTTAAACAGCCTTTAAAAATAAATTCTCCAGACATTATTTCTTCTGCCACTTCATTAATTTTTTCTTTTACTTCTTCTATATCTTCAGGAGTAATGTTGAGTGAAACAAGTTCACAGACTCCAGACTCATTAGGTTCAACAAAATCAAGTGAAGTCTTTTCAATTTGATACACATCCTCCTTGTATCCCTCAAGAAGAATATGATAGAAAGCGAGTTGTCTTTTAAGATCTTGTTTTTTTGTCTTATCTTTTTTTGAATAGGCTTTACCAGTTTTGTAGTCGACAATCTGTATCCTGCCCTCACTTTCATTATCTAAATATTCAATTTTGTCCAAGATTCCATTAATTTTTAGTACCTGAGACCCTCCTAATACAAAGTCACGTTTTATTTTTTGTTCGGTTGCAATATCAATAATCAAATCTAGAGATCTTTGGTTGTGCCAAATTTTCAAGGACTCAATACCCTTCTCGAGATACTTTTTCTTATCAGACCCCCGTAAACTAGAGAATTCCATGCCTTGAGTAAATAAATCAATTAATCTTTGTAAAGAAACAACTTCTTCAGATTTTTTGGATTCGTTCATGAATTTTTCGAGTGCTCCGTGGACAATATTTCCATAGAGCATATGTGCTGCATATCCACTCGGAATTCGAACAAGGTTTCGATAGAAGTATTTAATTGGGCACGAAATATAATTATTCAAAGCAGTCACCGTAAGGCCTTTCTTAAAGAATAGTTCTGTAATAAATTCTGGTTCGTAAATAGTTCGTGACTGTTTTGTACTTCCCAAAAAAAGTGAGAGTTCCAAGTGATTATCATTTTCAAAAGATTCAGTCTCAATAGCTTGAGTTGTTTCTACAGGAATCTCTGAAAGGAACATACTTTTTTCTTGTCCCCTTCCTTCCCAATCACTCTTTGCATACGTAATACACAATTCTCTTTTTGCTCGAGTCATTGCCACATAAAACAATCTTCTTTCGTCGTGCTCATCACCCTTGTAATCTTGAATTGGAAGTGGAGTGCTTTGAGGTGATCTGCTCTTTTCCCAATTTGATCTTGTAGTATTAATCATATATACACATTCAAACTCCTTTCCTTTTGAACCATGAGTTGTCATGAGTTGGACTCCTTGCCTAGATTCTGGATTAGAGTTCTCAATATCAATATGATACGCATGATATGAGTCTACAAGTTTTATAAAGTCTTCAACAACAAAAGCATTTTTTGCATCTTGTTTTTTGATTTCATCAAATAATTTATCAAGTTTTGCAATTTTGTCGCGACTGAGTTCACTTTTAAGCATATAATCCATATATCCAAACTCTTCTATCATTTTCTTAAGAAATTCTAATATGTGTTGGTTTTTTATATCAGTAATTGTTTTTGTGATTTTGTTTCCGTATTCAATAATTTTTTCTATCTCACTTACTCCAATTTCTTTTAAAATTTCAGAATTTAAAATGATATCAAGGAGTGTTTTATTTTGTTTTGAATATTCAGATCGTGCATTTATGATTTTGATTGCGTCATACCCATTGATTCCTACAAAATTTATAAACAAGGATCTTGCAAGTAGTTCTTCATCTGCAGGATTATTAATTACACGCAGAAGTGAGATAATATTTGATATATCGATATCTTCAAACACACTGTCTCGTGAATGAACGGAGAACGGAATCTGATAATGTGCAAGTGTCTGCTTAATGTCATTTAAATGTTTATTGGCTCGATACAAAATTGCAATTTCATCTGGATTACTACCTGCATCGATTTTTGCTCTAATATCTTGTGCAATATACAGAAGCTCAAATTTGTAATTTGAAAATTCACCAATCATAATTGGCTTGTTATCACCAGTATTTGAAATTACCTCAACACTACTTTCGATTGAGTTTGTAATTACAGAATGTGCTCCTTGAAGAATATTTGCAGTTGAGCGATAGTTTTGAACAAGCGAAATATGTTCAATGTCCTTATATATAGAATTAAAATGTGTGAATGTCTTTTCACTTGCACCTTGGAATCTGTAAATAGATTGTTTCTCATCTCCTACTGTAAAGATGTTTGGTCTCTGGTCTAGATGCTCTGCGTCAGTAAGAAGTTCGATAAGTTCATTTTGACCCTCGTTTGTATCTTGATGTTCATCAACTAGCAGATATTGATATTGCTCTTGCAGTTCGTATTTAAAGTCTTGATTAGTCCGAAGCATCTCCAGAACAGAGAGGATCATATCGCTGAAGTCATAGAGCTTTTGCTCTTTTAGTTTTTCTTGATACAAATCATACACAGTCACAAGCTCGTTTGCTTGTTCAATTTTTTTTATTATTTTCTTTTCCTCTCCTGGTTTGATATCTCCAACGCTAAATTTTCCATATTTCTTTTTATAAAATAAATTTTCATCCTCATAGAGCTCATCTTTCCAGACAGGAATAATTTTCTTGAATTGCTCACTACTGAGACCTTCTTTTTTTATCGTTTGAAGTGCCCTACTTATGTTTTGAACTTTTTGATATTCATTAAAAGAACCTTGAAGATGAGTGAAGGAATTTTTAGAAATAATTTGCTCTATAATTTTTACTTTTTGTAGATCATCGATTACATTCGCATATTCAAAATTAGTAAAGACGTCAATATTATTATCGATAATATATTTACAAAAGGAATGGAATGTAAAAATATTTACTCTATATCCAGCATCTCCAATATATTGAGTCAAGCGTTCTCTCATAGTAAAACTTCCCGCGTTTGTAAAGGTAAGCGCAAGAATCTGCTCTGGTTTTGTATCAGTCTTTTCGAGTATGTGTCCGATTCGTAGGGTTAATATCTGAGTTTTTCCTGTTCCTGGTCCTGCATTCACCATTACAGGCCCTTCAATTGCCTCTACAGCGCGTTTTTGCTCAGTATTTAGACTCTGTAACGCTTTTTTAAATAGAGTTGTATCCATGAGGAGATTGTACCATATTAGGATTAGGAGTCAGACCCCATATTTTAATAGTTCTCCAATCGATTTGCTTTCTCATGTTGTCTAATCTTCTCATGAGCCTTGGCTTCGATTTGTCTAATTCTTTCTCTCGTAACACCAAACATCTTCCCTACTTCTTCAAGTGTGTGTTGGATTCCGTCGATAAGACCATGTCTTAGTTCGAGAATTTTTCTTTCCTTCTCAGTAAGCTCCTCAAGAATTTCGTTAACCTGATCCTTTAATATTCTTCGTGAAGCTTCTTGATCTGGTGAAAGAATTTTTTCGTCAGCAATAAAGTCTCCAAGAGTAGACTTTTCTTCTCCATCATCTCCAACAGGACTTTCGAGCGACACTGTTGCCTGATCGATTTTTTCGATTGTGTATACCTTCTCGATTTCGATTCCCATTTCAGTTGCGATTTCTTCTTGCATCGGATCTCGTCCAAGATCAAGCGATAATCTTCGAAAGACTTGTTTGTACTTTGCGATTGTTTCGTGCATGTGCACAGGAATTCGAACTGTTCGAGATTGATCAGCAAGCGCCCGTGTGATCGCTTGTCTAATCCACCATGTTGCATAGGTCGAAAACTTATACCCTTTTGTCCAATCGAATTTATCAACAGCCTTAAAGAGTCCAAGGTTACCTTCTTGAATAAGATCAAGAAGTGTGAGGTCAGGACTTCGTCCTACGTACTTTTTTGCAATCGAAACAACAAGCCTAAGGTTCGCTCTTGCAAGAAGTGTTTTTGCCTCCAGATCACCTACTTCAATTCTCTTTGCAAGCTCTTTTTCTTCTGAGGCCTTGATCAAAGAATACTGCCCAATTTCTTTTAGATAGATCTGAATCGAATCGTATTGCCCCGTACTTTTATATGTATATTTGTGTTCATCAGCACTGACATCAATATTAAGAAGCCCACTGTTCTCGAGTACGTCGACTCCCGAATCAGTAAATCGTGAATACAGATCATCAAGAAAAAGAAGATCTGTCTCAATAGTAGGAAAGTCCTTTAGGATTTCATCATATGTAACATATCCTCGTTCTTTTCCTCTTTTTAGTAATTTATCAGCTTTAAGGTTTTTTTCTTGTTCTTTCTTTTTTGCTGGAGAAACTTTTTTTCTAGCAGTTTTTTCAGTTGTCTTTTTGACTACTTTTTTTGCAGCTTTTTTGACAGTTTTTTTGGTAATAGTTTTTGGCTTCTTTGTTGTAGACTTTTTAGGTACTACCTTTTTTGGTTTTGATTGAGCAGTTTTTTTGACCGCTTTTTTTGTTGTCGTATTTGTTTTTTTCAAATTGCTTTTTGCCATATAGGAATTGTTTTTTTATAACATGTTTTTAATAAATTCACAACTTCCATCGAGTATACTTTTTATTGTCTCGTTATTCTTTTTAATCTCATTCAAAATTGCATTTTCGTTTTCAGTAGAATCATGCAGACTATTCTTTAATTTCTTATTATGATTTCTCATTTGAATCAAAAAGTACTGGGAACATGTCTCTTTAAAATTCTCTTTTAACTTCTCGGGATTTTCTTCATGTAAATTTTCTATTTCAAATATCTGAGTATCATCTATTGAAACCTTTTCTAACTCAACAAGACTATTCTCTACAAGGAACTCATCAATTTTTTCTGATACCCCCGGTTTTTCTTTTTCAAGAAATGACAAGTAAGTAGAGAGAACAGTGAGGTAATCCATTTTCTCTGGAGTTTGATATACCTGCCTTTGATATTCTGTCTTTGCTCCTATCGAGAGATCACTCCATATAATCGACGAGTTGATTGAAAGTATTTGACCTACCTTATCAATGAAGAAGTTTTTTTCACTGAACGACTGAACTCTCTTAAGTAATGGAATTATTTTTTCTTGGTAGGATTTGAGTCTTTTTCTTTCATCAGGAATTTTGGCAATAAGACGAGCTACAAACTCAATGATATGAATCGAATTTTTGACCATTTCTTTCCAGAGCTCGGGGTCTTCCTTGATAATGTCTGCAGGGTCCTTTGCGTCCTTGTAATATACAATTTTGATATCTAGATTTTGAATGAGTGCCATCTCCCACACTTTTGCAGTAGCCTGAACTCCAGCACTATCACTATCGAATGCAATCAATAGATTAGGTGTTAACTTGGATATTATTGCAAGTTGATCCGTAGTAAACGCAGTTCCTGATGACGCGACCGCATTTGGATATCCAACTTGATGCGACATGATAACATCCATTTGACCCTCAACTAAGATTACGAAGTTATGTTTTCTAATTGATTGTTTTGCAAAATTAAGACCATAGAGCACATGTGATTTGCTAAACAGTTCTGTTTCTGGACTATTTACATACTTCGGAATCTCTTTATTAGTTGAATCAAGTACACGACCAGTAAAGGCAATTACTTTCCCTGATTGATCAAAAATCGGAAACATGATCCGACCCCTAAATCTGTCATAGAGACGTCCGCTTTCATTTTTGATGACAAGCCCACTGAGCAAAATGTCTTTTTCTTCAAAACTTTTCCTGAGTTCATCATGAAGAAGGCTCCACTCATCAGGCACGAATCCAATTCTGAATTTTTTTATTATTGATTCGGTAAGACCTCGTGAAGTGAGATACTCCTGCGCCTCAATATTTTTGGACAAAAATTGCTCAAACGTTAGACATGCTTTTTCAAGAAGTGTGTACGCATCTTTTTTTTGTTTGTTTTCTTTGTGAGTAAGATCAAGCGTCACACCTGCTTGCTCAGCAAGTTGCTTGAGTGCGTCAAAAAATTCGATTCCTTCTATTTCTTGTAAAAAAGTGAAGATGTCGCCTTTTTTACCACATCCAAAACACATGAACGAACCTCTATGTGGTGCCACAAAAAACGACGGTGATTTTTCGTTATGAAACGGACAAAGTCCTTTCATATTAATTCCTGATTTTTCAAGTTTTACATAACGAGAAACAACCTCCTCGATAGGAAGTCGTTCCTTTATTTCCTGTGTGTGTTGATTACCCTGCATAATGAAGGTAATTGTATTATCTCATATCTAGTTCTGACTGAATTCTATCTTCAATTTCTCGTACTGCCTTTTCTTTGTTACTTCCTTCAAAACCTGTTCCAGCTGGGATAAGTCGTCCAATAATAACGTTCTCTTTTAGACCAGTGAGTTTGTCGACAGCACCTCTAATTGAGTTATTAATAAGCACTCGGTTTGTGTGTTGGAATGAAGCAGCTGACAAGAAACTGTTCTTTGTGATCGCAACCTCTGCGATTCCAAGAATAAGTGAGTCTGCTTTTGCTTTTTCCTGCGAATCAGTAAGTTTTTCGTTTGCTGCATCAAAGATATCTGTTTCAGTGAGTTCGCCAACTGAGAATGTTGTATCTCCAACTTCTGTAATTCGAACTCGTGAGAACATTTGTCGTACGATTACTTCGATATGTTTTCGAGAGATAGGTTCTCCTTGTAGTTCATAGATTTTATTGATTTGACCAATCATGTACTCTTGAGCTTTTTCTTTTCCTGCGTATTTGAACAAGTCAGAAAGGTCAGCTGATCCATCAGTTAGAAGTTGTCCTTTTTCTACTTCTTGTCCTACTTTTACTAAAGGGGTTCGCGTTAATGGGAATGTATATTCCATTTGCTTTTTAGTCTTACTTGTTCCACCTCCCGAAACAACAATCGTTCGATCTTTTCCAACCTCTCTTACTTCTAGTACAAATCCTTCAGATTTTGCAATTGCTGCAGGACTTGAAGGTTTTCGTCTTTCAAAGATTTCTTCCACTCGAGGAAGACCTTGTGTAATATCTCCTCCAACAGACGCGGTACCTCCAGCATGGAATGTACGCATAGTTAGCTGTGTTCCTGGCTCCCCAATCGCTTGAGCAGCAATTGTTCCAACAGCTTCACCAAGATCGATTTTTTGGTTTCTTCCAAGGTCTAGACCATAACATTTTGCACAAATTCCGTGTTTAGTTTTACAGGTAAGTGGAGAGAATACCGCAACTTCGGTAACTCCAGCGGCTTCAACTTTTTGACCGTCTTCTTTTTTAAGAAGATGACCTTTCTTGAATACAACTGTTCCATCTTCTGCAACAATATCTTTTGCAGCAACTCGTCCTCTAATTTTCTTTGAAATAGCGATGTCAATTCCTGAATCTGATTCTTTTCCAGTAACAACATGAGCTGATGTCTTACAATCTTCCTCTGTTACTACAACATCTTGTGCTACTGAGAATAGTTTTCGAGTAAGATATCCCGCTCGTGCTGTGTTAAGCGCCGTGTCAGAAAGTCCTTTTCGAGAACCATGAGTAGTCGTAAAGTATTCAATTGGACTTAGACCTTCTTTTGAAGATGAAAGCACTGGATACTCAATTGTTTCTCCTAAAGAGTTTTGAATCAAACCTTTCATACCTGCCATTTGAGTAATTTGAGAAAGCGAACCTCGAGCTCCTGATTTCCACATATCGTATACAGAACCGTTTGTATCAAGAGTCTCAGGAATTAGTTTTTCTACATCATTTTTAGCTCCGTGCCAGATTTCAATAATTTTTCGATATCGTTCATCATCAGATAAAAATCCTTCATCATATTGAGATGCAATTTCTTTTACTTTGTCTGTGGCATCAGAAATAACTTTGTATTTCTTTTCAGGAATTTGAATATCATCAAGTCCCCATGTAACTCCAGAAAGAGTTGCGTAACCAAATCCAAATTTCTTAATTTTATCAAGAGTTTCGGTTACAAATGCAATTCCTTTGAGATCGATAAGGTCATCGATAATTTTTTGCATTCGAGTTTTATCGATTTCACTATTAATGAAGGGGTAATCCGCAGGAAGTACATCATTAAACAAGATTCTTCCGACTGTAGTTTCGATTGGTTTTTCTTCGTATTCAGAAAGCTTTGTATCTGCTTTACCTCGAACTAGAATTTTTGATCGAATATCTACAATACCGTAATCCATTGCAGTGATAGCACTGTTTGGACCAGGGAAAATTTTTCCTTCTCCTGTTGCTTTGTCCTCGATTTTTGTAACCCAATAACATCCAAGAATAATATCAAGGAGCTTTGCAGAAACAACAGGCTCTCCACTTCCAGGTTTTAGAATATTGAGATGCGCAGCCATTACTTCTCGAGCTTCATATTGCGAAGCTTCAGAAAGTGGTACGTGAACCGCCATTTGGTCACCATCGAAGTCAGCGTTAAAGGCTGTACATACAAGTGGATGAACTTGGATTGCGTTTCCTTCAATAAGAATAGGTTTGAATGCCTGGATTCCAAGTCTGTGAAGAGTAGGAGCTCGGTTCAAAAGAACGTATTTGTCTTTAATTACTTCTTCCAAAATTTCCCATACTTCAGGAGTAGCATCTTCAATTAGTTTTCCTGCACCTCGAACGTTGAATGCAAGTTCTTTTTGCATTAGTCCAGAGATTACATATGGTCTGAATAGTTCAAGGGCCATTTTTTTAGGAAGTCCACACTCATTAAGGTCGAGTGTAGGTCCAACAACAATTACAGATCGTCCAGAGTAGTCTACTCGTTTTCCAAGAAGGTTTGATCGGAAAAGTCCTTTTTTTCCTTTTAGGTTATCTGAGATAGATTTTAGTGGTCGTTTTTGAGCTGGATTTGTTCCTGCGTATGCCTGAGAACCTCGTCTCATTGAGTTGTCGATAAGTGCATCAACGGCTTCCTGCATAATTCTTTTTTCGTTTCGAAGAATTACTTCTGGTGCATGAATATCTTTAAGTTTTTTAAGTCGATTATTTCGGTTAATAACTCGTCGGTACAAGTCGTTAATGTCAGATGTTGCTGATCGTCCTCCATCAAGAGCAACCATAGGCCGAAGTGCTGGTGGGATAACAGGTAGTCTTGTAATAAACATCCATTCTGGTCTAATTTCTGCTTTGATGAGAGATTTGATGATTCCAATTCTCTTGTTCATTTTTTCTTTTGCTGGTCCTTTTGTTGTTGGGTAGTCTTCCTCTAGTTTTACAAGGAGAGCCGGCATGTCTAAATTAGTGAAGATAGTATGAAGTGCTTCAGCTCCAATTTCAGCATCAAACAAAGTCGAATACTTCATTGAATATTTGTGATATTCAACTTCGCCAAGAACTTTTCCAACTTGAATACTTTCGATTTCCTTCTTTGTATCTGTAAACAGTTTTTTCAAAGCTTCCTTTGTTTTTTCATCTCCTGCTGCTTTTGTTTTTTGTTTAAATTCACTATCAAGTTCTCGTACGAATCGACTTCTTTCATCTTCATATACTTTTGCAATAAGATATCCTGCAAAGTAGACAACCTTTTCTACATCAGATGGAGCCATACCAAGAATCAAGGAGATTCGTGAAGGCATAGATTTTAGGAACCAAATGTGTGATACAGGCGATGCAAGGTCAATGTGCCCCATTCGCTCACGTCTCACAATTGATCGTGTAATTTCTACACCACATTTTTCACAAACAATTCCTTTATATCGAATTCCTTTGTATTTTCCACAATAACATTCATAGTCTCGTTCTGGTCCAAAGATTCGTTCATCGAAAAGACCATTTTTCTCACTTCTTTGTGTTCGATAGTTAATTGTTTCTGGCTTTGTAATTTCTCCATGTGACCATGAAAGAATTTTTTCCGGAGAAGCAATTTTTAGCTCGATTTGAGCAATATCATTTTGTTTTGTTTGAATTTTTTTCATAAAGATGAATGTTATTGTTTATTTGTCTGATAATTTCAGGTCGTCTTTTTCGATAAGACTAATGTCGAGTCCAAGACCTTTCAAGTTACTTAGAAGTACATTGAATGAAGCAGGAATGTTTGATTCTAGAATTGGTTCTCCTTTTACAATCGCATCAAAGGCCGCAGATCGTCCGACAATATCGTCAGATTTGTATGTAAGAATTTCTCGTAGTGTATGAGCAGCACCGTATCCAAGAAGTGCCCACACTTCCATTTCTCCAAATCTTTGTCCTCCGTTTTGCGCTCGTCCTCCAAGTGGCTGTTGAGTAATGAGAGAGTATGGTCCAGTTGATCTCATGTGGATCTTGTCTTCAACCATATGGTGAAGTTTGAGTATATACATATATCCAACAGCAACATCTTGCTTGAACATTTCTCCGTTTCGTCCATCATAGAGTGGCATTTTTCCTGATCGGTCAAATCCACCTTTTTCAAGTTCATCCTTGATTTCATCAGCAGTTGCTCCACCAAAGGCAGGACACACAGCTTGATAATTAAGAGATTGAGCCGCAAGTCCGAGGTGAAGCTCAAGAATTTGTCCAAGGTTCATACGAGAAGGTACTCCAAGCGGTGTCAGGATGATATCAACAGGTCGTCCATCTGGCATATATGGCATGTCTTCTTGAGGAAGGATTCGTGAAATAACACCTTTGTTACCGTGTCTTCCTGCAAGTTTGTCTCCAACTTGAATATTTCGAAGTTGTGCAACTTCAATATGGATTCGTTTTAGGATTCCAGATTCAAGCTTGTCTCCGTTTTCTCGTGAGAAAACTTTGATTCCAACTACTCTTCCTTGCTTTCCTCCGTTCACTCGTTCTGACGTATCCTTTACATCTCGAGCCTTGTCTCCAAAGATAGATCTAAGAAGCCGTTCTTCTGGAGTAAGTTGTGATTCTCCTTTTGGTGTAATTTTTCCAACAAGAATATCTCCAGGTTTTACTTCTGCACCTATTCGGATAACACCTTCAGCATCTAGGTTCTTAAGTTTGTTTTCTGAAACGTTGGGAATATCAGGAGTTGTTTGTTCTGGACCAAGTTTTGTATCCCGAACATTCACAACAACTTCTTCCATGTGAATTGATGTAAGAGTCGAATCTTTCACCAGTCTTTGAGAAATAATAATCGCATCTTCATAGTTACTTCCTGACCATGACATGAAGGCCACAAGCAGGTTCTTTCCTAGTGCGATTTGCCCATGATCTGAAGATGATGTATCAGCGAGAAGATCTCCTTTTTTAACTTTTTGTCCAAGTTCAATAACTGGTCGTTGGTGGTGGTTTGTAAATGAGTTTGTTCGTACAAAGTTATCAAGTTCGTATGATACTTTTTTACCTTTTGCATCAGAAACTTCTATTTTACGTCCATCAACATATGTAACCGTTCCATCAATACCTGATCTCGCAATTCTTGAGTTATTCTCTAGCACAAGGGCCTCTTGTCCTGTTGAAACTAGTGGTGCTTCTGCTTGTAGAAGTGGGACGGCTTGCTTTTGCATGTTTGATGCCATAAGTGCTCGGTTGGCCTCATCGTGGTTAAGGAAAGGAATCATTGAAGTAGCGATTGAGAATGCTTGGTTAGTCGCAATATCCATGTAATCAACTTCGTCTGCTTTTACGATTGCAGGTTTTCCACTTCTTCGAACACTGATGTCCTCTGCTACGAATTTTCCATCTTTTGTTAGATCGTGAGCTGCATGAGCAATTCTAAACCCTTCCTCTTCAAGAGCGTTGAGGAATACAATTTCAGAAGATACTTTTCCTTTTGAAACTTTTACATAAGGTGTTTCGATAAGACCAAACTCGTTTACTTTACAGTAGTTAGTGAATCGCAAGATAAGACCTATGTTTTGTCCTTCTGAAGTTTGAATAGGACAAACTCGTCCGTATTGTGAAGGGTGCACATCTCGAACTTCAAGTCCTGCTCGCTCTCTGGTAAGTCCTCCGGGCCCAAGTGCTGAGATAGTTCTTAGGTGCTCAATTTCTTGAAGAAGGTTATCTTGTTGCATGAACTGAGACAGTTGGTTTGTCGTGAAGAATTCTCGGATTCGAGCCTGAAGAGGTCGTGGGGAAATAAAGTTCATAGGAAGAGTAGTGTCTGTCTCAATAGTAGACATTCGGTTTTGAATGTTTCTTTTCATTTGAGTCATACCTGTTCGAACTTTTTGTTGAAGCATTTCTCCTACGAATCGAACTCGTCTTGATCCCATGTGGTCAATATCATCTGGTTTTGCCCCTGGTGTATGATTAAGAGAAATAGCATTTTTGATGATAATTCCAAAATCAGACAAAGTGATGAGTTTTGTATTAAGATTTTTTTTATCAGTAGGTAGGCCAAATCGGTTATTGAATTTGAATCGTCCTACAGGAGAGAAGTCGTATCGCTCTTCACTAAGAATTGAACTTACAAATTCTCTTGCGTTATCAAGGGTCACAAGATCTCCGTCTCGTAATCTTTTGTAAATATCAAGATATGCAGTGTCAACATTTTTTACCTCATCTTTTTCTAGAGTTTTTTTGATTCCAGCAAGTGCTACTTCATCATCTTTAAAGAGAGCCAAAATTTCTTTATCAGTTGGAGCTCCAAGCACTCTGAGGAATGTAGTTGCATAGAATTTTCGGTTCTTATCGATTCTGACGTACACCATGTCATTTGCATCTGTTTCAAATTCAATCCACGCTCCTCGAGCAGGGATAATTTTTGCTCCGAAGTAATTTCGTCCTCTCACAGTATTAGAAGTAAAGATAACTCCGAATGATCGAGCGAGCTGTGGGACAATAACTCGTTCGATACCGTTAATAACAAAAGTTCCGTGACGAGTCATCAACGGGAAGTCTGCCATAAAGATTTCTTGTTCTTTTTCAGAACCAAGAGTCTTGTTAAGTAGTTTTATTTTAAATTTGATGGAAGCTTCGTATGTGAGCTTGTTTTCTCGTGCATACTTTTCATCATACTTAGGTTCATCCATTTCAAAATCAACAAAATCCATTTCGAATTTTTTTCCAGAATAATCTGAAACTGGTGAGAACTCTTTGAGAACATCTTTGATACCGTCTGTGAGCAACCATTTAAAAGACTTTACTTGTCCTTCGAATAGATCTGGAAGATCGATGAGTGGTTTTTTATAATTTTTAAAAGTTTTTTTCTCTCGTGCACCTACATTTTGTAGGTCAGTATTGAACATATTCATAGATGATTACCCTTTTATTATTTAACTGCCCCTTATAAATTAAACAATTCCCTTTTACAGGATTTATATTTTTAAAATTATTTGTTATACTTTTGGTATCAAAAGAATACAGATAAAGTGTCCCCTCGATACTTTTTCATTACTCAGTCGTATTGATTGGGATTATATTACATATAAAGAAAAAATCAAGTAGTTATCCCCATTTACCTATTGACTACTCCCTCATTCCTTGCTTTCTTGCGCCATTTTGTTCAAAATGGCGCAGTTTTGTTTAAGAAATTACAAAAAGAGAACCGCTGATCATATGTTCTTAGGATTATTTTACCCTAAATCAAAGAAACAATTATACTAATCTATTTGAATAATCAAATTAGATTTCTTTTGTATCAGGATTGGATATGCACTGTATAGCGCCATCAAATGGGATGACAGCATCATCCAAATCTACACATGAGAGTGAGTATCTTCCGATTGGAAGACTTTCTTCTGCATCAATATTTATATCTGTAGTGGTTGCCACTGGATTATACGTATATGATGATGTATTTTTATTTACATTTGTGAATGTACAAGATTGAACATCTGTTGCCTCCAAGAAGAAAGGACATTGTCCAGATCCATCTGCAAGAGAAGGTTTGAAGTAGTAACTTGAAGTAGGTGGAATAATAGGTGGAATAATAGGTGCATTATTTTGATCAGTTACTTGAACAGAACAGATGTCGGTTGTTCCATTGAGAGTGAGTTCGACAGGGAC
>Ga0105055_10007975_pt1 | contig 13910 bp, 13 predicted proteins | sample BON03_FD_78090 | JGI IMG/M metagenome (GOLD analysis project Ga0105055, IMG submission 78090) | Freshwater microbial communities from Lake Bonney liftoff mats and glacier meltwater in Antarctica - BON-03 | ecosystem: Environmental > Aquatic > Freshwater > Ice > Glacier meltwater | place: Lake...
AAAATGTAGGAGTACGTGGAACCGGGATTTTGTTGGTGCGTTCAATATCCGCTCAATCTACATTGCTAGGATGGAAGGTTTGGAGCGCCCTGAACGCTTCACTCTAGCATTCTGGAAGAACAAGGACAAAAAAACTAATCAGATCATTGCGGAGAATGGCGATATTTCTGTGAACCTATCTACCATATAGGACGCTTCGAGACCCAAGAGTAAGAAAAGTAAAAAAGAGAATTAAAAACTAAAGCGAAGCAGGAGATGACGAAAGCGAGGACCAGTGGGAAATTAGAGCTTCGTTATGAGGGTAAATCAAATGCGAGATGGAGAGAATGAAACACCTCCAGAGCATCAACTGTAACAGAAACAAATTCATGGGTGCAAAATCATTCGTTAATAATAACTTGAAATCTACAAGCTTAAAATACTTCTTCTTTTCGCATATATACCAGACTCCGCGTATACTATCATCCAATATCTCAATACAAGTATCGAACTTCAGTTACCGTCCCATTTGTTGAGTGACTCACTTCTAACTTTATCGAACACAACAAAAATCGAGTTTTTTAAAGCACTGCAAGTAGCAACGCCATGCTCCCCGTACTATTTCTTGTAGTGCTTTAAAAGCCATCAAATGCTAATTTCTTAATAAACACGATTATCTTGTTGAAAAGAGCCTGATGGCAATCCGTGAGGTAATCAGAACCAAGAACATTTTGTGGAATCACTGAATTCACAATATATTTCTCCTGATGTAATTTAATTGCATCCCTCGACTTGACAACTATGTCGCCTGCAAACTTGTTCCATGAAGTAGTCACTAAAGCATTTAAAAATACTTTATACATTGAGCATCCCCAAAATGATCTCGCATACCTACCAAAAATCTCTGCGATGGTATCTTAGTATCCATACCCCATCCAGCACCAATGCCAATAACAAACAGAAGATAATTTTTTTAAAGCACTACAAATGCTAATTTTTATTTAATTCTGAGATGTCCACGACCCAGTCGTTTTCATCGGAAGTGTCTGTTTCTCATGTCAACTATGAAGAAAGAGATAGAGAGCAAAATAGCTTAGAGATAGGTTGAATTGAAAATGAATTCGAGAATGTGCCTAGAGATTCACCATGGAATCTTGCTGGGCAGTTTCTGGATGACGCGTCCCTAGAAAAGTTTTGGCGCTTGCCCGGACTTGCTTTTATCGTATACTTTTTGCGAGCTGAAAGAACTACAAAAAGAATACACGAGATGATAAAACGCTTTATGCCCTCTGAAATTGCTACCCCGTATAATTTGCTTCAAGCATCAGATGATGAAAACGAGCATTTATTTGAATGGGGAGCTAAAAGAGCTGAATTTTACTCGTTGGATCATTTTGAGCGCTTTTGCCGTTTGGCTGGCGTTATCTCAACCAAAATAATGCCCGTTAAAGGGATGTTTCACTGGGTCTCTCAAGACAAAAAAGTCATGTAAACATGCTTTTTTAACCCATTGGCTTCTAAAACTGCTGAAGCACACTATTTTGGATGCACTGGAATTCAATCTCGGGCTAAATATCTCATGAATTGGTTCAAAGACCCGAAAAATTGTGATTGGACTCTTTTGGGAAGGAGATTTTATTTAGTTCTACCTGATGTTTTAAAAATAAGTTACAAGTATCACCGATTATTAATGAAACCGCATCATTTAAGAGCCTTCTTATTTAATGATAGTCGCATGAAACAATTGCTTCTGAATCTCTGATTCCTGCATGGAGTCCAAAAATTTTAAGGAAGGGAAAGGGGCAAATCTATTCCAGACCCAGATTTCAACGATATGAGTTCAAGATACGAATCTATATCATGGTCGTCTCTAGAATGTAGTTTAGCGGTCATTGATTCCTTAGACGACTGCAACAACCTCATAATCTGATCCGTAGCAGGCCTAGAACTATCACTCCTCAGATCATTCAAATCGATTTCTTTGTTTGTGGGATATCCATGCTCAAATTCTCCGCTATAAACTGACCCATCAGCAAATTGATATTTCCCAAATCCGTGTCGAAGTCCTTGCTTATCATACGTTCCTTGATAGACACCTGAATCACCGTATTTCTTCAGAGCGTAAACTGGTTCGTGTCCATGCCAAAGTCCATCTTGGATTAAATTGACTGATTTCTTGATTCCTGCACCTTTGATACTACCATGAACAAATGTACCATGAAAAGAGTCGCCTGATTCAAATGTGACAACGCCTGGACCATGTCTCAGGTCATTTGAAAATGTGCCGATAAACTCAGTTCCAGTTTCATTGTAATACTTGCGCGCTATTCCATGCAATTTATCATCTAACCACATTCCGGTAATAGTGTTTCCATTGGAGAAATTCATCTTGCCCCGTCCGCTCATTCGACCATTTACCCCTGTTTATTTGGATTTTAATTTGGAACGAATTGCAAATCGAAAGAAAACTTACAGAATCCTTCAAATAGATCCCCATTTGAATATGAATAAGATCCATATCCATGACGCAGGTTGTTTAGATAACTGCCTTTATGTACATCACCATTTGAAAATATTTTTTCACCTTGGCCACTCGCTTGCCCCTTTACGAAATTTCCTTTATAAATATCTTTCGAGGTATGAACAAGTTTGCCAAAGCCATGGTAGACACCTTGGAGGAACTCGCCAGTGTATAATTCTCCTGCATCTAAGTGAAGTATTCCTTGACCTGAAAAGAAACCATCTACGAAGTTACCTTCATAGCGGTTGCCATCAGCGAACACATATCGACCGTTTCCATTTCTTTTCCCGTTACTAAGACAACCAGAGTACGAGTCTCCATTAGAGTATGTTTTTAAAAGTGACATGGCTTACCCGCTTTTGAACAAAATGAATTCAGGGTCTACTGGTATAGTAAGTGCATAGGTGCCAGCATCTTCTTATTTAGATATGTATAAAACAAAAATTGATTTTTTTAAAGCACTAACAAATAGTGGATAAAAGCCATCAAATGCTAATTTCTTAATAAACAACAGATTGTTGTTGAAAGAAAAGAACCTGATGACAATCCGTGAAGCAACAACATTATGTGGAATCACTTTTATGCATAAAACAAACTGCAGTGTTTGAAAAGTAATTGATTTTTTTCAATATCATAGGTATTTACACTTGATATAATTTAATAAAGGAGCGTTTTCGAGTGCATTAAACAAGTATCAATACATGTTTCTAGTAACCGGTATTCTAAAGCAGGTCCATCAGGCTTGTAAATCAATGCAATAGTTCCTTTTTGATCCAGTACGATACTAATCGTACCATCCACAACTTGCGATTCTTCGAATGTTGGGTCGGCCAATATATGGTCACCAAAAAGTCCCATTGTTAAGGGAACCGGAATATATGTAAGATTAACTTTACGGGAACAAGTTTCACCAATTTGAACTACTTCTTTCCCGCCTTGGGTATCATCTACAAGCTCAACGCTGGGAAGACATAAATCTTGCAAGGAGGCCATGACGGCGAGCAGTGCAGCGTCGAATATATTTCCATCATCGTCAATGACAACAACGTCAATAGAGAGAATAAAACACGCCACAGCTTCTTGGATCGAAAGTTCTGACTGGTCTAAACAACTGTAAACTACCTTTTCCATGGACAAAGCCAACGAGCTCGACAGTTCTGAAGGCCTTCCGTCGAAAAGAGGGTTGCAAATGGGAAGCAACTTCACATTGATGGTAAAAGGACGCTCATCTCCCGGACAAGCAACCAAGTATCTAACTCCAGACACGACGCTGGTATTACCTATGTCTACCTTGGCGGAACCATCAGCATCTTTTATGAAGCCTTTCACGATGGAGGTATCCCTGTAGTCCCCTAGACCCCTTCCGTCTAGTCTCACTCCTTGGGAAATGAAACGATGAAGAAATTCTCTCGGATGTAGTCGTTGGAATGCGGTAGCTGCATCATCGGTATCTCCCATTCCACTACACCAACAATCTGTCGGGTTTATAAAAAACAAAAAAAGACACTGAATACTTTTTTTAAATTTGAACGATATGACCGATTGCTGCTTCTCTTGGAAGAATATCCATTCGCGGTTCTGATAGAGACGGGATCATGATGGTAGCGGTCATAGGTCGCAAGTTTGTTTGAAAAGGTCGCAGGGCTGTTTGAATACTGGAAGATGTGGAGGGAAGTTCATGGGCTTCATTATGCTGTCTGCAATACACTGAGCCATGCCTAGCTGAGGTTGCACAATCATTATGAGCACATCTCTTTCCACCTCCATGAGAAATGCAATAATCTTTGTTTCCGATACCCGTTGCCGACTTTTGACACAAATCAAACATGCACCTTCGACCTCCACCATGAGCTTTACATTTTCCGCGTCCAGCTGTTTTATTGGAATTAGAAGATAACCACCATCTCAATCTGACTTACCATCGTGTTTATTGCATCCTGGTTCACCGCATCTACGACCCCCGCCATGATTAACACACAGTTCAGAAGAACCTCGAGCACCTTTAGAGCATCCTTCAATTACGCATCGCTTTCCACCTCCATGGTTGACACAATATTCAGATTTACCTTCAGCTGCCGATTTATTGCAATCTTCTATTATACACCGTTTCCCCCCTCCATGAGATTTACAAAGGCCGCCTCCAGAATCGAACTTATCACATCCCGCAATTTTGCATTTCTTTCCTGCCCCATGAGAACGACATAATCCTCCTCCAGCATCATGTCTGGTGCAACCCTCGAATGTACACCTGCGCCCTCCACCATGAGACACACAATAACCATCACTTCCTTGAGAGGCTTTATTGCATCCTGCCGATATACACCGTTTGCCCCCGCCATGAGATTTACAAAGCCCCCCACCTTGATCCAGTTTCGAACAACCTTCTTCTTTACAGCGCCTTCCACCACCATGAGTAACACAATATAAAGTAGAACCTTGAGCTGCTCTCCCACAACCTTCGATACATCGTTTGCCGCCTCCATGACCAACGCAAAAAGCAGTGGCACCTCGTGCTGAACGATTGCAGTCGGGAGCAACACACCTTTTTCCACCCCCATGACCTTTGCATCGATCCATAGTTCCTTCCTATGACACACATATAAGAAAAACGTATCAATATATAAACAATACTTACAGCACTCTTTGAACAACCGTCCGGATGCCTGCACCTGCGACCGCCACCTAATCATGCAGGTAAGAAGAATTCACTTTTGAAACAAGGATGACTTACCATGAGCTTTACATTTCTTAGTTGGACCTACTGCAGCTTTAGAACATGCTTCAGCTTCACAACGAGTACCTCCACCATGGGCTACACAAAACGAAGATTTTCCAACGGCACTTTTGACACACCCGGAAGCATTCCCACATCGTTTTCCACCACCATGCCGTACACATCTTTGAGCCGTGCCAACAGCACCACGAGGACATCCTTCTTCTGAGCATCGTCTCCCGCCTCCATGACGCTTGCAATAGAAAGAAGATCCGTTAGCGAAATGCAAACACGAGTCCAGTAGACACTTCTTCCCGCCCCCATGAGCCCTGCACAGTCCAGCACCAACCACATGACGAACACAATCCTCATATTTACATCTCGTGCCCCCACCATGAGATACACAATACCCACTCCCCCCTTGAGCCGCTTTGGTGCAGTGGACCTCCCCGCAGCGTCTACCTCCACCATGGAGCTTGCAGTTACCGCCGCCCTGATCAAGTTTGAAACAACCTTCAATTGTGCAGCGCCTCCCTCCACCGTGAGCCACACACACTCCACTACTTCCTATTTATTTCAATAAATACTTTTCTTAAATAAAACGCAAAAAACGTACCTTGAGTGGATTTAATACATCCTTCGTGAGAACAGGTGGATTGCCCACCATGAGCTACACACAAGCCTGATTGATATACGGCAGGCGTTTCGCAATTAATTTCTCGGCATTGCCTGCCACCACCATGAGCCGAACAAGCTCCATATCCAATATCGTTTTCCTGACAATTTTCAAATCGACACCGTTGAAATGTACCCTGACCGGTGTTAAGACGTTTAGCTGCAGGCTCTAGATTTTCGATGTGATTGAACTCCAAAACACCAGCGTGCTTAGATGGTTCAATGACCATCACTTGGACCTCGGAAATACGACTCAAAGTCAACCAAGCAGCATCTATCAACAAATGTACAACCGCATCGGTTCTATGAGTCAACGACGTAATTGGAATATCGTCGATTTTCATGATAGAATCCCCTACACGAACACCAACTTCGCAATACTCTCCGATTTCACTAAAAAAGTAAATGTTTTCGATACTGATTTCTAAAAGGAAGTTGGTTGGTTTGTGGTACAAGCAATCGACTTGCACATGAACTTCGTTATGTAGTGTTGATATTCCTTCCTCACCAGTTCGAATATTTGGAACTTCGCCAGGTAGAGTAGCCACAACCATGTTCTCATCATCAATGAAGAAAGGATCACCATTCATTTCAAATTGATCATCCTCGAACTCCACAGACATTCGTTTCTTATGACAATAAGAAAAAGTCATACATAAAGAGTGAATTCGAAACGTATCCATGTAAGACTATATATCGTTTACTCTAAGCCTTTTTGTGCCACTTTCATCAAATAAAATGGTTCAACAAGATTATTCGATAATAACACGACTCATACTATTTAATTAAACATACACGTACTCATTAATAATGTAGAAATTCGAGATCCACTGCTAAAATGATTCATGTCTAAACAGACAGAGATTCTTCCAAGGTGATAACGACAGTGGCATGACTTTACTTCGTGTGGTATTTCAAGACCATCACAATTAAGCCTTTAATTAAACCCTCGTAATACAAGAACCATTTGGTAATCAGCTAACTGCACATTTTAATTAAAAGGTAATACAAAAAACCTAGCGCAAGTCATGAGTACGCAATCATATCCTCCAATAGTCCCTACTCCCCTCTCTTCCTACACTAGACATTCATATCACAACTAACAATGGAGAGAACCGTGCACGATTAATGGCTCATATTCACTATCTCATTTATTAAAAACTACACCAAATTCATTAATATCTCAGTTCAAACAACCTCACAATGAACCTATTCAATACTTTGAGGTAGCCCCCCTCGGTTTCTTTTGTGTTTTCCTACGAGTGTCGTAGAGAATATTATTAAAGGAAGATGGTGACAGGTGGTGGTGGAGCCTTTGTGAATGTTTCCTGTATTGGTACAAGTAATACTCCCAGTGATTGGACTGGGGACTATTCAGGGGGTAAGTTTGAATTTGAATCCGTGTTTGTGATGATTCGATTGACTTTTAAACTGTAGGATGGCAAGATATCCTGATGAATATAAATCCATATTCATGGGCGTATGTGGGTATGGCATTATCGCTTTCAATTTCCGTCCTTGGAGCTGGTTGGTAAGTTATTTTGAATCGGTATATCGATAATTCTAATTTGAATTTAGGGGAGTATGGATTACTGGGTCAAGCATTTTGGGAGCTGCTGTTAAAGCTCCTAGAGTTCGGTCCAAGAATTTAGTGAGTGTCATTTTCTGTGAAGCAACTGCGATTTTTGGTGTCATTATTGCTATTATTCTTCAAGGAAAGATTCACCCTGGATTTGTGACGGATTTGGATACCACTACTGGAGCTCGTGTTGACAATTGTGCTACGCTATACTACTCTTCTTATGCGGTATTTTGGGCAGGTTTAAGTGTCGGAATGACAAATCTCGCAAGTGGAATAACTGTAGGAATTTCAGGAAGTGGATGCGTGTTGGCTGATGCACAAAATCCTAGTCTCTTTGTGAAAATTTTAATTGTCGAGATCTTTGGAAGTGCTCTTGGAATTTTTGGGGTAATTATTGGAATCATTCAAGTTCAAAATGCTGAATTCCCTATAAAATAATTTTAAATAAACCATCAAAATGCTGTTGTTTAATTAATCACAATCAACTTGTTCCAAGATAGGGGCTCGAACCTCCAAATACGTTTAGAAAGAGTCCTCGAAGTCTCATCTCTACGTGAAAAGGGGTTCTAAATACGTTTTCAATGGATTTTCTTTTTTGATCGAATTATCAGAATATATTGATTTCACCAATTTTATGTAAGTTTAATAGCAACATTGAATTTTGGAGCCAAGACAGGATCAGATGAGATAGTTATTCAATGACTTTGTCCATGAAGTTGATGAAACGATCTTTGTACCTTTGCGGGTTTTGGACAGATATTCCATCTTTGTTTTGAAGCAGAAAATAGGTTTTACCCAACCGCTCTGCCCGTTTTCTGGAGGTGTACATTGTTAGAAAGTCGATCACGCCCATCACGTATACTTGTGATTCATCACTCGAGCGCATACCACCTTGATGCTCCTGGAAAAAAGGAACGTAAAAATCTTCTTCTTCATCTGCTGCACTGCATGATGATTCTGACATGCTTCTACTAGATGATAAATGAGCTGCCCAACTGGAAGAGGAACTGGTATTCAATCCTTTTGAACCATCAGCCACCCCGAGAAGTAAACTGTAATCTATGATATGTTTGGACTCTAAAAACGAAGCATCTCGCTCCAGAATTCTCATCAGCTTCTCTTTTCGATCAGGTCCAATGCTAATCTTCATTCCACACTCCGTGAAATCCAAATCCTTCAAAGTCGCTTTCGGATTTAATCGACTTTCTTCGTTGCATTTTCTTCCTACTGATGAACCTTTGAGGTCGTATCGACGTTTAAGATCTAAATCTGTATGCAACATATTCGTCATCACAACAAAATATATCTTTTCTGCCCCTATTTTACTATTCTTGCTCAATCGAATGACGTGACAACCTACAATTCTGCATAGCAGCGAATCCACAGCCTCAGTTGATTCTGACCCTCCTGTCATGTGATAGTAGTAGTTATTTAAGATATGGCGTAACAACTTGTGCTCCTCTTTGTGTATGGTTTTCACCATGAAAAGGCCATCAGAGGTGAAATAGAAAAAACTACCTGATTTCCCTTCAGAACCTAATTCGTTAAGGGAGGAAAGACTTCCTAGCATTAAATTACTCAGCATATTTCCAGGACCTATGGAATGAACATAATCCTCATTCTTTATACCGAAATGCTCACGGAGTTTACAAAACACAAGAGGTGCATAATCTACGAATCTACAAGACTTTCCAGCAAGATCATTATCTGGTAAAGAACTGTTGATCCTCGCACTTTTACCTAGTCTAGTCCCTGCGAAGAGTGTGTATTTCTCCTTCACACTAAAATCAAACATATTCAACGGTCGTTCAGCTTCAGCAGCGGAACGCCCGACAGCCATTTGGATTCCTTTCATGACATTCACGACAAGATCCCAACTTTCGTGTCCAAAAAATACGGTAGATCCTTTTGAAGCTGGTGCTAATGCTTTCTCTAGTGCCCCAGTCTCATCCCTGTCGTCAGGGGATAAGGGTTCAAATTCAGAACCAGATATAAATTCGGACATTTCATTGAGGTTGAGTACTTCTGAGCCCATGGGCTTCTTGTGATTGTCATATGCCGAATCTGAATGTAAGCAACTTGAATGATGGTCAAATGATCCTCTTTTGGGATCGCCCTCTTCTGTGATTGAAACAATCCGACGTTTCATTCGAATAATAAGGGACTTGAGTTCCACCAAGGTTGAGTTCACCGGTTTTTGAAAATCAATAAACAAATCATCGTTTAAAACAGATTCTTCTTCTGAATCAAATATCGTGTCTTCGTCGCTATCATTACTAACTGAAATTGGAGTATCAAGTTCTTCCAAGTCTGACACAAGTACGAGTGCACGTTCCAACTCGAGCTCTAGCAACTTTCCAATTTTATGGAACTGTTTGGCTTTGGCACGCTCTTGTTTAATTACGTTGTTCTGCCCGACGGCAAACAAATCGGATCCGCGGAGATTTGAAACAAAGTCTGGATGTGCCTTCATACCTCGAATATATTCATCTAAAGTGATGAGCCCATTTTTGTCACGATCCAATTTGTTAAACATACGACGAATTTTATTTCGGTCTAGCAGTCCTGTATTAGCACTTCCCATGATACCGGAATAGATTCGCATGATAGAATCCACGGTTATTTCTAGCTCCTCAGGGGTGATTTCACCTGACCCGTCTAGGTCTGTCATAGCAAATGCAAATGTGAGTTTTTCATCCACTGTACCTTTGATTAAAGTATTTAAACCACGAGCATATTCCCCGAATGTGATAAAACCTGTTTGATTCGTATTGAAAACTGAAAAAAGTCTTTGACACAGTATCGAGTCTTGAACCATGCCTAATACCCCCATACTTTCACGGAAACCAGTCTGATCTAGAAGATTTTGTTTATTTGCAATCGTTCTAAATTGCTGATACAACCGCTTGATCTCTGTAGATGAAAATCCCGTATCCAACTACAAAATTATTAACAAAATAGATCGAGCATACAAACAACAATACGTACTTCAATGGTGGCTGCCATATCTGCTGAGAGCTGAATTGGAAATCTGTTTTGAATAAAATTGGGAAGTGATGCTCGTCTAATTGGGGGTTTGATACTACTGCTACTACTGCTGGAGTTCATCATCGAGTTAGTGTATGAAACGTTACAGAAAACTAGTACTTGTAGTACATCTAATAGTACTTGTATTTACATCGTCGGTGATAATGAGTATGTGGGATGATGCTAGTGTTGTTGAGCCAGGCACTGAATACAAGGTACTATACGCGGTGCAATCATTTGGTGCGATAGGATGCACTTCCAAAGACCTTCTTTCGAAACTATCTGCTTCTAGAGATAGTCCTGCCGGTGAAAACATATTGCAATTAGTCAATCGTTTCTCTGCAAAACAAACTGTGTCAGATCTTCCTGTAAGAAGAATATTCAGCAAAGGCAATGTGAGATATTATTGGAAAGCTATGCTATCGACTACTGAATCTAAATGTTGCTGGTTGTGCAATGATAAAATTGAATTTTGGGAAGTACTAGGTGGTGGCGATGAGGATTTCACTAGACTGTTTCGGCTCGCGATTGTATCTGTTATGTGCGAAAAATGTTTTCGAGTGAATGTTTGCAATAACAGTAGGAATGCAATGTCAGTTGGATATGCAGTTTTACCAGTTGATTTCTTTTCTAGTCCAGCTCCTCTCCAACGGCATACAAATGGCAGTATTAATTTACCCATGAGAGATACCAAGGAAACTAAAGATTTGATTTTGGCTGCAACCATCCACGAAGTATGTATTTTAGGAATTAGAGGTGGGAATAGCAACGACATTAGTGACAAAGTCCGAGTGGCCCTTTCGCCGACAGTTCTTAATAACTTGAATGAAATTGTGGAGTGGTGCCTGCATGAAACATCCTCCAAGTCGGTTAAATCTTCTAAACCTTTACTCAGAAGAGCTATTGTTGGTTTTAATGGTACAGTCGATGTTTTGTTTGTCTCGAAGGAATTTATTGATCCACTTATCGGCTGCACTAACGGTGGGATATCGTTAGAGATTGAAGATGAAGCTATTGCAGGTTCTCTATTCGGTCTACGATCATTCACCACGTTTAGAGTATATGTTCAAGATATTGTTCTTGGTACTGAACCAGCACTTGCTACTATAACTCAAATAGAGGTTCTACGACGATATAGCGACTTCCAATGGCTGCGTAAAGAGTTGGTTAGATATCACCATGATGAAGCCGTTATTCCACCCTTACCGAAGAAGCAGTTTCTAGGCAGATTTCAAGAATCGTTTTTAGAAATTCGAATGCATGGACTCGAACATTTTTTATCTATTGTGGCAACTCATCCTGTTTTACACAAAGCGTTTGCGCTGCAGACCTTTTTTCAACAAGGACCTTTTGATCACTTAAAGGAGGAGTATTGCAAATTGCCCGATAAGAATATTCCTTATAAGATTCCGTCCTTAGACTCGTTTCAACTAGCTGGACCTCTTGGATATGATGGAGTATCAGGTCAATTATACAGCAATCATATTGAAACCCTCCTTTCATCCGAATATCAACGCAATGTCAGAAAATGTTATAAATCCATTGATAAGTTGAATAGTGCCAGTATTAAAGCTGCCGAACTTCATGAAAAACGATCCAGCACAACAAAATCACTGGCTACTGAAGAAAGCATGCTTGGTGTGGAACTGAATGATAATGAATCTTTAATCCGATTTCTTCCGCCAGATAGTTTAACTGAAGTTCCATTATCTGAAGCAGTTATGTCAATACGAGAAAGTGCTTGTGCTACCACTGAATTGCTATCGACGCTTTCACAGCTAGATACCATCCAAGGAACATCGAATAGGGCGTTTTGTATTCGAATGCATTCGGTTCGTTTGCAGCTGAAAGAATGGCACAGAAATCTAAAGGACTCCACTTCATGGTTTGAAAATCGTTCTGATACCATTTGTTTATTGAAGCAAAATTGTAAAAGTCAATCTGAAATGTTGCGTGCACAGGCTGTAATTGACCAGACCAAAAGAGATGTTGCACAAGAAGCCACATGGTTAGAATCACAACACGTGAAAGAACTTCATAACACAATGCTTGGATTTGTGCAACTTCAAATATCTCATGCGAAGCAAAAGTCGAAAATATGGCAAGAATTTCTTCCTACTTTTTTGAATTCCCTCCCAAATTCAAATCATTTTGAAAAGCCGTGTGCTGCTGTTGTTCCTAATAGCATATGGCATGTCGATTTCAATAAAACCTACTGTGATTCTGATGATTCGGACGATATAGGCAGTGAGGATTGTTTTATAGATATACATGATATTGCATTTGGAGAACGCATTGGGAGAGGAACTTTTGGAGCAGTTTTTAAGGGTGTTTATCATGGCCAGCAAGTTGCTGTGAAATCAATTGAGGTGGATCCGTCACAGAATGCCAGAGTAAGGTCTATGTGTTTGAAGGAGGCTCAAGTAATGAGGGGGCTCCCCCCACATCCAAATATCGTCGCCTTTTTTGGAGTTTGTTTGACTCCCAAAAACGTATTTTTGGTCATGGAATTGGTTGAATCTGGTTCGTTGTTGGATTTGCTGTTAATGCAAAGTTCCGATACGAATATAACAGTTCGCAAAGCTAGAAATGTTCAGAGCAATAGACCGAGAGCAAGCTTTGAAGATACTAAAAAATGGCAACTAACATTAGCGCTGGGTGCAGCGAAAGGAATCCACGTGCTTCACTCTTCAAAACCTGTTATTCTCCATAGAGATATCAAAACTTCAAATTTACTGGTTTCATTACCGAAACTCACAGTGAAAGTTTGCGATTTTGGCTTGGCTCGATTTAAATTGGAAAACGAATCGGTCAAATCATTTGTAGGTACAGCTTCTTGGGTAGCCCCTGAAGTTATTGTCTCTCGAAAAGGAGGATACACTACAAAAGCAGATGTGTACTCTTTTGGAATTGTATTATGGCAGATATACGCCCGCGTGCACCCATATCCTAATTTGCATACAACTCAAGTAATGTTTCAAGTTGCTCACGATGGGTTACGTCCGGCTATTCCTTCCGCTGCTCCTCCCAGGATACAGAAATTAATTGAGTCGTGCTGGCATCAAAATCCTGATAAGAGACCTGAATTTGCTGCAATATGTAAAGTTCTTGGAGATATGCTCCACTAATTTTTATTAATTAATTAAAATAAGGAAAGGAGAAGATCAATTCAACCAACCCAACATGTGATAACGGCATGTGTTCTGAGCAACAACCTGGTTCAATTTTTTTTTTTTAAACAACAACAAAAATCGATTTTTTTAAAACTACTAGTAGTGGATAAAAGCCAACAAATGCTAATTTCTTATTAAACAAGAGTATCTTGTTGAAAGAAAAGAGCCTGATGGCAATCCGTGAGGTAATCAGAAGCAAGAACATTATGTGGAATCACTGAATTCGCATTATATTTCTCC
>Ga0105055_10007979_pt1 | contig 13908 bp, 11 predicted proteins | sample BON03_FD_78090 | JGI IMG/M metagenome (GOLD analysis project Ga0105055, IMG submission 78090) | Freshwater microbial communities from Lake Bonney liftoff mats and glacier meltwater in Antarctica - BON-03 | ecosystem: Environmental > Aquatic > Freshwater > Ice > Glacier meltwater | place: Lake...
CGTAGCTCGCGTATTAGAACATGCGCTTAATCTTGGCCACGCCGGTGTAGCGCAAAGCTCTTGGGGACCAACTGGTGTAGTATTTGTTGATAGTGAAATCGTCGCTACATCGCTCATCGCCAACTTAATGACTTACGTTCAATCAACATTGTCTACTGACAATCAACTCAGTTTTAGCATTGCACAGGCCAACAAGCAGGGTGCAATCATTGAAACAACTAACTAATAACGATTATTATGTCTATAAACTACCAATACAAACTATATTTTAAGGAATAAACATGTCAAAACGTTCGATTGTTCATATGATTGACCCTATGGTTCATAACAGTCCATTTGATATCAATATGGCTGTAGATGCTGGCTACGATGTAGTCATACCTTATAATAACGTTAAATTAGAAGAAGTCGCAGGCCTAACTCAAGATGCCATTTTCTCTCGTGGCCCTGCTGGCGTCAAAAAAACGGGCATGTTTATTGGTGGTCGTGATATTGGTCTAGCGATGGACATGTTAGATGCAGCTAAAAAAGCCATGGTTCCTCCTTTCGAGGTTTCAGTCTTTGCCGATCCAAGTGGTGCCTTCACAACTGCGGCAGCATTAGTTGCTTGTGTAGAGCGTGACCTGAAGAAAAACTTTAATTTACCCTTATCGGGCATGCGTGCAGTTGTCTTTGGCGGAACGGGGCCTGTTGGTTTAGCTACAGCGGTGATCGTGGCCCAACAAGGCGCAGATACAACTATTGTTGATCATTTTTCAATTGATACCGCGCTTGAATTTGCTAAAGAAGCTAAAACTCGTTACGGCGTTGCTTTACGATCTACTGCCGCTGCATCCGATGCCGATAAAGCGCGTTTACTATCAAATGCAGATCTTGTTTTTTGCACTGCAAAAGCGGGAATTCAAGTATTAAATGCTTCCGTATTAGAAGATGCTAAACAGCTTAAAGTAGCGGGCGATGTTAATGCTGTTTCACCATTGGGTATTGAAGGTCTTGGTATCATGGATTCAGGTGAACCTCTGGTTCTTGCCGTAAATTCTAAAGGTGCAGTCGGTATTGGTGCCCTTGCTATAGGTAATGTCAAATATAAACTACAACATGCATTACTGAAAGAAACACTAGATGCTGAAAAACCTGTTTATCTTGATTTCCGTAACGCCTTTGATGGCGCTCGTCAGCTCGTTTAATTAAAAAAGTACGATGCAAATTCAGCATATTCCCATACTGATTTTTGCACAAAGTGGACGCTTCTTAGCGCAATCAGCCACCCAAGTCGGTTACACCGTTTGGGTGGCTGATTGCTATGGCGATACCGATTTATTAGCTGTCGCCGATCGCTGGCAATCACTGCCTCCCTTTGCAGAATTAACCCATCATAGTATATTAGCTAGCTTGTCTGAGCTGACAAAGGGAGAACCGTGCATACTTATTTGTGGCAGTGGTATTGAGCTTTGTTACCAGTTATTACTTCCACTACCAGCCAATATTCACCTTATTGGTAATACGCCAGATACTATACATGACATCAAAACCCCTGCATTATTTTTCGATTTATTAGATCAATATGCTTTAAATTATCCTGAAACTCAGTTTGAAGTACCTTACGACGATGCAACTTGGCTGAAAAAACAGGCCTCTGGATTAGGTGGCACACACATTCAATATGCCACACTGAATACCGAAAAAGTTAATGCTGAATCTTATTATCAACGTTTTGTTTCTGGAAATAGTGGTTCATGCCTATTTTTAGCTGATGGTCATCACGCTCACTTAGTCAGTATCAACCGACAACATCTTGCACCTGATAGTCAAACACCCTTCCGCCTTGGCAGGATAGAATCAGCTTGGCAGCTTTCAGTTTCACATAACGACTACTTATATAAAGCGGTCAACCAACTGACTACAGCAATGTCCTTAGTGGGTTTAAACAGTTTAGATTTCATCATCTCAGATAAAAATAAGTTATTAATACTTGAGATTAACCCTCGTATAAGTGCATCAGCAGAACTTATTAACAACAAAGCCACCTTATTCCAACAACATCTCGATGCTAGTTTAGGTCAACTACCGAGTCCACAGATCCCCCTAAATAAAACCGCTGCTTCTTTACTTTATCATTACGCCTCGTCAGATCTTATTATTCCAGAAAATATGGTTTGGCCTGCAGAGTGCCATGATCTTCCCACCGCCGGATTAATCATTAAACAGGGTGAACCCATTTGTACCTCTCGCATCGAATCCAATAGAAATAATCCTGTAATTCAATTACACATGGAGATTGAACAAAAGGTTTTTAAACAACTGGACATGACTGTTTGAAAAACAGTTACGCCAGCCAGCGCAATATAGCGATTTATCTCAACTTTGGAATGATAAATGCCTGAAACACATCGCACTTTTTTGGGCTACTAACATCGCTATTCTTAGTGTACTCAGTATTTCCATACGTTTGTTTGACTTCGAAGAATTGCTTGATCAACAAGGCATTATTCTCAATATGAATACCTTACTAGTTTATGTCACGGTAATCGGCCCTAGTGACGCTATTATCTCGCTAATAATTTCTAAATGGACTGCGCGAAGTGTATGATGAGCACCCAAGAATAAAACTGAACTCTGATTAGTTTCAACCATTCAACGTCAAGCTCAATAATCGGGCATTGGTTGCAGCATTACAACACCTCAATTCAACATTGATCAAAGCCTTGCCTGATCAACTTAATGCTTTAGGGATCGCAGGCGGACGTGGTGGTTTAAGTGAATTATTTATGACTCATTCTAGAATTGAAGACCACATTAATGCCTTAAGACAATTTAGGTAATAACTCACTGTCAGCAGGTTCTTAGTCCCGCGGAGTCATGCAGAAAATTATTTCTATAAATCATCATCTTCAAAATTATAATCAGGAGTATCTGATGGTTTATGTATATAAAATCCCATTGCGTAATCCACACCCAAACGCCATAACAAGGCTAAGCTATTTGCATCAGATACAAACTCAGCAATGCATTGTTTACCGGCTTGATTACTCATCTCAATAATCGCTTTTACTGCCGATTGGTTCTCAGGATCTTGAGCCATATTTTCTACAAATGAACCATTAATTTTCAGATAATCAACATCTAATACACTCAAACTATATGAAAAATCTAAGCCTGATCCAAAGTGCTCTAGGCCGAATTCACAACCAATTTCCTTTAACTTGATAATCACTGCTTGAGCTTGTTCTAAATTTTCTAATGCTGCCGTTTCACTAATTTCAAACACTAATGCAGATCCATCTAATTGATGATGACGTAATAAAGCGACAAGCCAATCAACAAATTCTTTCTTCGCTAACATAGGCTTGGATAACTTAATAAAAAATCGTGTTTTGGGATGCTGTTTGCGATGCTCGACCAGACTAGTTACGGCTTGTGTTATAACCCATTCATCAATCCCTAACATCAAGGCGTCATCAGCAGCATGGTCAATAAAGTCTTCAGCGACAATCAGCTGACCATTCGTCCCCTTCATCCGAACAAGCACATCGTAAAGCTCTTGATCTTTGCCATGCAAGTTTACAATAGGTTGATAATTAAGCACAAATCCATTATTTATTAACGCATCACGGATGTTTTCTTGCCAAAACAGTGCTTCATCATTAGTTGTATCTCCCGCATCAGTTTTAGTCGTTTGATAACGTGTAACACTATTCCCGCCTTTTTTCTGCATTTGCATACAGGCCTTATTAGCACTCTCTAAAATCACTTCCGTTGAAAAACTTTCTGTGATCCGACTAATGCCAATACTACATCGTAAATCAACCATTTTGCCATTAGCGTGGGAAACAAAATCTTCAATAGTTTCTCTATAAGCCTCTGCACGCCGATCAACATAATCATTATCGCCACTAGAAATGATAACAGTGAAAACTTGATCGGAGTATCTCGCTAATAATTCATTATCTTCTAAAATATTACTCAATAATCCAGCCGCTTCTTTCAGTACTTCCTCGCTGGCGGCCAACCCCACATCCTCTTTAATGATTTGAAAGTTATCAAACTCCAAATACAATAATGCAGAAATACCTTTGCCATCACCCGCTTTACTCACTGTAAGGCCAAGGTCATCCATAAAGCGAACGCGACTAAACAAGCCAGTGAGTACATCATAATCCCGTAATAATAATAATTTTTCATCTGGAACTACAGCTTGTTGCGAATTTTCATCACGGATCACTACTTGAATACATTCTTCGCCTTCGATTTCAGCATGAGTAAACTCCACAGTAGCGGGGAAACTGTCACCATCAGCCTTCATACATAACACCGATAACAGCGTGGATTTAGTATTTTTTTGCTCTGAGTACTGCTTCAAAAACGCTTTAAATTTAGCATGATCGTCTAGGGCCACCATATCTAACATCGGTAAACCATCTACATCTTCAGACTCTTCATAACCAAATAAGGCTAAATAAGCTTGGTTTACATAAATATGCATACCTTCGTGCATATAAGCTACTGCATCACGCGAACTATCTAGTAATAATTTTGCCCGCTTTTCACTTTCACGTAAGGCATGTTCATTTCGCCGACTTGATCGGCGTATAAATAAGTTTTTCAACTCCCTTGCCACGGCAAACTTCAAACGTTCAGTGTCATCAAACATCATAATATCTTGTGCACCAAGGTGGTAATAATCTGCCATGTTTTCAATGTTTGTGGCAAGCACAATGCAGGGGATATCTCTTCCCAAGCGGTGTATTAAATTAAGTACATCACGTGGAGAAACGGTAGCCAACGTATCTCGACACAAAACCAAATCCCATGAAGAGTCCATTAATGCCAACTCTAAATTAGCCAACACCTCTTGACGTGCACCCCTGACAGTATGGCCTGCACTTCGAAGTACATTGGTAATGTTATCGGCATCAGTTAATGAATCATCCACCAACATCAATCGTAAAATGCCTTCCGGTCTATCCATGTCTTGCACCTTCTTTTGCTGGAATGTTTGCTTGCTGACCTTCCAGCGCTCGCATTTGACTAGTCATCCATTGATGAACAATCTGATTAAGTTCTGCTGCCGTTTTATTTTGGCTACTAATCACCGGGCCAATGATCAACTTAATAACACTCGGATATTTAATAAAACCGTGCCGTGGCCATGCCTTACCGGCATCATGCGCCACAGGAGTAACGGAGACGCCAGACTCAACGGCAAGCTTCGCACCACCCACCCCAAACCGTCCCATTTGACCCGAAGGGATCCGTGTTCCTTCAGGAAATACTACGACCCAGTAACCCGCCGATAATCGTTTTTTCCCCTGCTCTATGATTTGATTTAATGCTTGCCTGCCAGCGGCACGATCAATAGCAATTGGTTTTAACGAGGCTAAACCCCAACCAAAAAATGGTATCCATAATAATTCACGTTTCAATACCCAAACTTGCGGCGGAAACACGGCTTGTAATACAAGTGTTTCCCATGACGATTGATGTTTACATAAAATAACACTGGCTTGGTCTGAAATGTTTTCTCGTCCTTCAACCTCGTAGCGAACACCACAAATTTTTTCCAACAGCCATAAATTGAGCACAGCCCAACGGCTCACCGCCATGTAGCGCCATTTAAATGGTAAGGGCCATAACAATACGCCAAGTAATGAAAAGACAATCGCTGTCACAACATGAAGAAACACAAACACTAAGGAGCGTAATAACAACATTAGATTGTTGGATCCAGTAATGCATCAACTACTGCAGCTAAATCATCATAAACGGCAACACCTTCGGGTATTGCTTTTGCCGGCATTTTATCGCCCTTACCAGTGCGAACTAAAATCGGCGTGGCGCCGGCAGCTTGGGCTGCTAGAATATCACGTAAAGAATCCCCAACTGCGGGGATATCTTTAAGCGTAATACGTAGTCGACTTGCCAGTTCAGAGAACGAACCATCTTGTGGTTTACGGCATAAATACTCATCTTTAGAACCATGTGGGCAGAATAAGATGGCTTCTATCTTGCCGCCAACTTGCGCTAACATCCGTCGCATTTTGCTATGAATGTGATTGAGCGTTTCAACATCAAGTAATCCACGGCTAATACCTGATTGATTGGTAATGATAATCACTCGATAACCCGCATAATTTAAGCGAGCAATCGCCTCTAAACTGCCTTCAATAGGTTTCCATTCGGCGGGTGACTTAATAAAGTCATCCGAGTCATGATTAATCACCCCATCTCGATCCAGAATTATCAGCGACATGTCGATTCTCTCCTCTTATTCCTGCAAACAGGAAATATCAGCCACACCCAAAAATAATGCTCGTGTTTGATTAAGTAAGGCTAAACGATTATTTCGCACCGCGAGATCATCAGCCATCACCATCACTTGTTCAAAAAAACCATCAACAGTATCTCGCATATCAGCCAAAATGTTTAACACACCGGCATAATCAGCTTGCATTAATAATGGTTCTATCGCCAAGGTAACAGCATGTAATTTTTCAGCTAAGGCGTGTTCTGCTGGTTCAATCAATAAAGCAGAATCAATCGTAGCAACATCACCCTTCGCATGATTTTTACGTAAAATATTGCCAATTCGTTTATTGCCGGCCGCTAGTGCTTCGGCTTGTTCTAACTGACGAAATTCAGCTACTGCATGCAATCTTGCCATAAAGTCTAATGGCCGCGAAGGCTGAACAGCTAATACTGACTCAAACACATCGGCTTTGAATCCTTGATCAGACGTGTAACCACGCAAACGCTCAAATAAATAACGCATCACCTGCGTCGTAACGTCTTGCTCGGTCAAGGTAATATCAAATCCTTGTTGAGCTTGCTCTAATAATAGTACTAAATCAACATCGAGTTTATTCTCAATCACCACACGTAAAGCACCTAAAGCTGCGCGACGTAAAGCAAAGGGATCTTTTACTCCTGTTGGCGGCTGACCGATGCCAAACAGGCCGACTAGCGTATCGAGTTTTTCTGCTAAACTGACGGCTTGACCCGTTTTCGTTTGTGGCAATTTATCACCTGAAAAACGCGGTAAATATTGCTCATCTAATGCTTCAGCGACGTCATGATGCTCGCCATCTAAACGTGCATAATAACGCCCCATAATGCCTTGCAAATCAGGAAACTCACCGACCATTTCCGTAACTAGATCACACTTAGCTAACGAAGCAGCACGTTCTGCTAAGGCGGCATCACCGCCAATTGCATTGGCGATTACCGCAGCTAATTTAGCGACACGAGCAGATTTATCAAATACCGTTCCCAATTTATTTTGGAACACGATGGTTTTTAATTGCGCTTGGCGATCCGCCAAAGGCCGTTTGCGATCGGTAGCCCAAAAAAATGCCGCATCGCTGAGTCTAGGTAAGATAACCCGTTCATTACCCGCAATGACTTGCGCTGGATCACGACTTTCAATATTACAAATAGTAATGAAATAAGGCAGTAATTCACCTGATTTATCACGTACAGCAAAGTATTTTTGATGTTCTTCCATTGAGGAAATCAAGGCTTCTGCCGGTAACTCAAGAAAGCGTTTATCAAATGAGCCTGACAAGGCAACCGGCCATTCTACCAAGCCTGTAACTTCATCTAATAAGTCTTCATTAAGGACTGCTTGACCGCCCAATTGTGTAGCTAATGCTAAGACCTGCCCATGAATAGCAGCACGTCGGGCCATCATATCAACCACCACATGACCTTCTGTTTGTAACTGCGAAGCATAGCTGTGCGCCGAATCAATGCGAATGTTTGCCGGATGGTGAAAACGATGACCGCGACTGTCACGGCCGGAAGATACACCTAATATCTCTGCAGGAATAACTTCATCACCAAACAATAAGACTAACCAATGTACGGGGCGAACAAATTCACCTGGCAATGTTCCCCAGCGCATGCGTTTTGGAATAGGTAAGTCATTCAGCGATTGCTGCAAAATATTAACAATCAAACTAGCGGTATCAGCGCCTTTTTGTTGTTGCTTAAAAACTAACCATGTTCCTTTGTCCGTTTCCAATTTTTCTAAATCATCAACCGTTGCGGCGCATGAACGAGCAAAACCTTGTAAGGCTTTTGTGGGATTACCATCATCATCAAACGCGGCTGAAATAGCAGGACCACGGCGCTCAACCAAGCGATCTTGTTGGCGAATAGCTAAACCATCAACTATCACTGCCATCCGACGGGGTGCCGCATAACAACGAATGGCACTAAAACTCAATTCTGCTTTTTCTAAACCTTGTTTAATACCCGTTTCAAATGCGTGAATGAGTTTTTTCAGTGCTTTTGGTGGTAACTCTTCGGTACCTAATTCAATCAATAAATCGCGCCTATCTGTCATGTCACTCATGATTGCGTCTCCTTATTAATTGATGCACACATCGGAAAGCCTAATGATTCTCGACGGTTGTAATAAGCTTGTGCCACCGCACGTGCTAATGTGCGGACCCGCAAAATAAAGCGTTGACGTTCGGTCACTGAAATAGCTTTACGGGCATCTAATAAATTAAATGTATGTGATGCTTTTAATACTAATTCATAGGCGGGTAATGGTAGTCCGACTTCGATCATGCGTGCACTTTCACGTTCATAGTTATCAAAATTAGTGAACAAGCTGTCAACATCGGCGTGATCAAAGTTATATTCTGACATTTCAACTTCATTTTGATGAAACACATCACCATAAGTTACTTTGCCCATAGGTCCATCAGACCAGACCAGATCATACACACTACTCACGCCTTGCAAATACATCGCAATACGTTCTAAACCATAGGTGATTTCACCTGAAACAGGACTACATTCCAGTCCCCCTACTTGTTGAAAGTAAGTAAATTGCGTCACTTCCATACCGTTGAGCCAGATTTCCCAACCTAGGCCCCACGCACCGAGTGTCGGTGATTCCCAGTTATCTTCTACAAAACGTACATCATGAATCGAAGTATCTAAACCCAACATATGTAATGAGCCGAGATATAACTCTTGAATATTAATCGGCGATGGCTTTAACACCACTTGAAACTGATAATAATGCTGTAAACGATTTGGATTTTCACCATAGCGACCATCTGTCGGGCGACGAGATGGCTGAACATAAGCAGCGCTCCATGGCTCAGGCCCTATTGCACGCAAAAATGTTGCAGGGTGAAATGTACCTGCGCCCACTTCCATATCATAAGGTTGAAGCAAGACACAGCCTTGTTCCGCCCAGTACTGTTGGAGCCGTAGGATAAGTTCCTGAAAAGTTTTTGGCGTTTCCGCCACCGTTACTACTGAAGTCGTCATTTATTACACATCACAATCTAAAATCAAAAACTTAGTGATTATAACTAAGATCCAGCTTGCTTGTCGTAGCAAACTCGATATTTAATACCGTAACTATACGAAAATATTCGCTAAAAATGCTGCACGGGTAATATAAGGCAAACGACCGCGCTTGCCTTAATAGTATTAAATTGACAGCAGATATGAGGGTCATTACAAAAAGTTAACGGGGGAGATTTGATACTCATAAGCTCGCTAATCTGCCGATCAATTGTGGCAAAAAAATGGCAAGCAAACCCACAACACAAATTTCAGGTAAAATTCACCCTCAATTCACAGTATGAGTAACACAGCATGAGTCGAAATATTGGCATCGTGATGGATCCTATCTCAGCCATCAACATTAAAAAAGACAGTAGTTTTGCCATGTTATTAGCGGCACAGGCTAAAGGCTGGTCTTTGTATTACATGGAACAACAGGATTTATTTCTACATCAGGGCATCGTTTCCGCAGAGATGAAACCGCTACGCGTATTCCAAAATGCAGACAAATGGTTTGAATTAGATGAGAGCCAAACCCTGCCTCTTGCCGATCTTGATGCCATATTAATGCGAAAAGATCCGCCGTTTGATATGGAATATATCTACAGCACTTATTTATTAGAACAAGCCGAAGCGGCGGGTGTACTAATAGTTAATAATCCTCAAAGCCTGCGCGATGCCAATGAAAAACTTTACACCGCATGGTTTCCACAATGTTGCCCGCCAACCTTGGTTTCACGAAAAAAACATCTTATTCGTAAGTTCCATCAGCAGCATCAAGATATCATTCTCAAACCGCTTGATGGCATGGGTGGCGCGTCGATCTTCAGAGTTAAACACGACGATCCTAATTTCAGCGTGATTATCGAAACACTGACCGATCACGGTCGCAAGTCAGTCATGGCTCAGAAATTTATTGCTGAAATTGTTGATGGTGATAAACGGATATTAATGATTAATGGTGAACCGGTACCTTATGCCTTGGCACGAATTCCCGCCGAAGGAGAAACCCGCGGCAATCTTGCTGCTGGTGGACGCGCTGAAGGACGGCCATTAACAGAACGTGATCGTTGGATTTGTCAACAAGTAGGGCCAACCTTACGTAAAAAAGGCTTAATATTTGTAGGGTTAGATGTCATCGGTCACTATCTCACAGAGATCAATGTTACAAGCCCAACCTGTATCCGCGAATTAGATTCTCAATTTAACCTTAATATTGCAGCTGATTTAATGGACTGCATCGAGCAACAATTATCATGACCTTATTGCGCTTTTTTCTATTGGCTTGCCTATTAACATTAAGCGCCTGTGGCAATGATAATGATAAAGCACTGCAAGCTAAGTTTGATGCTTTCGGCACCGAAATTGATGTCAGTTTGTATGGTGTGGATGAAGCTACAGCAAATAAAACAGTGGCTCTTTTGGAACAGTCTTTTTCTGACGTTAACGATACATGGCACGCTTGGCACCCCAGTATTCTGACCACTATTAATAAGGCAATAAGTGAAGGAAAAACCATCGCTGTCACGCCCAATGTTGCAACATTAATTAATCAAGCTAAAACACTCGCGATAGCTAGCAATAACTTATTTAATCCCGCCGCTGGCAAACTCTTTGCGTTATGGGGTTTTAACCAAGATGACTGGTTTGTCTCGCACCCACCGCCGAGTGAAGCCGCGATCAACGAGTGGTTAATCGATATTCCTACTATGGCCGATATTCATATTAACCATGGTGAACTGAAAAGCGATAATCCTAAGGTTAAGATTGAGTTTGGTGGTTTTGCCAAAGGTTATGCTGTTGATGCGGCTATCACCATTTTACAAAGTTTAGGGGTCACAAATGCTATCGTTAATATTGGTGGTGATCTACGCGCCATTGGTTCGCATGGTAAACGACCTTGGATCATTGGCATTCGTCATCCACGCAAAGATGGCATGATGGCTTCTATCGCACTGAAAGCTGATGAAAGCGTTTTCACCTCTGGCGATTACGAACGCTTTTTTGAATACGAAGGCACTCGTTACCCTCATATAATTGATCCAAGAACAGGATTACCGGCGCGTGATGCCACCTCGGTAACGGTTTTACATACTAATGCTTCTGAAGCAGATGCGGCGGCAACTGCATTATTAGTCGCTGGAAGAGACTGGCCACAAATCGCCGAAGCGATGGGTATTGACCGTGTTATGCTGGTAAGACCAGATGGTCAGATAGAACTTAGCCCTAAGATGGTAGAACGTGTTCGACTGATCAATAATGCTAATCCTCCGATTATTCGTGAAATTGAAAAACTGACACCATAAATATGGGCACAATCACCGTTGTCGACCGGCTTATTTTCACTTTAGTATTTTCAATCATTATTCATTTGACGATTATATTAGGTGTAAGCTTTCATGCCACGTCGCCACCCAAAAATACCCCGTTAATCAGTCTTGACATTACCTTGGTAAAACAGCAGACCCACACGCCACCAGAACAAGCAGATTATTTAGCACAAGTTAATAATGAAGGCGGTGGAGAAACGGATGAAAAATCGCCAGAACCTAGTCCGGATGCCCCGATCCCAACGGCAGAAAAAGCAGCGTCCTCCACGCCAGTAGAAGCATCACCAGTTCCAGAAAGTGAGCCATTACCGATCGCAAAACCTACGCCAGTAGTTGTTGAAACACCTGAAATAAAACCCGAACCTCCAAAACCCGTTCCGGCAAAACCAAAACCACCAGCCCAACAGGCTAAAATGATCACTCAAAAAATAGCTAAACGTAAGGTAGAACAAGTTGATCTTGCCGATATTATCAAGCCAGCTGCCACCATGCCGACACTATCGGCCAGTGACATAATGTTTCAGGCAAGGAACGAAATCGACAGCTTACAGCAGCAATTGGATAATGCCGCTAAATCACTCAGTAAGCGACCTAAAAAACGTCGCATTTCTGCTTCGACCAAAGAATATGCCGCCGCCGCGTATATGAAATCATGGGAGATGAAAGTCGAACGAATCGGTAATATGAATTATCCTCAAGCGGCTAAACGTGAGGGACTTAATGGTAGTTTAATGCTCTCTGTAGATATCAATCCAGATGGCAGTGTACCGCCTAGTGGCATTGTGATTTCTCGCTCCTCAGGCCACAAGGTGCTCGATGATGCCGCAATCAAAATTGTTCGACTTGGTGCACCCTATGCAGTCATTCCTGAAGATGTATTGAAAGGTAATGATATGTTAACTATTATCCGTACATGGAAGTTTGAAACAAATCGAGGTTTATCGACTCAGTAACATTGTTCTCGATGAGAAACGCAATACTAAACACACTGAGTGACTATTTTTTCATCGCTTCTTTTAGCGGTGAAACCAAGTAAAACACTACCCGCTAAGCAGATTGTCGAAGACATACGTTCAACTTTATACATTTCATACCCATCTCACTTTTACTTCCTACTCGTTAACAATTGATAACCCATTTTGGCTTTACTGATATCGCTGGGGCTGAGTGACAATTGTTGTTGTAACTCATTAGCCAATAAAATCAAATGTTCTACCTTACCCGATTTCAATTCCAACTCAATTTCATGAATAGGCTGAGTTAAATTGCCAGCAATAACTCTGCCTCGGTCATAAGCCAGCTCGATTTTCGCGCCATCATCCAAGCGAAGTTGTAGCGTTTTACGCTCAAAATCAGTGATGAATACCGGTCCAATCTTCGACCAAATGGCCATGTTTTCAATTATCAACGCCATCGGTGTTTGTTTTAATTTGGCCAAATCCCATTCGGCAGTATCCAAGGTGTGCTCCCACTCGTCACGTTGATGCAAGCCATCTTTGACATGACCTGATGTTTTGACCGTTTGCATCCACACACCATCACTTTGTCTCATTCGCAACCCCACACCTTGCGAAACCAGATACAATTCCCTGGTATCAAAATAAGTGCTGACCAACCGCATAGTCACTATATCGCTATCAATAATCTGATTTGGAAAAATCAACAAAGATAGGTTAATCAGCGTATCACTATTAACAACTAGTTTCAGTTCTTGCTCTAATGGCATTAGCCAGTAATCTCCGAGCTTATTAAGCGATCCATTTTATCAAAGCGTGTACGAAGTTGAGTCAGACCTGAACGCGCCTCTTCATGTTTATCATTTTGATACTTCAATAGTAAGTCATTGGCTATCTGGTGTATTTCATGATGCACGTGTTCAAATTCCGTCAACCATGCATCACTAAACAGACTATCTTGCCTTGCGCGCTTAATCCACGTTCCACAATGACATTTGTTTTTTATCATAATCGGCCAATATTCTATTTGTGCAGGCATTGATAAAATATTTCTTTCAAAATAACGCTGCCATTGATGTATTGCCAATGTTAATAATCTAAGTTGAGCTTCTTTTGTAGTTAAGGATTGATTGGCCGTCTCTAGCCATTGTAGATTAGGTTTATATTGCGAGAGCCACACGACAATCTCATTCGCCGCACTACATGGAACGATGCGATAGCGAGTGAGTAGTGCAAGCCGTCCGTAGGGGCTGGTAATAACAGCAGCTTTCGTAACGTAGTGAAGAATAGTGCAGTTATTACATACTCGCCCC
>Ga0105055_10007992_pt1 | contig 13891 bp, 11 predicted proteins | sample BON03_FD_78090 | JGI IMG/M metagenome (GOLD analysis project Ga0105055, IMG submission 78090) | Freshwater microbial communities from Lake Bonney liftoff mats and glacier meltwater in Antarctica - BON-03 | ecosystem: Environmental > Aquatic > Freshwater > Ice > Glacier meltwater | place: Lake...
TCTCACAAAAATATTTCTTTGTTCTAAGAAATTCTTCAACCATACTTGGTCTCGCAGACCTGATTCGACCAAGTGATGTAATATGTCGTCATTAAGTATTGCTGTACTTTTCATTTTGGTTTTCGAAACTCACAATTGAGTTTATTTATATAGATATTTTCTGACCTCCCAATAGGAAAATTAAGAATTTCAAGAGACCATGTTTTGATTGTTGTTTCATCTTTTCCTTTTTGAAAAAGATAAATTCTACGTTAAAACAAACCCTACTTATTTTATATAATCATACAAAATGAAAAAAATTCACAATCATGCATGGTTCATTCAAAGAGTAGCATCATTGCAGCCTACCACAGGGTTTTAACAAAATACTTTTATCAAGAGAGACTCATACTGAAATGCTAGAAGAAATACACAAAAATATTCCACATGGTCGTGAACGCAATGAATGTCAACAAATTTCGTTACCGCCAGTACATCAATTCATAAACGGGAATATCACTTGTGAACATGGTCAAATAAATGCATGGAAATGCTCATTCTGTAATGATATCATTCATGAATATCAAAATCCGAGCGTCGTTTCTCCAAAATGTAGCTCATTTTTTGAGTGTCGACTGTTCCTATAAGAAGAATGGATGAAGCCATATTTCATTTTATGCACTAGCAAAGCACCACAGATATAAATGCAGATATAATCAAGTCGAATGTTGTCTTATCATAGGATGTGGTGTTGGACTTTCCATAAATACCAGTTAAGATATATTGTTGCATTTACAGCAATATCTCGAAATCATTAACCTGCAGAAATCAGAATCAGAATCATGAGGAGTTTTTCAAGATTGCCATTTCCATAATTGAAAAAAAAAGTGTTAACATTGCGATAAATTACCAAAATTGTATCAACCCAGCAAACACACCAATATAAAATTGCAGCCAAGTATTACAAATATTGAATATTTTACGATACCTTTATGGTTCAAATATGAACAATCATTTTGAAGCAACATTCCAATGATTGGGTCCACCTGTATCCACCACAGCCAAACGAAATTGGCGTCCCCTTATTAGCCGAAATAATCCTCAAAATATGACTTATACCCCAGCACAAAAAACATTCCACGAAAAATACATCTTGAGCAGTTACATCTATATATATAACCACCATGCTATCATGAAAATTATCCACGTGATTCAAATGTCGACGGACGGAAAAATCAATGCAAAAATGAAATTAAGAATCTTGAAAGACTTGAGGTCTTATATTTTGGCATTTGGTGCAATTAACGAATGCATCGGGGGCAAACAATCACCAGGAATTGATTTATTTTTATTCATGTTAAAGCCAATTGAAATGAAATTTATAGATTGGTACCAACCATTGGATGCTGATAACAACCACAAGAATAACATGGACAGACTCATATCGACAGGAATATATGACGAAGAAGATAAAAATAAAGAAGAAACTAAAATTGTAATCAACATCGGAAAGAGAATGATGACAATACGGTTATTTCATGGACAATACACACAAGCCGATAGACAGTACCATGAAAAAAAAATTCGGAGCGATGTGGCTGGAATATTTGCATACATGTTCTATGCATACAAATGGAAACTGATGTGTAACAACTGGCACACAGAAAATAAAGAAAAGAAAGAAAATCGACATAAATGGTTCTATACTTACAGTTATATGTACAGGCAATATGAAGATTCGTCAATAGAATCTGAAACAGGACAAAGTGATCAATCGGGTGGGCATACTGTTGCGGAAATACACAACCGAATTTTCACGATATACAGGGCAATATTGAAGGGCGATTCTACTCTTGCTAATCATCTATATGACAACACAGTACGTTTTCATGCGCACAGAATCACAGAAAGATTATTCTTTTTGACAAATGTTGCCCAAGTTGCAAATGTGGACGTAAATAAGGCTCATCGAGTATTGTTAGACTATGAATCGGAATTTAGCGTAACTTCAATTTTTTGTCTTGGCTCGATTCTTTACAAATTTTTGGAGAAACCTGTATTTCTAAAAGATTACCAAGCAAGCACAGTACAAGCAGGATTTCCTCAAGAGAATGACACTGAGTCAGATAGCAATAGCGATTCAAATCATTCTCTAGATTCAGACGATCAAGAATCTCAACTCAATCGAAATGACGACACTGAATCAGACAATGACAGCGATTCAAACACTCGACCAATGGCTACCACAACAGCATTTCAAAAAGAAAAGCAAATAAACAAGCGTAAACAACCACAGGATCCAAATTCTACTCAGAAAAAATATCGAACAAAAATTTTCGGTAAGCAAACTCGCAGCATGCCGTTTGATTTTGCAAAGAAATTAACAATGGATCCACCTTCTCCATGAAAAATTGAGTATTTTGCAATCAATGATTGAAATGACAAATATAAATATATTTTCTACAGCCGTGATCTAATTCCAAAATAGATTTTTTTTTGCCGACAGAATGAACAAAAAATCATCATTCTGAAAAAAAGTCTAGTTGACATGAATATTGATCTACTTGTGCTTTTTTGCTTCAATTATCTATGAATGATAAACGATGAAGTTTTGTTTTCGAAATGACCGAAAGAAAAATCAGAACTAGCTGAAATCTATTTTGGAAAAAATACAGAATCCCAAAATAGAATTATATACATGATATACCGAATGAAATTGCCAGGAAATACCAGAAGCAAAAACACCAGAAACCGACACGGAGTATCCTTGATATACTCACACCTGTTTTTTAAAATATATTTTACACTTAATCCAAGTCTTGTGCAACGATGCAGCACGAAGCCACAACCTTCCAGACACCCTCATTTTTGATCAAGAATTGCTTGAACGATGATATTAAAAACGTCAAAGAGATTCTCAGGAGTTGGTGTTTCAACAAAGGAAGTGACGCAACTCGGATCTTGATTCGTGCAGACAATTTCGCGGCGGACAATAATCGTACAAAAATTATGTATGTGAATGGCCTGGACCCCAAGCTTAGGACTCAAGCGATGAAGTATGTTGTACAAGATCTCAACGACAAATTTGACAACGTGATGATTTGCAAAAATACGAGCAAACAGGATACTTTTCAATACTCTCTGCTTCTATCAACCGTGGAACGTCCAGACATATCAAAAATTAGAAATATTTTTAATCAGTACGGAGGATTCGACATCGTCATTGTGAACGATTACGCAACTTTTCTCAATTTTTGGGAATACGATGATGCTAAGAATGCTTACTTGTATAATTTGGAAGGTTTTGTAATTGAGACTGGTTTTGTTATTCGTCCCAACATGATCCAGATCACTCGAATGCTCGACAGATTTGAGGAATATATGGCTGACTTCGAGGAGCAAGTGAGAGAAACAAATTTTTTACATGAGGAGGAAGTGAATTATTTCATTTCGATGTACCGCTCGTCGAAAGATTTTGACATGATCAAGTATACAGAAGACAAATTATTCGCCGCGATTTCTGAGTATTTAATGTCTAAATTCGGTCTTGTTTATGACGCATACAACTTCAAGTTTGGAGTACCTGGAAAAATTTCCACGACTTCGCAGTCTGATATACCCTACCGCTCTGCTAGTCAAACTTCTGAATCAGCGGCTATGGAAATTGATATTGAAAGAAAATTACTTGAAAAAATTGCAAGGGATGAAGATGAGTTTCAACAAAAATATGAGAGGGATGCTCAAATCGAATATTCTAAGAGTTGCGTGACTACGACAGATTCTTCCACTGTAAGGAAGGAGCAAGACCAGTGTGATGAAGTATTAGAATCTCAGAGCGATGAAAAAGTAGAAGAGGAAGGGTTGCGATCAAAGAGCGACACTGTCGATACTTTTTGTGAGGTACAGACGAAGACGGCCAAGTCTACTAAGTCAGATGCTGTCGATGACATTACAGTCAAGGAAGAGGCTGTCGATGAAGTCGACGTACTAGCTTTGGTGACTGAGAGTTATATTGTGTGTGAAAAGGAAGCCCATCAAGAGGCAATGAAGAACGAGGATGCCAAGGAAGAAGCAGTCAAGAAAGAGGCTGTCAAGGGATTTATGCCTACGAGTTATACTGGGATGTTAGATATTCGAATTTCTCAATTCGAAAAATCCGTCTTTGGTAATGATATTGCACATTCTGACACCGATCGAATTGATTTTGGAACAAGGCTATCAATACTGGAGAAACGTCTTACACTCAATGGCGAATTTATCGATATTAAGGGTAGATTAATTCAAATCCAAACACAAATCGATGCGGTGGTTGAGTATCTGGCCATTAAGTAAAAATAGATTTCGTGTATTTTTATTCTTGTATTAAATTTTCGGTTTGCAACATCTTTTTTGAGATATTTCAATAAATTCAAATTTGAAGTGCATCATAGTCTTTTTTCAAACGAAGGACGTATAACAATATTGTGTTTCATATTCTTTAACGTACATTTGACAATTTTGTTCGGTTCTGACGCATTCAAAATAGCCAAGTCCAATTGATTTCTGAGCGGTATATCCATCAACGCATTGAAAAAAACAGAAATAATCCATATCTTGTATTTCTCTGACATCTGAGATAAAATTCACTAAGGAAGTATTTGAAAAAATCAGACGATTTGGAGTATTACTCGAACAAGACTCTATGTTGAAGAAAATGAAAATGTCTGACGTTGACAAATCGAGAAAAGAAGTGCAGTCATATACATTCAAATCGGTTGAATTAACAGAACTAAATTTGCGAAAGTTTAAAGCATGTGTTTCGTTATGCAGAGTTTTTTGATCAATACAACGCGGAGAATCGACTTTTTGCATGTCAAGTTTATATCCATCACGACAGCTTGGAGTACATCCAGGAAGAACATGAAAGTTTTCAAGAAATCCTTCATATTTCAGCTGCCATGTACATGGAGCACATCCGCATACGCACGGGACTCCTGTATACGTAGTGTTTATGCATGTGTCCATGTAGTATCCAGGGTTACAAACGATGCTATCTATAAAACATGGAACACATTTGGTGCCCAGTAGATAGTATGTAGCCGGGCAAAATTGACATTTTTCAAAGTTACTTTCATTGTGTCGAAGCTTGCCTGTTTCGCATTCATTGCAAATTGTACGTTTGACATTTGAAACATGTAAGAGACTACAAGCCGAACAATCCAAGCTATCTCGTAATTTGACAGTATTTGCGACACATTCGATGCATGATTTGCTGATTTTATCATACGACTTTCCTTCGGGACAAACCTCGCAGAATAATGTGTTAAGATTATGACTTCTGGAGTGGAATTCAGGACATTGTAGACATTCGGTACTTCCAATGTCTTTGGTGAATTGATCGATAGGGCATTCGGTGCAAACGAAAACAGATTGTCGGATTGTAGATTTTTTTGAAATTGAGTTCATTGGGCATATTCTGCAATATTGGTCATTGGTCCATCCAAAGCCAGGTTGATTGCACTGTTGTTTTCCTATGAAATCAATATTCCCAGTCAATGCAGACTCTTTGGAAATTGTGGTACAGTCTTCGCCAGCTGTTGATGAAGTCTTTCCGACACTGCAGTCTACGCAGAAAATTTTGCTTTGATAATAGTTGAAATTTTCGTGCTCGGGAATGAGAATGGCAATTGGGCGATATTTCCCGATTTCACATGCTTGACATTGATTTGAGTTGTTCAAGAAGGTGTTTTTATTGCAAATGATGTTTGGAACACATTCTTGTGTCAAACTGGGAGAAATTTGCGGGAAAAATCCATCAAGGCACGACAGTTCGCATTCATTGTCGACTGGATTAGTTGTGCACAACATATTTTTCTGACCTATACAGGATAACTCACATTTTGTAAAAAAAATGTATTCAATTCCACTGAGTTGACACGTCAAAATCTCTGACATGGTAACCATATATTCTTCAGAGAATTGTTTGCAATAGACTATACTTGAATCTAGGCGGATGTCTGTTGGTATCACAAGAATTGCATTCATAACTTCAATAGGATTTGAATTCGGCTGTGTGAGCATGGTTCGTTGCTCAAATAAACACCCATAGTGATTTCGACAGGCACACGCACTGCGATCAACAATTTTCAAAACATTCTGATAGGCCGTTCCACATGGAGTAGAGCATTGTATAGAACTAATATCATATTCACTGCTAAGTGAAATCAATCCATCACTACCGCCTGTAGATAACAAGTCAGAATATCCCGGCCAGCATGCACAACTATATTTACCGTGGATGTCTGCATATTTTGCATGGTTTCCATTCAAGTATTCTTCCTTGAGATATTGGCAAGAAACAAGTGTTTGAATCTGTTTAGAGTAGAATGCTTGCAAGCCTACACTCTCAAGATATATTTTGCAGGAGAAATCCTTCACTTGAGCTAGATTATTGTTATTATTCAAAACAACATTTCGACAGGATTCACTTCCAGTCTCTGTAGGAAATAAACATACACACGCAAAATAAACAAAAAACCGACGTGTTGAACACATAGGCAACATGATAATACTGTTTTGTCGGTAATACCGTGTCGATTGTCATATTTATATACATCAGACGAAACTAATTTCGTTTATGTACAGGATGGTTTAATTTTTGTTTATTGGAAAACCAAATGAGAATATTTTAATTTTGAGTTCAAAGAGCAATCAAAAAAAACCGCTTGGTTGAGAAGCGCGCATGACGTAAAAATCGGCGTACATGGATATGTCCAACACATTGTCATTTTTGTTGACATCTTCCAGGACGGCTAAATGCTCGGGCTGTTTTTGTCTCTGAATGAATGAGCCATGCTTGGCAACGTGATTTCGATGCAAGGCAAAAACGCCAGATAGAGTGAGAAAATATAAATCAGACACATGAAACATTTTTGCCTCGTTGTAATATCCTACACACACAGGGTCCAGCGTCATGCCTATCTTCATGTAGTTGATGCACTGGCTTGATGCAGGAAATGGTAGCCTTTGTTTGATAAACAAATCATATGCAAATTCACTCAACGTGAAGCTTGTTTCGACGTTGCTGAAGCCTTTTTGTAAACGTCAATCACATTCGAACTGCTGAAAATTAAGTTTGTTTTCATATCATTTTCAACCAAACAATGACTAATGTAGAATCCCTTCACGACAATAAACTGGTGACATTCCTCCAGAAAAGGAAATCCCTGTTCACCTCTCTTTGCCATTTGTATGAGAACCATTCTAGGTTTGACACTATTTGGAAACATCATCATACATTTGATTTCTATATAACTAGTTCGCAAAATATTATCTGGTCCATCCTCCGTCGAAAACTTCTTGATAATCTTGGTATCGGCCAATATTTCCATTACCAGGAGGGGGCCAGGTACTTCCTTCTCGGATTGGATATGTCGTGATTGTTCTACAAATCCTTCATACTTTTTGGGATACTCGGTCCGAAATTCAAGATTGGATATGTCACCGACGGTACAGACAATTGTATTCATTTCAGCAAAATATATATTGAGAACAGTTGCCAATGACGAGCATACTTACTCGGATTTCGATTATATAGGCAAATCGGAGGGGGATTTGAAAAAAAAAAAATTGTTCCAAAATAGAATTCAAGTTTTTGTTTTGCATCGATACAAAACATTTTTTCCTAAGAATTTTTCTCACAAAAAATGCCCAATAAGAGAAAGTACGTGAAAATCAAGAGTGATTTCAAGTACGTGGATTCGAAGTTTGATAAGTTGTTACAATACCAAAAAAAAACTGAAGACGAATGTCTTGCAGATCTGTTAACCGTTGTAGATCATAAAAATGCGTGCCAACATTTTGCGAAAAAGGTGAAGATGATTATTCCCACAACACACAACATGGTATGCACTATTCATATCACTACAAATGCGAATAAATTTGATCTTGATACGATTGCCGATTGTGTGCCGAATAGTACATATGATAAAAAACGGTTCGCGGCCATTACGATTCGACTAGAGGAACCTAGAACAACAGCCTTGTTGTTTTCTTCGGGGAAATTGGTTATAACAGGTGCTGTCAGTCGACAGATGGCTATTTCTGCAGTCCGTAGCACTATATACACATTAGAAAACGTGTTCCCGCACCTGACCATTTCTTGTCACAGTTTTGCCGTACAAAATATTGTGTGTAATGTGAAGATACCCGACATTGAAACTATTGATGTGAAACGACTATATGATAAGTTTGCTACACATTGCACATATCAACCCTCAATATTTCCAGGTCTGATTTTCAGGCCACCCGAATCTCCCATAGTACTTTTGATCTTCAAATCTTCGAGGATTGTCGTTACGGGAGCAAGGGAATATGATGATGTTGTGGATGGGTTTTTCAAGATATATAATACGATTAGTAACTTTTTTGTTTATAAAGGCTGAATTCAAAACTGAAAATAAAATAAGTTCAAAAAAACATTTCTTGGACACACAACCATACACCACAAAGAAAGAATTGTTACATGACTATTTTTACATACAAACTACGAGAAGTTTGCGATGTTGGTATCGGAAAGCACATGTGGTTTGCCACCGAGCAACATTATAAGAATAAATCAAATAAAATCGGAATGTTAACTTTGAATTGCGTGCGCACATCAGCTGAAGATATCAACGAGAATATTCTTGTAAAATGTATTGATGTTCATCCTGTTCTGCTTCTTTCAGTCAATAGAAAAATTGACAGAATTCACTGCTACATAGATAAAATGAAATCATTCCTAAATAACGAAGTCGCTTCAAGTTTTGCAAGGTTTCAAAACGATACAATCATCACGATGTTGCAAGACAGTCGATACGTTATTTCAGTGGCTCTAAAGGATTTTCAAGTCGAGAGTCTATCCACAGACATTGAAATTGTTTTCAGTCGAACAGAAGACATCAAGAAGGTCATGAAAGCATGCCGTGATTTTTTCAAAACCAACGAAAATGGTGCTTCTGATGTTGTTGTGAAATTTAGTCCTCCAGAATACCCAATGTGGGTGCAAATTCATCATGAGATATCTTCCAATGTGTTGTACAAGAAATATCGAGACGATTTTCATAATTGGGAAGTATGCAATGAATTCTGTAAAAGAGAGCATTGGCAGTACACATCACAATTCTCTCTAGATGATGAGGCAATTTTACATTTGTCAAAATCAAATACCGGTGATGTTTGGTCCCGAGTCATTTACACAGAATACTCAAAGTTAAAAATCATCCACTAAAATTGTAATGATGCTGTTTGATGAACTATTGTCCATACTTTGATTCAATTGTTTGATTTATATAAAAATTCCAAGAATTGTACATGTTCTGAAGAAAGTATGTGTATAATCTTATATATAAGTACATCATTGCAAGTTTTGTCACATAATGGGCTCATCATATGAGGACAATATTCGATTCGGGTATAATATGTTGCCAACAACTTTTGGTTTTTACTTTTTTTCGCAATTTTGTTTTGGAATAGTTATGCTGTTTGCCGGCTTCTCCTACTCTGGGAACGATTTTTGCCAACAAAAGGTCGATAACAAGTCAATCTCAGACCAGTACAATCTTCTTGGACCCCAAGGATCCATAGTGCTTTGGAACAAGTTTCTAGGATTGGCTCTCATTTCTCAAGGAATCGTCTTGACTTTTTTGTGCACAATTTTGCAACTTTTTGAGCACTTTATACAACCACCCCTGTCCGATAGTGCAAACATAGGAAATTTCAGCAATCCTATTGTAATTGCTATGCTTGTAATACTCACTATTATTCAGCTAGTGTTTGCTTCGTTGGGGATCAATACTGTTTTCTCAAATATTGTACCTATCCAATGCATTCAAAACCAGATGGGAAACAATTTCCCCTATATAACCATGTTGATATATTCGTGGGTTTCGGTAATCTCCTTTATTTCGGTCGGATTGGGCATCTTGACAGTTGTGGGAATGAGCGTAATAACTCGCTAGTGAAATCCAAATGTACTGGATATTGTGTATATAAGAACAATTGAACCGAGCATTGTGATGAATTTTCCAAATCGCAATGCGAGACAATCAATACTTGACAATCATTCGATACAATTATCTATCCTCCACGGGAGAATAATCGACTTAAAAGAATTTTGCAAACATTGGCTCCAGCACAAGGAAGCCTCGATCAACGATGCGATGAAACAAACTACAGACTGTATTAAAATTGAATTCCTAGAAGAACAAAAGAAAAATGAGAAAATACTAGTGGAAGAAATCTATTCAGAAATAGAGAAAAGAATCCGTGTGGAGCTAAAAGACATGTTAATAACACATCGACTTGAATTGTTAGAAATCGTGGAAAACTCAAATGAAGACATGAGAGACTAATTTATTTTGCGCAGCAGTGTATCATCGATTATTTCAAGGAGATAAAATTGAACGTTGAGTGGTTTCAAGGAGATAAAATTGAACGTTGAGTGGACTACATCATGAGCAACTGAACAACGTTTCATATATGCTTTGTTGCATTATTTCAGAAAGAGAAGATGTATTGATGTGTGTGTATGAAATGCATAAAGGTATACATGTTCATCCAGTTTTTGTATTCGTGTAGCAAACTATGCTTCAAGTCAGTATTTTTTAAAGAGGGAACATTGCATTTTTATTCTTTGGTTCGATATGTTTTTTTGACTTCCATCTTTGCTTGTTCATGTACATGAGTCGGTATTGGCGAAGCCAACACATAATGCCATCAGTACCTAATGGGTAGAATTTTTTAGTTGCGCAAATAAAATATGCAAAACATTGACGATCGTTGTTATCGTTGAACAAATCGGGCAAGGTAGGATCCATTTTTTTGTTTTTGTTTGCTTTCCAGCGTCCATTTACATGATAACATATATCATTATAATCAGTCTTGAGGTCATATCTGAAAAAATCATTGTTATCCATTATTATTTCATTCTTTCCATTTTCGGGAAACGTTTTGGATGTATCATCAAAATGATATTGATTGTTGTTGGCTTGGATTGAAGTCATCCAATCGTTATAAACATGGTCCAAGTAGATTTTCTTTGCATTGATTTTGGTTTTGTTTTGAGTTTCTTGTTCAATGAATTTGAAAAAATCGTCGAGATTGTTTTTCAATAAATTGTCCATACCCAAGATGGTTGCCGCATCTAATCTGTGATCACAACAGAAAGGGAACAAACTTTTGCCGATTTCTTGTGATTTTTTCACCAACGTTTTTTTCGATTGGCTTTTCATGTCTGAAAAATTATACAACTCCTTGAAATAAGAGTTCAGTCCTTCGAAATATGTGATGGAGTATTTCATCAATTCGAATTTTTTGTCGCCGAGTATTTTTTTGGGACTTAAAATATTGTGTATGATAACATTTGACGCAATTTCAACGGCCTTTCTCGCGGCTTTTTTGGTGTTTTTCTTCAAATCTTTTGAGTTTGATATGTTTGGTAAAATTTTTGGATTCATTCTTTCCAGGATTGCTTTTGGAGCCGAAAAGAATTTGGATTCTTGAAGCCTGTGAGAATATTTTGGAGTTTTTCTGTCGGCATTTATGATACCCATCAGTTGCTGGTCTGTCAAAAAAAATCTCTCAGGTTCAGAGGTGTGTTGCATGAAGAATTATTTGGTTAGATTTTCGAAAAGGACGTATATAGTATACAGATGCCCAAAACTTCAAGATTTTGTAAAAAAACTCAAACATATCATATGATCAGGCTGCATTGTTTTTTTGACCGAAACTAAAAGAAAATTTGATGTCACAGTCTAATTTGGGAGAATAATAATCTATTTTGGTAAAGTAACAATAATACAGTTTAAGCCCAGCGATATATATAAACAACTCGAGATTACAATACACCGAAGCCTTCAGTCCAAACAACAGACAGCCTCAAAATACCACGAAAAATGAATACTGTGAAGAAAATCATTTTGAATGGAAAGAATCAGAACGACGCTATGATACTATTGTCAGATGATGATAACGGAGAAAGAATGTGTCCCTTAACAATGGAATCAGTACACAAAAATAACGATGAAATCTTTTTGAAGGATTGTGTAGATAGTGTTGAAAAGAAAGTGAATTTTGCAGTAGACGAGACGTGGGAAACTATGAAGAAAAGTTGGATCCCTTTACAAAATATGGGTGGCATTAAAATTGAAAAGTGTGGACATGAATTTTCAGCTGTTCCGTTTTTGTATGAAGTCATGACAAAAGTTTTCAAATGCCCGATATGTCGCGGAGGCAGTGAAACGAAGATTGCACTGGAATCTGAAAATGTACCGAATAATGTACCCGTGGAAACGTGGAAACTACTCTGCCAGATTTCTTCCAAAGTGAGAGCAGAGGATGATCGACAGAGACGGTTAGACGAAAGCGTATTTCCCGTCGATATTCAAGTATTCTCAGTCATGGAAATGTATGAAGTAATGCCGTGGCAGATTTCATTCTCATTGTATCGAAGCGAAAATCCGGCCTACAATGAACGACCATTTGTAATCATTCCAATCCATATGAGAATTGAAAATCACATTTTAATTGATGATGATGGACAAGTACCACACAGCCATGTGACGCTTCGATCAGGTGATTAATAATGTGAGGAAAAAAACAGTCACTCTATTTACTACACGTTGATTGATGCTTGTCTGTGCAAATTGACGATAATTCTGACTCTTGATGTATTTATTGGTATAATCAGGACATCGTGGTGCGACGAGGCACTTGTCGAGGAGCCTGCGAAACAGCGGATGTTTTTTTATGGAAATCGTGATAGATACTGACTATACAAGAAATACTTTATTTCAAAGTGTCAAAAACACCAAAAAATCTCTTTTCTCCCACAGTAATCCCAATACTTCATCATTTTACAAGAAAATTGAAAACGCAGACACGAATGATGGAGAATGCAATGTAGAGTTGACAAAGTGTCCATATAGTCAGGAGATAATAGTAAAGGACATCAAATTCAAAGTCCAATCAAGCGTGCTCGAATCATTTGTCATGTCAGTGTATAGTGTGTCATGAAAAAAATGTTGTCTAAGTACACAAGGGAATTTTTGATAATTTAAAAAAATAACATGGTTGCAAATGACGAAATATTCGATAAGTTTAGAAAAAAGGTATCCTTTACAAATGATATATGAATGGAAATGATCAATTTTTTTGGTAACTCATACCCAAAATAGATTCAAGAAAACTATAAGAGAGCAGATTATGCTTGAATATACTGAGGTGATCACAGATGCTCATTATTGTATCGGAAATTGAATATGAAAAAATTGAAGGGCTGGAAATAAAGCCAGTCAATAATAAACTTTGGTATTTCTGCTTGCATTGTAAATATAACAATGATCGCAAATACCATGCGAAAATGCATTTCCAACGGATACACGTTAATGGAGGCCGAGCTTCCCACAACAAACGCAAGTATCCTGAAAAATTTGAATCATCTGACGAACAAAATAATATGAAAGAGAATGTAGTGAAGAAAAGGACAATAGACAAAAATGAAAATACAATTGGGGCAAACGCGTGGACGAAAAAATCAGATAAAAGGTATGCCTCGACAACAAAAATGACTGAAATGGTTTTTGAAGAGTATAGTGTAAGACGGCTATAATTCAATATTCATATGACACACTTGACAGCGTCTGGATTTAGTAGGCACGCATTTTCCTTGAAAGTGGTTTTTGTGTATATACACTGCAAATCGAATGATGATAATAATACCATGAGCCATATCAAACTTGACATCGATGAATATGGAGGCCTTATCGTTCAAGAAGTGAATTTATTGTCGTTGAAAACTCGGGAAATAGAAGAGAGACATCAAAAAAAAATGCTTGAAATACAGAGACTATGTTCGATGAAGATAGATGACGATGAGGAGATGCATGCTGAA
>Ga0105055_10007997_pt1 | contig 13889 bp, 17 predicted proteins | sample BON03_FD_78090 | JGI IMG/M metagenome (GOLD analysis project Ga0105055, IMG submission 78090) | Freshwater microbial communities from Lake Bonney liftoff mats and glacier meltwater in Antarctica - BON-03 | ecosystem: Environmental > Aquatic > Freshwater > Ice > Glacier meltwater | place: Lake...
AAATTATGAGGCGCAGCAGTATCGCTTATTCATAAATACTTCAAATGTCTAGCTGCTAGGCATTTTTAATGCTCAAAATGAAGGCATTTATTACTGTTAGAAAAAATTTGTTATGCACCCCCTGAGTCCCGCGCGGATCGATTCGACTTGCGCTTGACTAGGCTCATTCCTTTCTTCCCGAATACTCATGAGTGAACAGGATCTCCTAAATTTAATGTCTCGAAAAAACGTGGCTCCATGGCGTCAGTCGCTGGCGCGTTGGATCGAGTCGAAGGCGATCCAGAATTTTATCATCGCAGTGATTCTACTCAATGGTCTGATCCTTGGCCTTGAAACCAGCGATGCGCTGATGGCGCGTGCGGGTATTTTTCTGCTCTTCGTCGATAAGCTCTGCTTGGTGGTCTTTATTCTCGAAATCGCGCTTAAATTCACGGCCTATCGATTCCACTTCTTTCGTAGCGGTTGGAACTGGTTTGATTTCTTTGTCGTGGCCATTGCATTGGCACCCGGAGCCGGGCCTTGGGCAGTCTTGCGCTCGCTACGCATCCTGCGGGTGCTCCGTTTGCTCACAGTCATGCCGCAGCTGCGCAAGGTGGTGGCAGCTTTCGTCCACGCGATTCCTGGACTGTCTGGCGTGATGGTGATCATGGCGGTCTTCTTTTACACGATGGGCGTGCTCGCCACCAATCTCTTTGGTGATGCCTTTCCTCAGTGGTTTGGTACGCTCGGTTCGAGCCTCTTTTCGCTCTTTCAGGTCATGACCTTGGAGAGTTGGTCGATGGGCATCGTCCGCCCGGTCATGGAAGTCTTCCCTTGGGCGTGGGCATTCTTCGTGCCCTTTATCATCATCGCGACTTTCACGATACTGAATTTGTTTATCGGTATCATCGTCTCAACCATGCAGGAGTTGCAATCGCTGCCAGATCCGAACCTGCCCGCGGCTGATTTGAAGAAGACACTCGCCCGAATGGAAGAGGACTTAGCGGTGCTGCGCTCGCATATTGAGCGATAACTCTTATTTGCGGCCTTCGTCGTATTCGAAGTATTCCAGCATGGTTTCGATCTCGTTGCAGTCTGCCAGGTTGCGCTCGGCTTTGCGTTCTTCAAGCATTTCGGTGATATGGTCATTCCAGCCGAGCTTCGTTGCGAAATGATTCTTAAAATACAGATTCTTAAAATACACAGGCTATTTAAGATCATTCAAGGTTCTCGCGCGGTGATTTAAATTAGTGACTTGACAGTGTATGCGTATTTATACAACGTATGCGTATGAAATCACGACTGACTTTGACTGTAGATCCACATGTGACGCACGCGGCGAAGCGTGCTGCGCGTCTTCGGAATAAGAGTTTATCCGCTCTGGTTGAAGACTTGCTGCGTGAGGTATCTATGGTCGATTCGGGGGCTGCTCCTGAGTCGAAGCAGTCTTTTTCGGAGCGCTGGGCGGGGCAGCTCGAACTGGATCGGAAAGAGGATGATGTTCGTTTCCAAGCGCTTGCCGAAAAATACGATTTGTGATGAAGGTCTTTTTCGACTGCGATGTATTGTTGGATGTGGGGCTGAAGCGCGAGCCGCACTTCGATGCGAGTGCGCACCTACTCGACTGGGCAGAGAGGCATCCGGGGCGCGCAGCCCTTGCTTGGCACAGCGTCGCCAATCTCGATTACTTGATCCGCGGCGGAGCGCGTGAGTTTATTGAAAGCCTGGCAGAGTTCATGGTCATCCCTGAGACAGGAACCCGCTCGCTAGAGTTTGCACTCAGCCTAAAAATGTGCGACTTCGAGGATGCCATGCAAGTGGCGGCAGCGGAGCAATTCGGGGCACAGGTGGTGGCGACTCGAAACTTGAAGCACTATAAGCAATCTCCGATTCGCGCAATCGCGCCCGCAGAACTGCTGGCATTGCTTCGTTAGCGGGCTTGGGGTTCCCCGTACGCTATCAGTCCCCCTGCAGCACGTGCAGGTTAGCCATGGAGATGCCGCTGAGCATCGCGCCGACGATGCCGAGGAAGCCTTGATCGGTGCCCGCGAGATAAAGGTTCTCTAAATGGGTGCGCCCGTCTTTGACTTTGTTCGGTGCGCCGTAGATCGCGCCGTTTAAGTGGCCGGTAAATTTGCGCACGGTGCGGGGGGTGAACATGTCGCTGGCTAGGCGGTGATCGTCGAGCTTGAGGCCATTCTTCGGTGCGGGCAAGAGGCCGAGGGTGACCTTCTGCAGTTCGTCATACCAGTAGGTCTTTTGCGCAAGGTAGTCGTCTTCGTTGAGGGCGCACCACTTATCGTGGTTGGCCATGGCGGTGACGCGGAGGAAGCCTTCGTCGAGTTGGCGGCCTTCGCCGTATTGATAATTGTTAGGGAAGCAGATGACGCCGCTGGTGGGATCGACGAGTGCGTCTTTGACCCCGGCGTAGCGGAAGCGTTCGGCGGTGTTGAAAAAGATGATCGTGTCGTTCCAGCCGAAATCGGTGGGTTGCTTATCCAATGCGGTGATGGTTTCGGTGAAGCTGAGTTGCCCGATATTGTCGCTTGCGGCGTCGGCGGGTTGGTCTTCGCAGAGGCGGGCGGTTTCGACGGCCCCGGCGGTGGAGATGATTTTGTCGGCGGTGAGGATTGCGCCGCTATCGAGAGTGATGGCGGAGGCTTTACTACCGTTTGTATGGATTTTTTGGATACCACATTTCATTTTGCGGATGCCACCGAGGCTGCGGTATTTATCTTGAAGGAGCTTTACGATCACGCGCACGCCGTCGAGCGGCCGCGCGAAGCCCTCGAAGAAGAGAGAGCGGAACATGATGGCGAATTGCCCGTAGTCCATGTCGTGCTCCTGTGCACTGCCGTAATACATGACGGGGCAGAAGATCATGTCTTCGAGCAATGGGTCACTGATGTGGCGCTGCACCGCTGCGCGTGCGGAGGTGGGCATGGAGCCGAGGTTGAAAGCGTCGAGGGTGCGCACTTCTTCGGCCAGTGCACGAAAGCCGTCGATTTGCTTTGGGAAGGCGCGGGCGACTTCCGACTCGAAGAAGGCGAAGTCGTTGTTGAAGCCGAGTTGGCAGCCGGGGAAGTGAATGCGTGAGCCGTTTTGTGGACAGAGGTCGAGTGCATCGTAGGGGATGCGGAGTTGGCGCAGCAGCTTGGTCAGTGGGGTGCCCTTCGTGCCTTTGGGCACGTAGTTCGTCATGGCGTGCAGCCCGACGTCGAACTTGCGGCCAGCTTGGCTGTAAAAAGAGTTGAGTCCGCCGGAGGCATTGTGCCGCTCTAGGATGATGACGTTCTTACCCGCGAGCGCCAGCCGGATGCCGGCGGCGAGGCCCGCCATGCCAGCGCCGATGATGACGGCTTCGTAGTGTTGGTTGTCGAGGGAGGTGGGCATGATTTTAGAGAGATACTTTGGAGAAGTCGGCCATGGTGAGGATGCGCGTCTTACGGAATGGGTTGAGGACGAGCAAGTCTGAATCCCCAGTGATCAAGAAGTCGGCTTTTGAAGCCACTGCTAACTCGAGGAACTTGTCGTCTTTCGGATCGCGGCAGTCGCGGATGGTTTCGGTGGGGGTGAACCACTTGGCATCTTTAGCAATAAACTCGAGGGTGTTGGCACGTTTCTCCTTCGAGAAGTATGGATCGAACTTACTTCGCATCAAAACATCGGTTAGTTCCGTGAATGTGCGATTGGATAGTGCGTAGGGAAACTGATCTATACTGCGTTCCAGAGTCTCTGCTAAAGCACCTTTTGGATTGAGTGCATAGCTTACCCATACGTTGCTGTCGAATATTAGCACGCGCTAGATTACGACGGATTCACTTCTTGGAGTATTTTCTGTAGAATCTCCTCGGTGAATCCGTTAGCTTTCCCTTCCTCAGAAAGCTCCCGCACCGATTCCTTTAATTCAATATGGTTTAAATCTCGTATTTTTGCCAAATCGGACATCGGCACAAATGCACCAATCTCTCGGTTCTGGCGTTTGACGATGACAGGTTCGCGGCTGCCTTTGTCGAGAAATGCGCCAAAATTGCTGCGGGCTTCGGTGGAGGACATGGTGATCATATTCTCTAAAATGCGCAAAATAGCCGTTTTGTCAATTATGTACGTTTTGTACGAAATTGTAGGGGCGCGACTTGTCACGCCCGCCGAGAATCAGAGCCGAGCCAATGCGGGCGTGACAAGTCGCGCCCCTACGCTAGACACAACGAAGCACAGGCAAGATGCCTGTGCTTACGTGGGTTAAGATGCTAAATTTGTAGTGGGAGCATCCTGCTCCCGTCTCGTATAAGCCTTGGAGCTGGAAGCTCCGGTTACTTTGGAAATTACTTAGCGTTGAACTTCGGAGTGAGGTATTCCGCGCAGCTGGCGAGCGAGGCGAGCTTGGGGTAGTCCTCTTCGGGTACTTCGATGCCGTGTTGCTTGCGGAGCTCCATCACGATGTCGAGGAAATCCATGGAATCGAGGTCCATTTGATCGCGCAGATTCACCTCTGCCTTGAGGCCGGTGGCATCTTCGTCAGGTGCGATTTCAGTGATAATGTCGATTACGATTTGTTTTACTTGGTCTTCGGTCATGGTGATTCAATAGCTGATAAATTATGATTGATGACTAAGTAGGTCGCTTAGTCTTCAAATTTCTTAAGGATGAGCGCGGAGTTGATGCCGAGCATTCCGAAAGAGTTGTTGAGGATAACTTTGACGGCGTCAACCTTGAGTGGCTCGTTTATGACGAGATTGGGCAGGGCGCACTCGGGATCAAGCTCTTCCACGTTGATGGTGGGGTGGATGATGCTATCCTGGAAGGAGGGGAGGTTGCCTGCTAACTCCAGCGCACCGGCGGCACCCATGCAGTGACCAATGTAGCCTTTGGTGTTGTTGATGTAGGTGGTGGGGCAGTCGTCAAAGACTTCGGCAATCGCCTTCATCTCCTGAATGTCGCCCATCGGGGTGGAGGTCGCGTGGGTGTTGACGATGTCCACATCACTGGCTTCCATGCCTGCCACGGCGAGGGCTTGGCGCATACATTCGGCTTGGCGCTCGGGGTTTGGGAGGACGTAGTCGGAGGCGTCGGAATTGATGCGGTAGCCTACAATTTCGCCGAGAATCTTGGCCCCGCGTGCTTGCGCGTCTTTGAGGCGCTCCAGCGTGTAGATGCAGCCGCCTTCGGCGACGACAATGCCGTTACGGCTCTTATCAAAGGGGCGGCTGGTCTTGTTGACGTCGGTCGGATGGCTGCCGAGTGCGCCTTGGCTCTTGAAGCCGGCGAAGATGCCGAAGGACTGGATGCTTTCGCTGACGCCGCCGGCGAGGGCAAAATCGACTTCGCCGAGGCGAAGCATTTGTAGGGCTTGAATCAGGCCGGCATTCCCCGCTGCGCAGGCTGCGCCGATCGTGTAGTGGGGCCCTGTGATCCCCATGTTGATGGTGATCTCGCCCGCAGGGTTGTTGGCCACCGTGCGGGGATTGTGGTGGTGCGTCCAGTAGCGGGTGTCGTAGTCGAACTTCGAGATGTTGTAGACCTCGTTCTCGGTCTCTACATTTCCGTGCTCGGTGGTGCCGACATAGACGCCGATCCGGCTCTTGTCATAGTTTTCAAAATCAATCCCGCTATCGGCGATGGCTTCGCGTGCCGAGTAGATTGCGATGCTGCCAGCACGGGTGCCGACGCGGAGCTCTTTGCGCTTCTGATACTTTTTAGGGTCGAAGTCGCAGACACCGGCGGGCACTTGCCCAATGTAGCGCATATCGATCATTTGGATACGCGCGACACCATCGAGGAGGTTCTTGCGATACTCTTCGAGCGTGTTGCCGTTGGGCGAGGTCAGGCCGACCCCAGTGATGACGATGCGTGATTGATGCATAGGAAAGCAGGAAGGGGATACCACGTTTAGTGGTGAAGCTGTCAATAGTGTAAAAAGTTTTGGTAATGGGCAAACTTAGATTCCTTTTTTTGCTCGGATGGGCGTGTTTTTAGATTGGAAAGTGCGGTCACACTGCCTATCAGAGAAGGATGAACGTATTAGTCGTAGGAGGAGCCGGTTACATTGGTAGCCATTGTGTGCGTCAATTGGCGGCTGCAGGGCATCGCCCTGTAGTGCTGGATAATCTTATCTTTGGCCACCGATCTGCGGTGAGTGCCGATATTCCCTTTTATAATGAGGAGCTGGGCGACCAAACTGCTGTCGGCAAAATCCTCCGCGACGAGTCGATCGAGCTGGTCATGCACTTTGCCGCCTTCGCTTTTGTCGGTGAATCGGTCACTGAGCCGCGCAAATACTACGAAAACAACTTCGTCGCGACGCTCCGCCTCCTCGAGGCGATGTTGGACAACGGGGTGAAGAAGTTCGTCTTTTCCTCCACCTGCGCGACTTACGGCGAGCCGCAGTCGCTCCCCATCGTCGAAACACTGCCCCAAGCCCCGATCAATCCCTATGGGCAGACCAAGCTCGATGTGGAAAACTGCCTCAAGGCTTTCGCCCATGCCTATGGTCTCAGTTTTGCCGCTTTCCGTTACTTCAACGCTGCTGGCGCTGCCGAGGACGGCACCATCGGCGAAGACCACAAGCCTGAAACGCACCTGATCCCGCTCGTGATCGACGCGGCCACCGGTCGTCGCGAGAATATTAAGATCTTTGGCACCGACTACGACACGCCCGACGGCACCTGCCTGCGCGACTACGTGCATGTGGACGACCTCTCCCGCGCACACATCGCGGCCTTCAAAAAACTTGAAACTCCGGGCGCTGGTCACTTCTACAACCTCGGCACTGGCCGCCCGAACTCGGTGCGCGAAATCATCGACGCGGTCGAAGCTGTCACCGGACTCAAAGTGCCCGTGGTGGAAGACGTCCGTCGCGCTGGCGATCCTCCCGCGCTCTACGCAGATTCCAGCAAAGCACAGCAGGAGCTGGGCTGGGAAATTAAATTTCCCGAGGTCAAGGACATCATCGAGACCGCCTGGCGCTGGCATAAAGCCCACCCCGAAGGCTTCGCGGATTAGTCCTTTTTGGTAACGCCCCTCGTCGAGCGTCTTGAGATCCGTGCCGAAAATACACTCGAGCGTTTCCCCTTGAATGCACTCGCGGCCTCCGCCGATTTCGAGGCGCATGCATTCGATTGGCGTCCACCCCGGCAGGGCGAGCTTCTCCAAGCTCGGTTTCGGTGAACTGCCGGGTCGGCGTGGACGTGCCCAACTCCGATTCTGAAAACTGAGGCCACATCGCGCCGATTTGAAGCGAAGTCGCGCGTGCGGCGCGACACTTTCTGGAGCGATAGTTTAAACATTTGTTTGAAATTATGAGATCTTCTGCCTTCTTAGCCGATTCAATCGTATGCTGTCTCGCTCCTACATAATCTTTATTTCGCTCGTCCTCGCTGCGGGAGCCTTGTTGGCGGAGGACTCGGAGCTGCCGCTGCGCACGGCCATCGCCTCGGCTTTGGAGCATAATTTAGGTCTGCGCATTGCCACCTACGAACCGGCCAATGCCCGCGACTCAATCGAGGCTGAAGAAGCGCAATTTGATTCCTCGCTCTTTGGTAGTGCTTCGCTGCAAGAGCGCCAGTCCGCTGCATCGAGCAGTGCGCTGGATAAGGCCGCCATCCCCGAGAGCGAAGCGCGCCGTGCCCGTGCCGGTGTCGATAAGCGCTTTTCAACGGGCGCCACTGTCACGGTCGATTCAGCCATCACTCGTAGCTCGTCCAATAATAACGCCGCGCGTAATCCTGATTATGGTGCAGATGTCGGGCTCAGCATTCGTCAGCCGCTGTTGAAAGATGCCTGGGCGACTGTCAACCTCGCCCCGCTGGCGCGCGCCAAAGTCACTGCCGAGCGTTCCATGTTTGAGCTGCGTTCTGAGGTGCTCGATCTGGTGCTCGAAACGGAGATCGCCTATTGGAATCTCGCCTATGCACGTGCCGACCGGGCACTGACTGCCTCCAGCCTCGCACTGGCTGAAAATTTACTCGAAGAAAACGATGAACGCGAACGTCTCGGCATCGTGACCCCGCTGGAAGTACTGCAAGCCGAGGCCGAAGTGCTCAACCAGCAAGAAGCCATCATTCAGGCCGATCGCGTGATTGAAGACGCCGAAGATGACCTGCGACGGGCGATGGGGCAGACTGATTTTGTGGAAACAATCACCGATCAAGTGGTCGTATCCAGCCTGCCAGCTACGATGGAGACCCTGCGCCCGATCGATGCTGTGGTCAAAGACACCGTGTTGAGTGATGTGGATGCTAAGGTGCAAGAGCGCCTCGTCGAAGTCGAGCGTATCGACCGCATACTCGCGCAAGATGCCACCCAACCAGATCTCGATTTGACTGGCGGCGTGACCTACCTAGGCCGCGATACCGACGGCGAGACCGCCTATCGCGGTGCCTACGATGCCAATGGCTACGATTGGAATGTTGGCCTCGAAATACGTATGCCCTGGGGCTTTCGCGCAGCCCGCGCTCGCGCCCGCCAAGCCGAACGCAATGTTGAGCGCGCCACTCTGCGCCTCTATGATATTAAGCAGCAAAAAGCCCTCGCCGCTCGCAAGGCCTGGCGCTCGGCCAGCGCTGGGCTGAAGCGGATCGAAGTCACCCGCGCCTCCATGGCGCTGAACGAAGAAGCCTTCGAGCAGGAGCGCGCCCATTACGGCTCTGGCTTGGTTCCCTATCGCAACGTGCTCGAGGCTCAACGCGATTTCGACCGTGCGAAGGGCAATTACCTGCGCTCGCTGATCGAAACTCTACGCGCCAGCGTCCGCCTCAGCCGAGTCGATGGCACATTGCTCGCGCGTAACGGTCTGAATTGGGATGTGCTCGCGCCCTACACGCAGTTGACTGAACCCACCGTCGAGCTAGATTCTTTAATATCCCCGAATACACCATGAAACGTGCTCTCATCATCATTCTAATTGTAGCACTCGTCGCGGGCGGTATTTACGGACTGCTACAGCTCGTGCCCAAGGGTAATGGCAAAGGAACCAACGAAATACGCACCGACACTGCCGTACTGCGCGACCTGAAATCCGTCGTTCCCGCCACTGGCGAAGTGCTCCCACTGCTCAGCTCGATCGTGAAGTCTGAAATCAGTGGACGCATCATTCGCATCGCGGTGGAGGAGGGGGAGTCGATCAAACGCGGCGATGTGATGATCGAGCTGGATCGTACCAGCCTAGAGACGCGTCTGCGCGAAGCGCAACGCAGCCTGGAGGCCGAGCGCCTACGGGTCGAAAAATCCGAACGTAATTATAAACGTTTGGATGAACTCTTCGCCAAGAAATTCGTGGGGGAGAAAGATTATCTAGATGCGCAAACAGAGCTTAAATTAACGAAACTCAATCTAGAAATTTCCCAAGCCCGACTCGATGATGCCGAAGAGGATCTGTCAAAGACTAGCATTAAGGCACCGCATGATGGCGTCATCACGCTACTGAGTGTGACTGATGGCCAAGTGATCTCGGGGGCGACTTCAGTCTCGAATGGTACCGATCTGATTACCATCGCGCAGCTGAGCGAACTCTACATGGAGGCCAACATTAACGAAGTCGATGTGGAGAAACTCTATGTTGGGCAGCCCACTTCGTTGCGTTTCGATGCGATTCCAGACTTCGAGGTCGAAGGCCACATCGATGTCATCGCACCCTCCGCGCGCAAGGACGGCAACGTGCGCGTTTTCCCGATCGAAGTGGTCTTCGAGGTGGCTGATAATCGCGTGCGCCCCGGCATTAGTGCTACCGTGGAAGTGCCCATCGCTTCCGTCGAGGACGTGGTCAGCGTGTTGCTCTCCGGCGTATTCACTAGAGAGGGTGAGGGGCATGTGTATCTAAAAACTGCCACCGGGTGGGAAAAACGCTCGGTGGAAGTGGGGATTAATAACCTACAACATGTTGAAATTAAGTCCGGGCTGGCTGCCAAGGATGTCATCGCGTTAAGCCGCCCGCCAGAGTTTCGTCAATTAGATGATTGATTCGGACACTGTTTTTGAGCTCAAGAACATTCGCCGCACCTATAAAGTCGGCAGTGAGCTGGTGCATGCCATCGACGGACTCGATCTCCAAATTCAAGATCGCGAATTTATCGCCGTCATTGGCACCTCTGGCTCCGGTAAGTCCACCCTGATGCATACGCTGGGTTTCATGGATAGCCCGACCTCGGGACAAATGGCGTTTGAAGGAAAGGACGTTTCCAATATCGGCCGCGGTGAGCGCTCGCAGCTGCGCGCCACGCGAATCGGGTTTATCTTTCAGTCCTTTAACCTACTGCCCAAACTGACGGTGCTGGACAATGTGCTGCTGCCGCTCATTTACGGGCGGCAGCGAATTAGCAACAAAAAGGAACTCGGCATGTCAGTGCTGGAGCGGGTAGGCATGGAGCACCGTGCGACGCACCGCCCCAGCCAGCTTTCCGGTGGCGAGCGACAGCGGGTAGCCATCGCCCGGTCTCTAGTCAACAAACCGCGCCTGATCCTCGCCGACGAGCCGACTGGTAATCTGGATACCAAAAACCGTGGTCGTATTATGGATCTATTTGTCTCTTTGCTCGACGAGGGCATCACCTTAGCGCTCGTCACGCACGACATCGAGGTCGCTGAATACGCCAAACGTCGCATTCGCATGCAGGACGGCAAGATCGTGGAGGATTCAGCGACATGAACCCAATAGGTGATCTTTATACCGGTGCTTCCAACGGCCTGAGCGAGGTTTGGTCTAACAAAGTGCGCACCCTTCTTTCCATGAGCGGCATCATTCTCGGCGTGGCTGCCCTGGTGGCCATGGTCGGCATCGTGCAAGGGATGCTCGGTAGCATGCGCGCCTCCTTCGAGAGTAGTGGTGGGGTGCTTCGCCTAGAGGTACATTCACGCGAAGCGCCCGAGTCGCAACAACACATCGCCGGTATCTCCCCAGGCATGACATGGCGCGACGTCATCGCGATCGGAGAAGCGATCCCACTGGCCGCCTTCGTCACGCCTATCGTGGATATGAGATGGGAGCGTTTCATTGCCAATGGTCGTCGCGAAGGAGCGATGTTCAAAGGGGTGACACCGGATTTTGGCAGCATTAGTCAACGTGAGCTGGAATATGGCCGTTTCATCGCCGACTCAGACATCGACTCCAAGGCACCAGTCATCGTTGTGGGATCCTATTTAGTAACGACACTTTTCAAAGGTAAGCAAAGCGCAGTCGGCGAGCAAGTCAGAGTCCGCGGCCAAGTCTATACGATTATCGGTCAATATGAGGCGACGCCCATCGATGGCCTTAGCGGTAGACGCCGCAGTTGGAATTGGGAAGACCGCATCAACTACACGCCCGCGACGACCGCGATGTCTCGTTATATGGGGAATGACAAGGTTGACCAGATCGATGTTCTTGCGAGCAGCGTCGAAACCATGCCCGATTTGATAGAGCAGATCCAGAATACCCTCACGCAAACGCACCGTGGTATTCAGGATTTTGAAGTACGCACCCAAGATGAACAAATGGCGGAGCTCAAAAAGTTAGAAAACTCCTTTACGTATTCGCTCGGCGGCATTGCGGGCATCTCGTTGTTGGTAGGGGGCATCGGTATTATGAACGTCATGCTCGCCTCCGTCAGCGAACGTATCCGCGAGATTGGTGTGCGCAAAGCCATCGGCGCACGTAGTCACGACATCTTTATCCAGTTCCTGGCCGAAGCAGTAGTCATTTCGGTGCTCGGTGGCTTGTTTGGTCTGGTCGCCAGCGTCGGATTACTCTCCGTCGCGCGCGAGGTGATCCCGCAGGGGCAGAACATTAGCAACATGCCAGTCACCGCCATGTTCTACGGCTTCATTTTCAGTAGCCTCATCGGTCTCGCTTCCGGCATCTATCCCGCCATGCGCGCCTCCCGTCTCGACCCCATCGACGCCCTACGCTACGAGTAGGGTGAGGGGTGGCAACGTGCGTCGGCGCCAGGAACGACGCGCTTCAGCCCAATGCCATTGCATAATAAAATTACTATGCGACCAAGTGAGCAAAGTAGTTCACGCTTCCAGCGTGTCTCGAGGCGGTCAAACGGCTGGCTCCTGTTCAATGCCCCCGGAACAGAGTTCCGAGGCTACGCTCTGGCAGAGTTCCGAGGCTACGCTCTGGCAGAGTTCCGAGGCTACGCTCTGGCAGAGTTCCGAGGCTACGCTCTGGCAGAGTTCCGAGGCTACGCTCTGGCAGAGTTCCGAGGCTACGTTCTGGCAGAGTTCCGAGGCTACGCTCTGGCAGAGTTCCGAGGCTACGCTCTGGCAGAGTTCCGAAGCTACGCTCTGGCTCCCGTAGCCTCGGTTCTTTGACCGGAGTCCAGACATCCGGTAAGTGCATCGGAGCTAGGCGAAGCTCAACCCAGTTTGAAACCGCAGATGGAAGCGGACACACGCAGATGAATTCATGAATTCCGATCAGGGATTAAGATTATGGGTAGGATTAAGATTACGACTTAAAACGTAGGGGCGCGACTTGTCACGCCCGCCGATTTACAGGAGCCATTCCGACGCGGGCGTGACAAGTCGCGCCCCTACAAACGACCCAGCTGCACCACCGTTATTTCCACATCTGAAACCGAACTGATCAATGCGCTCGCAAACGCCAGCGGGTCATTGACCGCGGTCGCCAATTTTGCTTCGGTTGCCGCAGTTATGGGCACCGCCCGACTCCCCGAAAGATTGCGCTGATTCAGCGCGACTAACACCCCGGGCACGCTGGGATTAAAAGCGGCGCACTCCGCCGCACGTCCGCTAAAGAAATGTCCATCGGCGCACTCGATCACGAAGCCCTCCGGCGAGCGACTGTAAGGCACGTAGCTGCGTTGCGCGACAGCAATTGCTCGCTGCAGCGAATCGTCCAGTTCTGGTGCGGCAGTTTTCAGTGCCATTACTCGACTATCCAACAGCCCGCGCTCCAGCGCACGCGCCTCGCCGAAGGCGTGTGGCAGCAACTCTTCCATCGTATGTACCTGGGCGCCCACACAAATCTGGAGCGTATCGGTATTGGATAGTTCTCGCAGGAATTGACGGCAGTGGCCGCAGGGTGTTTCCGATACGTAGAGTGCCACCACTTCAGGCTCGTTGTGCATCCAAGCATTGAGCACGGCGGACTGTTCCGCATGGAGCGTCGCGTGCAGCGGCATCCCGCAGAATTCCAGATTCGCACCTAGATAAAGACTGCCCGATGCGCCCACCGCGATAGCGCCCACTGCAAAATCCGAAATTGGATGCACCGAAAACGCCGCCGCGAGCGGCAGTAGTTGCGCAGCCGTCTCCAACGAAATGTTTTCGAGTCGTCCGTTAAAGGCAGGGTTCGTCAGTGCAGCGCGGATACCCGTCGCCCTCGCGGGAGCCAAGCCAGCAAGCGCGCGATCGAGTTCTGGATTCGTCAAGACCACGCGGGGTGTCCCGATCCGTCTTTACTTGAGGAATCGAATGGTAAGAGGGTAGCGATAGAGCACACCCTCGTTCGCTTTGAGCGCCCCGATGATCGTATAGATGACGACCGCAATAATCAGAATTGGCAGCAACAGAATGCCAATAAAGGCGAAGATCAGTAAGCCGCAAACGATGCCGTAGATTGTGACCGAGATCTGAAAATTAAGCACTTCCTTGCCGTTATCATCGACGAAGGCGTCTTGATCCTTCTTGACTAGCCAAATCACAAGGGGGCCTAAGATGTTACCAAAAGGGACGCCGAGTAAGCCCACCAGACTGAGAAGGTGACACAGCATTCCCATGGTGTATTGACCACTTTTAGGTGCTGTAGCCGAATGCGTATCGCCTACGTTGGTTGAGGGATCATGCTGGAATGGCACGAACTTAAGGAGCTTTGGCGACATTTTTTGGCTTGGATTTTCCTTTGTTTTTTCGCGATTTTGAGACCTTAAATTTCGACCGATGACACATCAACCTTTGGAACGGTTTTGGCC